>Ga0070667_100000656_pt1 | contig 33607 bp, 36 predicted proteins | sample KBSS33metaG_FD_64659 | JGI IMG/M metagenome (GOLD analysis project Ga0070667, IMG submission 64659) | Switchgrass rhizosphere microbial communities from Kellogg Biological Station, Michigan, USA - KBS S3-3 metaG | ecosystem: Host-associated > Plants > Roots > Rhizosphere > Soil ...
CCCGTCGACATCGATGTCGCGAGCGAGTTCCGCTACCGCGAGCCGGTGCTCGAGCCGGGCGGGCTGGCGCTGTTCATCAGCCAGTCGGGCGAGACAGCGGACACGCTTGCGGCGCTGCGGCACGCCCGCGCGCAGAAGCAGCGGATCGCTGTGGTGGTGAACGTGCCGACGAGCTCGATGGCGCGTGAAGCGGACTTGCTGCTCCCAACCCATGCCGGTCCCGAGATCGGCGTCGCCTCGACCAAGGCCTTCACCTGCCAGCTTGCCGTCCTAGCCGCGCTTGCCGCCAACCTGGCGCGGGCCAAGGGGCGGCTGTCCCGCGAGGAGGAGAAAGAGATCGTCGCCCACCTGCAGGAAGCGCCCGCGGCGCTGAATGCGGCTCTCGGCCACGACGAGGACATCGCCGCGATGGCACACCTGATCGCGCCTGCGCGTGACGTTCTCTACCTCGGCCGCGGGCCCGATTTCCCGATGGCGCTGGAAGGCGCGCTAAAGCTGAAGGAGATCAGCTACATCCACGCCGAAGGCTATGCCGCCGGGGAGATGAAGCATGGGCCGATCGCGCTGATCGACGAGCACGTGCCGGTGATCGTGCTGGCGCCGTCAGGGCCGCTGTTCGAGAAGACCGTCAGCAACATGCAGGAGGTCCGCGCGCGGGGCGGCAAGATCGTGCTGATCAGCGACACAGAAGGGATCGCCGAAGCGGGCGAGGGCTGCATGGCGACGATCGAGATGCCGCATGTCCATCCGCTGATCGCCCCCTTGGTCTATGCAGTCCCGGTCCAGCTGCTCGCCTACCATGTCGCGGTGCTCAAGGGCACCGACGTCGACCAGCCGCGCAACCTGGCGAAGAGCGTCACCGTCGAATAGTTCACCGACCGCCAAAATTCATGGATTTGTCAATAAGTTGCTGTATCCTCGCTTGCGGGGGTGGAGAGAAGTCATGCGATCTTCGCAGTCGCTTCGACGCGAAGTCCCGGCCGGGATCGAGGCCGATCTCGCTCATTACTGGCGCGAGGGATATGCAATTGTCCGCGGCTTCTTCGGTCGCGACGACGTTGCCGAAATCGCCGCGGCGGCGGACAGGCTCTATGCCGAGGGCCTGGAGCACGGCCGAAGCTTTCGGCACGCCAACCTGTTCTACAATGTCGCGCATAGGGATGCGGAGATCTTCGTCCGGATGGTGCAGTGGCCGTCCTATCACCAGCCGGTGCTCGACGCCGTGCGCCTTGACCTTCGCTTCGCGGAACTGCTCGAACCGCTGATCGGTGCGAACCTCAAGCAGATCATCAACCAGGTTCACTGGAAGGCGCCGGGCGCGCTCGGCGACTTCGCCTGGCACCAGGACTGCAAATCGCGCCGGCCCGCGTCCGCGTACCGGAACCTCGCGACTTCTTATGTCCAGACGGGTCTTGCGATCGACCCGCACGGCCCCGAGTCCGGCGGCATGCGCTTCATTCCGCGCAGCCATTTGCGCGGTGACCTTCACATGGACTGCGAGCGGCATTCCCTGGGGGTGGAGATGAGCGGGGCGGCGCTGGAAGCGGTGGGCCTGTCCGAAGTCGATGCGATCGACCTCGAGCTCGAGCCCGGCGATCTCGCCTTGTGGAGCCCTTATCTCGTCCACGGTTCGGCAACCAACCGGTCGGGCCACAAGCGCCGCTTCTACATCAACGGCTATGTCCGCGCCCGCGACTGCGACCGTGGCGAGTGGGCATTCCGGGGCGGACGGCCGGTACCGTTGGGATTGGAGCCGGCGCTGGTCCACTACGAGGAGCTGCACGAACGGCCCGAGCCTCACTATCCGGCCGACTAGGCGGCTTCGGGCTTCTCCGCGAGGTGGCGGACATGGGCGCTGAGACGCTCATAGAGAAAGTCGATCACCGTTCGCACCCGCGGCGCCCTGCGCACCCGCTCATGAGTCACCAGCCACATGGTCCGGCCGTGATCGTTCCTTGGCGGGGTGCACTGGACGAGATCGGGCTCGGCGTCGGCGACGATGCAGGGCAGCACCGCGATGCCGAGCCCCGACCGGATGGCGGAGAGCATGCCCATCGCCGAGGCGTGGTGCATGACGACGCGGTCGTCGAGGCCGAGGTCGTGGAGCCAGGCGCTGTAGGCACGCCATAGTTTCGGTCCGCCGCCGCCGATGAACGCATGCTTTTTGAGCTGCGCCCGGGTGCGGGGGACGCCGTGCTGCTCGGCATAGTCGCGGCTGCAATAAAGGGTCCAATCGTCGGGCCCGATCCGGCGGCCGACGACCCCGGGACCAAGATCGCCGTGCGCGCTCCGGAGTGCGATGTCGGCTTCGCCCTCGCCGAGGTCGCGGAAGTCCTGGCTATCGTCGAGTTCGATCATGATCTCCGGATGACGCTCGTGCAGCTCGCGGAGCATCGGCGCGAGCAGGAGCATGAAGATCTCCTGGGTCGTGATGCGGACCGTGCCGCTGGTGTCGCGCTTCTCGGCCGCGGCCGCTTCGGTGAACGCGTCGGCCGCAGTCTGCACCTGCCGCGCGCGGTCGAGCAGCTGCTCACCGGTGGAGGTCAGCGCGTAGCCCGCCTGCCGTTTCTCGAACAAAGGGAAGCCAAGCGCCTGCTCCAGAGCGGCAATGCGCCGCGCGACCGTTGTCTGGCTCACCCGCAGCGATCGCCCGGCGGCCAGCGTGCTTCCTTCGCGAGCGACCGCGAGGAAATATTGGAGGTCGTTCCAGTCGAGCATCCGGCCGGTCATTAGCGGCATCGCCCCCGATCGCGGTTCTGCAAATCTGCAGAATCATAGCACGAACTCGTTGCTCACGTAAGTTGCGAATCGAGACTAAATAGCAGGTCGCATTCGAAACAGGAGGCGACCGATGAAACAGACCCTCAAAATCATCGCCATTTCGGCAATGGCAACCGCGGCAGCGATCAAGGCCGTTCCGGCCCTGGCGGAACCTACGCCGGCACAGAACGTCAGCATCGTCCAGACCGGCGATCTCGATCTCACGACCGAGGGCGGGCGACAGGCCCTCGACCATCGGCTGGTCGTCGCGGCCCGCGAGGTCTGCGGGACGGCGTCCGACGTCGACCTGGTCGGCCAGAACCAGGCCAGGGCGTGCCGCGCGGAAGTGCTCGCGTCGGCCCGCAGTCACAGCGAGCAGCTTGCTGCTCACAGTTCCTCAATCCAGCTCGCCGCGCGTCGCTGAGCGATCGTGCAGTGTGAAGGCCGCCTCGCTCCCCGGGGCGGCCTTCTTGCATCCGCTCCGGCCGCTGCCTACGGCGGCGCCGCATGCGGCTATCCGATTTCAAGGCGCTGAGCTTCGACTGCTACGGAACGCTGATCGACTGGGAAACCGGCATCGTCGACGCGTTGCAACCGCTTCGGGAGCAGAGTGGTGCGAGCGCAGAAGAGCTGCTCGACGCTTATGGTCCGATCGAGCATGCGATCGAGGTCGAGCAGCCGGGACTAACTTACTCGCAGTTGCTCGAGCAGGTTCACGCGCGGCTGAGCCGGCAGTTCGACGTCGAGCCGGACGCGGTCGAAGCCGCCAAGTTCGGCGCATCGGTCGGCGACTGGCCGGCGTTCCCGGATAGCGCCGAAGCGCTCCGTTACCTCAAGCAGCATTTCAAGCTGGTCGTCCTGTCCAATGTCGACCGGCTGAGCTTTGCCGGAAGCAACGAGCGCCTAGGCGTTGAATTCGATCATATTTTCACCGCGCAGGATATCGGATCCTACAAGCCGGACATTCGCAATTTCCAATATCTACTGGCGAGCCTCTACGCAGACGGCGTCGGCAAAGGCGACTTGCTGCACGTCGCGCAAAGCCTGTTCCACGATCATGTTCCCGCCAATCGCATGGGCGTCGCCTCGGCCTGGATCGATCGCCGGGCGGGCAAGCCGGGCTCGGGCGCGACGGTGCTGCCGGATCCGATGCCGCATTATGATTTCCGCTTCACGACGCTGGCCGAACTCGCGGATGCGCACCGCGCCGAGCAGGGCTGAAGATTGGTGCATCGCCCGCTTCGCCTGACCATCGACGCCAAGGCGATCCAGTCCAACTGGCGCTGGCTCGCCGATAGGGCGGGCGTCGCCGCGGGGGCTGCGGTCAAGGCCGACGGCTATGGGCTTGGGGCGCGGGAGACGACCGAAGCCCTGATCGAAGCCGGGTGCCGCGACTTCTTCGTTTCGACCTGGGCGGAGGCCGAGGCGCTTGGCAATCTGCCTGCAAACGTCACCCTGGTGGTGCTCCACGGGGTCGGCCCCGACGATGGCGAAGCGGCTCTGCACCTGCCGGCGCGGCCCTGCCTCAACACCGTCGAGCAAGTTGCGCGGTGGAACGAAATCGCTGCGGGCAGGCCGTGCGACGTGATGATCGACACCGGCATCAATCGCCTTGGCCTCCGGCCGACCGAGATCGGCGTGCTCGACGGGTTGCCGATCGACACGCTGCACAGCCACCTCGCTTGTGCGGACGAAGATACGTCGATGAACGCGATGCAACTCGAGCGTTTCAGGACAGTCGCCTCGGCCGTGCCGGCAAGGCGATACTCATTCGCGAATTCAGCCGGGATCTGCCTCGGGCGCGACTACAGTTTCGATCTCGTGCGGCCCGGCCTGGCCCTGTACGGCGGCGTTCCCCGCGCGGAGGCCGAGGGAAATATCCGTCAGGCCGCGCGGGTCGAAGCCCAGATCGTCCAGCGCCGCACGATCCCGGAGGGCGAGACCTGCGGCTACGGCGCGACGTTCACCGCCAAGGAGGACACCGAGGCCGCGATCCTCAACGTCGGTTATGCCGACGGCTACCTGCGCGGCTTCTCCTCGCGCGGCTCGGCATTCGCCGGCGAATATGCGCTGCCGGTGCTCGGCCGTGTGTCGATGGACTTGATCGCGGTCGGGGTCGATGCCGCGCCTGGCCTCAAGGAAGGCGACTGGGTCGAGATCGACTACGATTTGCCGAGCGCGTCGAAGCAGTCCGGCCTTTCGCAGTACGAGCTGCTGACGACCCTCGGATCGCGGTTCGAGCGGCGCTGGGCTTGACCCGCTCCTCGCGCGGCGGCGTCTTCGGCTTGTAACGGCAGAGATCGATCACGGGGCATCGCCAGCATTCGGGCAGCCGCGCCTTGCAGGTGTAGCGGCCGTGCAGGATCAGCCAGTGATGTGCATCGCGCCGGAACGGCCGCGGCACCAGCTTCTCGAGCTTTGTTTCGACCTCGTCGACCGTCTTCCCCGGGGCGAGGCCGGTGCGGTTGCAGACGCGGAAGACGTGGGTGTCGACGGCGAACGTTTCTTCGCCGAACGCGGTGTTGAGGACGACGTTGGCGGTCTTGCGGCCGACGCCGGGAAGCGCCTGCAGCTCCTCGCGTGTGCGAGGAACGTCCCCGCCGTGATTGGCGATCAGGGCCTCGCTCAAGGCGATCACGTTCTTCGCCTTGGTGTTGAACAGCCCGATCGTCTTGATGGCATCGCGAAGCGCTTCTTCCCCGAAATCAACCATTTGCCGCGGAGTCTTGATGCGCGCGAACAGGGGCCGACAGGCGATGTTGACGCTGGCGTCGGTGGCCTGTGCGGACAGCACGACCGCGACCAGCAGCTGGTACGGGTTGCCGGATTCGAGTTCGGTCGTCGGCGACGGATTGGCCTCGGCGAGGCGGCGGAAGAATTCGAAGACGTCCTCGCGCTTCATTGGAGATCGTCCAGCGCGGAACCGAGACGGCTGAGCCCTTCCGCGAAATCCTCGACGGGAAGCCCGAAGCCGACACGGAAATGGTCGGGCATCTCGAACCACCGGCCGGGGACGACCGACGTGTCGTACTTCGCGCGAAGATGGTCATCGAGCCGCTGGGTGTCGCCGCCTGCCCAGCGTGGAAAAGCGGTAACGCCATGCACTGCCGGGGCGCAGTCGAGGTCGCCTCGGCGCTCGATGAAGTCGTTGAAGAGCTCGCGGTTTCGACGGAGCATCGCCGGCGTATCGCCGATCACCTCGGCGATCCGGTCGAACGCGAAACAGGCGAGGCGCTCTGCCTGATGCGCCTGGTTGACTCCGAACAGATCGTTGAGACGCCACATGCGCTCGGCGAGATCGGATTCGGCGAGGATCCAGCCGTAGCGAAGGCCGCTCAGGCCATAGACCTTGGTCAGGCTATTGGTGGTGACGAATTGCGAGCCAAGGTGGACCGCGCTCCGTTGACCGGCGGCGTCGAGATAGACTTCGTCGATCAGGATGCGTGGCCCGAAGGCGGCGAGTTCGCGCAGCTCCGCCTCTTCGGCGAGGGCGCCGCTGGGGTTGTGCAGGTTAGTAAGAACGATCAGCCTGGTCCGATCCGACATTGCGGCCTTCACCACCGCCGGATCGAGCCGGAATGCATCCGACGCCTTGCGCTCAAAACGAGTGATTGACGCGCCAAGGAAGCTCGCAGCGCCCAATAGCGGTTCGTAGGTCGGGAACTCAGCCAGCACCTCGTCGCCCGGCTCGATCAGCGCGGCCATTGCGAGAAAGTTCGCCATAGAGGTTCCGTCGGCACAAACGACCCGTTCCGCGCCCACGCCGTAGCGTGCAGCGATCCGCTGACGCAGCGGGAGATATCGGGGGTGGCTAGCGCCATCGAGCTCGAGATCGCTGATGGAAACGCCAAGGGCATCGAGGTGCACATGCGGCACTTCGCTGGTGGTAAGCGCGTATCGAACCGGGACCTTGAACTTCGCCCAATGCATATAGTCCGACTGCATCGCGCGCGGTGGGGTCATGCGCGATTGGCCCTGCGCCAGTACAGGAAGGCGGGGACACCGGCCGCGAGGATCGCGTAGCCGATCAGGCTGTTGGCCGGATTGTTCCACACGGTGGCGACCACTGTCAGTGCGCAGGCGGCGACGAACAGGCCCGTCGTCAACGGGTGCAGAGGCGTTCTGAACCGGACTTCCTGCTTCGGCTCGCGGCGCCGGAACACGAACAGCGCCGCGCCAGTCAGGCCGAAGAAGATGAAATCGACCGAGACGACGTAGCTCAGGATCTGGCCGAAAGTGCCCGACAGAGCGATGACCGAAGCGGCGGCGCCCTGCAACGCGATTGCGGCGACCGGTACTCTCGTCCGTTCGCTGACCTTCGCCACTCCACGGAAGAACACGCCGTCCTCCGCCATCGCGAAATAGACGCGAGGGGCGGTCAGCATGCCCTGGCTAAGGAAGCCGAGGGCTGAGATCGCGATACCAAGGGCGATGAAGGTTGCGCCGCCTGGGCCAAGCGTGAGGCGCATGACGTCGCTCGCCGGGGTCTTCGAAGCGGCCAGCCCCTGCGGCCCAAGCGCATGAACACAGACGAAGGCGACCGACGTGTAGAGGATGACGACGCCGATCACGCCGAGCAGGAGGCCACGGCCGAGGTCGCGCTGCGGGTCACGCATCTCACCGGCGACGAAGCTCGACGTCTGCCAGCCTCCGTAGGAGAACATGACCGGGGTCATCGCCGCGCCGATCGCGGCCAGCGTCGTCAGCGAGCCACCGCTGCTCTTGACTGGCGCACGGGGAGCGTCCGGCGCCAGCCACCACCCAACGAGGACCAGCGCGGCGATTGCGCCGATCTTGAGGAGCATCAGCGCGCTCTGCACGTTGCTCCCCGATTTCACCCCAAAGCAGTTGATGACGGTCAGCATCACGAGGACTGCTACGGCGACCAGGCCGTCGGGCAGGCCGAGCGGCACCAGCTCACCCAGGTAGCGCGCGAAGGTAATCGCCACGGCCGCCATTCCGCCGGACTGGATCACCAGCAGCAGCGACCAGCCGTACAGGAAAGCGGGGAGCGGTCCGTATGCGTCGCGCAGATAGGCATATTGGCCGCCGACAGCCGGCCGACGGGCTGCCAGCTCGGCGTAGACGAATGATGCGGCGAGGGCGATCAAGCCGCCGAGCAGCCAGACTCCGACGATTAGCAACGGCGTATCGACGTGCCGCGCCACCTCGGCGGGCGTCACGAATATCCCGGAGCCGATGATGCCGCCCATGACCAGCATCGTGGCATCGAAAGGGCCGAGCTTGCGCGCCAGCCCGTGCGATTCGACGCGTGGCGCGGTCACGAGCCGGCTATGACGTCGCGCATCGAATAGAGGCCGGCAGGCTTACCGATGAGGAAAGCTGCAGCGGTCAATGCACCCCGGGCAAATATCATCCGGCTTTCGGCGCGGTGCGCCAGCACGAGGCGCTCGTCGGGGCCGAGGAACAGGACGTCATGGTCGCCCGCAACGGTGCCCCCGCGCAGGCTCGCGAAGCCGATTGAGCCGCGCCGGCGAGACAGGCCGGTGCCATCGCGGCCACGCTCCGCGTTGAGCGGCTCGCCGCGTCCCCGCGCCGCGGCTTCGCCGAGCAGCAGCGCGGTTCCCGACGGTGCATCCGCCTTCATCCGGTGATGGGTCTCGCTGATTTCAATGTCCCAGTCGGGACCGAGAACCTGTGCCGCCCGCTCGACGAGGTCCGTCAGCAGCGCAATGCCAAGCGACGTGTTGGGAGCGCGGAGAATGGCCGTGCTTTGCGACGCTTCGGCGATAAGTTCGTCCCCTGCCTCCTCCAGTCCGGTCGTCCCGATCAGGATCGGAATACCGGCCGAGACCGCACGGTCGAGGCTTGCCGGAAGTGCGGCCGGCGCCGAAAAATCGACCAGCACGTCGCCATGCTCCTGGTCGAGCGAGAAGCGCGGGTCCTCGGCGGCGGCGGAAGCGATGGCTTTGCCCATGCGGCCGCCAGGCGCGATAAGGCTGATGCGGATCGGCTGGTCGGCGGTGCGCATGCAGCGGGTGTCATGGCGAAAGGTGGAGCGCCGCGCAATCGGCGGCGCCCCATTCCTGGCCTATCGGGCCCAGGTCAGCTCCTGCAGCAGCATGTCGCCCCGCTGCTTGCGATAGGTTGCGCGATGCCCGCTTCCGGCCGCGCTTTGGCGCGTCGTCTGCGCCATGAAGGCATTCATTTCCTTCTCGCGCTGGATGTCCTCGGCAGGCGTCGTCATGTGATCGAAGATCGTGACGAGATAGAGGTCGGGTTCACCGTCGCGCGGGTTGACGTTGGCGAAGATCTTGTAGTCCTTGATCCAGCCCTTCGACTTCGCGAAGTCGTTCCGTTTGCGGTACTCACTGGCAAGGAAGTCGACGTAATCCGGGAAATGCCCATCGTCGACCGAGATGGCCCCGACATCCCAATAGTCGCCGTTCTTGACCGGAAGTTCCTGGCTCCATGCCGGAACCGACGTCAGAATCATGGTTGCGGCGCCGAGCGCGCCGAGCATCAATTTTCGCATTATCTTACCCCCGATAGGTGCGGTCAGCCCATGCTGCCCGCCTTTGAGGGAACGGCGTCGCCGTACCGGCGGGACGCCTGCAGAAGCGGCGTCGTTCCGAGCGGCGCTAGAGCAGAGAATCGAACTTAACGCAAGTTAAACGCCGAGCCGCTCCTGAAGCGCGAGGGCGGCGGCAGGAGCTCGGACTTTCGCGCCGTTGATCATGAAGATGTAGGCGTCGCCGCGCGCTTGCCACCTGCGCGCCCGTTCCGCGAATCCGTCCAGCGCTGACGCCTCGTAGCCGGTCGGCACATCCTCGCTCATCCGCTGGAGGCGCGCGTAGGCGAAGTCAGCGGTGTCCGCTTCGATCGCCGGATAGTCGTCCGAATCGTCGAGCACGACCGCGATGTTTCGTGCCCGGCAGAGCGCGAAAAACCGGTCGTCCCGAAAGCTCTCGTGCCTTGGCTCGATCGCATGCCTCAGAGTGATGCCCTCCAGCTTCTCTGGGAGGAGGTCGATGAACCCAGCGATGTCGTCCGCGGCGAATTTCCTTCGAGGCGCGAACTGCCACATGATCGGCCCGAGCTTGGGCCCAAGCGCCGCAAACCCCTGGGCAAAGAAATTGCCGACGCCTTCTGCGCCCTCGGCCAGCTTGGAACGCATCACGCAGTAGCGCGAGCCCTTGATTGCGAACTGGAAGTCATCGGGCACAGTATTGCCCCACGTCTCCCAGCTTTTCGGGCTCTGCCGGGAATAGAAGGTCGCGTTGATCTCGATTGCGCTCAACGCGTTAGACGCGAATTCGAGCTCGCGCTTCTGCGGCAGCTTCTCGGGATAGAAGCTGCCGCGCCACGGCGGATAGGTCCAGCCGCCGATGCCGATGCGGATACGGGGCTTGCTCACACCGGCATCAACGCTGCGTTACGCTATTTGGCCGCGGCTGCCGGGGCGGGACCCGGGATGATGACGTCCTCGATTGCCTTGAACGCACCGTCGGCCTGCTTCTTGTAGACGGTGAGATAAGTGCCGTCGCTGGTGACAGGCTTGTTGGTAGCCTTGTCGGTCGTGGTGATCGAGTAATGACCGCGGCTGGTCGCCATGTCGCCGGCGGACGCGACGAGCACGCGGTCGGTCGCGAAGCTGAGCTTGAAGTTCGGATCGCTGATCAGCTCGCCGAGGGCCTTGCGGCGGTCGACGTCGGTGGTGGCGAGCGCTTCACCGGGACTGGCGAGTACGGCATCATCGGCATATTCGCCGGCGAGGACGTTGATGTCCTTGTCTGCGTAGCCTTTTTGCCAGCCCGCTTCCTGCGCCTTGATGGCGTCGGCGATCTTTGACGTGTCGGCGGCGGCCTCGGCGCCTTTCGTGCAGCCGCTCAGTGCGAACGCGGCCACGGTGGCGAGCATCACCGGTACGAGCTTTTTCATGCTGTCTCTCCCCCAAGAGCGGGCCGCATCGACGGTCCTTGCGCGGTTCAATCACTGTGGACCGAGTCGCACAAGCGACAATCAGGCTTTAGGGGCGAAGGCGATGGATACTCGCGAAATTCGGAACATCGTGATCCTGACCGGCGCGGGAGTTTCCGCGGAAAGCGGACTTGCGACGTTCCGCGGCCCTGACGGGCTGTGGGAAGGGCATCGCGTCGAGGATGTCGCGACGCCTGAAGCGTTCCACCGCGACCCGGCGCTTGTGCATGCCTTCTACGACGCGCGCCGGGCGAAGCTCGGGACGGTCGTGCCAAATGAGGCCCACAAGGCGCTGGCAAGGCTCGACGCGGAATGGCCGGGTGAGTTGCTGCTCGTCACGCAGAATGTCGACGACCTGCACGGGCGGGCGGGATCGAAGCGCCTGCTGCACATGCACGGTGAGCTGACCAGCGGCTGGTGCCTCGCGTGCGACGAGCGTTTCGGATGGACAGGGCCGATGGGCGAGGGGGCTTCCTGCCCCAGCTGCGGCGCAACCGGCCGGGTTCGCCCCGACATCGTGTGGTTCGGCGAAATGCCTTACGAGATGGGGCGCATCGACGATGCGCTGCAGGCCTGCGACCTGTTCGTCTCGATCGGGACATCGGGCGCGGTCTATCCGGCGGCGGGCTTCGTTCAGAGCGCAAAATATTGCGGTGCGAAGACGCTCGAGATGAACCTCGAGCCGAGCCTCGGCAGCTATTTGTTCGACGAAAGCCGCGTCGGAAAGGCCGGCCAACTAGTCCCTGAGTGGGTGGATGAGATGCTTCAATCCGCCCATTCCAGCCCGATCTCGCGATAGAGGCCGCGGTCCTCGTCCCAGCGCGGGTTGACCTTAACGTGCAGGAACAGGTGGACCGGCCGGCCGAGATGCTCGGCGATCTGGGCCCGCGCCGCGGCCCCGATCTCCTTCAGGCGGCGGCCGCCCTTGCCGATGACGATCGCCTTTTGGCTGTCGCGCTCGACGAGGATCTGCTGCCGTATCTCGGTCGAGCCATCGGGCCGCTCGGACCAGGTTTCGGTCTCCACGGCCGTCGCATAGGGCAGCTCCTGGTGGAGTTGGTTGACGATCTGCTCGCGGGTCAATTCGGCGGCGATCATCCGGTCGGTCGCGTCGGAAACTTCGTCCTCGGGGTATAGCCATGGCCCTGCCGGCATCGCCTGGGCCAGGGCTTGCGTGAGGTCGGCGACCCCGTCGCCTTGCGCTGCGCTGATCATGAACAGCTGGTCCGGGTCGAGGCGCGCAGTCAGTTCGGCTGCAAGGGTGAGCAGCTTATCCTTCCTCACCAGGTCGATCTTGTTGAGCGCGACGATCAGCGGATGCTGCCGCTTGTCCAACCCCTCGAGGACCTCGTCCCGGACGCGCTCCGACGAGTCGATCACCAGCAGGACGAGATCGGCGTCCTGTGCTCCGGTCCACGCCGCCGCGACCATCGCCCGGTCGAGGCGCCGCCGGGGCGCGAAGATGCCCGGCGTATCGACCAGCAGGATCTGCGTGGGCCCCTCGATAGCGATCCCCATCAGCCGCGCACGGGTCGTCTGGGCCTTGGGACTGACGATCGCGACCTTCTGGCCCACCAGCGCATTTACCAACGTCGACTTGCCGGCGTTGGGCGCGCCGATAACGGCCACGAAACCGGCTTTCTTGTGCTCGCCGGTCATTTCAGCTTGGACAGCAGCGCCGCGGCGGCCGCGGTCTCGGCTTCCTGCTTGCTCGTCCCATCGGCCGTAGCTTCGCCGAGCGTGGGTACCGTGACCCGGATGGTGAACTGCGGTGCGTGGTGGGCCCCGGTGCGCGAAACGACTTCGTAGACCGGGGGCTTGAGGTCGCGCGCGGCGGCAAGCTCCTGGAGCGCCGACTTGGGATGCTGGGGCGCGCGCCGCTGCGTCTCGACGTCGGGTCCCCACAGCTTCAGGATGAAGCGCTCGGCCGCTTCCATTCCGCCATCGAGATAGAGCGCGCCGATCAGAGCCTCGACCACGTCACCCACGACATTGTCGCTTTCGGTCGCGCGGTCCTCACGCGCCTGGCGCCCGAGGCGGATCAGGGCCGGAACCCCGATCTCGCGGCCATTCTCGGCACAGGTGGCTCGGTCGACGAGGCCATTATAGCGCTTGGACAGATTGCCCTCGGGCTCCTGCGGATAACGGCGGTAAAGCGCGGTTGCGATCACCAGGCCCAAAACCCGGTCGCCGAGAAATTCAAGGCGTTCATAGCTCTGGGCAGTGACGCTGGAATGGGTAAGCGCGAGCTCGAACAGGGAAACGTCCGCCGGGTCGTGGCCGAGCTTGTCCCGGACGAATGCGGCGACGTTCGCGGTCATTCGGCGATGCCGGTATAACCATTGCCGATGCGGTTGCCACGCAGGGCGGGAAACCAGGTCCAGGGCTTCAGCCAGGATGCCCGCCCATCGGTTGACCAGAAGGTGAAGGAGGCGCGCCCGATCAGGTTTTCGACGTGTACCATGCCGATCCCGCCGTTGTAGGAAGCAAACCGGCTGTCGAGACTGTCGTCCCGATTGTCGCCCATCAGGAACAGGTGACCGGCAGGGACGCGGACCGGCCCGAAGTCGTCGGCGGGGCCGCGATCGACCTGGTCGAGTACGGTGTAGCTCGGTCCGCCCGGGAGCGTCTCGAGATAGGCGCGGTAGATGCAGACCGGCGATCGCCCGGTTGCAATCACGGTCGGCACGGCGGGCGGAATTGCGCGGCACGGACTGTTCACCGTGACTGGTACTTTCGCGGGCGCGATTGCCTGGCGGGGTACGGCACGGCCGTTGAGGATCAGCTGGCCCTGGCGCAGCTCGACCCTGTCTCCGGGCACGCCGATCACCCGCTTGATAAGATCCGCGTCCTCGCTGGGGTGCCGGAATACGACCACGTCGCCTCGGCGCGGCAACCGACCTAGCAAGCGCCCTTCGAACGATGGTAGGCCAAGTGGAAAGCTGTACCGCGAATAGCCGTACGGCCATTTCGAAACTGCGAGATAGTCGCCGATGTAGAGGGTCGGCAGCATGGATCCCGAGGGAATATTGAACGGCGTAACGATCAGGCTTCGAAAAGCCCATGCAATACCCGCTACGATGAGCACGAAACGGAGTAGCGAGCCGGCGCTCTCCCGGCGCTCGCTCTTCGCAGTTTGACGGCGTCGACCGGTGCGGCGGAAGAGACGGGAGGCCATCGCCCGCTTGTTTCGGCCCGCGGCGAGCGCGTCAAGCCGGGGTGGCAAATGGTCGCCTCCGCATTATGTGCGGCGGCGATGGCGCAAAACCCGACCAAGCGGCTCGACGAACTGTTCGTGGCCGAGCCCGACCGGCTCAGCAGATTGAGCTTCGACGTCGCCGGACTCTACTTCGACTGGTCGAAGACCCACCTGGATCAAAGCCTGATCGAAAGCGGGATCGCGCGTGCGACCGACATGGGCTTCGAACGGGCCCGCGACGCGCTGTTCGACGGCGAAATCGTCAATCGGAGCGAGGGCCGGCCAGCCACTCACGTGGCCGAACGCGGGGCCGGCGCCCCCGACGATGTCGACCTTGCGACCGCGCGCCGGCAGCGGATGCGCGCGCTGGTCGACGCAATCGAGGCCGGCGCATTCGGGGACGTCACGGGCATCCTGCACATCGGTATCGGTGGGTCGGTCCTCGGGCCAGCGCTGCTGGTTGACGCGCTCGGGCGCCGGGCAGCCTCGTTCAGGGTCCGTTTCCTGTCGAACATCGATGGCGCGGCTTTCGATGATGCGGTGAGGCCGCTCGACCCCGCGACCACCATCGTCGTCGCCGCATCGAAAACGTTCACGACTCTGGAGACGCTGAGCAATCTCGAGGCCGCTCGCTTGTGGCTTCGCGATGCCGGCGTCGAGGACCCGGACGGGCGCCTCATCGCCGTGACGGCCGATCCCGAGGCCGCGCTCGCTCAAGGAATCGACGAGACGCGAATCCTGGTGTTCGGCGAAGGCGTTGGCGGGCGCTATTCCCTGTGGAGCGCGGTCGGGGTGACAGCAGCACTCGCGCTAGGCTGGGATGCGTTCGAGGCCCTGCTCGAAGGCGCGGCGGAGATGGACCGCCACTTCCGTTTTGCGGAACCGGCACAGAATGCGCCGCTCATCGCCGCCTTCGCGGATCGTTTCTATGTCGAGCAGGCCGGATGCCAGTCTCGCGCGGTCTTTGCCTATGACGAGCGTCTCCGGCTGCTGCCCTTCTATCTGCAGCAGCTGGAAATGGAATCGAACGGCAAGTCGGTTACGATCGAGGGCGAGCCCGTCGAGCATCCCACGGCGCCGATCACCTGGGGCGGTACTGGCACGGACGCGCAGCACGCCGTGTTCCAGCTGCTTCACCAGGGCACGGTGCTGATTCCGGTGGAATTCGTCGCCGTCGCCGAAGCGGATGACGCGCAGGACGCCGAACATCATCGGCTGTTGCTGCTCAATGCCTTCGCCCAGGGCGCGGCGCTGATGCAGGGCCAGCACAGTGACGACCCGCAGCGCTCATATCCAGGGAACAGGCCGAGCTCGACGATCCTGCTCGATCGCCTCGACGCACGACGGCTGGGCGCGCTCATCGCTTTCTACGAGCACCGCACCTTCGCCAACGCGGCGCTTCTGGGCATCAATCCATTCGACCAGTTCGGCGTCGAGCTGGGCAAGAAGATTGCGAAGAAGCTGGCGGACGCGGGAAGTCAGGGCGACCTCGATAGCTCGACGCGAGCGCTTATCGAGCGCGCCGGGCTTTGACGCATCGGAATCATGCAAACAATTCATTGGAGGCGAGCGTCGCTCCGCCGCACATGCCGGCCCCTGGAGGAATGAATGGCTGACTTCGACCTATTCGTGATCGGCGCCGGCTCTGGCGGCGTGCGAGCGGCGCGCGTCTCCGCGGCCTATGGCGCACGCGTGGCCATCGCCGAGGAGCACAAGGTCGGCGGGACCTGCGTCATCCGCGGCTGCGTTCCCAAGAAGCTGCTCGTCTACGGCGCGCATTTCGCGGAGGACCTCGACGATGCCGCGATGTTCGGCTGGGACGTCCCGAAGAAGCGCTTCGACTGGCCGGTGCTCCGCGACAACGTGCTCGCCGAGGTAGGGCGGCTCAACGGCGCCTACACTGATACGCTCACCAACCATAACGTGGAGATCTTCCACGAGCGGGCGGTCCTCACCGGACCGACTTCGCTGCGGCTTTCGAGCGGGCGCGAGATTACGGCCGACAAGATCCTCATTGCGACTGGCGCAAGACCCCAGATGCCTGACCTGCCCGGCGTCGAGCATGCGATCAGCTCCAACGAGGTGTTCCACCTCGAGGAATTGCCCAAAAGGATCGTAATCTCCGGCGGCGGCTACATCGCCAACGAGTTCGCCGGCATTTTCAACGAGTTCGGCACGAAGGTGACTTTGGTGAACCGCACCGACGTGATTCTGCGCCAATATGACCAGCAGATTGTCGACCGGCTGATCCAGATTTCGCTGCGCAAGGGCATCGACTTCAAGTTCCACACGACTATCGACCGCATCGAGGCAGGTGAGAACGGCAGGCTGCACGTGGCCATGACCGGCTGCGATGACATCGAGGCGGACCAGGTGCTCTTTGCCACGGGGCGCGTTCCCAACACCGAAAACCTCGGACTCGCCGAGGCCGGCGTCGAGCTGGGCGAGAAGAATGAAATCAAGGTCGACGAAGACAATCGCACCAACGTGCCATCCATCTTCGCCGTGGGCGACGTGACCAACCGCGTTCAGTTGACTCCTGTCGCCGTGCGTGAGGGGCAGGCGTTTGCCGACAGCTTCTTCGGCAACAAGCCGACGCGCGTGGATTATGGCTGCATCCCCTCGGCGGTGTTCAGTCATCCGCCGCTGGCCGGCGTCGGCATGACCGAGGGCCAGGCGCGCAATCGCCTCGGCTCGGTTCGCACTTACACGTCGGACTTCAGGGCGATGAAGAACGTGCTCGCCGGCCGCGACGAGCGCTCATTGTACAAGCTGGTTGTCGACGGGATGACGGACGAAGTGGTCGGCATCCACATGATCGGTCCCGATGCGCCGGAAATTCTCCAGGCGGCGGCGATCGCGGTCAAAGCCAAGCTGAAGAAGGCGGATTTCGACGCGACGGTCGCCCTGCACCCGAGCATGGCCGAAGAACTGGTGTTGATGCGGTGAATCTTCCGCCGCTATGGCGGCGGCGACCATGCACGACGCGATCATCATCGGCGCCGGCCACAATGGCCTGACCTGCGCATACTATCTCGCGAAGAAGGGACTGAAGGTCACGGTTGTCGAAGCCGCGGCGAATGTCGGCGGCGCGGCCGTCACGGACGAGTTCCTGCCCGGCTACCGTAATTCGGCCGCGAGCTACACAGTCAGCCTGCTTCAGCCCAAGGTGATCCGCGACATGGAGCTCGAACGTCACGGGCTGAAGGTCGTTCTCCGCAAGACCGACAACTTCCTTCCCGGCGACGGGGATTATCTGCTGGCGGGACGCGGCGGCCTGACCCGCAAGGAGATCGGACGGCATCACAGGGCAGACGCCGAGGCCTATGACCGCTACGTCGCGGAGCTTGAGACGGTCGTCCGGCTGCTCAAGAAATGGCTGCTTCGCGCTCCGCCGAACGTCGGCCGTAAGGCCAGTGCCATACCCAAGCTCCTGAGCCTGGGACGCGACATGGCCGGCTTGTCGCTTGCCGAGACGCGCATCGTCCACGATTTCGCAGTGCGGAGCGCGGCGGACATTCTCGACCGACGTTTCGAAGGCGAGCTGACCAAGGCGCTGTTCGGATTTGACGGTGTCGTCGGCAACTTTGCTTCGCCCCAGTCGCCGGGGACCGCCTATGTCCTCCTCCACCACTTATTCGGCGAAGCCGCCGGAGTGCCTGGGGCGTGGGGTCACGCGATCGGCGGGATGGGCTCGATCACCCAGGCGATGGCGCGCGCCTGCCATGAGGCCGGAGTCGACATCCTGCTCGGGCATCCGGTGGAGGAAATCATCGTCTCCGGAGGGCGGGCGGTCGGCGTCGTCGCCAATGGCAAGGCTTTCCGCGCGTCAACTGTTGTCGCCGGCGTCAATCCGAAGCTGCTGTTCGACCGGTTGGTTCCTCGCGGCGCAGTCGACACGGACGCTGCGAGCAGGATGCACGGCTGGAAGTGCGAGAGCGCGACCTTCCGCATGAATGTCGCTTTGTCCGAGCTCCCGAAGTTCACCGTATTGCCGAAGAAAGGCAACCATCTCACGGCCGGCATCATCATGGCGCCGAGCCTCGATTACATGCACCGCGCCTATCTGGACGCGGCGGTTGGCGGCTGGTCCAAGCAGCCGATCATCGAGATGCTGATTCCCTCGACCCTGGACTCTACGCTGGCTCCCAAGGGCAAGCATGTCGCAAGCCTGTTCTGCCAGCATTTCCGCTATGACCTAGGGCCGGGACGCAGCTGGGACGATGAGCGCGAGAAGGCTGCCGACCAGGTGATTGCGACGGTCGACGCTCATGCGCCCGGCTTCGCCAAGTCGATCCTCGGTAGGCAGATCCATTCGCCGCTCGACCTCGAGCGGCGCTTCGGCCTGATTGGCGGCGACATCTTCCACGGCAAGATGGGTCTCGACCAATTGTTCAGCGCACGGCCGATGATTGGCGCCGCCGATTACCGGATGCCGCTCAAGGGCCTGTACCTGTGCGGCTCGGGCGCTCACCCGGGTGGAGGCGTTACGGGGGCGCCGGGCCATAACGCCGCTCACGCGGTGCTGGCCGATCGTCGCTTCTGGAAGCGCCGGCATTGAGTCCGCTGGCAGGCATCAAGGTTCTCGACCTCAGTCGCGTTCTCGCGGGCCCCTGGTGCACGCAGTTGCTCGCCGATCTTGGTGCCGAGGTGATCAAGATCGAGCGGCCGGGCGCGGGCGACGATACGCGTCACTGGGGACCGCCGTGGCATGGCGAGGGGGATCGGCGCGTCGCCGCCTATTTCCTCAGCTGTAATCGCGGCAAGAAATCGGCCGCGATCGACTTTTCGCGACCCGAGGGAGCCGAACTGGTTCGCCGGCTTGCGGCGCAGACCGACGTGGTCGTCGAGAACTTCAAGGTGGGAGGACTCAAGAAATTCGGCCTCGACGCGGACACCCTGCGATCCGCCAACCGGCGCCTCATCTACGCTTCGATTACGGGTTTCGGCCAGGACGGCCCTTATGCAGACCGCGCCGGATACGACTTCATTATCCAGGGCATGGGCGGGATGATGAGCGTCACGGGGCTGCCCGACGGCGAGCCCGGCGGCGGCCCGATGCGCGCGGGAGTTGCCATCGCCGACCTGTTCACGGGCATGTACACCTGCGCGGCCATCCTTGCCGCGTTCTACGGGCGCGAAAAGAGCGGGGAGGGCGCGACGATCGACATGGCGCTGTTCGATACGCAGATCGCCGTGATGGCCAACCAGGCGTCGAACGCGCTGGTTTCGGGCAAGGACCCACCGCGCCAGGGCAATACTCACCCGAACATCGTCCCTTACCAGCCCTTCGACGCGTCCGATCAGCCGATCATCATCGCTGTGGGCAACGACCGCCAGTTCGCCCGCCTGGCCGAGATCTGCGGGCATCCGGAATGGGCGACCGATCCGCGCTTCGCGACCAACGAGGCGCGCGTTGCCAACCGAAGCGCGATCGTGGCGCTGGTAAGCGAGGAAATTCGTCGCAGGTCTGCCGCCGCCTGGCTTATGCAACTCGAACCCGCGGGTATTCCAGCCGGGCCGATCAATTCGGTCACGCAGGCGTTGGCCGACGTGCAGGCCCAGCACCGCCACATGGTGCGGACGATCGCCGGCGTGCCGCTAGTCGGCTCACCGGTTCGGCTCGGCGGAGCTCGCGCTGACAGCGAACTGCCGCCGCCCGGGCTGGGCGAACATACGCAGGAAGTCCTCGCCGGACTGGGCGTCGATCAGCAACAGGTCGAGAACCTCCGAAGCGCGAAGGTCGTCGGCTAGATTATTTTCCGGCCTTGCTCGCGCTTTCGACCAACAGGTCGAGCTGCTTCTGACAGCCGTTGTCGATCAGGACCTTGGCAGCGCCCACGAGGTCGCCCGGCGTGCCGGGAACCGTGACGAAATTGAGGCTGCTCTTCTCGCCGGTGTCGGGCCATTCGATCTGATAGCTGGCCCCATTTGTGACCGGCAGCCCAGCCGGCCATGCGGTGAGCGAGCTACCGGCCCCCCAGGTGAGGTCGCGGCTCGCGCCATCGGCGGAGCGGATCTGCACGGTCGCCGCGGTCTCGCTGTCCGGCCGCCATAGCTGCAGCTTCGAAGCGTCGCTGACGCAGATCTTGCCACTTTGGCTCACGTCGATGTCCCAGATGCTGGGATTATGCGCGACCTCGGCCGCGCGGAGCGCTCCGAACCGGCCCCGCTGCCCCGCGGCGGAAGCCAGCGCGACCTGTTTCGCGTCGAAGTTGCCGGGGCCGCGCAGGGTCTGCGCGCTGGCCGGCCCGAGCACGGTCACGACGTCGCCGCCTTGGAGGGTGATCTTGGCAGTTTCCGGAAGTGTCTTGCCCGGAGGATAGGCCTTGGCCGACGGACCAAGCGACCTGACCACGACCACACTGGCCACAGCGGTCGTCGAACCGAAGGCGACGGCAAGTGCTGCGCCCCACAGCATTAGCTTCGCTCGCATCATCCAAGCTCCTCGTTTGGCGTTGCCCCAATCGCATTCCGGCGGCCAATCGTGCTGGCCGCTGAGTCGGATCTCAGTGTCGAATTGGACACCGATTATGCTTCGTTTTGAATATGGTCAATCAATTGAGTTTAAATGGCGATTTAACGGGACCTTAGCGTTCAGGCCGTGCGCGGACGGGGCCGCGTTGTCGGCACGGTCGCACCCAGCATGGCCTCCAGATCCTCGATTCGCCGCGCATTGTCCGCGATTAGCTCGGCAATCTGCCGCTCGCGTGCCTCGCGCTTGATCACGGTGCGGATCGCGCGCGCAATCGCCTCCTGGACTTCCTTGAGAGCCCTTTGCTCGTCGCGGCTTGGTATCGAGCCGTCGGGACGGGGCCCGACGAGCAAATAGCCGATCGGCTCCTCATTGTCCGAGCTCGGCACCAGCGGCACGCGGATTGGGAACAGCTTGTCCGTCGGCTCGCAGATGTCGGTTTTATAGTCCTGTGCGAAGCGGCTGGAACGCCACTCCTCGACCTCGTCGACGGTGAGCCCGCGGGCGCGCATCACGCAGCCGTTGACGATGGCTGAGCTGCGAACGGCGCGCACGCCGCGATCCACGCGAGCGAGGATCTCGTCGAGCATCTCACCGAGCGAGGCCGTCTCGCGCATGTCCCGGGCGACTTCGGGCAAGTCGTCACGCAGGAGGAACAGGTTCTTCTGGAAGCGGCGTTCGGACCAGCGATGAACGCGCTCCTGTATTGGGTTCACCAGCACGGTCGAGAGGGCGGCCGCGAAGATGATCGGTCCCTCGCTGCCGGTGTTGCCGTAATAATTGTAGACGATCTGCTTGAGGCCGTCGGCAGTCCCCGCGAAGATCGCCGCGACCGCAACCGTGATCAGCGCGACGTTGGCCGATCGGCTGATCACGAACTCTGCGTCGTAGAGCCGGTATCTTACCAGTGCGATCAGTAAGCCCACCTGGAGAACAAGCACCGCCAGCGCGAAGCTGATTCCGGCGGCGATCTCGACAAGCAGCTGCTGGCCGAAGCTGTGGGTCGACCATTTGAGGTAATCGCAGACGATCGAGAGGCAGCGGAGCACCGCATAGCCGGTGATTCCGAGGAGCGCCCAGTGGATCTGCTGCCGCTGCTCGGCGGACTCGGTCAGCCGGAGCGTCCTCAGGAGCGAGAGGACGGCAATGATCATGAAGCAGACGAATAACGTCTGGTACAAAGTACCCTGTAGCAACATCAGGATGGGCAGCGCACCCATCAGCGCGACGCGTCGCCACGATAAATTGCCGTGCGGGAATAGCAGGATGCCAGTCAGCAGCAGGACGTTGCCGAGATCGAACATGGCGACGTTGAGCGATCGGGAGACGCCGATCGAGGACAGGAACATCGACGCCGGCTGTTCGGCGGCGATGGTCAGCAGCACTGCGAGCGAGAGAATCGAGCTCACCGCGTCGCGGGCATTGCGGTGATGCAGCATCCACGCCGCCCACAGCAGGAATGGGTAGGCGAGAACGTGGAGCAGATCGATGAAGCTCAGCCATTTGGGCGAGACGCCGATCGCCCGCGCACCGTCGTCGATATGGTAGTCTCCGGTGGTGACGACGACGTCCCGGATCTTGCCGTCGGGGTCCTGGACGGTGAGGGGGACCTCGGCGGTGTCTGTACCGAACAACAAATTGCCGAGCGCGATGTAGGCCGGGTCGTTGGCATGCTCGGCGAGCGCGCTCTCGTTGACCGGCATGCTGGGCGGCAAGGGAAGGCCGTAGACCGCCTTGATATGGTCTCCGGCGACAACGCCTGCACCGGCTGCCTGCGGGCCCACGGTGAAGCGAACGATCGTCGCGTCGCGCGGTGACACTGCGAAGCCGGCGCGGCTGCCCAGCAGCAACTGGCTGTTGTTGCCGCGCTCGTGATAACGCTCATAGAGACCGGCTAATGGCCCGACGAGCGCGAGGGCGAAGGCAACCATCCACACGGCCGTGAACAGCCGGTAGGCGAGGGTGTTGAACGGCGGCACAGAGGGAGGCAGCCGCAATCCTCGTGGCGACGTCTGGCCGGCATTGGGCAAAGCGAGCAGCATCCCCGAGGCAGCTCCAGCCACAATTAACTCGCTGTTATCATGAGCGGCGGCGCCGCCGCGCGCAAGCTTAAGTGCTTGAAGCGTCCTCGTTCGCTACGGGCGCTTCGCCGTAACGCGACTGGATGAACCGCCCCTGGGTCTCAAGGGCTGCAACATCCGCACGGGCCAGCTGCTCGGACACCTCGGCAAGCGCTGAGCGGCCGGCGGCAAGCCCTTCCACCAGCCGCTGGTCGACCGTCTTTCCTTCGCCGTCACGTTCCCCCCGGTAGGCAGGCGGAACCCGCTCGTAGCGCTCGATCAGGCCCGGCAGGTGGATCGACATTAGCCGGCGTGCATCCTGCGCCGCGGGATCGAGGGTCTCGAGACGCGACAGCGTGTCCTTCAGCGAGGGCAGGATTCGCGCGATCGAGTCGAGCTCGGCTCGCGCCGTTGGAGGCAGGGCGCCGCGGCTGCGATAAATATACGAGTCGAACCGCTCAACCATCGCCCCGTTGGGCAGATCGGCGCTCGGCGCGGGTGCCGACACCGCCTGCCGTCCACCGCGGCTGATCAGGATTCCCGCAACGCCAACCGTGACCAGCAGCGCGGCAAGGAAGCCGAACATGCCGATCGGCTGGACCAGGCCCAAGACGATCGTTGCCAGCCAGATTACGGCTACGGCGACCAGAACGCGGGTGACTGTGCGCCCAAGTCCGGCGTTCAGCCGCTGGCGCTCGCGCCGCGCCGCTTCACGCGCGGGGCCATCGCGCTCATCCAATTGCCGAGTGACGCGTTCGAACCGGGCGATCGCCTGGTCGACCTTGTCGGTGACTTCAGTCATTTGCTCTCGATCGGCGTCAGGGGTGAGGTCGCGCCCTCGAGCTTGGCCTGGTTCACGCCCTCGGCGCGGGCGATGTAGCCCTTCGATTTCTCGACTTCCTTGCCCAGCGTCTCAACGGTCTGCTTCATGTTGCCGAGCGCCTGAAGCTTGAACTGGTCGATCTGGTCCATCGTATCGTAGATGTTCTGGAATGCGCGCTGAAGCGTCTCGAGCGGAATCGTCGAGCTTGCCGCCTGCTCGTGGATCGCGCCGGTCTGAGTGCGCAGCATCTCGCCGGTCGAATCGATCATGCCCGCCGTCGTGGTATTGAGCGCAGTGATCTGCTCCAGCACCAGCTTCTGGCTGCTCATCGCCTGGGCGACTGTGACCGCGGTGCGCAGCGCTGCGACGGTAGTCGTCGATGCCCGGTCGACCCCCTTCACCAGCTCGACATTGTTCTTCTTGACGAGGTCGAGAGCCAGATAGCCCTGCACCGTTACCGCCATTTGCGTCAGCAGATCGGTCGTGCGCTGGCGCGTGTAGAAAAGCGCGGTCTCGCGGATCGCTTTGGCCTTGGCGGGATCGGTCGCGTCGAGCTCGTTCGCCTTGTCCTCTAGCCGCTGGTCGAGCGTCTTCGAGATGTGGATCATCTGCTCGAGCTTGTGCATCGTCTTCCAGAGGTTGGCGCGCTCCGTGTCGATCGCCGCATTGTCCATCAGCAGCTCATCCTTGCCGTTGCCAAGGCTGGCTAGGATGCTTTTGATATGAGTCTGCGAGCTGCGGTATTTGTCGAAATAGCGGTCGATGCGGTTCCCGAACGGAATGATGCCCAGGATCTTTCGCGTCTTGGTCGCTTCCTTCGGATCGAGCGACTCAACCGTCCGGCGAAGCTCGGTGAGATCAGCTCCGATGCCGCTGTCCTTGTCGATTGCCTTGACCGGGCGATCGAGAAAGCGGTTCGACGCCCCAGCGGCCTCGGCAATTTCCTTGCGGCCCATCGCGGTCAGCTGATCGACCTTCTTGCCGAACTCGGGGCTGTTCGCGTCGAGCCCAGCCAGTTCGTCGACGAACTGTCCAACGCGCTTGTCGAGCTCGCTTGTCTCCTCCGCCTTGAGCGGGACCAGACCAGCGGCCTCGGCCGGTGCAACCGGCTGGAGCACCTCCGGCGGGTCGAGCTTGAGCTTGGTCGCGCTGCTCGTCGCCGTGTCCTCTGGGGTCTGGGTCGCCATGCTCAATCCTTTCTCACGCCCTTCTGCGGCGCGCTTCCCGACCGGTCAACGCTAAGGCCGTAGAACTGTATTATAGGTATAAGACACACCGAAGTTCAAGTCAGTCGCGTCGCCAAAACCTTGACGCAAATTAACCATGCGCCTGAACGCTTCACTTACCGTGGCGGCGGTACAGCCCTCCCAAACCTACTAAACAGGGATCGGCCCCGTATGATCGGCTTCATCCGCAAAATCCTGAAGGATCGCCGCGGCAATGCGCTGGCAATCGCCTGCGCCTGCATGCCGCTCGTGATCGGTGCGGCAGGACTGGCGACGGACACGATCGAGTGGACGCTCTGGAAAAGGCAGCTTCAGCGCGCCGCTGACTCGGCCGCGTTGGCCGGTGTTTACGACCGGGCGGCTGCGACCGGCGGTGCAACGACCAACACACCGACCGCAGTCTGCAACGATCTTTCCGTCAATCTGCACACCTGGATGAGCCTGCTCGCCACGTCTCCGTGCACGGGCAGTGTGGGCAGCTACACGACGCTGAATTATCCGGGGAACACGGCGTTCGTATCGAACCAGGTCCAGGTGGTCCTGAGGGTCCAGCAACCTCTGCCTTTCAGCTCCCTGTTCATGTCGACGCCGCCCACCATCCAGGCATCCGCGACAGCCGGGACCATCTCCTATGGCGGAAGCCCTTGCATGCTGGCGCTCAACACGTCCGGCACTGCGATTGACAACAGCGGCAACACGACTGTGAGTGCGCCGACCTGCATCTTCTATTCCGACTCCGCGTCGTCAAACTCGGCCGCGGCTGGAGGCAGTTCGAGCGTAACCGCAAAGGCCATTGCGGGCGTCGGCGGCATCGCGAGCTCCAACAACTGGCATGTGAATTCCTATCTGCCCTATTCGCCGCAGCTGCCTGATCCGCTTGCGCCGCCGTCGACGAGCGCCGTGACTCCGGACCCGAACGACATGAAGTGCGCGGGCCATTGGGTAACCAGCGGCAACAACGGCAACGGCAACGGTCAAGGTAACGTCACTACCTGGGTCTATGACGACCTGGACTACACCACCGACATGGCCAATGCGACGTACCTCGGCTCGGACGGGCAAACCCACACCGGCGCGAACTGCTGGAAGTCGATCTCGATCGGATCGAGCAGGACCTTCACCGTTCCAAACTCCTACAGTGGGCCCATTTACGTCAATGGCGGCAACGTCAACTTCCAGGGTGACTTCACCTGTGGTGCATGCGCGATCGTGATGACGAACAAGGATCCGACTAGCACGACGATCGGGACCTACGATTCCAACGCGCAGGCGAAGGTCAACATCACCGCGCCGACGTCGGGCACGTTCAACGGCATTGCCGTCTATCAGGATCGCCGCAAACCCGCCGGCAGCGTCGACAAGATCAATGGTGGCACGAACAATGTCATCAACGGCGTGGTCTATTTTCCGAACGACACTCTGTGGCTTAACGGCACAGGCAACAGCGTGTCCCTTTGCGCGATGTATGTCGCCAAGAACCTGGTGTTCAACGGCAACGGCACGATTGCCATCAGCGCGCCGGGCGACACGGTCTGCTCAGGCGTGGGCCTGCCTAACACCCAATCGACCACCATCGTGAGGCTGGTGGCATGATCGGGCTTCGTCGCATCCGCCTGCTGGCCAACGTCCGCGGCGCTGCAGTTATTGAAATGGCGCTGGTCGCGCCCGTGCTCGCGCTTGGCGTCATCGGCATCGTCGATGTCAGCAATGCCTACAGCCGCAAGCTGGCGCTTGAGCAGGGCGCGCAGCGTGCCGTCGAGAAGATCATGAACACGACCGAGACATCCACGGTCGAGGCCACGCTGGCGAACGAGGTCAAGTGCCAGGTTAATGGCGGCACGACGAGCGGGGGCGTCACGACCTGCAACACGAGTGCAACTCAGAACATCACCGTCAGCTGGCGGCTCGATTGCAAGACGGGCACGAACACCGTGAGCACGACGACGACAGATTCGGCCACCTACGACACGCTGGTCGCCGCGTGTACGTCGCCGTCGACCCGGGCGGGCTACGTCCAGGTGACCGTGACCGACAAATATTCGCCGATGTTCCCGGTTCACTTCGCCAGCTTCAACACGAGTGATTCAACCTATCACATCGCTGCGACTGCCGGCGTGAGGACAATGTGATGTTGAAGCTACGCATATCGCGCGACGAGAGCGGCGCCGCGGCCGTGGAGATGGCCTTCGCCATTCCGATTCTGATCGTGATGATCTGGGCGTTCGTCCAGCTCGCGCAGGTCTATCGCGCGGTCGCGGGCATCCAGCAGGCACTGGGTGAGGGCGCGCGTTACGCGACATTGTGCCTCAGCCAGAGCGCCACCGGGTGCACGGCACCGACGGCTGCCCAGATCAAGACCAAGATCAACAGCAGCGTCTATGGGATCGGGCCCGGGACCTTCACTGTCGCTGATCCGGTGGCCGGCTCGTCGGGTACGGCCAACTATTTCGACTTGCGGGTCTCCTATACCCAGCCGACTAACCTGCTGATCTTCCCGGGGCCAACGATGAGCCTCAGCCGGTCGAAGCGGGTCTGGATCGCGACGAGCGCCTAAGCGGTCGCTTTCCGCTTCGCGAAGAATGCTGCGATCGCATCCTTGACCTCGGCGGACTCCAGCCGCTCGGCGAACATCGTGCTCTCGAGCTTCATGCGCTGAAGGATCTCGTCCTGCGCGCCCGTGCGCAGGAGCTTCTGGGTCAAGCGCAGCGCCTCGGTCGGCTTGGCCAGCAGAGCCGCGGTGAGTTCCTCAAGCTTCGAATCGAGCGCGCCCGGCGCCACCCTATGGCTGACGAGGCCGATGGCATGCGCTTCATCGGCGCCGAAGGGCTCGGCCAGCAGCAGGTAACGCGCCGCGCGGCGGCGGCCGGCGAGGCGCGGGAAAAGCAGCGAGCTCGCTGCTTCGGGCACCAGGCCGAGGTCGACGAAGGGCATTGAGAAGCGAGCGCTGTCGTCGGCGATGACCAGGTCGCAGTGGAGCAGCATGGTGGTGCCGATCCCGACGCAATTGCCGTGGACCGCGGCGACGATGGGAATTTCGCACTCGGCCAAAGCCCGCAGGAGCCGCCAGACCGGGATCTCCTCGTCGCGCGGCACCGCCTCGAGGAAATCGGCAAGGTCGTTCCCTGCCGCAAAGTCCTGCCCCTCGCCGCGGATAGTGATCAGCCGCGTTTCGCCATCCTCGAAGGCTTCCGAAATCGCATCGGCTAGCGCGGCATACATGGCGACCGTTATCGCGTTGCGCCGCTCAGCCCTCGCGAGCGTGATCGCCAGAACCCCGCCGCCTTTCTCAACCCGGACATGCTCGGTCATTCACTATCCCCCGAGACGGGTGACGCCTTGCGCGCCACCGGCTATGCGCAGCCCCATCCCACCAATGACAGGCCGACGCAAATTCCCATGAAATTCTTCGCGGACACTGCCGAAATTGCTGAAATCCGCGAGCTTGCCGAGACCGGCCTGCTCGACGGCGTCACCACCAACCCCAGCCTGATCCACAAGTCCGGCCGCGACTTCCTCGAAGTCGTCAAGGAAATTGCCGGAGTCGTGAAAGGACCGGTGTCTGCCGAAGTGGTCGCGCTCGACTATGACGGAATGATGCGCGAGGCCCAGGTGCTGCGGAAGCTCGCCGACAATATCGCGATCAAGGTTCCCCTGACGCCCGACGGGCTCAAGGCTTGCAAGGCCCTCACCGGCGACGGCTCGATGGTCAATGTGACGCTGTGCTTCTCCGCGGCGCAGGCATTGCTCGCGGCCAAGGCCGGCGCGACCTTCATTTCGCCGTTCGTCGGCCGTCACGACGATGTTGGCTTCGACGGAATGGCGCTGATCGCCGATATCCGACTGATCTACGACAATTACGATTTCGGGACCGAGATCCTGGTCGCCAGCGTTCGTCACCCGATGCACGTGGTCGAAGCGGCGAAGATCGGCGCCGACGTGATGACCGCTCCGCCGAAGATCATCTGGCAATTGTTCAAGCACCCGCTGACCGATGCGGGAATCGCTTCATTCCTCAAGGATTGGCAATCGACAGGTCAGAAAATCGCTTGAAAGCCAAGGACTTGACCTTCCAGAATTAACCTTTGGGCAACCTTCAGGGGTAACACTTTCTCAACCGGTCGAGCGGTAAGTTCCGCAAATCCTGCGAGAGGACAGTGCAGGGTCAGCGGCGGCTCGCCGTCGCTGCTTGGAACCAAGGAGCGAAGACCATGAGCAAGTTTCTGAAGCTGATTCGTAACGAAGAGGGCGCGACCGCCATCGAGTACGGCCTGATTGCTGCTCTTATCGCCGTTGCGGCGATTGGCGCGATGCAGGGCATCGGCAACAAGCTGAACACGACGTTCAACAACGTTTCGAACCACCTCGGCTAATCGCCGACGGCGTTTCGAGTTCAGGGGCGGCGGCGTCGAAAGGCGCCGCCGCCTTTCGTTTGTGCAGCGTTCTGCGAGGCGGCGCTGGTAGGAAATTAACCGCTCGGGGCGTATCCTCGGCAGCGGTATGGCAACGGTGATCCCATTCGAGGAGCGCGCGGTGGCGCATCTGCGCGAGCGCCTGGGCGCGGTCGAAGAGGCGAACCAGGACCTGATCGCCTTCGCCCGCGGCCATTCGGGTGCCGTCGCCTCGATTCACGATGCGGTGCTTGCCGCCATCGACGCCGACAGCGTCGAGGCTTTGCTTCACGTCGTCACCCAGGAATGGCCGCTGATCCTCGGCATCGACGCGGTTGCGCTCTCGCTGGTCGTCGGCGAGCAGGGCTTCCGCGCGGATGGCGGCGGCGTCCAGCTGGTCGATCCCGCGATCCTGCGGCGGGTCATCGAAAGCGTCCCCGGCGTCGCGATGCGCGCCGTTGACCGCGGCCATCCGCTGTTCGGCCCTGCCTGCGACCTGATCCGGGCCGAGGCCCTGATCCGCATCGATTGCGAGGCGCCGCTTCCATCAGGCCTGCTCGCGCTTGGCCAGCGAGCCGAATTGAGCCTGGACGCCCGGCACGGCTCCGAATTGCTGATGTTCCTTGGGCGCAGCCTTGCGGCTATGATCCGCAAGTGGCTGACGACCCCTCAAGCCTAGATCATCCGGCGAGCGCCCTCGCGGAGCGCTGGTCCTCCTATCTGCAGCACGATCGCCGTCGCTCTCAACATACCGTGCGCGCCTACACCGCGACGGCTCATCGCTTCGTCAAGTTCCTGGGTCGCTATCGTGGGGAAGCGATCGGGGCCCAAGAACTGAGCGAGGTTGCTTCGGCTGACCTTCGTGCCTTCCTTGCCGACCGGCGAGGCGGCGGGCTGGGCGCCGCTTCGTCGGCGCGCGAGCTGTCGGCAATCCGCGCGTTCCTGAGATATGCTGCGGACCAGCACGGCAGCGTTGCCCAATTGCCGAGAACGCGTGCCCCGAAGCGCCCGCGCACCTTGCCGCGTCCGGCTTCGCCGGATGACGCCGTGAACCTCGCCGAGGATGCTGCCGCAGCCGCCAGCGCGCCGTGGATTGGCGCCCGCGACCTCGCGATCCTGCTCCTGCTCTACGGGGCCGGGCTGCGCGTCGCCGAGGCGTTGTCACTGACCGCTGACGTCCTGCCGGTCGGATCGACGCTGAAGGTCACCGGAAAGAGATCGAAGACCCGGATCGTACCGGCGGTGGCCGCGGTCAGGGACGCAATCGACGATTATGCGCGCCAATGCCCCTATCCGCTGCGGGGCGCCGTGCCGTTGTTCGTTGGGGCGCGGGGCGGACCGCTGAACCCTGACCTTGTGCGACGCGCGGTCGCGGCGGCGCGGCGCCGGCTGGGATTGCCCGACACGCTGACGCCGCATGCGCTGCGCCACAGCTTCGCGACGCATCTGCTGGCCCGCGGCGCTGATCTCCGGGCGTTGCAGGAGCTGCTCGGCCACGCGAGCCTGTCCTCGACCCAGATCTATACGGCGGTTGACGCGGCGCGCCTGCTCGACGTCTATCGGCACGCGCATCCGCGGGCCTGAGAGGTCTGGCCGCTCGGACAACTTCCCGCGCCGCCAGACCTCCGTGGCGCTGCGACGCAGCACTCAGGAACGTAACCATTGTCGCGGCGCGCAGATTAGTGGGGAACCGGCGAGCCGCGACATGACCCCGGGTAAATGCGACCGGTAAAGCAGATGCTAAATAACCGTTTTGGATGAATGGCTTGCGCGCGCCTGTGAAGGCGCGCCATCCACCGAAACGGATCTAACTCCTCAGCTTTCGCTCGATCGCCTCCCAAATCAGGCCAGGCGTGTCGCTGCCGTTGAACTTGTCCACCGCAACGATGCCGGTGGGTGACGTGACGTTGATCTCCGTCAGCCACTTGCCGCCGATGACATCGATCCCGACGAATAACAGCCCGCGACGCTTGAGCTCGGGATTGAGCGCCTCGCAGATCTCGCGCTCCGTCTTGGTCAGCTCGGTCGCTTCGGCGGTTCCCCCGGCTGCGAGATTGGAGCGTATTTCGCCCGCACCCGGTCTGCGGTTGATCGCCCCAGCAAACTCGCCGTCAATGAGGATGATCCGCTTGTCGCCCTCGGCGACCTCGGGCACGAAGGCCTGGAGCACATGCGGCTCGCGATAGGTCGCGTTGAACAGCTCGAGCAGCGCGGCGAGGTTGGCGCCATCGCGGCCGATCTTGAACACGGCCTTGCCGGCATTGCCGTGCAGCGGCTTCAGCACGCATTCGCCATGCTCGGCCAGGAAATGCCGCGATGCGCCGAGCGAGCGCGTGACCATCGTCGGCGGCATGAACCTGGAGAAATCGAGCACCCAAACTTTCTCGGGCGCATTCCGTACCGCCGCGGGGTCGTTCACGACGAGCGTCTCGTCCTGGATCCGCTCCAGGAGGTGGGTCGCCGTGATATAGCCGAGGTCGAATGGGGGGTCCTGGCGCATCAGAACCACGTCGACGTCCTTGCCGAGATCGAGGATCGCGAAGTCGCCGCGTTGATAATGATCGCCCGGAACGGGCCGGATGGTCACTTCATGCGCACCGCCATAGAGGCGGCCGTCCTGCCAGGTCAGGTCCTCAGCGAGATAATGATAGAGCTTGTGCCCGAGTTCCTGCGCCTTGAGCATGATCGCGAAGGTGGAATCACCTGAGATGTTGATGCTCTCGAGCGGATCCATCTGGACGGCGACGCGCAGGCTCATGGCGCGCCTCTACTGGGCGCGAAAACGGCTGTCACCCTTGCCACACGTTTGTCAGATGGCGCGGCCAGCATCCGCGAACGACGAATAGGGCGTCGATGCGCACATCGTCGCCGTCGCGCATGTAACGCGGCGCCAACCGCTCGGCCGCGACCGCGACACGGCGCAAGCGCCAGTCGTCCAGCGAGAAGGCAGCAGCGTGCTCGCTACTCCGCGCCTTGACTTCGACAAAGGCGAGCGTGCGTCCGCGGCGTGCGACGATGTCGACCTCGCCGCCCGGGACCCGGGCGCGCCGCGCGAGGATGCGCCAGCCGTGGAGGCGCAGGTACCAGCAAGCGAGCGTCTCGGCGCCCCGGCCGCGCTTCTCGGCAGCCTCGCGGTTCACTTGCGCGAGCGATCGAGCGCACGGTCGTAGGCGCGCTTCCTTGGGATTCCGAGGCGTTCAGCGACCTCGGCGGCGGCGCGCGATGGCGACAGGCGCGCCAGCGCATCGTCGAGCAGCCTGTCGATCGCATCGTTGCTGGCGGTCTCCGGCTCCAAGGGCGGAGCCACCAGGATGACCAGCTCACCCTTGGGCGCGGCTTCGGCTTTTCCATACCGCGCCGCGAGGTCAGTCAACGACCCGGAGACGCATTCTTCGTAGAGTTTGGTGATTTCACGGGCGACCGCGGCATCTCGGGGGCCGAGCCCGGCTTCCAAGGCTCGCAGCGTTGCGGCAATGCGTTGCCCGCTTTCGTAAATGACAAGCGTTGCGCGCAGTTCGGCCACGTCCCTGATGGCATTCGCGCGAGCCCCGGATTTCGGTGGGAGGAATCCCAAGAACAGGAAACGGTCGGTCGGCAGTCCCGCAAGCGTCAGCGCCGCAATGGCCGCACATGGCCCGGGCACCGTATGTACCGAGTGCCCGGCCGCGCGCGCTGCGCGAACCAGCTTGTAGCCGGGGTCGGAGATGAGCGGCGTTCCGGCGTCGCTCACCAGCGCGATCGCTTCGTTGCCGAGCCGAGCGACGGTCGCTTCGCGCTGCCGCTCATCGCTATGGTCGTCGTAGCGGAGCATCGGAACTTTCACGCCAATGTGCGCCAGCAGCTTGGCTGTCACCCTTGTGTCCTCGACCAGAATGAGGTCGGCGCTTCGCAGCGTATCGGCCGCGCGCGGGGACAGGTCGCCGAGATTGCCGATGGGCGTTGCAACGATATGCAGTCCGGGCGCCAGCACATTCTTCATCAGCCGTGGATTAACCTCTTCCAATTGAAGCAGAAAAGAGTCATCGTGCAGTCATTCATTGGCCTGGGGAGAGGGCGATGATTACATTATTGATTGCCTCGGCGATCAACTTGGCTGGACTGCAAGCGTCTATTAGCGCGCCGACCGACGCGTTTCGCGGCTGTTTGCGTGAGGCCGCCGCCAAGGCGAAGACCGAAAAGGTCAGTGGCGACGCGATTGAGGATTACCTCCGCAAGGCCTGCACCGTGCAAATGGGGAGCCTGAAGGACGCGTTGATCGCGTTCCGGCTGAAGAACGGCATGACGCGCAGGGCCGCCGCTTCCGACGCTGACATGACCGTCGACGATTATGTCGCGACCCCGGCGGACAATTATAAGTACATGGCCGACATGGATAAGCCCAAGCCGGCGCCGCCGGCTGCCTCGGCAGCGACGCCCGCGCCAACTCCCGCCGCTGCTACCCAACCGCCAAGACCCTAGGCTCCGCTACGACAGCGATCTCGCCGAGAATGTGATCGAGCAGCAGCCGGCCGCGGGCTGTAAGCGCCATGCGAGAGCCATCGCGACGAAGATGCCCCGAGCCAACCAGCCGCTCCACGCGACGCCAGTCGACAACGGCCTCCAATTCGAAGCGATCGGCGATGGCCTGGACGTCGATCCCTTCGGCAAGCCGCAAGCCCATTACGAGCGCCTCGTCGGCGACTTCGACCGCAGACAATGGGGCTTCCTCGGTAATTCCATGACCATTGCGCGCGAC
>Ga0070667_100000658_pt1 | contig 33550 bp, 36 predicted proteins | sample KBSS33metaG_FD_64659 | JGI IMG/M metagenome (GOLD analysis project Ga0070667, IMG submission 64659) | Switchgrass rhizosphere microbial communities from Kellogg Biological Station, Michigan, USA - KBS S3-3 metaG | ecosystem: Host-associated > Plants > Roots > Rhizosphere > Soil ...
AGCGTGCACGCCTATTCGCCGCCGCTGACCGCCATGTCGTACTACGACGTCACCGACAGCCAGAAGCTGCGTCGCGTCTACACCGAACTCACCGACAAGCCCGAGGGGGAATAGTGGCCAGCAAAGTCGACGCCATGCTGGATGCGGCCCGGGCGCGGTTGGTCCGGCTGTCCGCCGCCGAAATCCCCGCCGCCCTGAACCGGGGCGCCGTCCTCGTGGACATCAGGCCCGCCGCGCAGCGCGCCATCGAGGGCGAGTTCCCGGGTGCGCTCGTGGTGGAGCGCAACGTCCTGGAATGGCGCTGCGACCCGACCAGCGACGCCCGTCTGCCGCAGGCCACCGGCGTCGACGTCGAATGGGTGGTGCTGTGCTCGCAGGGTTACACCTCGAGCCTGGCCGCCGCGGCGCTGCAGGACCTCGGGCTGTACCGCGCCACCGACGTCATCGGCGGATACCGGGCGCTGGTCGACGAAGGGCTACTGGGCGGGACGGCCGCCTCGGTGCTGCTACGTGCCGGCGCTTGGGTGTAGCAGCGGCCGCAACCGCTCCGTCTTGTCCGGGGTCCATCCGGGTGGCTGCAGCACGTCCGCCCAGGCGTTTGCGACGTCACGGACGTAGATGTGGCCATGACCGTCCGGCACGTCGACGGCGACGGCCATGTCGGCCGACACCTGCAGGAACGTCACGACGGGAATCCACTCCATCCGCGGTGAGACGTCGCGGCCTCGCGGTTCGTCCAGCCAGTCCGGCCGGGAGAACAGCAGGTCGGGGTTCCACCAGGCGATCGGGTCGGACGCGTGCTGCAGGTACACGACCCGCGGGTGGTCCCACGGCGCGTCGGCCGGACGGTTCAAATCCTCAGGGCGAGAACCGAACCGGGCGTTGCGGCCGTGGTCGTAGATCGGCAGTTTCTCGGGGGACCCGGCATCGCGGTAGCGCGTGAGCTCGGTCCAGATGGGGTTGTTGAACGTGGGCCCGGAGAACAATGCGCCGTTCGTGCGGGCCACCAGGTTGTTGACAGCCTGGAACGGGGCCTCTGCGCCGAACGAGCCCAGGCTCTCACCGAACACCACCAGCTTCGGCCGCTTGGCCTCCGGCATCTGCCGCACCAGCGCGTCGACCTCTTCGAAGAGATCCTGGCCGGCTTCCTGGGCATTGGCCTTGTCCACGAGGAACGAAATCCAGCTGGGCAGGAACGAATACTGCATCGACACGATCGCCGTGTTGCCGTTGTACATGTACTCGAGCGATGCGGCTTCGGCCTCGTTGATCCAGCCGGTGCCCGTTGTGGTGGCGACGGCGACGACGGCGCGGTCGAGTCCACCGGTGCGCTTGAGTTCCTGCGCGGCCAATTTGGCCGTGGCCCGGATGCCGTCCGCGGAGTGCAGCCCGGCGTAGGTACGGATGGGCTCGATTGCCTTGCTGCCGTTGAACTTCGAGAGTTCTTCGACGCTCGGGCCGTTGCCGACGAAGATGCGGCCCTGCCGGCCCAGCGACGACCAGGAGGCCAGGGAACCCGGCCCGCCCGTGCGCAATGGCGTGGTGGGAGGCAGGTTGTCGGGGTCGTCCTCGTCGTTGGCCGCGGCGAAGGTCTGGTTGATCCACGACATCGCGTAACTGCCCACCACACCGTTGAACACTTCGACCGACACGGCAACGACCAGCAGCACCGCCACCACGCCCGATACCCGCGGCGGTGCGACGCGCTCGAGCTGCCGCATCAGGAACCGCACCAATTTGCGGACCAGCTGGCCGATCTCGACGAAGCCGAACAGGAAGACGATCGAGTACGCCGCGGTCAGCGGGTGGTCCCAGAACCTCATCCGGGGCACGCCCATCATGTCGCGGACCTCGTCCTGCCAGACGTGGAACCAGATGATCGCGAGGACCTGGCCGATGACCCCGAGCCCGATCAGGATCAGCCAGGCCCAGCGCGGGGCCTGGGGGCTGGTGTCCTTCGACCGCATGTAGCGGACCAGAAAGACACCGAGGACCCCGAGCCCGTAGCCGCACGCGCCGGCGGCGCCGCTGACGATGCCCTGGAAGAGCGGTCCCCGCGGTAACAGCGACGGGGTCATCGAGAGCCAGATGAACGTCAGGCCGACCGCGGTGCCGAAGAACGTGTAGCGGCGAACCCACCAATCCGAGGGCGGCTCTTCCAATTTCGCGACGAGCGACTCCTCGTGCGACGGCTCGGCTACCGCGACAGCGGCGCCGTCGTCGTCGGCAGGATCAGGCAGTTGTGCGGTGTCGGCCACCGATCGACTTTACCGATGCGTGAAGTTCGGCGCGCGCTTCTCGGTGAACGCCGCCATGCCCTCGGTCTGGTCGTCGGTGGCGAAGGCCGAGTGGAACAGCCGGCGCTCGTAGAGCAGGCCCTCGGCGAGCGTGCTCTCGAACGCGCGGTTGACGGCCTCCTTGGCCATGCGCGACGCCGAAAGCGACATGCCGGCAATGGTTTTGGCGACGGCGTTGGCCTCTTCGAGCAGCTTGTCGGCGGGAACCACGCGCGACACCAGGCCGCAGCGCTCGGCCTCCTCGGCGTCCATGTTGCGGCCGGTGAGGATCAGATCCATCGCCTTGGCCTTGCCGACGGCGCGTGTCAGGCGCTGGCTGCCGCCCATGCCGGGGAGCACGCCCAGCTTGATCTCGGGCTGGCCGAATTTGGCGGTATCGGCGGCGATCAGCAGGTCGCACATCATGGCCAGCTCACAACCGCCGCCCAGCGCATAGCCGGCGACGGCGGCGATGGTGGGGGTGCGGGTCGCGGCGAACTTGTTCCACAGCGCGAAGAAGTCTTGCGAGAAGACGTCGGCGAACGTCAGGCTCGCCATCTCCTTGATGTCGGCGCCCGCGGCGAAGGCCTTCTCGCTGCCGGTGATGATGATGGCGCCGATGCCCGGGTCGGCGTCGAGTTCGGCTGCGGCCGTGGTGACTTCGGCCATGACCTGGCTGTTGAGGGCGTTGAGCGCCTTGGGCCGGTTCAGGGTGATGGTGGCGACGCGGTCGTCGCGGGTGACCAGGATGGTTTCGAATGTCATCGGGGAGCTCCTAGAAAGTCAGATCGGGGTCGGCGGAGACGAAGTAGGCGTCGACATCGGCGGCGGTGCAGTCCGCAAGGCTAGCCGGGGACCACTGCGGGTTGCGGTCCTTGTCGACGAGCTGGGCTCGGATGCCCTCGACGAAATCGTGAGATTTGTGCGATGCCATCGACACCCGGAACTCCTGGACGAGGGTGTCCTCGAGGGTCGGCAGTTTCGCGGCGCGGCGCACGGCCTCCAGTGTGACAGTCAGTGCGATGGGGGACCTGGTGGCGATCAGGTCGGCCGCGGCGTTGGCTTCGGCGGCCTCATGGCCGCGCAGGTTCGCCAAAATCTCCTCGACGGTGGCGGCGGCGTAGCACTCGTCGATCCAATGCTGTTGCGCCAGAAGCTCACTCGCGGGCGGCTCGGCGGCGTACTTGGCCAGCGCCGCGTCGGGCCCGGCGCTGATGACCAGGTCGCGGAAAGCGGGCAGGTCGGCCTGCGGGACGAAGTGGTCGGCGAATCCCAGGGCGATGGCGTCCGCGCCGGAGAACGGGGCACCGGTGAGAGCCGCGTGCAGACCGATCAGCCCGGGTGCGCGGGACAGCAGGTAGGTGCCACCGACGTCGGGGATGAAGCCGATGCCGACCTCGGGCATGCCGAGCTTGGTCTTCTCGGTGACGACGCGGATGTTGCCGTGCGCGCCGACTCCGACGCCGCCGCCCATCACGATGCCGTCCATCAGCGAGACGTACGGCTTGGGGTAGCGGCCGATGTGCGCGTTGAGCACGTATTCGTCGTGCCAGAAGGTCCTGGCGTTCTCGTCCTGGGCCTTGGCGCTGTGATAGAGCGCGATGACGTCGCCGCCCGCGCAGAGCCCGCGTTCGCCGGCCCCGGTCAGCAGGACCGCGCGCACGCTGTCGTCGTGCTCCCAGGCGTCGAGCGCGGCGGCGAGGCCGGTGACCATCGCATAGTTGAGCGAATTGATGGCCTTCGGACGGTTCAGCGTGACGACGCCGACGCCGTTCTCGACATTTACTAGGATATCCTCGTTTTCCGCCACGGTAAGCAATCTAGATCGTTGCGCACCGGCTCCGCCGACCAGGTACCGTTTCACAGTAAGTTCCCAGTTTCTCCGTCTCGCCGGGAACCAACACCCGAAGTCGTACGTTGTGTGGGTGTTCGTCAGCAGACGGACCACAGCTTCAGGAGAGGAACCCGACGGTGCGCGAGAGCAGCAACCCGATATTTCGTTCCCTGCCCAAGTCGCAGGGCGGTTACGCGCAATTCGGTAATGGCGCCGCCGCATATGGTGCCCAACAGACCATGGCTCAGCCATACACGCAGTACCCGCCGCAGCAGGCCGGGTTCGCCCGCCCGCTGACCATCGACGACGTCGTCACCAAGACCGGCATCACGCTGGCGGTGCTGACGGTCAGCGCGGTTGTTTCGTACTTCACGATCATGTCGAACCTGGCGCTCGCCGGGCCCATCGCCATGATCGGTGCCCTCGGCGGGTTGGTGATGGTTCTCATCGCCACGTTCGGCCGTAAGCAGGACAACCCGGGCATCGTGCTCACCTACGCGGTGCTCGAGGGTATGTTCCTCGGCGCCTTCTCGTTCATCATGGCCAACTTCGCGGTCTCCGGCGCCAACGCCGGGGCCCTGATCGGTCAGGCGATCCTCGGCACCTTCGGTGTGTTCTTCGGCATGCTCGTCGTCTACAAGACCGGCGCCATCCGGGTCACCCCGAAGTTCACCCGGATGATCGTGGCCGGCATGTTCGGCGTCCTCGCCCTGATGCTCGGCAACTTCATCATCGGCTTCTTCAACGGCGGCGCCGGCATGGGTCTGCGCAGTGGCGGCACCATCGCGATCATCTTCTCGTTGGTCTGCATTGCGCTGGCGGCGTTCAGCTTCCTGCTCGACTTCGACGCTGCCGACCAGATGATCCGCGCCGGTGCGCCGGAGAAGGCGGCGTGGGGCGTCGCGCTCGGCCTGACCGTCACCCTGGTCTGGCTGTACGTGGAAATCCTGCGACTGCTGAGTTACTTCAACAACGACTAGCTCCGTTGACAGAGAAGGGGCGTCCGCTTCGGCGGGCGCCCCTTCTTCGTGTCGTGCTCAGACTGCGCGCGGCCTGACCCGGCCGGCCGCCTCGGCAGCATTGCGGCGCGCGGTGTCGACGTCGTCGGCCCGTGCCAGGGCCACACCCATCCGGCGGGTGCGGAAGCTCTCCGGCTTCCCGAACAGCCGGATGTCGGTGCCCGGCACCTGCAGGGCCTCGTCGACGCCGTCGAAGACGATGCCCTCGGCCTCGACCCCGCCGTAGATCACCGCGCTGGCACCCGGGGTCTTCAGCGACCTATCCACCGGCAGGCCGAGGATGGCGCGGGCGTGCAGCTCGAACTCGTTCTGCCACTGCGTGACCATGGTCGTCATGCCCGTGTCGTGAGGCCGGGGGCTCACCTCGCTGAACCAGACCTCGTCACCCTTGACGAACAACTCGACACCGAAAACGCCCTGCCCGCCGAGGTTTTCGGTGACCTTGTGGGCGATCCGCTGAGCGTTGGCCAGGGCTGCGGCCGACATCGGGTGCGGCTGCCAGCTTTCCACGTAATCGCCGGCGACCTGCCGGTGCCCGATCGGCTCGCAGAACTGCGTGACGATGGCGGCCTCGGCGCGCGCGTTTTCTCCCGTCACTTCGCTCGCCCCGACGGCGCGGACCGTCAAAAGCGTGATCTCGTAGTCGAAGTCGATGAAACCTTCGACGATGATGCGGGTGTTCGTGACGCGGGCCCCGCCCATCGCGTAGTCCCAGGCCTTCGCGACGTCGTCCGGGCCGTCGAGCTTGCTCTGGCCCTTGCCCGAGCTGCTCATCACCGGCTTCACGACGCACGGGTAGCCGATGCCGCCCTCGATCGCGGCTTGCAGCTCCTCCAGCGAGTCGCAGAACTGGTACGGGCTGGTCGGTACGCCGAGCTCCTCGGCGGCCAGCCGCCGGATGCCCTCGCGGTCCATGGTAAGGCGGGCGGCCCGCGCGGTCGGGATCACCCGCACCACACCGGCTTCCTCGAGTTCCTGCAGCGCCGGCGTCGCGATGGCCTCGATCTCCGGCACCACGAGGTCGGGCTTCTCGGCCTCGATCAGCGCCTTGAGTTGGTCCGGGTCGGTCATCGAGATGGTCCGCGCGTGGTGGGCCACCTGGTGTCCCGGTGCATTCGGGTAGCGGTCGACGGCGATGGTCTCGACGCCCAGGCGCTGCAGTGCGATCAGCACTTCGCGACCGAGTTCGCCGGAGCCGAGCAACATGACCTTGGTCGCGTTCGGCGACAGTGGGGTTCCGATGGTGATCATCGGATGGAAAGTCTATGGGGTCGGGTCCGATTAGGGTTGATCCTGTATTGAGGGCGTGGGTTACTCGCGCTTTTGCACCGCTGCTGCAGAGCCACTGGTGGGTACTGGTTGACCCTGCGGTGATGACCTCTGTTACTCACACTTTTGCGCCGCTACCTCAGGATGAACGGCAGGAGTGTTATCCACAGTCCGGGATTCGTCCACAAGCGAGGCTCGGGTGGCCGATTGCGCGGGCAATTGCGTCGGATGACGCCTGCACGGTTGCCGCTATGGACATCGACAACCAGCCGTTCATCGGCAGCGAGGCGCTGCAAGCAGGGGCCCTCAACCGTTACGAACTGCGCCGGTATTACCGCGCGATCATGCCGAACGTATACGTGGACAAGCGAATTGATCCGTCGCTGCCCCAGCGCGCTGCCGCAGCGTGGTTGTGGTCGCAGCGCGATGCGGTGATCGCGGGCTCGACCGCATCAAGTCTGCTGGGCGCGAAGTGGATTCCCGACGATGCCGCGATCGAACTGATCTGGCCGAACGCTCGTCCGCCGCGCGGCATCATCACTCGCCACGACCTGGTTTTTGCTGATGAAGTCCATGCCGTCGACGGCCTGCCGATCACCACACCGGCGCGCACCGCATTCGATCTGGGACGCCGCGGGCGACTCAACGATGCCGTTGCGCGGCTCGACGCGCTCTGCGCAGCAACAGGATTCGTTGCCGACGAGGTTTTGATGCTCGCCGCGAAACATCGGCACTGCCGGGGGCTTCGTCAACTGGAACGAGCCTTGGAGCTCTGCGATCCGGGCGGGCAATCTCCCCAAGAAACGAGGATCCGACTGATGCTGATCGCTGAGGATTTCCCGCGGCCACGGACGCAGATTCCTGTTCCGGGGCCTGATGGCAGTCCCAAGTATTTCCTCGATATGGGTTGGGAAGAACTGATGCTCGCCGTCGAATACGACGGGGAACAGCATGCGGATCAACTCGGCTATGACATCGTGCGCACTGAGTACATCGCCGGAATCGGGTGGACGGTGGTTCGGGTCGCGGCGGGCCACCGGAAGCCCGATGTCCTGGCCCGTGTGAATCGCGCCTGGGATCTGGCGATGCGCAGGCGCAATCCCGCCGCATTCAGTCTGCGGTGAGGGCGCACGCCACTTGGAGAAAAGTGCCGCCGGCGCAGAGTCAATCCCAGAAACACGTTGACCCTGTGCCTAGGGCGCAAGTCACTCGCACTTTTGCGCCGCTGCTGCAGAGTCAGTGGTGGCGAGGTTGAGTCTGCGGTGAGGGCGCAAGTCACTTGGACAAACGCGCCGTCAACGCAGGGTCAACGCAAAACGATGGCCCCGCACCGAAGCGCGGGGCCATCATCCGAATGAACTAGCTGAGCCGCTCGATGATCATGGCCATACCCTGGCCACCACCGACACACATGGTCTCGATGCCGAACTGCTTGTCGTGGGTCTGCAGGTTGTTGATCAGCGTCGCGGTGATGCGGGCGCCGGTCATACCGAACGGGTGGCCGAGGGCGATGGCGCCACCGGAGACGTTCAGGCGGTCCTCGTCCATGCCGAGGGCGCGGGCCGAGCCCAGCACCTGCACGGCGAAGGCTTCGTTGATCTCGTAGAGGTCGACGTCGCCGATGGCCATGTTGGCGCGGCCGAGGGCCTGCTTGACGGCCTCGATCGGGCCCAGGCCCATGATCTCCGGCGACAGACCCGACACACCGGTCGAGACGATGCGCGCCAGCGGGGTCAGGCCGAGGGCCTTGGCCTTCTCGTCGCTCATGATCACGAGGGCGGCGGCGCCGTCGTTCAGCGGGCAGGCGTTGCCGGCGGTGATGGTGCCGTTCGGGCGGAACACCGGCTGCAGCTGGCTGATCTTCTCGTAGGTGGTGCCGGCGCGCGGGCCGTCATCCTTGGAGACGATGGTGCCGTCGGGCAGGGTGACCGGGACGATCTCGCGCTCGAAGAAACCGGCGTTGATGGCTTCCTCGGCCTTGTTCTGCGAGCGGACGCCCCAGTGGTCCTGGTCCTCACGGCTGATGCCGGTGTGCAGGACTACGTTCTCGGCGGTCTGGCCCATGGCGATATAAACGTCGGGCAGGACGCCGTCTTCGCGCGGGTCGTGCCACTCGGTGGCGCCTTCGGCCTGCTTGAGGGTGCGGGCCTGGGCGTCGTCGAACAGCGAGTTCTTGCTGTTCGGGGCACCGTCGGCAGCGCCGACGCCGAAGCGCGACACGGTCTCGACACCGGCCGAGATGAACACGTCACCCTCGCCGGCCTTGATGGCGTGGAACGCCATACGGGTGGTCTGCAGCGACGACGAGCAGTAGCGGTTGACGGTGGTGCCCGGCATGAAGTCGTAGCCGAGCTCGACGGCCACGGCGCGGCCGATGTTGTAGGCGGCCTCACCGCCGGGCTGTCCGCAACCGATCATCAGGTCGGCGACATCGCGCGGGTCGAGCGCGGGCACCTTGTCCAGCGCGGCGCGCACCATCTGGGCGGCGAGGTCGTCGGGCCGCATGGTGGCCAACGAGCCCTTGACGGCACGGCCGATGGGGGAGCGGGCGGTGGAGACGATGACGGCTTCGGGCATGACGGGCTCCTAAGGATCCAGGAATACTTCCTGGCGAATTTATCCCGTGGCGGGAGCGACGATCGGCGCGGGTACGCCTGTTGTGCGCCGCCAGAGGTGCGCCACGCCGGCCAGCCGGGCCATCAGACTTGTCATGTCCGCGGTCCGCGAGACCAGCGCGGATGCCGGCGGTGACTCAGTTGTCCACTCGCCCAACGCTTCACACAGGGCGGGCAGCAGCTGCTGGGCGGCCAGCGAGTATCCGGCGGCCGACGGGTGGAACATGTCCGGGGAGAAGAGCACCTCGGGCGCCTTGAGGAAATCGGGTGCCAAGAGGTCGGAGAACGGCACCGGCACGCCGCCGTGCGACTGCACCTGACCGGCCTGCGCGCGGGCCAGGCGCAGCCCCCGGTTGCGCGCCACGAACCGCAGCGGCTGGGGGATGGCGGCGATGGCGCCGAAGTCCGGGCAGGTACCGACGACGACGACTGCGCCGCTGGCGCTCAAGCGCTGCACCGCGTTGCCGAGGCGGCGGGCCGACTGCCCGATGCCGTTGACGGCGGTGATGTCGTTGGCCCCGATCATGATGACCGCGGCGTCCGGCGGCGGTCCGGCGACGAACATGGCGTCGATCTGGCCGGACAGGCCTTTCGACGTCGCGCCGACGATGGCCTTGGTGGACAACCGGATTCGCTTGCCGGATTGCTGCGCGAGCCCGCGGGCGACCAGCACGCCGGGCACCTCGTCGGCACTGCGGCAGCCGTATCCGGTGGCGGTGGAGTCACCGAAGATCATCAGGTGCAGGTCGAACGGCACCCCGCGCTGCCACTTTTCGACGGGGCCGCCGCCGGGGCCGTAGACGCCGTCGGCGCGGGGCGGGACCTCCCATGACTTGGGGATCACCCGGCGCGCCTTGGCCGCCTGGCCGCTCAAGAGGTTTCGCGCCCCGACGTAGAACGACCCCGTCGAGGCAATGGTGGCTGCGGTCGCCAGAGCGATTGTCGTCCGGCGCGGTGCACGTGTGCCCACGGCGTTCAGTCTAGGTCGGTTGCGGAGATTCGCAGGTCGATGAACCGCGGGTGGCGCGGTTACGTAGTCATATCGACTAGGGCATTAATTCGGCGACTTTGATTGTTGATCTATGTAGCGGTGGCAAGCTAAGTTACGCGGGTTGTCTACAAGTGACGTAAATAACGAAGTGCACCGGAACTACAAAGGCGTAGGAGTGGTGGCGATGACCGCACCGAGCAGGGTTGTAAGAACCCATAGTGTTGCTATAAGTGCTGTTAAGGGGCGGAAACCACGCCGCTATCCGGTCAGTGACGGCGCTCCGGTAGAGATCGTCGAGGACGGTCCGAGCCTCGCCGGACGGCTGATGTCGGTAGCGGCGACACTCGCCATCAAGTCAACTCTGACCATCGGCAGCTACGTTCCGAAAGCCCCCTGGCCGTGGGGAATGGTGGACTTCGTCGCCCGGGTCATGCGGCCCGAGCCGGGCACCGTGCGCGCCACGATCGGTTTGCCGAACTGTACGGCGCACCTGGTTCGCGCGAAGGGCGTGCTGCCGGCTGACGGCCGTCGCAGCGTCATTCTTTATATGCACGGCGGGGCGTTCCTGACCTGCGGCGTGCACACACATGGCCGCGTGGTCGGCGCGTTGTCGAAGTACGCCGACGCCCCCGTTCTGGTCGTCGACTACCGGATGATTCCGAAGCATTCGATCGGCGAGGCCCTCGAGGACTGCTACGACGCCTACCGCTGGCTGCGCCTGAAGGGCTACGAGCCTGATCAGATCGTGCTGGCCGGGGATTCGGCCGGCGGTTACCTGTCGCTCGCGCTGGCCGAGAAGCTCCAGGAGGACGGCGAGTTGCCGGCCGCGGTCGCGACCATGTCGCCGCTGTTCGAGATCGACAACGAGAGCCGTGCCCAGCACCCGAACATGAAGTCCGACGCGATGTTTCCGGCGCATGCCTTTGACGCGCTGGTCGAACTCATCGAGCACGCGGCGTCGCGCCACCTCGTCGACGGCAAGCCCGAAGAGGTGTACGAGCCGCTGGACCACATCGAACCCGGACTGCCGCGCACCCTCATCCACGTGTCCGGTTCCGAGGTGTTGCTGAACGACGCCCGCAAGGCCGCGCACATGCTGGCCGCCAGCGGCGTGCCGGTCGAGGTGCACGTCTGGCCCGGTCAGATGCACGTGTTCCAACTCGCTGCCCCGCTGGTCAAGGAGGCCGACCGCTCGCTCAAGCAGATCGGCGAGTACATCCGCGAGGCAACCTGGTAATCCGGTATGCGTAACCATGGTGCGGCCTGACAACATGTACCCATGCGCATCGCCCGGCACGTCAGTGAGCTCATCGGCAATACGCCTCTGGTCCAACTGAACTCGGTTGTTCCAGCGGGGTCGGGGGTGGTGGCGGCCAAGATCGAATACCTCAACCCCGGCGGCAGCGCCAAGGACCGCATCGCGGTCAAGATGATCGACGCCGCCGAGGAAGCCGGACTGCTCAAGCCCGGCGGGACCATCGTCGAACCGACCTCCGGCAACACCGGGGTCGGGCTGGCCATCGTCGCGCAGCAGCGTGGTTACAAGTGCATCTTCGTCTGCCCGGACAAGGTCAGCGAGGACAAGCAGAACGTGCTGCGTGCGTACGGTGCCGAGGTGGTCGTCTGCCCGACGGCCGTGGCCCCCGACCACCCCGACAGCTATTACAGCGTCTCGAACCGCCTCGTCACCGAGATCGACGGTGCGTGGAAGCCCGACCAGTACTCCAACCCGAACGGGCCGGCCAGCCATTACGAGACCACTGGTCCGGAGATCTGGGCCGACACCGACGGCAAGATCACGCATTTCGTGGCGGGCGTCGGGACCGGCGGGACGATCACCGGCACCGGCCGGTACCTCAAAGAGGTCTCGGGTGGCCGGGTGAAGATCGTCGGCGTCGATCCCGAGGGCTCGGTGTACTCCGGCGGCACCGGCCGGCCGTACCTGGTCGAGGGTGTCGGTGAGGACTTCTGGCCGTCGGCCTACGACGCGAGCATCCCCGACGAGATCATCGCCGTCTCCGACGCCGACTCGTTCGACATGACCCGGCGCCTGGCGCGCGAAGAGGCCCTGCTGGTCGGCGGTTCCTGCGGCATGGCCGCGGTCGCCGCGATCAAGGTGGCCGAGCGGGAGGGACCGGACGCCGTCGTCGTCGTCCTGCTTCCGGACGGCGGAAGAGGTTATCTGTCAAAGATTTTCAACGACGAGTGGATGTCGTCGTACGGCTTCCTGCGCAGTCGGCTGGATGGTACGCCGGAGGAACACACCGTCGGCGATGTGCTGCGTGGCAAGTCCGGCGCGCTGCCGGACCTGGTGCACACCCACCCGTCGGAGACGGTGCGTGACGCCATCAGCATCCTGCGCGAGTACGGCGTCTCGCAGATGCCGGTGGTCGGGGCCGAGCCGCCCGTGATGGCCGGTGAGGTCGCGGGCAGCGTGTCCGAACGCGAGCTGCTCTCAGCAGTTTTCGAAGGCCGGGCGAAACTGGCCGACGCGGTGGCGCAGCACATGAGCCCGCCGCTGCCCCTGATCGGGGCCGGCGAATTGGCGTCCGCGGCGGCCAAGGAACTGCGCGAGGTCGACGCCGTGATGGTCGTCGACGACGGTAAGCCCGTGGGCGTCCTGACCCGACACGATCTGCTCGGGTTCCTGTCGCAGGGCGGCTCGCCCAAATAGCCGTCTAAGCAGGGCAGATTGACTTATCTTCTCCGATAGGGCGAGACGTTCGCTTCTCGCTATTTCACCTTTGGAAAGGCCGCAATGACCGAGTACCCGCCCCCGCCGCCCGGCAATTTCCCGCCGCCCCCGCCGGGGAACTTCCCTCCGCCTCCGCCGGGCGGTTACCCGGCGGCCGGTGGATATCCGGGCGCCGGCGGCCCGCCGGACAACAACCTCGTGTGGGGCATCCTCGTCACCATTTTCTGCTGCCTGCCCTTCGGCATCGTGTCGATCGTCAAGGCGACACAGGTCAGCGGGTTGTGGGCGCAGGGCCGGCCCGACCTGGCGCAGGCCGCCGCGGATGACGCCAAGAAGTGGGCCATGTGGGGCGCCATCGCCGGTGCCGTCGTGGCCGTGCTCTACATCATCTTCGTCGTCGTTCTCGGCGCGTTCTCGTTCTCGACCTCGTCCTATTCGGGATAGGTCGCACCTCCAATGCAACATCTGCAGCGGCCCAAGGCGGTTAGCCCGCTCCTTGGGCCGCTCGGTGTTGCGGCCGGCGCCGGCGTCGTGTGCTGTGCGATATGGCTGAGCAACCCGACGGTGCCAGGCGGCCCGATGCCGGTCTGCCCCACCAAAGCGCTGTTCGGTATCGATTGCCCTGGCTGCGGCAGCATGCGAATGCTGTATTCGCTGATGCACGGCGGCTTTTCGGCTGCATTGCACTTCAATGCGGTCGGTCTGATCGCCTTGGTATTGCTCGTCTGGTCCTACGGCGCGTGGACCTACGGCCGTATCGTGGGCCGAAGAATCACCAGTTGGCAGCATCGTGGTTGGGCCGCTCCGGCCGTTTTGACGGTAATGTGCATCTGGTTTGTTATTCGCAATGTGCCGATAGCACCGTTCATTTCGTTGTACGTGTAGTTCACGTTTGTAAGCAGAGACGCCACATCCACATCGCTCGGAGGGACGAAAGATGACGGACCAACCGACGGACGGCACGCCGCCGGACGCCAATCAGCCGACGGAGTACATTCCGCAGCCGCCGCCGGGTGGGTTCCCGCCGCCGCCTCCGGGAGGCGCTCCGACCGAATACATTCCGCAGGCGCCGCAGGGTGGTTACCCGCCGCCCCCACAGGGTGGTTACCCGCCGCCGCCCGGTGGCTATCCGCCGCCGCCCGGTGGCTATCCGCCGCCGCAGGGCGGCTACCCGCCTCCACAAGGTGGATACGCTCCGCCGCCCCCGCCGCCGGGTGGTGCCTATCCGCCGCCCCCGCCGCCGCAGGGCGGCTTCGCGCCGCCGCCTCCGGGTGCGTACCCGCCGGCTGGTTACCAGTACGGTGCGCCGGGTGGTGCGGCTCCGTTCAGCGTCGGCGACGCGCTGTCGTGGGCATGGAACAAGTTCACCAAGAACCCGGCACCGCTGATCGTGTCGGTGTTGGTCTACGGCCTCATCGTCGGTGTGATCGCCAGCATCGTGCAGTTCAGTGCGCTGGGTCTCGCTGACACTTCCGTCTCGAGCTACTCGGCAGACGACGCCAGCTTCAGCTACTCGTACAACGTCACCTCGCTGGGACCGGCCAGCATTGCCATCCTGGTGCTCGGTTACCTCGTGCTGCTCGTGGTTGCGGCGGCCATCTCGTCGGCCCAGTACGTCGGCCTGCTCGGCATCGCCGATGGACAGCCGACCACCATCGGGTCGTTCTTCAAGCCGCGCTACATCGGCCCGATGATCGTCCTGACTCTCATTGTCGGTGTGCTCGTCGGCATCGGGTACGTGTTGTGCGTGATCCCCGGCTTGATCGTCGCGCTGTTCGCGATATTCGCGCACCCGATCCTGGTTGATCGCAACCTCTCACCGATCGATTCGCTGAAGGCCAGCATCGAGATCGTGAAAGCCAATGTCGGACAGGTGATCCTGGTCTGGCTGGTGGCCGGCCTGATCGGCTTGGCCGGCGCGCTCGCCTGCGGCGTCGGCGTGCTGGTCTCGGCGCCGGTTGCCTCGCTGATGCTGGTGTACACCTACCGTCGCCTCAGCGGCGGTCAGGTCGCCCCGCTGACGCCGTAACGCCGCGGCCTGTTCGGGGGACGTGGCCGCGTGGTCGCGGCCCCCGAACAGCCATGACGGCAGCACCCCATGAGACAGGACGCCTTGAACTACACACCCTGGTGGGCCCGCGTGGTGGCCAGCCTGATCGACCGGGTAACACCGCTGTTCGTCATCATCGTCGGCGGCCTGATCGAGCGATCCCAGCGCGTGACGAAATGCCTTGCCGATCAAGCGGACTACAGCATCGGCCCGTTCTGCGCGACCGGGAACTCTGTCGCCGGCGTGCTGATCTGGCTGGCCGGACTCGTCGTCGCGGTGTTGTTCATGGTGTGGAATCACGGCTATTTGCAGGGCACTACGGGCTCGAGTCTGGGTAAGCGGGTGTTGCATTTCCAGGTGATCGACGAGAAGACGGGGGAGCCCGTCGGTTTCGGTCGCTCGGTGGTGCGGCAGCTGGCCCACGTCGTCGACGCCGTCCCGGTATTCGCCGGGTACCTGTTCCCGCTGTGGGACGCGAAGCGACAGACCCTGGCGGACAAGATCATGTCGACCGTCTGCGTGCCGACGCGTTGATGACATACGCGCCCTGGTGGCGACGCGCTGCCGCCGCCGTCATCGATCTGCTGCCGCTGCTGGTGCTGACCGCGGCCGGTGCGGCGCTGGTGTGGTTCACCCGAGATCGGGTGTGTGACACCGATACCTCCGCATTCGACGGCGGCGCACAATGCGGCGACGGCTACTCGACGCTGGGCTACGTCAGCCTGGTCGTCACCTGGGCGCTCATGGTCGGCTATCTGGTCTGGAACTTCGGCTACCGCCAGGGGCGCACCGGCGCCAGCCTCGGCAAAACCGCCCTGCGCTGCCGGGTGGTCGGTAAAACCTCAGGGGCGCCAATAGGTTTCGCGCGGTCCCTGCTGCGCCAGGCGGTGCACCTGGCCGACCTGTCGATCGTCGGCTACCTGTGGCCGCTGTGGGATGCCAAGCGGCAGACCTTCGCTGACATGGTCATGGAGACCGTCTGCGTGACGCCGCCGCGCAAGCGCGCTCCCGTCAGCGGAACGCACTGACTCCCGTCAGCGCCTGTCCGATCACCAGCTGGTGCACCTCGGACGTGCCCTCGTAGGTCAGCACCGACTCCAGGTTGTTGGCGTGCCGGATAACCGGATACTCCAGGGTGATGCCATTGGCGCCCAACAGGGTTCGGCACTGCCGGGCGATCTTGATGGCCTCGCGGACGTTGTTGAGCTTGCCGACGCTGACCTGCTCGGGCTGGATCTTGCCGGCATCCTTGAGCCGGCCGAGCTGCAGCGCGAGCAGCTGCGCCTTGCCGAGTTCGACGGCCATGTCCGCGATCTTGGCCTGCGTCAGTTGGTATTCCGCGAGCGTCTTGTCGAAAACCGTGCGCGTGCCGACGTAGTCCAGCGCCGCCTGCAGGCAGTCGCGGGCTGCGCCGACCGCGCCGAACACGATGCCGAACCGCGCCTCCGACAGGCAGCTCAGCGGCCCGGACAGACCGCGAGCGCCGGGCAGCCGTGCGGACTCGGGCAGCCGCACGTCGTCGAGGCTGAATTCAGAAGTGACCGAGGCCCGCAGCGACATCTTGCGCGTCATCTCCCGGGCGCTGAAACCCGGTGTGTCCGTGGGCACCGCGAACCCCAGAACCCCTTCCTCGGCGCGGGCCCACACCACCGCCACATCGGCCACCGAGGCGTTGGTGATCCACATCTTGGACCCGTTGAGCACCCAGTCGTCGCCGTCGCGGCGGGCGGTGGTGCGCATGCCGCCGGGGTTGGAACCGAAGTCGGGTTCGGTGAGGCCGAAACAGCCGATCAGGTCACCGGCTGCCATCCCCGGCAGCCACTGCTCGCGCTGCTCTTCGCTGCCCCAGTGATGGATTGCGAACATCGCCAGCGAACCTTGTACCGACACCAGCGAGCGGATGCCGCTGTCCACGGCCTCCAGTTCCTGGCACACCAGCCCGTAGGCCGTCGCCGTCGAACCGCTGCAGCCGTACCCCGTGAGGTGCATGCCGAGCAGGCCCAGCTTGCCAACCTCGGCGGCGATCTCCCGCACCGGAACCGAACCGTTCTCGAACCACTCGGCGATGTAAGGACGCAGCCGCTGTTCGCCGAACTGGCGCACCATGGTGCGCAATTCGATGTCCTCGGCGCTCAGCAGGTCGTCGGTGCCGAGAAGATTGTCGATCGAGGCCGTCATGGTGCAGTTCTACACCGGGAGTTCGGCGTAAAGCGAGGGTAGACCCCGGCTACGCTGGTCTCTCAGGGACAGACAGGTGGACGATGACTGAGCAGGAACAGAACCAGGGCGCGGGCGAACCGGAGGCTTCGACCCCGGCCTACGGGATGCCGCCGCTCCCGGCCTATGGCGCGGAACCCTACCCGTCGATGCCGGCGCCCGAGCCGTTTCCGCCGCCGCTTCCGGCTTTCCCTGGCCCGGGCTACCCGCCGCCAGTCGGCCCGTATCCGCCTGCGGCCCAGGGATATCCGGGTATGCCGCCGATGCCCGGCATGATGCCGCTGGGCTACGCGCCGGCACCGAGAACCAACGGGCTGGCCATCGCGTCGTTGGTCTGCTCGCTGCTGGGCCTGGCGACGTGCGCGGCCACTTCGATCCTCGGCGTGATCTTCGGCCACCTGGCCAAGTCCCAGATCAAGCAGAGTGGGGAAGACGGCGAGAGCATGGCCCTCGCCGGCCTGATCGTCGGCTACATCGGCCTGGCGATCTTCGCGCTGATCGCAATCTTCTACTTCGGCCTGATCGCGCTCATCGTGGGCAGCGGCAGCGGCAGCAGCGGCACCTACTAGACGGGAAACTCATGTCGAATCCATACGAGTCCGGCGACACGTCCGGTCAGCAGCCCCCCGTTGAGCCGCAGTTCGGCCAGCCGGACTACTCGCAGCAGTCGGGCCACCCGCAGCAGCCCGGCTACCCGCCTCCGGGCTACCCGCCGCCGGGTTACCCGCAGCAGCCGGGTTACCCGCAGCAGCCGGGCTACGGCTACATGCCGCAGTACGCGGCCGATCCGTCCGCGCCCTACGGCCGCGACCCGTTCACGGGAATGCCGTTGTCGGACAAGTCCAAGATCACGGCCGGCATTCTGCAGCTGCTGCTGGGGACGTTCGGCGTCGGACGATTTTATCTCGGCTACACGACCATCGGCGTACTCCAATTGGTCGTCTCGATCTGTACGTGCGGCATCGGAGCCATCTGGCCGCTGATCGACGGCGTCATGATCCTCATGGGGAACGTTCCCGACACCCAGGGACGCAAGCTGCGCGACTAGGCTGGCGCCTGTGAGTGAGCAGCGCAGCCAGGCAGACCACTACCGGGCCTACGGGCCATCGACCCGCGCGATCCACGCAGGGTTCCGGCCGGACCCGCAGACCGGTGCCGTCAACACCCCGATCTACGCCAGTTCGACGTTCGCGCAGGACGGCGTCGGCGGGCTGCGCGGCGGCTTCGAGTACGCCCGCACCGGCAACCCGACGCGGTCGGCGCTGGAGACGCTGCTGGCCGCGGTCGAGGGCGGGAGCTACGGCCGCGCGTTCAGCTCCGGCATGGCCGCCACCGACTGCGCGCTGCGCGCCGTGCTGCGTCCGGGCGACCACATCGTCATCCCCGACGACGCCTACGGCGGCACCTTCCGGCTGATCGACAAGGTCTTCACGCAGTGGGGCATCACGCACACGCCGGCGCAGCTGTCCAACCTCGACGAGGTGCGCGCGGCGATCACGTCGAAGACCCGGATGATCTGGGTCGAGACCCCGACCAACCCGCTGCTGTCCATCGCCGACATCGCGGCCATCGTGCAGATCGGCGCGACATCGGGGGTGAAGGTGTTGGTGGACAACACCTTTGCCTCACCGGCGCTGCAGCAGCCGCTGTCGCTCGGGGCCGACATCGTGCTGCACTCGACCACCAAGTACATCGGCGGGCACTCGGACGTCGTCGGCGGCGCGCTGGTGACCAATGACGAGGAGCTGGACTCGAAGTTCGCCTTCCTGCAGAACGGCGCCGGTGCGGTGCCCGGCCCGTTCGACGCCTACCTGACCTACCGCGGTCTCAAGACGCTGCCGCTGCGCATGCAACGGCACTGCGAAAACGCCCTGCGGGTCGCCGAATTCCTCAATGACCACAAGGCGGTGGCGACGGTGCTGTATCCGGGCCTGTCGAGTCATCCGGGCTACGAGGTGGCCGCCAGGCAGATGAGCGGATTCGGCGGCATGGTGTCGGTGCGGCTGCGCGGCGGTGAGCGGGCGGCCCGCGAATTGTGCTCGCGCACTGAGATTTTCATCCTCGCCGAGTCGCTGGGCGGGGTGGAGTCGCTGATCGAGCACCCGGGTGCCATGACGCACGCGTCCACCGCAGGCTCGCAGCTGGAGGTACCGAACGACCTGGTTCGGCTGTCCGTCGGCATCGAGGATGTGGCCGACCTGATCGGGGATCTGGAGCAGGCGCTGGGTTAGCCGCCGTCAGGCGTCAGGAGACGAGGGCGCCGCGTACCGCGGCGGCGGTGACGGCGAGGTTCACCTCGGCAACGCCGGTCTCGTATTCGTTGACCCAATGCCCGCTGGCGATGTCGCCGGCGCGCGCGTGTACCCACCGCCAGCCGCGGTCGTTGAGGCTCATCAGCGAGCCCAGGCCGTCGACGGTGTGCAGCAACGTCACGATGGCTGCCGTCGCCGGTGCAGGCGGTCTGCGGTCGAACAACGCCGACAGCAGCTCGGCGCGGGCCTGGCCGACCCGCGCCCGGTCCGTCAGCGGCAACGCGTAGTGCGACCGGAACCTGTTGCCGCCCAACGGCTGCCGGCGCAGCTGCCCGGCGCGCTCCAATTGGTCGATGAGACTGCTCTCGGTACTTTTGCGCAGTTTCGACAACACGGCGGCGGGCCGCCGTGGTCGCTGACGGAGCAGTTCCAGGGCCGGCGCGGAGACCGGGTCGACGGCGTCGTCGCCGGAGAGGGCGACGAGGTGGCCGTCGGGTGCGCTGTCGCCTGGCGCGGCGGGCCGAATGCGGCACGCCAGCGCCAGGTCCAGCAGGACGGCACCGGACAACACCCGGTGCCGACGTGGTTGATCAAGACCTGGCTGTGCGGACGAATTGTCCAGGAGCAACAGATACAGGTCCTCGGCGATCTGAGCCATGGATGGTCAGCCGGTGGCCGGCCCGCTAGGGCCGGCCGTGGCAGGACTAGGCGTGATAGGGCTCGGCCTTGACCAGGGTGACCTTGACGGTGGCGCCGCTGGGCACCGTGTAGCTGCGCTCCTCGCCGACCTTCGCGTCGATCAGCGCGTGGCCGAGCGGCGAGTTGGGGGAGTACACCTCGAGCTTGCCATCGGTGACGCCTTCCTGGCGGGTGGCGATGAGGAACGTCTCGGTGTCCTTGTCGTCGCCGTCGTAGAAGACGGTGACGACCGAGCCGGGCAGTGCCACGCCGGACTTCTTCGGTGCCTCGCCGACCTTCGCGTTGCTCAGCAGATCCTGCAGCTGGCGAATGCGGGCTTCCTGCTGGCCCTGCTCTTCGCGGGCCGCGTGGTAGCCACCGTTCTCGCGGAGGTCGCCCTCTTCGCGGCGGTCGTTGATTTCGGCAGCGATGACCGGGCGGTTGGCGATCAGCTGGTCGAGCTCGGCCTTCAGGCGCTCGAATGCTTCTTCGGTGAGCCAGGTGACCTGGGTATCGGTCATATCTGCTGCTCTCCTGTCGTTTGTAAGCGTGCGTGTATGCCCGGGCGTTGTGTCCGGGGTTGCCCCGTTGCTTGGGGCCGGCGGTGCTGCGATCGCGAGGGCATCGCTAGGTTCTGGGTCCCCCGGAAGGTGCCAGCAAGTGCCCACTAATGCAGCAATACACGGCCCCAGTCGGAACCGTGTACTGAGCAAGCGTACCACTTGGGCGTCTCCAAACCGTCATGATTTCGCAGTTCGGAGTTCGCCGGATGGATGGTCGGCGAGGCTTGATCAGGGGGCGACGAGGTAGCCCGGCACGTCGGTGCCGCAGCCGTACACATCGCCGACGACCGGCGGTTTTGTCGACTTAACGACGGTGGTCACCTGGACGGTCTTGGCCTCGGCCGGTGCGACCAGGATCTCGCGCCGTCCGGTTTCGCTGCCGTCGAGGGCCCTGGCCCGCACGATGCACACCGCCGGCTGGCCCGGGTCCTCACGGGTGACCGAGATCGTCACCGCCACTGTTTCGTTGTCGACCAGCTTGTAGCTGCTCAATTCACCCTTGACCGGAGATGTCCCGAGGCGCTGGAAACCGACGAACGCAAGCGCCACACCAGCCACGACGATGATCAGAGTGAGGCCGATCGCCAGGCGGCGACGGGTCAGCCGGGACAGGCGCTGCTGCCCGTAGCGGGCGGTCGGACGCTCGATCATGGCTGCTTTGGGTGCCCCGTCGGTCGGTTCGGATTACTTGGACTGGAACTATAGAACCCAGCGACATGGTTGGACTGCATCGAGTTGTCCCACCGAGTAGAGACAGTAGGTAAGGCACACGTGAGCGAACTGCGGTTGATGGCGGTGCACGCGCACCCCGACGACGAGTCGAGCAAGGGTGCGGCCACCACGGCCAAATACGCGGCCAACGGCGCCCGGGTCATGGTTGTGACGCTGACCGGCGGCGAGCGTGGCGACATCCTCAATCCGGCGATGGACCTGCCCGAGGTGCATGGCCGGATCCACGAGGTCCGCCGCGACGAGATGGCGAGGGCGGCCGAAATCCTGGGTGTCGAGCACCATTGGCTGGGGTTCATCGACTCCGGGCTGCCCGAGGGCGATCCGCTGCCACCGCTGCCCGACGACTGCTTCGCGGTGGTGCCGATCGAAGAGCCCGTCCGCCGGCTGGTCCGGGTGATCCGCGAATTCCGGCCGCACGTGATCACCACGTACGACGAGAACGGCGGCTACCCGCACCCCGACCACATCCGCACTCACCAGGTGTCGATGGCCGCCTACGAAGCGGCCGCCGACCACGTGCAGTTCCCCGACGAGGGCGAGCCCTGGAGCATCTCGAAGCTGTACTACGGCCACGGTTTCCTCCGCCGGCGCATGCAGCTGCTACAGGACGAGTTCGCCAAGTACGGGGAGGTCGGGCCGTTCGAGAAGTGGCTGCAGCACTGGGACCCCGAGCACGATCCGTTCGCCAACCGGGTGACCACCCGTATCGAATGCGCCGACTTCTTCGAGCAGCGCGACCAGGCGCTGTTGGCCCACGCCACCCAGATAGACCCGAACGGCGACTTCTTCCGCGCGCCCATCGAATGGCAGCAGCGGCTGTGGCCGACCGAGGAGTACGAATTGGCCCGATCCAGGGTTCCGGTGACGTTGCCCGAGACCGATCTGTTCACGGGAGTATCACTGTGATTTCTGTTCCGCTCACCATCCTGCTGGCCGAGGGCCCACGCCAGACGGGTCCCGACTTCGGCAAGGCCAGCCCGGCCGGGCTGGTGATCACGCTGATCCTGCTGATCGCCGTGGTGGCCCTGGTCTGGTCGATGAACCGGCATCTGCGCAAGCTGCCCGAGTCCTTCGACCCCGCACACCCCGAGCCGGATCAGGCGGTCGACGACGGGACCGTCGGCGGCGTGCCGCACGATGCGCCGACGGGCGACGTTGGGCGCGAGAATGCGGACAAGCCAGAAGCTGGGTCAGACTCCAGGGATGGCTAACAAACTCGGCTCCGCCACCAGCCCGTACCTGCGCCAGCACGCCGACAATCCGGTGCACTGGCAGCAGTGGACACCGGAGGCGCTGGCCGAGGCCGCGGCCCGCGACGTGCCGATCCTGCTGTCCATCGGCTACGCGGCCTGCCATTGGTGTCACGTGATGGCGCACGAGTCCTTCGAGTCCGTCGATGTGGCTGTGGTGGCGAACGAAAACTTCGTGTGCATCAAGGTCGACCGGGAGGAACGTCCCGACCTCGACGCGATCTACATGAACGCCACCGTCGCGATGACGGGGCAGGGCGGCTGGCCGATGACCTGCTTCCTGACGCCTGACGGCCGGCCCTTCTTCTGCGGCACCTACTACCCGAAAGACGGCTTCCTGCAGCTGCTTTCGGCGGTCACCGACACCTGGCAGAACCGGCGGGACGAGGTCGAACAGGCCTCCGACCAGATCGCCACGGAACTACGCAAGATGTCGTCCGGGCTGCCCTCGGGCGGCCCTGCGCCTTCGCCCGAACTGTGCGACCACGCCGTCGCTGCCGTGCTGCGCGACGAAGACCTGGCCCGCGGCGGCTTCGGTCGCGCACCCAAGTTCCCGCCGTCGGCATTGCTGGAAGCCCTGCTGCGGCACCACGAACGCACCGGGTCGGCGCTGGACGCGGTCGAACGCACCGCCACCGCCATGGCCCGCGGCGGCATCTACGACCAACTGGCGGGCGGCTTCGCCCGGTACAGCGTCGACGCTTCCTGGGTGGTGCCGCACTTCGAAAAGATGTTGTACGACAACGCTCTGCTGCTGCGGGTGTACGCGCACTGGGCACGGCTGACCGGGAACCCGTTGGCGCGCAAGGTTGCCGACGAGACGGCGCGGTTCATCATCGACGATCTCGGTGCCGGCGGCATGTTCGTCTCGTCGCTGGACGCCGACACCGCCGGGCGCGAGGGTCTGACCTACGTATGGACGCCCGCGGAGCTGGTGTCTGTACTGGGCGACGATGACGGCCGTTGGGCTGCTTCGCTTTTCGAGGTCACCGCGACCGGTACGTTCGAACACGGCAGCTCGGTGCTGCAGCTGCTCGCCGACCCTGACGATGCCGTGCGCTTCGAGCGGGTGCGCGCGAAGTTGATGGCGGCCAGGGAACTGCGGCCACAGCCGGGGCGCGACGACAAGGTCGTCACGGCCTGGAACGGCTTCGCCATCACTGCCCTCGCGGAAGCCGCCGTCGCCCTCGGGGCGCCCGAATTGCTGGATGCGGCGACGGGTTGCGCCCGCCGGCTGCTGGACCTGCACCTGGTCGACGGCCGGCTGCGCCGGGCCAGTCTCGGCGGCGTCGTCGGTGACAGCGGCGGGATTCTGGAGGACTACGCGGCGCTGGCGACGGGCCTGCTGGCGGTGCATCAGGTGACCGGCGAGCAGTCGTGGCTCGACGCCGCGCACGGCCTGCTCGACACCGCGCTGACACACTTCACCGACCCCGACCGCGGGGGCCGCTGGTTCGACACCGCGGACGACGCCGAGGCCCTGCTGGTGCGTCCCGCGGACCCGGTTGACGGGGCGACGCCGTCGGGCGCGTCGTTGGTCGCCGAGGCGCTGCTGACCTTCGCGCATCTGGCGGCCGAACCTGAGCGATACATCAATGCGGCGGCCGCCACCCTGGCGTCCGCGACCCCGATCCTGGCCCGCTCGCCGCGCGGCGGCGGTCACTGGCTGGCAGTCACCGAAGCGGCCGTCCGCGGCCCGATTCAGATTGCGGTGGCATGCACCGGCCCGGATTCGGAATTGCTCAGTGCCGCACGCAGATTCGCGCCCGGCGGGGCGATCGTCGTCGGCGGCGCGGAAGGGTCGTCGACGCTGCTCGACGGACGTGGCCTGGTGCACGGTCAAGACGCCGCGTACGTCTGCCGCGGCCAGATGTGCGACCTCCCGGTCACGACGGCGGGGGACCTCGCAGCTGCCCTCGGCGCGGCCGTGTAGCGTGCGGCGCATGCCCAGCGCTGAGCAGATCACCGAAAACGTCAACCGCTACCTGGACCTCGTCGACGTCGCCGACGCCGACGGGATCGCGCAGCTGTATGCCGTCGATGCCGCCATCGAAGACCCGGTCGGCGGTGAAGTGCACGTCGGCCGTCAGACGATCCACGGCTTCTACTCGAACATCGCGGGTACGAAGAACTCGCACGAACTGCACACGCTGCGGGTCTGCGGTCACGAGGCCGCGTTCTACTGGAGCCTGACCGTCAACGGCGCCATGCGCATCGACATCATCAGCACCATGAACTTCGACGCCGACGCCAAGATCACGTCGATGAAGGCGTACTGGGGCCCCGCGAACGTCACCCAGCTCTAGCCGGAGAAGACCGCGAACCACATCGCGATGTAGTGGCAGATGGCCGCCACCGCGGTGCACGCGTGGAAGAACTCGTGATGCCCGAATGTCCGGGGCCACGGGTTGGGCCACTTGACCGCGTAGAGCACGCCACCGATCGAATACAGCGCGCCGCCGACGAGCAGCAGCACTACGGCTGTGACGCCCGCGCCCTCCAGGATCGGGCCGATGAACCACGCCGCCACCCAGCCCAACAGGATGTACAGCGGCACGCCCAGCCAGCGCGGGGCCGTCGGCCACAGCATCTTCAGCGCCACCCCGGCGAGCGCGCCGCTCCACACGATCCAGAACAGCAGCCACCCGTTGGTGCGGACGGCCAGCAGCGCGAACGGCGTGTAGCTGCCGGCGATGAAGATGAAGATCATCGAGTGATCCATGCGCTTCATCCAGGTGCGCGTCTTCACCGACTTCCAGTTCACCCGGTGATAGGTGCCGCTGACGGTGAACATCGCGACGATGGTGAAGGTGTAGAGCAACGTCGCCAATCCGGCGCGGGTGCCCTGCAAGGCCCACGACACCGAAACCAGTGCGGCACCGGCAAAGAACGCGACCACCGCCGAGTACACGTGGATCCAGCCACGGGCGCGCGGCTTGCCGAAGAACTCGACGACGCTTTCCACCATCACGTCCGGCAGCGAATCTGAATGGCGGAGTACCGCGGCAGCGCGGTACGGCTTGGTCATGTGCGTCGGTGCATTGGCCGGTTCGGTGGCAGTCGGATCTGTATTGCTCGGAGCGGTCAACGTTCCTCCACTAACACCCATGGGATACCCAGAAGTCCACAGTAGTCTGGTTTCTCGTGGACATCATTCCTCCGCGCCTCAAGGAACCGGCGTACCGGCTCTATGAGCTGCGGCTGCGCCAGGAGCTTGCGCACTCGAAAGCGCAACTGCCACGCCATATTGCGGTGCTGTGCGACGGAAATCGGCGCTGGGCGCGTGAGGCAGGTCACGACGACGTCAGCTACGGCTACCGCATGGGCGCCGCCAAGATCGCCGAAGTGCTGCGCTGGTGCCAGCAGGCCGGTATCGAGATGGCGACGATCTACCTGCTCTCCACCGAGAACCTGCAGCGCGACCCGCAGGAGCTGGCGCCACTGATCGAGATCATCACTGACGTCGTCGAAGAGATCTGCGCGCCTGACAAGCACTGGACCGTGCGTACCGTGGGCGACCTGGAATTGCTCGGTGAGGAACCGGCCAAGCGGCTGCGTGACGCCGTCGAGTCGACGGCCGAGCACACCGGCGCCGGCTCGTTCCACGTCAACGTCGCAGTCGGGTACGGCGGCCGCCAGGAAATCGCGGACGCGGTGCGCACCTTGCTGAGCAAGGAACTCGCCAACGGCGCGACGGCCGAGGAGCTCATCGAGGCAGTGACCGTCGACGGCATCTCCGAGAATCTCTACACCTCGGGCCAGCCCGACCCCGACCTCGTCATTCGCACGTCGGGGGAGCAGCGGCTCAGCGGATTCCTGTTGTGGCAGAGCGCCTATTCGGAGATGTGGTTCACCGACGCGCACTGGCCGGCGTTCCGGCGCGTGGACTTCTTGCGTGCGCTGCGTGACTACACGCTGCGGAACCGCCGCTACGGAAAATAGCGTTCGTGCCAGACTGAAGATATGGCTGCGCTGTCGGCAGTGGTCTTCGCCCTGAGCTGGTGGCTGGGGCTGTACCTGCTCGCGCGTGACCCCCGCAAGCCGATGCTGGCGTGGTCGGCGTTCGGGTTGTGCAGCTTCGCCGTGGTGGTTGCCGTCGACGCGATCCGGCTGGCCGGCGACGCACCGACCGGCCCGCTCAGTCACGTCGAGGCGTACCTGGCCGTGCTGCCTGGCATCGCCTGGCTCACCGTACTGCTCGAGTTGTCCCGGCCCGTCGATTCGGCGCGGAGCCGGTGGGGCTTCGTCGCTGTGGCGACGGTGGCAGTGATCGCGTTGGTCGGTGCCGGGATTTCTGGTGGGGTGCACCCGCCCCTGCGACCGGGGCACTGGGTGATGGTCGGGGCCATCGCCTTGTCGGCGTTCGGCGCCCTCGTGCTGGCGGTGCGGCGGCTGCGCCGCGGTGCGTCGTCGCGCAAGATCGTGCCGCCGGTGGTGGCGGCGACATTGTTCTTCGGACTCGGCAACGCGATTCTGCTGATCCCGCTCGGGTTGTTGCCCAGCTGGTTGGTGCTCGCGTCTGCCGCCTTCGACGTGCTGCTGCTCGGTATCGCGGTGGCGTGGTGGGACGCTTTCGACGAAGGGCAGGCCCTGCGCGCGGGCATGCGCCGCTCGCTGGTGGGCAGCATGGCGGTGGCGGTGCTGTTCGGTGGCCAGGTGCTGATCGGCCTGGCGGTCACCGGCGAGCAGCCGGCGCTCATGGTGTTGTTGTTCACCAGCCTCGCGGTGGCGATCGCCATCAACGTGCTGGCCGATCCGTTGTCCGGGCTGCTGGACCGGTTGGCCTTCGCACGCGAACCGGACCTGCGGGCCGACCGCGCCGCGCTGCGTCGTACCGAGGCGGCCCTGCCACTGCGCGCCACGAACCCGCTGGATCACGTCGACGACGAGACCTTCGTCCGGCTGACCCGTCGCGCTCTCGGCCACTACGCCGACCTCTCCAAGCTCGTCGCATCACCGTTGACGACGCTGCCCGTGATCGACGACAGACTGGCCCGGCGCGGCGCCCCCGACCAGCCCCTCGAGCGCGCCAACGAACTCAAGGATTTGCTGGCCGACCGCATCGCGGCGCTCAAACCCCGCGACGCAGGCGACTTCGGCACCACCGAGCAGTGGCGCCACTACAACTCGCTGTACTTCCCGTACGTCGTCGGGGTGCGGGCCTACGCGCAGAACGCCACGGCGGCCGGGCTCGACCCGGTGGCACGCCAGGCCTGGCAGTGGTTCGTCACCGAGGTGCCGCAGCGGTCGCTGCACAACTGGCAGAACGCGGCGGCCCGGGTGATCGCCGCGGACTTGCGCGGCACCCCGGTGTCCACGCTGACCTGACCCGTGTCGGGTCGCTGAGCTGCGGTTGGCAGTGCCTGGCAGTAATCAGCGTCGATCTGGCAGCGGGATCTGAGCAGTGTCATGGGTGTCCCCCAACCGGCACCGCAAGGAGCGACCGCCATGACCGCAATCAACCCCGGGCTCCACACCCGACCACTTTCCGACAGCTCCGATTCCCTGCTCCGTTTCGCCCTCCGCGTCGACGGCACGCTGTGCTCGCTCACCGGCCTGCTGATGGCATTCACCGCTGATCCGTTGTCCCGGCTGTCGGGTTTATCGGCGACGTCCGAATGGATCATCGGCGCGGTGTTGGTCGTCTGGGGGTTTGCTCTGTACGTCCTGGCGGCAGTGCCCAAGATTCGGCGCGTCGGGAGTGGGGTGCTCATCGGCAACCTGATCGGCACCGTCGCGGTGCTCGGTGTGCTGGCATCCGGAGTGCTCCCGCTGACCGCGGCGGGCAACGTCCTCGTGCTGGCAGTCATGGCCGTCGGCCTGGGCTGCGCCTGGCTGCAATACCTCGGAGTGCGCCGTCTGGCGTGACTCCCGCCCTGCCGGGCGGGGGCGTCGCTGACAGAGGTTGCAGTAGGCGTCCCCGCACCGGCCTTCATCCCCTCCAACGAAAGGCAACTCCATGACCACCATCACCTCACCGGCCCGCGTCCGCTCCGATCGTCTGCTGCGGCTGGCCCTGCGCGCCGATGCCCTTATCAGCGGCACCGGCGGCGTTATCCTGGCGGCCGCAGCCGGCGCCGTCGCGTCGGAGTCGGGCATCCCGCAGTCGGCCGGCTACGTCCTCGCGGTGGTTCTCGTCGTCTACGGCGTCGGCGTCTACGGACTGTCGACCATGGCGGCGGTGCGCCGTCCCGGCATCGCGGTGGCGATCGCCAACGTGGTCTTCACCATCGCCGCGATCCTCGCCGTGGTCGACGATGTCTGGCCGCTGACGACGACGGGCGTGGCGATGATGATCGTCAGCGCCGTGTACACGCTGGCGATGGCGGAGTTGCAGTACGCGGGCGTCCGCCGCGCCTGAGCTGCACACTCACTGACCGCGAGCGGCCGCAAAATGTACGCCACAGGCCGCGTGTCGGCGTACAGACACGGACGCTCGCGGGAAATGGGGCTACAGCTTGCGGAGGCGCAGCCGGTTGATCGAGTGGTCGGCGTCTTTGCGCAGCACCAGGGTGGCCCGGGGCCGGGTCGGCAGGATGTTGTGGATCAGGTTGGGCAGGTTGATCGACTGCCAGATGTCGCGCGCGGCGAAGATGGCCTGCTCGTCGGTCAGCGTCGAGTAGTGGTGGAAGTGCGACTGCGGATCGGCGAAGGCGCCGGCGCGCATCGCCAGGAACCGCGAGACGTACCACTGCTCGATGTCTTCGATGCGGGCGTCGACGTACACCGAGAAGTCGAACAGGTCCGAGATCATCAGGGCCGGCCCGGTCTGCAGGACGTTGAGGCCCTCGATGATCAGGATGTCGGGGTGCCGGACGACGACCTTCTCGCCGGGCACGATGTCGTAGATCAGGTGTGAGTACACCGGGGCGGACGCCTGATCGGCGCCCGACTTGACCGCGGTGACGAACCGCATCAGCGCGCGGCGGTCGTAGCTTTCGGGAAAGCCCTTGCGGTGCATGATCTTTCGCCGCGTCAGCTCGGCATTCGGGTACAGGAAACCGTCGGTGGTGACGAGGTCGACGCGGGGGTGGTGGCCGAAGCGGGCGAGCAGCGCCTGCAGCACGCGGGCGGTGGTCGACTTCCCGACGGCGACGCTGCCGGCCACGCCGATGACGAACGGCACCGGGCGGTCCGGGCTCTGCTGCGGTTCACCGAGGAACTCGGAGGTGGCCGCGAAAAGCCGCTGCCGGGCGGCGACCTGCAGGTGGATCAGACGGGCCAGCGGCAGGTAGACCTCTTCGACTTCCAGCAGGTCGAGTTGCTCGCCCATACCGCGCAGGCCCAGCAGCTCATGAGCAGTGAGTTTCAGGGGAGTCGCCATACGCAGCGCGCGCCATTGGCGCCTGTCGAACTCGACGTAGGGACTCGGCTCGCTCGGCCGCGGCATGTGCCCAGTCTTGCAGTCATTGCCGGGGCGATGAACGCGGGGGTACCGGCTAACGTGGGCACATATGAGCACTGGGCGTATTTCGATGCCGGTACCGGACACCACCGCCGACGGCTTGATCCGCGAATATCTGCTGCTCGGTCTGCGGTTCGACCGCATCGAGGAGGGCTACGTCGACTCGTTCACCGGGGACCCCGCGCTGCGGCGCGCGGTCGCCGACGAGGCCGCGCCGGACCCCGCGGCGCTGGCCCGCCAGGCGCGCCGTCTGCACGACGAGGTCGACGCCTCCGGGCTGAACCCGCAACGTGCCGACTACCTCAAAGCCCATCTGCGGGCCCTGGACTGCGCGGGGCGCAAGTTCGCGGGGGAGGACGTCGGCTTCGTCGACGAGGTCCGCGACTACTTCGACGTCTCGATCGCCAAAGGTGACGAGGACCGCTACCGCGAGGCGCACCGGGCGCTGGACGAGGCACTGGGCGGCAGCGGCCCGCTGGTCGAGCGCATGCAGGCCCACCGCTCGGGCGAGGAGATTCCGCCGGAGCGGCTCGAGGAGTGCATCCACGCGTTCTCGTCCGCGCTGCGCGACCGCGTCCGGGCCGACTTTCCGCTGCCGGACACCGAGACCATCAACTACGAGATCGTCACCGACAAGCCGTGGTCGGGCTTCAACTACTACGAAGGCAATTTCCGGTCGACGGTCGCGGTCAACGCGGATCTCAAGCAGCAGATGTCGAACCTGCCGCGGCTGGTGGCGCATGAGTCATACCCGGGCCACCACACCGAGCACTGCCGTAAAGAAGCCGGCCTCGTCGAGGTGGGTGGCCAGGCCGAGCAGACGATCTTCCTGGTCAACACCCCGCAGTGCCTGATGGCGGAGGGACTGGCGGACCTGGCGCTGCACGCGGCCGTGCCCGACAACTGGGGCGCTTGGGCGGCCGACATCTACGCCGACCTCGGCCTGCGTTTCGATGGCGAACGCGCAGAAGCGATTTCGTCGGCCAGCGCCGCTCTGGCCGACGTCCGCCAGGACGCCGCGCTGATGCTGCACGACGAACATCGCGACGCCGACGACGTCGTCGCCTTCCTGCAGCGCTGGCTGCTCACCAGCCCGGAGCGGGCGCGGCAGTCCATGCGGTTCCTGTCGTCGCCGTTGTGGCGCGCGTACACGTCGACGTATGTCGAGGGCTACCGCCTGCTGCGCGGCTGGCTCGACGCCCGGCCCGACGACGTGAGCCTCACCGCGCGGTTCGGGCGGTTGCTCGACGAGCCGTTGATCCCGTCGTCCCTGCGGAATTAGGCCCGGACGGTGTCGACCCTGCCGCGGGACAGCGCGGGCAAGGCCATGCCACTCAACATCCTGCTGGTGGTGTGGATGGCGATCGGGCGGGGACTGTTCGTGCCGCTGGGCTGGATGGCGCTGTTCACGGTCCTCTTCTCGCCTGTTCTCCTGACGTGTCTGGCGGCCACCACCAGGATGATTCGCCGACTGCCCGGGCGGGACCTCACCGTCGGGCAGACGCGCGCACAGGTCGCCGTATGGTCGGCGATGTTCGGCTTCGGGTTGTTCGGTCCCGATGGCGGTGATGGTCCTACCTATCCGTCGATCCTGATGAAACTGCTCGGTGAGCCGTCCTGGTCGGAAACAGTGAGCGGGCTGCTGTGGTGGGGCTGCATCATCGCTGGGCCGGTCGCGTGGTGCGTGCTGTTCTCCAAGCTCACCAAAGGTCTCGCCGCTGTGCAGCCGCCGTACCCGCCCACGGGCTAGCCATCCTGGGGCAGGAGCGCAGAGACCAGCGCACTATTCTGAACGCATGACCGCAGACGCTTCCGTGTCCAAGTCCGGCCTGGGTGCCGGCTACGCCGCCACCGCCAGCGAGGCCTACCAGGCGGCGCTGCGGGTCATCGAGCAGGTCGAGCCCCGCATTGCCGCGGCGACCCGGAAAGAGCTTGAGGATCAACGCAGTTCGCTGAAGCTGATCGCCAGCGAGAACTACGCGTCGCCCGCCGTGCTGCTGACCATGGGCACCTGGTTCTCCGACAAGTACGCCGAGGGCACCGTCGGGCACCGGTTCTACGCCGCCTGCCAGAACGTCGACACCGTCGAGGCGCTGGCCGCCGAGCACGCCCGTGAGCTGTTCGGCGCGCCATACGCCTACGCACAGCCGCACTCGGGTATCGACGCCAACCTGGTCGCGTTCTGGGCCATCCTGGCCACCCGCATCGAGGCCCCCGGCCTCGCCGAGCTGGGCGCCAAGCATGTCAACGACCTGTCCGAGGCGGACTGGGAGACGCTGCGCAACAAGCTGGGTAACCAGCGCCTGCTGGGCATGTCGCTGGACACCGGCGGCCACCTCACCCACGGTTTCCGCCCGAACATCTCGGGCAAGATGTTCCACCAGCGCAGCTACGGCACCGATGCGCAGACGGGCCTCATCGACTACGACGCCGTCGCCGCTGCCGCCCGCGAGTTCAAGCCGCTGGTGCTGGTCGCCGGCTACTCGGCCTACCCGCGCCGCGTGAACTTCGCCAAGATGCGCGAGATCGCCGACGAGGTCGGCGCCACCCTGATGGTCGACATGGCGCACTTCGCCGGCCTGGTCGCGGGCAAGGTGTTCACCGGCGACGAGAACCCGGTGCCGCATGCCCACGTCACCACCACGACGACGCACAAGTCGCTGCGCGGCCCGCGCGGTGGCCTGGTACTGGCCACCGAGGAATACGCTCCGGCCGTCGACAAGGGCTGCCCGATGGTGCTCGGTGGTCCGCTGTCGCATGTCATGGCCGCCAAGGCTGTCGCGCTGGCGGAAGCCCGCCAGCCCGAGTTCCGGACCTACGCCCAGAACGTCGCCGACAACGCCAAGGCGCTGGCCGAGGGCTTCCTCAAGCGTGGCGCGACGCTGGTCACCGGCGGCACCGACAACCACCTGGTGCTGCTGGACGTGCAGTCCTTCGGGCTCACGGGCCGGCAGGCCGAGTCCGCGCTGTTGGACGCCGGCGTCGTCACCAACCGCAACTCGATCCCGAACGACCCCAACGGCGCCTGGTACTCCAGTGGCATCCGCTTCGGCACCCCGGCACTGACCACGCGTGGTTTCGGCGCCGACGAGTTCGACAAGGTCGCCGAGCTGGTGGTGGATGTGCTGTCGAATACCCAGCCGACCGCTGCGTCGAATGGTCCGTCGAAGGCCAAGTACACGCTGGCCGACGGCACCGCCGACCGTGTCCGCGCGGCGTCGGCCGAGATGCTCGACGCCAACCCGCTTTACCCGGGCTTGACGCTCTGATTTGACGCCGAACGTGGGGTCTATGGCCGAGAGATCGCGAGATATTCGGTCATGGGCCCCACGTTCGTCCCGTGTTGGTTACGTTTCGGCGGGCCTGATTTCAAAAACATGTGAATTCGGGTTACAGTTACTTTCATGGCTGAGAAACCAGTTGCCAACGCGCTGACCCTCGAGCTCGAGCCCGTGGTGGATACCGAGCTGTCCCGGCACCTCGCGACCGAAGAAGCCTGGTACGCCCACGACTACGTGCCGTTCGAGGAAGGCGAGAACTTCGCCTTCCTCGGTGGCACCGACTGGGACGCCTCGAGCGTCACGCTGCCGAAGCAGGTCACCGATGCGCTGGAAATCCTGCTCATCACCAAGGACAACCTCGCGGGTTACCACCGCGAGCTCGTCGAACACTTCATCCTCGAGGACAAGTGGGGCCGCTGGCTG
>Ga0070667_100000659_pt1 | contig 33521 bp, 24 predicted proteins | sample KBSS33metaG_FD_64659 | JGI IMG/M metagenome (GOLD analysis project Ga0070667, IMG submission 64659) | Switchgrass rhizosphere microbial communities from Kellogg Biological Station, Michigan, USA - KBS S3-3 metaG | ecosystem: Host-associated > Plants > Roots > Rhizosphere > Soil ...
TTGCGGAACTTGGCGAAGAGTTCCGGGTCGGAGCGAGCATCGTCAAGTTTGGCGGTGAGGTCGCGTACCTTGAGCAGCGGCATCTTCTTCTCGACAGCCTGGCGCGCGAAGGTGATGGCATCCTCGCGTAGTTTGCCTTCGTCGGCCAAAGCGTCGACCAAGCCCGTCTTCAAGGCCTCTGCCGCGTCAATTTGGCTGCCGCTCGTAACCATCTCGAGGGCCTTGCGCGCGCCCACGAGGCGCGGCAGGCGTTGGGTGCCGCCGGCGCCGGGCAGGATGCCCAGGTTCACTTCCGGCAGGCCGAATCGGGCCGACGGGACGGCGACGCGGTAATTGGCGACCATCGCGGTTTCAAGGCCGCCGCCCAGCGCGGTTCCATGAATCGCGGCGATGACGGGCTTGGCCGAGTCTTCCAGGACCAGCTGGAGGTTGCGCAGCGTCGGCTCGACCGGAGGCTTTCCCAGTTCGCTGATGTCGGCGCCTGCGAAGAAGGTCTTGCCCCGGCAGATCACCACGATAGCATCGACGTCCGCATCGTCCTGAGCCTCCCGAACGGCTTGGGCAAGGCCCTGGCGCACCGGAGCAGACAAGGCGTTCACGGGTGGACTGTCGATCGTGACGATGGCAATCCGCTGCTCAATCTCATACGAGGTTACCGCGTTAATTTGCATCGCAACTGACTCCTAAATGCCCCATCGGGGCGCGCCTCACGCAGTCCGGCCGCGTGAGTGCTCGTATCATTGCCTCTAGCTCAACCAACTGGTGAAGCTGGTTCGCCAAGTTTACTTCGGCGGCATACGAATGCCGCCGTCCAAGCGGATAAGCTGACCATTGAAGTAGCTATTGCGCATCAGTTCGAGGACAAGGCTGCCGAATTCCTCCGGATGGCCCAGACGCTTGGGGAATGGGACTGATTTGCCCAGGCCGTCGAACACGGCTTCATTGTATTCACGCACTTTTAGCATCGGCGGAGTGGCGAAAATGCCAGGCAGAATGGCGTTGACCCGGATGCCAGCGTCCATCAGGTCGCGCGCCATGGGCAGGACCATGGCGTTCACCGCACCTTTGCCGCCGCCGTAGGCGACCTGGCCGACTTGGCCGTCCTGCGATGCCGCCGACGAAGTGAGGACGATGCAACCGCGCTCGCCATCGTCGTTCACAGGGTCGGAGTTGGCCATGCCGAGGGCCGCTATGGAGGCCACGCGATAAGTGGCGGTGAAGATGCCGTCCGCGGCGCGGGCGATCTGTTCGGTCGCGGTGCGCTTGTAGCAGTTGTTCGCCTTGTCCCAGCTCAGCGTCTTACCGCCCCCGGTCACGACCGCGCAGTGAACCAGGATTCGCTCCTGGCCGTGTGCTTCCCGCGCCTTGGCGAAACCAGCCTCCACGCTGGCCTCGTCAAGGATGTTCACGTTGCAAAACACCCCGCCTATTTCCCGCGCGAGCGCTTCGCCATCCTTTTCACTGATGTCGAAAATCGCAACTTTCAGCCCAGCATCTGCCAGTGCGATGGCGCTGGCGCGTCCGAGGCCCGAAGCGCCTCCCGTCACGATGGCAGATGTGCCTTCAGTGATTTTCATGTGCTCACCTTCTCTTCACAGCTTTGATAGCGAATCGTTTAAGGGCGCACGACTAGCTGATCATGCCGCGATGGCGAAGTGACGATTGTGTCAAATCCCGTTGCCTGGGTTGTCGGGTTGACGATCTCCACCCCGATTTGACATGGATGTCATCTGGCGCTTGATAGGCGCTATCATCCGCTACGCCGAACGCATGCGGCGATGGCGAAAGACTTTCTCCGCCGCTGGGTATGGCATGGGCTTGCTGACGATCCATGTGCGTTGCTCATCGGCTTTTTGAAGAGAAATTGGATGCTGCTTGCCAGCAGCGAGTACACGTCGGGCGGCAAATTTCAGCTTGTTGATCTAAGGGAGAGCAGAGCATGACCTTCAAAGTGGAATCGTTCAGGGTTGATGGCAAAGTCGCGATTGTCACCGGGGCCGGTGGCCGCGGACGCAGCATCGGCCGCGCTTATGCGCTTGCGTTGGCCGAGGCCGGTGCATCCGTCGTCGTCGCCGATCTCAAAGGCGAAGGCGCGGCGAACGTTGCTGACGAAATCAAGGCGGCCGGCGGCAAAGCGCTTGCGGTGCAGGTCGACATTGCCGATCCGGTCTCTGTGGCGGCGATGGCTGCGAGCGCCAAGGCCGAATTCGGCGGCGTGGACATCTTGGTGAACAATGCCGCGCTTATGGCGGAACTCTCCTACGAACCGCTGGCTACGACGCCGATCGCGACGTGGAATCGCACGCTAGACGTAAACGTGACCGGTGCGCTCAATTGCATCCAGGCGGTTGTGCCGATGATGGTCGAGCGCGGCGGCGGGAAGATCGTCAACCAGGCATCGGGCGGTGCCTATCCCCCGCGTACGCTTTATGGGATCAGCAAACTGGCGCTGGTCGGCCTGACCACAGCCTTGGCTTATGAGCTTGGCCCGCAAGGCATTAATGTCAATGCGATCGCGCCGGGCAACACCAATTCGGACGCAGGCGCCATGCTGACACCGGCAGATTCGCCGTTTCGAAAGATGCTCGAAACCGTGATAGCCATGCGTGTGTCGGGCGAGCCCGATGAATTGGTCGGAGCGCTGTTGTTGCTGTGCTCTTCGGCCGGAAACTGGATGACAGGACAGACCCTGAAGGTGGATGGCGGATGGATCGTCGCTCCGTAAAAGGGCTTGCTGCTCATCTCGAATGCAGAGTGGCGGCGCCGGATTGTCCGGGCCGCCACTTTGGTGTGTTGCTCACGATGTCATGACCGGCGGGCCACGAGTCAGCCTGCCTTTGGTGCGCCCGTTCCAGGCTCACCGCCATCGATATTGAGAATCTGTCCCGCCATCGATTTGCCGCCGGCTGAAGCCAGGAAAACCATTCCGGCGGCGATTTCCTCCGGCTCGACGACGCGGCCCAGCGGGATGCCGGCGGTCAGGCTCTCGATCCATTCAGGGTCTTGGCGGGTGCGCTCTTCCATCGCGGCGGTCCGGGTCAGTCCCGGGGATACGCCGTTGACCCGGATATTGTACGGGGCCAGCTCGGCACCCAGGCCTCTGACAAGGAAGTTCAACCCCGCCTTCGAGACACCATATGCCAGCACGCCGAAGCTGGGGCGCACGCCACTCGCCGACGTGGTCACTAGGATGTCACCATCGCGACGCGCCTTCATGTCGACAGCGGCATGGTTCATCAGGGCGGCGTTGTTTACGATATTGACGTTCACCAATCGGGCATATTCGGCAGCGTCGGTCTGATCGGCAGGCCCAAAAGTCTGCGGCAAAGCTGCGGCGTTACATACCAGCACGTCCACTCGGCCGAGGCTCTCTACAGCTTGGTCGTAAGCCGCTAGGGTCTGGGCCACATCGGCAAGATCGGCGACGACGCCGGAAGCCGCATTCCGACCCGCTCGCTGGTTAATCTCGTCAGCTACTACTTTGACGGCATCCGCGGTACGACTGGTGAAGACGATCGTCGCACCGTGATCGACGAAGGCGTTGGCGATCGCGTAGCCAATGCCCTTGGTTCCTCCGGTGATGAATGCTGTTTTGCCGGTCAGGTCGAATAGATTGCGTACCACTTCAGCTCTCCTCCATGCTTATCGTCAGGGTCAGGCCGGCGGGAGATGGTCATGCCGTCCGCCGTGCCTGATCAACTGCAGGTGTCTCAGACCAGTGCTCGCGCTAGCGTGGGAACATCAGCTAGCGAACGGACGACATCGTTGAGGTGCGTGCAGCCGAGGATTCCTGGCAGGGTGACGGCAACGGCGGATCGAAGCTCCACAACGGGCTGCCCGACGAGGCGATGTAACTGAAGCACCGCTCCGGGGCACTCCGCGAAGGGCAAGATCAGCGGGATGGCCTTTATTTGCTTAAGCAGCCCGCTTTGTTCATCCACTTCCGCGTGAACGCGGTACTCGTGCACGGCCCGGCGACCGCCAGACGGTGTCGTGCCGCTATCTTGGAAGCCGGCGTCAGCCTTCAGCACGCCTCCTTCGCGCCACACGTCAAGCCGACGCGCTCTACGCATTTCCGGCCCCCCAGGCTCCATCAGATCATGCCAGGAAAACGGGTCGGCGGGGTCGTTCAAGTCCTCGACCGGCGCGCTCGACTGGATGACCATGTTCACATGGCCGTCCTCATCAAAGCCGCTCGAGCCTGCGGTGAAGCCAGTGCAGATGTTTTCCATCTGCGCCCTAGCAGGCCCCTTGTTCCCTTCAGTCGGTGGCCAATCCGGCGTCCAGTTGGACCAGACCCAGGGAGCGACCAAGCTGGCGCCCGCAAAGTCGTCAAGGAGCTGGAACAGCACCGTTCCGCGCAGATCCCCCAGCGACTCCGCCAATTTTGTCCGGCTTGCTCCGCCGGCGCGCACGCCCACCATTGCATTGGAGTTCGGATGTGGAGGAGTGGTTTGGAGCTCGAGGATGTCCCTGCCGGGCGAACACAGCATGTCGAATCCGCCTTCGGCAACGACGCTTGGCTGACCATTCAGCGGTGTAAGCAAATCGCGCCCACGACCAATCATCACCCGGGGTTTGGCCAATCCATCAGGCCAGCGGGTGTCGATAGTCGTGGTACGGCGGATCGATCCAGGACGGCGGGCAGGGGGCTTGCCTGCGGATTGCCGGGCTATCGGGAATTGCTGCGGCTTCGACACGGCTTTCTACTCCAGAGGCGAAGGAGCCACTGCCGTCAAACCGCTTCTTAAGAGGTGACAACTGACTCTACAGAGCGCACCGCTGGCGCTTCCCGTGGTATTTGAAACGGCTTGGTGCGGCAAACCGAAGGCCTGCCGCACCGATGTGCCGTGTTCAATCGATCAGTGCGGGTTCGCGCACGATGCTGGCCGCGGTCTTCTCGCCGCGAACCAGACGGCCCGGCAGGACGCCGGTGGGACGGCCTTCCCGATAAGTCACCTGACCGCTGACGATCGTGGCGACGTAGCCATCCGAAGCCTGCGTCAAGCGCTTGCCGCCGGCGGGCAGGTCTGCCTTGACGACCGGACGGTGGAGCTTGATGCGATCCATGTCGATCACGTTCACGTCGGCCTTGTAACCCGGCGCGAGGATGCCGCGATCGTTCAGCCCGATTGATTGCGCGGCATGACTGGTGATCGACTGGATGGCGTGGGACAGAGTAATGCCCTGCTTACCCACGCGCTGCTCAAGCAGGTAGGTGGTGAAAGCGGCGTCGCAGATCATGCCGTAGTGGGCCCCGCCATCTCCGAGAGCGGGGATGGTGAGCGGCTGGCCGAAGAAGCTCGCAGTGTTTTCCAGGTACTTGTTCAGGTCGGCGGCATAACGGCAAAGGATGGCTTGGCCGCCATCTTCGAGCAGCGCATCATAGACAACCTCATTGACGGGACGGCCTTCACGCTGAGCCTTCAGCGTCAGATTGTCCTTGTCCTCGAAGTTGTAATTCGCGCTCTCGTCCATGAAGTAGAGCGTGCCTTGCAGCTGGACCATCTCCACGAAACCGGGATTGGGATCTTCCGGTTGCTCCGACAGGATGCGAGCGCGCAATTCCGGATCGCGCATCCGCTCGACCCGCTCGGCCAAGGGAAGCTTGGCAAGCGGACGATAGCTGGGGTTGAGGCAGAACGGATGGAAGCTGAGGTCCAGTCCGAACAGCATGCCGATCGGGCGCGCCATGAACTGCCCCCGGATCGAATAGCCTTCATCGACCAGCTTGCTCACGCCATCCACGTACTGCTGCCAGTTCTCGCCAAATGCGATCAGGCTGTAATTGATTGGACGTCCGGAGGCTTCCGCGATGTCGCGGAACATTTTCACCTCGTCCTCGGGAGCGCCGTGCAGGTATGGGATAAGCTGGAAAACGCCGCCCTGCGCATCGGCAAGACCGCGCGCCAGCTCGAGCAGTTCACGCTCGTGCACGCCGACTGAGGGTGCCAACTCGCCGGAACGGAAGCGGTGGAACAGGTTGCGCGAAGTCGACACGCCAAGCGCACCAGCGCGGATCGCCTCGCTAACCAGCGCGCGCATGCGGGCCAGATCCTCGTCCGTCGCCGGCTCGATGTTCGCGCCGCGCTCACCCATGACGTAAACGCGAAGGGGGCTGTGCGGGATCTGGGTGGCGAAGTCGATGTCGGCTTCACGCTTGTCCAGCGCGTCCAGATAGTCCGGAAAAGTTTCCCAATTCCAGGGCACGCCCTCGGCCATGACGACTTCGGGAACGTCCTCGACGCCTTCCATGAGCTTGATCACCAATTCGTGATCCTCTTTGCGCGTAGGAGCGAAACCGACGCCGCAATTGCCCATCAAAACTGTGGTGACGCCGTGATTTGAGGAGGGCGACAGGGTGTTTTCCCACGTCACCTGGCCATCATAGTGGGTATGGACGTCGACGAAGCCGGGCGTAACGTACGAGCCCTTGGCGTCGATCTCTTCCCGACCCTTGCTCTCGACCCGACCGACTTCCACGATAAGACCGTCCGCGATGGCAACGTCTGCCGCAAACGGCTCACCGCCGCGTCCGTCGATCACGGTGCCGCCCCGGATTACCAGATCATAATCAGCCATCACCATCTCCTCGATTTTCAACGACATACAGACATTGCTGCGCTGCGATAGAGGCCACCGAAAGCGGGCCAGAAGCCTGTTGCGGCTAAACTCGACTACGAAGCCAATGACATGACGACGTTCCTTGACAGGTTTGTCAATACACGGGAATGACGAGCCTGACAAGCATGAGAGGGTGACCGATTGAGCATGCATACTAACGAAACGCTGGATGCTGATTATGTCATCGTGGGGGCTGGATCGGCCGGCTGCGTCCTTGCCAACCGGCTCAGCGCGGACCCCAAGCTCAAAGTCGTCGTCCTAGAAGCAGGGGGTGACGACAGGCTGTTCGCCGGACTGAAGAATTTCAAGAGCAAGTTCATGATCGGCATTCCTGCCGGCTTCAGCTATGTCTCGACCGATCCCGCGCTCAACTGGAATTTCGTCAGCGAGCCAGATCCTTACGTTGGTAATCGCACGTTTGCGCTATCGCGCGGCAAGGTGCTGGGTGGATCATCGACCATCAACGGCATGATCTACGTTCGTGGGTTGCCGCAGGACTATGAAGGCTGGCGTCAGCTGGGCTGTGAAGGCTGGTCATGGGCGGATGTGCTGCCGTATTTCCGCAAGTCGCAGCGCCAGGAACGCGGAGCTGACGAATGGCACGGCGTTGACGGGCCGCTCCCGGTCGGTGACCCTCCCATCCGTCATCCCATGGCCGAACAACTGCGCCAAGCCTTTATCCAAGCAGGCATTCCAGCCACCGACGACCTTAATTCCGGCGATCACGAAGGCGTCACCTATTTGCAAGGCACGATCAAGCGTGGCCGTCGCCAAACGGGCGCCAATGCCTACCTGCATCCGGTCCGTCACCGTCCGAACCTGATGATCCTGACTGATGCGCTGGTGCGCAAAGTGCGTATCGAAAACGGTGAGGCTAGCGGGGTCGAATTCGATCACGACGGCATCACCAAGTTCGTCAGTGCCCGCGCCGAGGTAATCCTAGCCGGTGGCGCGTTCAACAGCCCTCAGTTGCTGCAACTGTCTGGCATTGGCGATCCCGAGTTGCTGCGTGCACACGGCATCCCCGTGGTACAAGCATCGCCGTCGGTCGGTGAAAACCTGCAGGACCACTATATCGTCCAGGCGCGCGCCACCCTCAAACCGGGATCGCCAAGCCTCAATGCCCGCTCACGCGGTCTCGGGCTGGTCAGTTCGGTCATCCAGTATGGCTTGTTCCGGCGGGGACTGTTGGCCGGGGCTGCCGCCCACTTGACCGCCATCGCCAAGACCCGTCCTTCGCTGGACATGCCGGACTACCAATTCTTCAGTAGCCCGGCGAGCACGGATGTGGCGAAGACCATGGCTGCTGGCCATACCATCCTAGACCAGGAGCCGGGCATCACGATCGGTGGCACGCCGGCGAGGCCGCGCTCGGTGGGTCATGTGCGGATCCGTTCAGCGGACCCGACGACCTATCCCGCGATCACGACCAACTACCTGTCGGACCCCTACGATCAGCAGACGACCATCGCGGGGATCAGGCTAGGCCGAAAGATCATGGCGCAGCCCGCGCTGGCGGACTTTATTGTCTTGCCCACAAGGCCTGCATACGACGCCATGAGCGATGACGAGATACTCGACCATGCCCGTCAGGCCGGCGGGTCGATCTACCACTATGTCGGGACCTGCCGCATGGGCGGCGAGGACGCCGTGGTCGATCCCCGTCTGAAGGTTCGCGGCGTGCGCCGCCTCAGGGTGGTGGATGCTTCTGTTATGCCGCGCATCGTCTCGGGCAATACCAACGGAGCGGTGGTGATGATCGCCGAGAAGGCCTCCGCGATGATACTTGAGGATCGGCAGCGCTGACTGACCGTCGAGGAGTGGGCAGGTGCGCGGTGTCGCTCTTGCTGTGAGGTGGCTAGTGAGCCGACATGGTGGACACTACGGCAATTCGATGTCGTCGCAGGTTTGTGCTGAACCAGCCTGCGACGCTCGATTGACCGTCCCGATCCAACTCCGCATCGGTTTCGAAACAGGTATCTAGTTCTTGAAGATAGCCTTTACGTTCCGGCGGAAGCAATTTGCCCATTTCGTTATAGGGTAGCCTTTCGAAAGGACGGACATGCTCGGGCAAGCGCGAAGACCGCAGCCGGCGGAGGACCTAATCCTTGAGTTCTCCGACGAAAGCAGACCCGTGCGGAGTCGGCACAACCGCTGCCGCCAAGGTCCCACCCATTCACCGAGGGTACTCCGATCACGGCAACGTCTGCCACCGTCCGTTTTCGCGCAGAACCTTTTCCACTTCGCTAAGCGAGATGTTCTCTCTCCGCCACGCACGATCACGTCGTCAATGCGGCCGGCTTCGCATCCGTCCCCTGTTGACCAATCCAGGACGCCTCATCGCAGGCGCAGACCGTGAATCATGGCGATGCACCGGTACAGCGGCGAGAAGCTCACCCCTTGCACAAGGGCTGCATTCCAGCATATCGAAATTTGACATTATAGTCATGTCTTGTCCGAAGAGAGGTTTTAGAGATGTCAGCGCCTGTCATTGTCAGCGCCGTACGCACCGCGGTCGCCACCGCGCGCAAGGGGACGCTCGCGAACACGAGCGGGGAGAAGCTCGGCGCAACCGTGCTCAAAGCCGCGATCGAGCGCGCCGGGATCGATCCGGCGCTGGTTGACGACGTGATTTTCGCTGAGTCGCTTTACGGCGGCGGTGCGATCGCCCGGCATGCCGCCGTTGAACTCGGCATTTTCCAGAGCGGCGGTATGGCTATCAACCGCCATTGCGCGGGCAGTCTGACCGCGGTGGGACTGGCTTCGGCACAGATCCTTAGCGGCATGGAGCGCCTGATCGTTGCCGGCGGCGTGCAGTCCATGTCGACCTCGCCCGCGATGCGTAGGCGCATTCCCGGCTCGGAAGAGGTCGAGGATTTCTGGATGCCGCCGACTCATCCCGCTACCGATGAAGCGCCGAACGTGGACATGTCGATTACAGTCGGGTGGAACACCGCCAAGGCAGCCAACATCACGCGCGAGGATATGGATGCCTGGGCGTTGCGGTCTCACCAGCGTGCCGTCAGCGCGATCGATGCCGGCAACTTCAAGGACGAGATCGTACCGGTCGAGGCTTTGCAGATGGACGGCTCGACGGTCATGTTCGAGGTCGACGAGCATCCCCGTCGCGATACGACGGCCGAGCGTTTGGCCGGCCTGAAGGTCATTCATCCGGAGATCGAGGGCTTTTCGATCACTGCCGGCAATTCTAGCGGCATGAACGATGCAGCATCGGCGCTGACGGTCACGAGCGCCGACTTCGCCAAGGGCGAGGGCATGACCCCTATGGCGCGAGTGCTTGGCTGGACGGCCAAGGGTGCCGATCCGCGGCATACCGGCATGGCCGCGATCGACACTATCCGCAAACTGCTTGAACGCACTGGCCGTTCGGCGTCGGATATCACCTTTTGGGAAATCAACGAGGCGTTCGCTGCGGTTCCGATTGCAGCGTGCCGTGCGCTCGGCATCAGCGAGGACGTCGTCAACATTTCGGGCAGCGGCTGTTCGATCGGCCATCCCGTCGCCGCGTCGGGCGGACGGATGCTGGTCACTTTGATCAACGACCTCAAGCGCCGGGGCGGCGGCCTTGGGGTGGCCGCCATGTGTGCGGGTGGAGGTCAGGGTGGTGCAGTGCTGATCGAAGTCTGAGATTAAATCGGGGACCGGAGAGTTATCGCCTATCCGGTCCCACGATCGGGCGTGCTCGTCCGGGGGGCTCGAGAAAATGCCTCCAATACCGGGGCCACGCGGCGCTCGACCTCGCCGATGCGATTGCCGTGCGTGACCACATGCAAGTGGTTGCCTCGGATCGCCTCGATAACAAGATCACCAACCACGGACGCTTCCATCGGAGCTGGTGAGTTCTCGGTGATGGCCTTGGCGAATATGGGCTTCTGTTCCACCCCGGCTCGGAGGTTGGTTTCGGTTAGTCGTGTCACGATCCGTCCCGGGCACAGGACCGAGACTCCGACGCCGTCAGGCGCGAGCTCGGCGGCCAGTACTTCGGACATACCGACTACCCCGAACATGGCGGCGGTATAAGCCCCCATTTTCGCGTTCGAAACGAGACCTGCCATGGAGGCGGTATTAACGACATGTCCGCGCCGGCGTGCGCGCATGCCGGGAACGAACTCGTGGATGCCGTTGAACGTGCCGGTCAGCTTGACTTCTATCATTTGATCGAAGTGGCGTGGCGGCATCTCGTCGAGCTGGTTGAAGTCCGGTCCGATGCCGGCATTATTGACCAGCACGTGGACAGGACCGAAGCGCTCTTCCACCATAACCCGGGCCCTTGCCCAGCCGGATCGGTCGCCCACGTCGAGCGGCACCGTCAGCCCTTGGATGCCGAACTCGGCCCTGCATTCCTCCAGCCAATCCTTATTGAAGTCGGCGATGGCTACCCGAGCGCCTTCGCGTACCAGTGATCGCACAATCGCCAGCCCGATTCCGCTGGCGCCTCCGGTTACGAACGCCGCCGCACCCTCGAATTGAAAGTCCATCATCCGGTCATGTCCTCTATTGATCCGCTTCTCAAAAGTGCCGGGGTCTAATCTTCGATCCCGTCGATCAGACCCCAGCGCAACGCCGTTCGCGCGCTGATCCGGGCGCCGGTCATCATCATCCAGGCAGCGCCCTGACGGCCGATGCGTTTGGTCACGCTCACGCAGCCGCCCGCCCCTGGCATTAGCCCCATGCTGGTTTCCGGCAAGCGCAGGAACGTCGTGGGCGTTGCGGTAACCGTCCCGCCGAAGGCCGCGATCTCCAGCCCGGCGCCGACGCAGGCGCCGTGGAGATGGAAGTGGTACTTGGCGCCGTGATCGGCCAGCATGCGGGCCGGCAGCCGTTCGGTGCGAATGAAATGGCCCGTTACCCCGCTTGCGACTTGGCCGAATTCGCTCAAGGCACCGCCAATGCTGAAGCTGTCGCCCGTACCACGCACGTGAATGCGTTCGATCCCAGCGTCCAATGCGCCGACCGAGAAAGCCTCGAACAGAGCGTCGCGCATTTCGACGTCGATCTCGTTACGAGTATCCGGGCGGTTCAGCACGATGTCCACTGTGGATCCGCGGCGATCCATGAGAACAGGCGGGCTATTCACGGGCTTGGCGCTGGGCAGGCGCGACTTTTTCGGCAACCGCGCCAGCCAGTCGCGAAACTCCTCTCCCTGCTGCAGCGCTGCGAAAGCGAGGGATTCGACCACGAGGCCAGCCTGGACAGGCAAGCCATCGATGATGCGCAGCGCTTGAATGAGGACGGTCGTGGATACCGGATTGGCATCCACGACGGACGCGATACGCTCTAGATCATCGCGATTTGACACCGACAAGTCGAAACCCTTAAGTCTCACTGCCTCTTTCGTGAGGGCCAGTGACGGGCACGGCAACCGCATCAGCCAGCCTTCGGCACGCGCTGCTACAGCGATGGGATCGCCGTTGAACGCTGTGAAATCCACCGTGAGCAAAGCGCCGGGTCTGATGCCCAGCGCCAAGGGGTCTAACTCGACGATGGTTCCAGCGAGTTCCCGCGCATCCAACTCCATCGCGCGATAGTGGCATGTCCCTCGATCAAGTGCCACCGATTTGCAGCAGGGTGCGAGAACGCTTGTAGGTCCCACCTGGCCCTCCCTGGCCATCTATTGACGGAAGCGTCAAATACATTATGCGAATTGCTCAACTCAGGGCGACTGCCCTACGCGTGCTGACCAAATTGAGAAACGGGAGCGTCTGATGAGCGGTGTAGGCACCTTTACGATCGAGGATGGGATCGGACTGATCACCATCGACTCGCCGCCGGTCAATGCGCTCAGCCATCGCGTCCGCGTCGCTCTCGACGAGGGATTTCGCAAGTTCGCCAACGATCCCGAAGTTCAGGGTATCGTCTTGCTTTGCGCCGGGCGTACTTTCATCGCCGGCGCTGACATCACGGAACTGAACAAGCCCCTGGTCGAGCCGTCCCTTCGCGAGGTCGTCGATCTGATTGAGCAAGGCAGCAAGCCCGTCGTCGCGGCCATTCACGGCACCGCTCTCGGCGGCGGCTACGAAATGGCGCTGATCTGCCATTATCGGATCGCTGTACCCAGCGCTCAGGTCGGATTGCCCGAGGTCAAGCTGGGCCTGCTCCCGGGGGGTGGAGGGACCCAGCGGCTGCCTCGGCTGATCGGTCCGGAAATCGCACTCGACGTGATGATCAAGGGCGACCCAGTGCCCGCGCCCGAGGCGCTCCGGCTGGGGATGATCGACGCCTTGGCGGAAGAAGGTAAGCTGAAGGAAGGCGCCATTGCCTTCGTTCGCAAACTCCTGGCTGAGGGGAGGCCCTTGCAGCGTGTTCGCGACAGGACCGACAAAACCGCGCCTTATCGGGGAAAGAGCGAAGTGTTCGACGCATTCCGCCGCAAGAACGCCAATGCGACCCGCGGCTTCATGGCGCCAGAGAACAACATCAAGGCCATCGAAGCGGCGGTCGAGCTCGATTTCGAAGCGGGTATCCGACGCGAAAACGAACTGTTCAACGAACTGCTTCACTCATCGCAATCTGCCGCCCAGCGCTACTACTTCTTCGCTGAACGGGAGGCTGCCAAGGTCCCCGATATACCCGTCGACACTCCGGTTCGCCCGATCCGCTCGGTCGGCGTGATCGGGGCCGGGACCATGGGTGGCGGCATCACGATGAACTTCCTCAATGCGGGCCTTCCCGTCACCCTGTCCGAGACGACGCAGGAGAACCTCGACCGCGGAGTCGCCACGATCCGTCGTAATTACGAGCACAGCGTGAAGCGGGGCAAACTGTCTGCAGACCAGGTCGACGACAGGATGGCGCTGATCACAGGCGCGGTCGGAATGGAGGCCCTGAAGGACGTCGATTTGGTGATCGAGGCCGTGTTCGAAGAGATGGAGCTGAAAAAGTCGGTCTTCTCCGCACTCGACGCTATCGTGCGACCGGACGCGATCCTCGCCAGCAACACGTCCTTCCTGTCCATCGATGAGATCGCGCAAGCGACCAAACACCCTGAGCGGGTCGTCGGGTTGCACTTCTTCTCGCCCGCCAATGTCATGCGCTTGCTCGAAGTCGTCCGCGGGAAGGCGAGTGATATTGGGGTGATCGCCACTTGCCTGAAGTTGGCAAAGACATTGCGCAAAGTGCCGGTTCTTTCCCGTGTTGGGCCGGGCTTCATCGCCAATCGCGTGATGTCGCCCCGCACGCGTGAGGCGGAGGCCATGGTCCTCGCCGGCACGACGCCTGAGCAAGTCGACAAGGCACTGTACGACTACGGCTTTCCGATGGGGCCGTTTCAGATGTTCGATCTTGTCGGCCTCGATGTCACCGGCCGGGGCGGCGGCGAACGCACCTTGCGGTCGGCCTTTGTCGAGCACGGCAGGCTCGGGCAGAAGCGGAACGGCGGCTTCTACGACTACAGCGCGGACCGCAAGCCTACCCCTTCTGCGGAGGCCATTGAAATCATCGCTCAACACGCCAAGTTCCGTGGTGTGGCCCAGGTTGAACCGCGTGCGCAGGAGGAGATTGTCTCCGACTTACTTTTCCCAGTGGTCAACGAGGGCGCAAAGGTGCTTGAGGAAGGCATTGCTTCGCGGGCCTCCGACATCGACGTTGCTTGCATCCTTGGATATGCGTGGCCGGTCTACACGGGTGGGCCGATGTTCTGGGCAGACACGGTTGGCCTCGACAAGATCGTCCAGCGTTTGGACGAGTTGGCAAAAATTCACGGGCCGGCTTACGAACCGGCAAAATTACTGCGCGAAAAGGCTGCTTCGGGTGGGCACTTCACGCGATGATCTTGGTGTGCACGCGATGGGCGTGTGCACGCCGCATACGCACTCTTTCGGAAGGACCCACTCATGGGTGAGGCATATATCATTGACGCCGTGCGTACGCCGCGTGGTATCGGGAAGGTCGGCAAGGGCAAGCTGGCGCATATGCACCCGCAGCATCTGGCCGCCACCGTGCTGAAGGCGCTGAAGGATCGCAACCATCTCCGGACCGAAGAGGTCGACGACGTGATCTGGTCGGTCTGCACCCAGGCTCGCACCCAGGGGAGCGACCTTGGCCGAATGGCTGCGCTCGATGCCGGGTATGATCCGAGGGCTTCGGGCGTCACGCTCAACCGCTTCTGCGGAGGTGGGATCACGGCCGTGAACCTTGCTGCGGCGCAGATCATGTCAGGCATGGAAGACTGTGTCGTCGCCGGTGGCACGGAGATGATGTCGTTCACCAACACCCACGCCAAGGACGAGCAAACCGCGGGTTTCGAGCCGCTTGGACTGAGTGCCGGAAACGCCCGGCTCCAGGCCTTGCATCCCCAGTCCAACCAAGGCGTGGCCGCCGATGCGATCGCGACCATGGAAGGTTTTTCCCGCGAGGATTTGGATCGGGCCGGCGTGATCAGCCAGGAGAGAGCGGCTCGCGCCATCCAGGAAGGCCGTTTCGACAAGTCGATCGTTCCAGTCATCGACGACGATGGGAACATTGTTCTGGATCGCGATGAATATCCGCGTCCCGGAACCACGCTGGAGAACCTGTCCGCTTTAAAGCCAGCCTTCGCCGGCGTAATCGACATGCCGATGAACGAGACCGGTGAGACGTTCCGCCAAGCAGTCAATCGGCGCTATCCCGATCTGGATATCCAGAGCTTCCATCACGCCGGCAACTCCTCGGGCGTCGTTGATGGTGCGGCGGGCGTGCTTCTTGCGTCCAAGGAGTATGCCGACAAGATGGGCTGGAAGCCGCGCGCGCGGATCGTGGCGACCGCCAACGTAGGTGATGATCCGACGCTGATGCTGAACGCGCCCGTCGCGGCGGCGCGCAAGGTGCTGGATCGGGCGGGTTTGACCACCGACGACATCGACTTGTTCGAAATCAATGAGGCTTTTGCCGTCGTCTCGGAAAAGTTCATTCGTGATCTGCAGCTTGACCGCGACAAGGTGAACGTGAACGGCGGCGCGATTGCTCTTGGCCATCCGATCGGCGCGACCGGAGCAATCCTGATCGGCACGATCCTGGATGAGCTGGAGCGGACCGGCAAGAAGCGCGGCCTCGTCACGATGTGCGCAGCCGGCGGGATGGCGCCAGCCATTATCATTGAACGCTGCTGATGGCGGGCTGACCTAGGATTAGGCGGCATTGTGAATGAGCGATGCCGCCGACTCCTGTCTTGCTGTCGCAAACAGAGGAAGCGCAAGGCACGCTGGCGTGAAGCCTATGAAGGCTTCTCCCGCACTGAGAGCCCCTCTCGTGTCGCTCTGACGAAATGGTAAGGGCAGATCGGATGTTCGCAAACTCCGATCTGCTCCGTAGCATCTCAACCGCGGCACTCTTGCAACGGAAAGTTGCTCGCTTCATTACCGAGCGACCCTGGCGGTAATCACCTACGCGCTTAGTCCTAGGAGCGGTTGCCTCAGGCAGCCTCTTGGACTGGCTAGCGTGGCTGTACCGGGCCCAGCCCCGCTCGCGCCACGCTTTTTGCCCAGAAGCTGCTTGGATCGTGATCGCGGTCGGCCGACGGCGGCTGGCCTTTCTCGGCAAGCCGGCAGTACCGGAGTTCGCCGCTCGGCATGCGGGTTTCCATCGGGTGATCGCGGCGGCTGAGGGTCGGCCTGATTTTCAGGACGCTGTCGCCATCGACAAATGTTCCCGGGTCTCGACAACGCGCAGCGTTGCAATCGCCGCGCACAGCATCAGCAAACCCGAAAGGATCAACACATGGCGGGGATCGCTGCCCAGCAACGGGCCATAGATGAGTGGCATCACGAGAGTCTCGATCATCATCGGCACGACGATGAACATATTGAAGATGCCCATATAGACACCGGTTCGTTCGGGCGGGATCGCCCCTGCCAGCATGACATAGGGATTGCCCATCAGGCTCGCCCAGCCGATCCCAATGCCGATCATGGGCAGGATAAGCCCTGAAGGATGCTCGATCAGCGGCAGTGCCATCATCGCCGTCCCGGCGATCAGCATCGCTCCTGCATGAACCAGCTTTGCGCCGTAACGCCGCGCGAGCGGAACCATGCTGAAAGCGGCCAAAAAGGCCACAAAGTTGTACAGCGCGCCCGCCTGCCCGGTCATCAGCGCCGCCTGACGAAAGGCTTGCGTCGACGCATCGGCGGTATCGAAGAAGAGCCGGCCGACAGCGAACACGATGTATTGCCAGTAGGCGAACATCGCAAACCACTGGAACAGCATGGCGAGGGCGAGCTGGCGCATCGCCTGAGGCATTTCGCGAACCGCGCTCACGAAGTCTCGCAAGGCGGCATCGGCCGAGAGCTTCTTGCGGCGCATCCGATCCGATTCCGCCGGATTTAGGGGAAGCTCCCGCACCCGCAGCACTGACCAGAGGATGGTCGAAATGGAAAGGACCGCGCCGATCAGGAAGGCGATGCGGGTGATTTCCGGAATCCCGTTGGCATCGATAAGATCGGCGCTGATCCCGCCCCAGACCAGGAGCGAGGGCGTGAGGTAGGACAGCGTCTGTGCCAGCCCCGTGAAGGCCGACTGGGTGAGAAAGCCCGCCGTCCGCTGCGATTTGTCCAAGCGATCGCTGACACAGGCGCGATACGGCTCCATGGTGACATTGTTGGCGGCATCGAGGATCCAGAGCACCGAAGCGGCGACCCAGAGCGAGGGGCTATACGGCATCGCTAGCAGGCCGAGGCTGCACAGGACCGCGCCGACCAGGAAATAGGGCGTGCGGCGGCCAAGCCGGCTGGTAGTCTGATCGCTGAGCGCTCCGACCATCGGCTGAACGAGTAAACCCGTGACCGGCCCCGCCAGCCATAGCATTGGCATGGTCGCCTCGTTCGCGCCAAGGAAGCCGTAGATCGGCCCCATGTTTGCCTGTTGGAGACCAAAGGAGAATTGCAGACCGAAGAAGCCGAGATTCATCTCGGCGATGTGAAGCGCGCTCAAGCGCGGTTTGCCCACCGGCATCTCAAACTCCTCTCCAGACCGGACCGAATTGGCTTGTCGTCCCAGTCTCGCATTCTTGCTTCTAACCCGCAGTGCGTATTCGGGGCCATATCGAGTTGGCAAAACCGGCCTTATGGGGAGGGGGTAGTATGAGATTGATTTCGATTCTTCTTGCGACCAGTACGCTAGGCTTGCCCATTGCCGCGCACGCGCAAACAGAGGCGCCCACCGAACAACCCACGGTGAGCGATACGAGAGACAGCAGCGAGATCATCGTGACTGCGGTCGCGCACGCGCAGAACAAGCTCGACAGTTCGATCTCGGTCAGTTCGCTCAGTGCTGACGCGATCCAGACCGCCGCGCCGCGTTCGGTTGCCGAGGTATTCCGCAGCATTCCTGGAATTCGGTCGGAATCCTCGGGTGGCGAGGGCAATGCCAATATCGCCGTGCGTGGCCTTCCGGTCGCCTCGGGGGGTGCCAAGTTCCTGCAGCTGCAGGAGGATGGGCTTCCGGTTCTCGAATATGGCGATATCACTTTCGGTAATGCCGACATCTTTCTGCGAGCGGACTTCAGCATTTCGCGCGTCGAGGCGATCCGTGGCGGCTCGTCCTCGACCTTCGCGTCCAACTCGCCTGGCGGCGTCATCAACCTCATCTCGAAGACCGGTGAGTCCGAGGGCGGCGCGATCCAGGCCTCGACCGGCCTCGACTATAGCGATTATCGTTTCGACGTCGACTATGGCGGCCATCTGACGGACAGCCTGCGCTTCCATATCGGCGGCTTCTACCGTCAGGGAGCGGGACCGCGCGCGGCGGGCTATGACGGCAACAAGGGCGGCCAATTCAAGTTCAACATCACCAAAGAATTCACCGGCGGTTACATCCGGCTCTACGGCAAGTATCTGGACGATCGCGCGATTGGCTATCTGCCCAATCCAGTCCACGTGAGCGGCTCGAACAGCAATCCGAAATATTCGAATATTCCCGGCTTCAGCATCAATCAGGATACGCTCCACTCGCGCTATATAACCCGTAACGTGACGCTGGACGGCAGTAACAATCCTGTGGTCGACGATATCCGCGATGGCCAGCATCCGGTCGTGAAGTCCTTCGGCCTCGAAAGCCAGTTCGACGTCGGCGGCGACTGGCAAGTCACCGAGCGGTTCCGCTATTCGGATATTTCGGGTCGGTTCATCTCGAATTTCCCCAGCAATGTGGCTTCGGCCTCGACCCTCGCGACCGCGCTCGGTGGGGCAGGGGCGGTGGTCAGCTATGCCAACGGCCCCAGTGCCGGCCAGGCCATCACCAACCCTTCGGCGCTCAACGGCAACGGATTGCTCGCTCAGATCGTCGTGTTCGACACCAAGCTCAACAGCCTGAACAACGTCACCAACGACATTCGTCTGACGCGTGACTTCGATATTGGTGGTAGCACGCTCAGCTTCACCGTTGGCTTCTACAAATCGCGCCAGAAGATCGACACGGAATGGCTCTGGACGTCGCTGCTCTCCGATGTCGTGGGCAATGGCAAGGCGGCGCTCGTCAACGTGCGCAATGCGAGCGGTCAGTTCGTGACGCAGGACGGCGCCTATGCCTATGCCGCAAGCTATTTCGGCGGTTGCTGCCGCCGCACCTACAATCTCGACTACAATACCGACGCGCCGTTCGCATCGCTTAGCTACGAAGCCGGTAAGCTGACGGTCGACGGCAGCATGCGGTACGATTTCGGAAAGGCGCAGGGCAGCATCGCCGGTTCCGATCTCGGCGGCGGCCGGACCGAGACGACGTCATTTGACATCAACGGCGATGGCGTCATCTCGAATGCCGAAACGCGTGTCGGGGTGATCCCGCTCACCAGCCCGGCGCCGGTCGATTACACATACAACTATTGGTCTTACTCGTTGGGCGCGAACTACCGGCTGGCGGAGGATCTCGCGACCTTTGCGCGCTACAGCCGCGGCGGTCGCGCCAATGCCGACCGGCTCCTGTTCGGTCCGGCGGTCAGCACGGTCGATGGTCATCTTGTGAGCAGCGATGCGGCCGTGGATATCGTCGATCAGGCAGAGGGCGGCGTCAAATACCGATCGGACGGACTTGCCCTCTACGCCACCGGTTTCTGGGCGCGCACCGAGGAGCAGAATTTCGAGGCGACCACCCAGACGTTCTTCAACCGTAAATATCGCGCTTATGGTCTCGAGCTTGAAGGCAGCTATCGCGCGGGCGGGTTCAGCCTTACGGCCGGTGGCACCTGGACCAAGGCAAAGATCGTAGGCGACGTGCTCAATCCGGCCGTCGTGGGTAACAGGCCGCGTCGCCAGGCGGAGCTCGTCTTTCAGGCGACGCCGCAGTATGATTTCGGGCCGGCCACGATCGGGGCCAACCTCATCGGCACGACATCGAGCTACAGCCAGAACAGCAACCAGCTGAAGCTGCCCGGATATACCACCGTCAACGGCTTCCTTCAGGTCCGCCCGGTCGATGGAGTTCAAGTTTCCCTGAACGCCAACAACCTGTTCGACGTGAAGGGCTTCACCGAAGCCGAGGATGGATCGATCCCAGCTAATGGCATCGTGCGGGCGCGCTCCATCAACGGTCGGACCGTTTCGGCCGCCGCTCGGTTGAGCTTCTAAGACGATGGCGCCAATGGCGATATCGGGGACATCGGCAGACGTGGACATCGAAACCTTTCGCTGGACCCCGGCGCATGTCGCCGCCATCGGCGAAGCGGCCGACGCAAGGGCGGCGCTGATTGCGCCGTCCGAGCCGATCCTGCCCGGCATCGACCTTTGGGATCATTGGCCAGTGATCGATCGGGACGGACGGACAGTGTCGTTCGATGGCGGCCCGCTCGTCATCGCTCTCTCGGCTCCGGTTCTGCCCGATCCCGATGCTCGCCACGTCATCGCCCGGCTACGCCTGATGCAGAAAGGCGATGATGGCTGGCGCGACTTTGGCCATTTGCTGCCCGACCGCTTCGACCCGGGCAGCCGGGAGTGGGCCGGCACGGCGGTTCTGGAGCCTGACGGCAGGACGCTGTCGCTCTACTACACCTCCGCCGGCGTTCGCGGGGAAGCGGAGCCGACGTTTCTCCAGCGCCTTCTGCTGACGCGCGGAACACTCGTCGCAGATAGCGACGGTGCTCGCGTCATCGGCTGGGGCCCGCCCCAGGATATCGTCGTCCCCGACGATCATTTTTATCAGTCCGATATGGCCGGAGGCGGAGCAGTAGGGACGATCAAGGCGTTCCGCGATCCGTTCCCGGTCATCGATCCGACCACTGGTATCGAATACCTGCTTTTCACTGCCTCAAAGCCCGGCTCTGTCTCCAGTTGGAATGGGCTTATCGGGGTCGCGCGGCGGGAAGGGGAGGTCTGCACGCTTCTCCCACCGCTGGTCGATGCCGAGGCGCTCAACAATGAGCTTGAGCGCCCCCACATCGTTCGCCACGACGGTCGCTTCTACCTGTTCTGGTCGACCCAGGCCAAGGTCTTTGCCGGAGATGGACCCGCAGGGCCGAACGGCCTTTACGGCCTCGTCTCCGACTATGTGCTTGGCCCGTGGCGGCCGCTCAACGGAACCGGGCTCGTCCTGGCCAATCCGGTTGAGGCGCCGTTTCAGGCCTATAGCTGGCTGGTGCTCGACGACCTGACCGTCTGGAGCTTTGCTGACCTGGTGGGACTGGCGCAGTCGCCGCGCGACGTCGCTGAAGCCAGGCAAGCCTTCGCCGGAACCCCGGCGCCGGTCATCCAGCTTGCGCTCAAGGGCGACACGAGTCGCGTCATCGCATGACGGCCGGGCCCCTTGTCGCTTGTCTCGAGCTTGCCTGCACCAAATGCATCGCGTCACTCGGGAAAGATCGCCTGAGCGACTATGCAGACACTGGCCCATTGGGTGGTGCGGCGTTGGCGCTCGCAGCGTTGAGCGCCCAGAGCGCGCATGGTGCGGCATCAATCTGAATTCTGCGTAGCGACGACCGCATCCTCGCCCATCTGCGATCGGTCGATGGGCACTGATCGGCTCCTCCCAGTATTCTGAGTTTACCTGACCTGATCGGCCTCTCTGATCCTGTGATTGGTGAGCCAGATCGAGGCCCCCGAGCCGCGGCCCTTATCGAAGCTGGCTTCTCATTCGGACACTCAATTCGTGGTCTCGCTCTAGGCAGTGCAGCTGGGGGGTGATAGCCCGGCGCTCAACGCAAGCGGAGATTTGGTATGAGCAGGGGCTTCGGACATCTGGCACTGGCCGTGGCGGTCGGCGCACTGGCGGCATGCGGCTCCAAGGACGGCGCCGACGAAGGTCCCAAGCCGGTCGAGGAGGTCAAGCAGGAAGCCGCCAAGTTGGAGCGGCCCGAGCCGGGCGAGTACCGCCAGACCGTCGACATCCTGGAGATGGACATACCCGGCATGCCCAAGCAGGCCGCCGAACAGATGAAATCGGCAATGAAGGCCTCGCAGCAGAACACCTTTTGCCTGAGCAAGGAGGATGCCGACAAGGGCTACCGCGACATGTTCCGCGATATGGGCAAGGGCAAGGAGTGCTCTTTTTCCAGGTTCGACGTGGACGGCGGGCGCCTCGATGCCCAGATGAATTGCCAGTCGCAGCAGCAAGGCAAGATGACGATGGTGCTGAACGGAACCGTGACCACCCAGGGGTCGGACGTCACTGTCGCCATGGACATGAGCGGACAACCTGCCCCGATGTCGACGATGAAGATGAAGATGCATCTCACCACCACGCGCGTCGGCGAGTGCAAGGCCAACTGATGGTCGTTCGGGCTTGCTGAACCGTAGTCGCCCTACGCTGCCCGCCGCGACACTGACGGACGCGGCGACGGATGCGGGTTCGCTGCGGGAGGCTCTCGCGCGGCGGGCGGCGCTGGCACGCGAGAAGCATCCGGAAGGCGTGGGCAAGCCGCCGCTGGAGCTGATGCTGGCCGAGCTGCGCTCGCTCTTCCGCTTCGGCCATCGTGGTCAGGCGGTGACACCGGCGCGGCACCCGATGCCAGTGATGATCCTGCCCGGCTTCGGCTCCCATCCGCGGCGGATGAAGCCCATGATCGACGCCCTGGCCGCGGCCGGTCACCAGGTCCACGACTGGGGCCTCGGCCTCAATCTGGGTCCCACACCACAGAACTTCTCTTACCTTATGCGGCGCGTCGCCAACATTGCGCGCGAACACTGGCACCCGGTGGCGCTGGTCGGCTGGAGCCTGGGCGGCTTGTTCGCGCGCGAGATTGCCCGGCGCGAGCCGCAGATGGTGGCCAAGGTCGTGACCATGGGTACGCCGTTCTCGGGCGATCCGCGCGCCAACAATGCGTGGAAGGCCTACCAGCTCATCACTGGGCATTCGGTTGATGCGCCGCCGATCGAGTGCGACTTCGCGGCCAAGCCGCCGGTGCCGACGGTGGCGCTGTGGAGCCCGCGCGACGGCATCGTCGCCCCCCGCGCCGCCGCCGGCTGGCCGGGTGAGCGCGACCGCGCCGTCGCGATCCGCTGCAGCCACCTGGACTTCGCCAGCGCACCGGCGGTGGTGGCCGAAGTGCTTCGCCAGCTGGACGTAGACGAGTAGCGGCCAGGCCTTGTGCCTGATCCTTCGCCAGGGTCAGGATGAGCGGGGTGACCACCGGTTTGCGTCCAGCATTTGCTCCCAACCCTTTCATGCCGAGCCTGTCGAAGCACTCTCGCGACGCGTCGGTTGACCCTTCCGCCCGCCCGGATGGGGCAAGGCGGCCGGTACTTTCGCGCGCGAAGTTCTCCCGGCTGTGAAGGCGCTTTAGCGCTGGGCTGCGACAGACGGCGGCTGTGTCGGGCCGAAGCGAAGCGGCGATCCTTACCCGGACCCTCGCTATGAACGTTCGATCCACGAGCTGTTCAGCTTCACCCCCTTAATCCTGACGGTCAAGCCGGCGGGGGGGTGGAGCGACAAGGAGACCCGCCATGGTCCGCAAGATATCTATTCTATCCCGTCTCGGCAGCGGCGCCGCCCTGGCGCTTGCACTTGCCGCCTGCGGTCCCGACGACGCGCAAAACAAGCTCGCGAATGTCGAGTGGCCGCTGTCCGCCTATGGCATCGACGCCGGCGCGCCGAGCAACATGTCGCTGGCGCCGCTGCCCGAAGCCGAGCCAATGGTGCTGGACGACCGGCCCGCCCCCGGCGGTGCGGTCGGCCAGGTCCGGAACGTCAGCTACGGCTATGCGCCGCAGTACTTCGACGATGCCTATGCCAACGACTACGACGAGGGCTGGTACGACGAAGCGCCCTCGGGCAACTCCTATGGCCTCATCGCGCTCGCATCGGTGCTGGGTGGCGTCCTGGCGAACTCGCCGCCCGACTATGGCTTTGCCTACGACGGGGTCGAGCCCTGGGCGTGGGAGACCGGCGACCACTATCGTCGATATGCCGAGCCGATCCCGGGCGGATGGCGCACCTACTACTACGCTCCGGAAGCGGACTATCCGTTCTTGGTGCGCGATCCCTACTACGCCTACGGCTACCAGGGCGAGCGGGTGGCAGTAATCTACGATCGCCACGGTCGCGTTCTCGACCCCGGCCGCGCGTGGCGCCAGCGCCAAATCGCCGGACGCTACTATGACCGCGGCTTCGATCTCTATCGCGCCTCGCGCAGCGAACGGCGCATCGGCGTCGCCGCTCCCGTTTGGGCACAGCGTCGCGAACAGTTGTGGCGCGCGCAGCAGGACTGGGACCGTGCCCGCGATCGCCAGCGGGCCTGGCAGGACTGGGACCGCCGCCATGACGATGTGATCACTGCGCGCTGGACGCAGGAGCGCGCCGTGCGCACTTATGCCGCCAATCGCTTCGACCGCTGGCGCCAGCAGGACTTCCGCGGCACTGCCCCACGGTTCTACCGCGAGGCGGGGCAGGACCCGCAGCTGCGCAAGGCCGTGCTGGCCAAGCAGGCGCGGCTCTACCGCCAGGCCCGGCAAGAGCAGCTGGCCGACGCGCGCGATGCGCGCCAGGATGCGCGGCAGAATGGGGCTCACCAGCGCCAGCAGGCGCAAGCGATCGCGGAACGGCGCGCCGACAGCCGGCAGGCGCTCCTGCTCGACCGGCGGCAGCTAGCGATGCAGCAGCAGGGCGACCGGGTGGCCCAGCAGCGCCAGCAGCAAGTTCGCCAGCAGCAAACGCAGAGGCAGCAGGTGGCGCAGCAACGCCAAGCGCTGCTCGCCGACCGCCGCCAGCAGGCAAGCCAGCAGCGCCAGAGTCGTGTTGCCGAGCGGCGCCAGCAGGTCGCGCAACAGCGCCAGGCTCGCGCGGTCGAGCAGCGCCAGCAGATCGCTCGGCAGCGGCAGGCTCGCGCGGCCGAGCAGCGCCAGCAAGTCGCACAACAGCGGCGGTCCCGCGTAGCCGAGCAGCGCCAGCAAATTGCAGAGCAGCGGCAGGCCCGAGCGGCCGGGCAGCGTCAGCAGGTCGCGCAACAGCGGCAAGCTCAAGCAGCCGAGCAGCGCCAGCAACTTGCAGAGCGGCGGCAATCGGCCATGGCGCAGCAGCGTCAGCAGGTCATGCAGCAGCGCCAGCAAGCGATGCAGGCGCGCCAGCAAGCGCGTGCCGAGGCTCGCGGACCACGCGGAGGCGGTGGGCCCGGCCACGATCGGAAGCAGTGACCAAAAAGCGTGCTCAGGCTGCGCCTATCCGAGGCCCCTGCGGCGGGGCGCTATGGTTGGTGCTTCGATGAGGTCAGCGCGAGCGGGACAGGCGGCTAATCGCTCGACCGATCTGCCGAGAGCACGCCAACGCGTTGGCCCCGCCACCCGCTAAGCCCGTGGCGGTTGCCGGCGGTAGCTCAGTGCTTCGGCGACGTGGATACGGCCTATTTCCGCCGCGCCGCCGAGGTCGGCGATGGTGCGTGCGACGCGAAGGATGCGGGTATAGCCGCGTGCGGATAGTCGCATCGCCTCCGCCGCCTGCAACAGCAGCTTGCGGCCGGCCGCGTCGGGTGTCGCGTGCCGATCGAGCAAGTCGCCGTCGAGTTCGGCATTGGTCCGCCGCCCGGTTCCGGCAAGCCGCTCGGTCTGTACGGCGCGAGCACGGGCGACCCGCGCGCCCACTTCGGCGTTGCCTTCGCTGGCAGGCGGTAGCGCAAGGTCAGCCGCGCGGACCGGGTCGACCTCGACATGCAGGTCGATCCGGTCGAGCAGTGGGCCCGAGACCTTGCTCTGGTAGTCGGCGGCGCAGCGCGGGGCGCGGCTGCAGGCGAGCGCGGCATCGCCCAGATGCCCGCAACGGCACGGGTTCATCGCCGCCACCAGCTGCACCCGCGCCGGGAACGTGACATGGGCGTTGGCGCGCGCCACCGTCACCTCGCCCGTCTCCAGCGGCTGGCGCAGCGAATCGAGTACCTGGCGCTGGAACTCGGGTAGCTCGTCGAGGAAGAGAACACCCAGGTGCGCCATCGAAACCTCGCCCGGCCGCACGCGTAGCCCGCCGCCGGTCAGCGCCGCGATCGAAGCGGAGTGGTGCGGCGCGCGGAACGGCCGGGCGCGGCTGATTCGTCCGTCCTCGAGCGTGCCGGCGACCGAGGCGACCATTGAGGTCTCCAGCGCCTCTGCCGGGGTCAGCTCGGGCAGGATGCCGGGCAGGCACGCGGCGAGCAGCGACTTCCCGGCACCTGGCGGTCCGATCATCAGCAGATTGTGGGCGCCAGCCGCGGCGATCTCCAGCGCGCGGCGGGCCGTCTCTTGGCCCTTGACCTGCCGAAGGTCGGGGCCGTGGCTTGCCGGCTCGACGGCGCCGGGCACAGGGGGAGGGAGCACCTGCGTGCCGCGCAAGTGGTTGAGCAGGCTGATGAGATTGGGTGCTGCGACGATCGGCACGCCGTCGCCGCTGCCACCGCCTGCCCAGCTCGCCTCGCTGCCTTGCGCGGCCGGGCAGATCAGGCCCTTGTCGGTCTCGCCGGCATGCAGCGCCGCCAGCAGCACGCCGGGCGAGGGGATCACCCGGCCGTCGAGCGCGAGTTCTCCAACCGCTACGAAGTCCGCCATCTGCTCGGCATCGACCACGCCCATCGCCGCCAGCAGCGCCAGCGCGATCGGCAAGTCGTAGTGCGAGCCTTCCTTGGGAAGGTCGGCGGGCGAGAGGTTGATCGTGATGCGCTTGGGCGGCAGTGCCAGCCCCATCGCGGTAAGCGCGGCGCTGACCCGCTGGCGACTCTCGCCCACCGCCTTGTCGGGTAGGCCAACGAGCGCGAAAGCGGGCATGCCCGGTGCCACCTGGCACTGCACTTCGACCGCTCGCGCCTCCAGGCCGAGGTACGCGACCGTCGAAACCAGTGCGACCACGTAAAACCTTCCTGCCCTGAAATGCCCGCGGATGTCGCGACGTTTAGTGCAGGAATACTATGCGGTTAAGCGCGTAGATCGTGCCTTACAGTGATTTAACCCTCTCCATCAGGCATCGGGTAAGCCACTCGCCCGCATTGCCCTGGCATGCGCTCGCCCATCGCCGTCCTCGCCATGGCTGCCCTGTTTGCCGTGTCCCCCCTGTCGGCACAGGTCATCCCATACGAAGCTGTCGAAGTGGATGCCGATCACTTCGTCGCGGGTGGCGAGCGCAGCCTTTCCCTTCACTTGCCGTCCCCGCCGCCGATCGGCGCGAGCCTGGGCGACTACGGCCCGTTCCGCGTGCTGGACGGCTACCGGGCGGCGCTGCTCGACGAGACCGACGCGGCGAGCCCGGCGCAGTTCGCGGCGCTGCTGCGCGATCATCCGGGCATCGCGGTGCTCGAGATGATCGAGTGCCCCGGAACCGAGGACGATCTCGCCAATCTGCGGCTGGGCCGGATGATCCGCGCGCGCGGTATCGTCACCCACGTGCCCGCGGGTGGCTCGGTGCGGTCGGGCGGGGTCGAGCTGTTCCTCGCAGGAGCCCGCCGCCTTGCCGATCCCGGCGCCGAGTTCGCGGTGCACTCCTGGATCGACGACACCGGCATGGAGCCGGACGACTATGCCGCCAATGCGCCCGAAAACCGGCGCTACGTGGACTACTACCGCCAGATGGGAATGACCGAGCGCGAGGCGGAAGGCTTCTACGCAATGACCAATTCGGTGCCGTTCGCCTCGGCGCGCTGGCTCGACGCGGCCGAGATGGGACGCTGGGTTCACCTTGACTCGCCCGCCACGCTCCAGTAACGGGCGCCTTCAGTTCTGCGGTCGTCCAGTCGGGCGGCCCTTTTTGTTCGGGCCGTGCATGGCCCATCTGATGTTCGAGGACCGACATGAAGCGCACGTTCCAGCCCAGCCGCCTTGTCCGCGCCCGCCGCCACGGCTTCCGTTCGCGCATGGCGACCGTGGGTGGCCGCAAGGTGATCCGCGCCCGCCGCGCCCGCGGCCGTAAGAAGCTTTCGGCCTGATCCGCCGGTAACGGCGACGCCGGAAGAGGTGGGGGCGCATGCCCTTGCCCAACGGCGCCAGCCCCTGCTTTCGCCTTTGGGCGAGGGCACGGGCTGGCGCCGTTTTGCTTTGGCGCGAATCGTACCTACCTGTCCGCCCGTGAGCCCGCCCTATCTCGTCCTGAGCCGCCGCGCCGATTTCCTCGCAGCTAACCGCGGCCTGCGAGTCGCACGGCCGGGTTTCGTGCTGTTGGCGAACCGCAACGAAGGTCTCGGTCGCCGGGCCGGGATCACCGTCACCAAGAAGATCGGCAACGCGGTGGTGCGCAACCGCATGAAGCGCCGCTTCCGGGTGCTCTTGCGCGAGGTGCTGCCCGAGCATGGCCTGAGCGATACCGATCATGTCCTGATCGGTCGTGCAGGCGGGGTGGAGCGCGATTTCGCGTTGCTGCGTACCGAGCTGCTGGCGGCGCTGGAGCGAGCGAGGGCGGGCAAAGGCGACGCGCTCCGGCGATCTGGCAAAGGCCGATCCGGCAACGGCGGCCCGGGCAGCTGGAAGCCGAAGCCGTGAGACGCTTGCTTGCCCTCGTGGTCTCGCTGCCCGGATTGGCGCTGATCGGTATCGCGCGTCTGTGGCAGCTGGGTCCATCGCGGATCATACCGCCGACTTGTCGCTATTCGCCGTCGTGCTCGCAATACGCGATAGAAGCGGTGCGGCGGCACGGTGCGATCAAGGGTGGATTGCTGGCGACGTGGCGTCTATTGCGCTGCCAGCCGTGGGGCGGTCACGGCCACGACCCGGTTCCGGACTGATATTTTGGGGAAGGCGGCGGACATCCGCCGCGCCGATGACGGGAATACAGGAAAGCCTTCGTGGAAAATCAGCGCAACATCATCCTGGCGGTCGTCCTGACCGCGCTCGTGCTTTTCGGCTTTCAGGCTGGGGTCGGCTACTTCTACCCGGAGGCCAACAAGCCGGTGGCGCAGCCCACTACCGCCCCGGTCGCCACTTCGGGATCGACCGCCGGTGCGACCAAGCCAACCCGCGAGGGAGGCTTGCGCGATGCGGCCGAAGTCGCGCTGGAGGCAAAGGACCTCAAGACCGCGCTGGGCCACGGCGGCCGCGTGCCGATCGCGGCCCCGGGCCTGTCGGGCTCGATCAACCTCAACGGCGCGATCCTCGATGACCTCGTGCTCAACCGCCATCGCGAGACGGTGGAAAAGAACTCCGGCCCGGTTCGCCTGTTCTCGCCCGCCGGCACCCCCGCGCAGCAGTTCGCGCAGGTCGGCTGGGTGGGTGAAGGCATCGCCGCCCCTTCGGCTTCGACCGTGTGGACGGCCCCGGCCGGCGCCCGGCTGACGCCTTCGACCCCGGTGACGCTGATCTGGACCAATCCCACCGGCCAGCGTTTCGCGATCACCTACAAGATCGACGAAAACTACATGATCACCGCTGCGCAAACGGTGGCCAATGCGGGCAGCGGCGCGGTCTCGATCAAGCCATTCGCCGTGGTCAACCGCACCTCGCGCACCGCTGCGCTGTACTCTTGGAACGTGCGCACCGGCGGCATCGGCGCCTTCGACGGCTCGGTTGTGTTCGGGCCCAAGTACGACAATCTGGTCGAAAGCAACGCGATTGCCGAGAACGGGCGCGCAGACTGGATCGGCTTCACTGATGTCTACTGGATGTCGACAGTGATCGCGGATGCGGGCGCGCCCGCGCACGGCACCTTCCGCTCGCTCGGTAACGAGACTTTCCGTGCCGACCTGGTCTACGATGCCAGCGTGGTACAGCCCGGCCGTCAGCTGACGCGCACCACGCGCATCTTCGCCGGTGCCAAGGAAAACTCGGTCCTGACCTCTTACGAGAAGCAGGGCGTCGCCAACTTTGACCTGGCGATCGACTGGGGCTGGTTCCGCTGGTTCGAGAAGCCAATCTTTTGGCTGCTCACCAAGCTGTTCAGCATGGTGGGCAACTTTGGCCTGGCCATCATCCTGCTAACCGTGATCGTGCGCGGCATCATGTTCCCGATCGCGCAGCGCCAGTTCGCCAGCATGGCGGCGATGCGTGCGATCCAGCCCAAGATGAAGGCGCTGCAGGAGCGCCACAAGGACGACAAGCAGAAGCAACAGCAGGAGATCATGGCCCTCTACAAGAAGGAGGGGGTCAATCCGCTGGCGGGCTGCCTGCCGATGTTCCTGCAGATCCCGGTGTTCTTCGCGCTGTACAAGACGCTGATGCTGGCGATCGAGATGCGCCACCAGCCATTCGTGCTGTGGATCAGGGACCTTTCCGCGCCCGATCCGCTGCACATCCTCAATCTGTTCGGCCTGCTCGACTTCAACCCACCCGGGTTCTTGGCGATCGGGGTGCTGGCCATCCTGCTAGGCATCACGATGTTCCTGCAGTTCAAGCTCAACCCCGCCCAGATGGACCCAGCGCAGCAGCAGATCTTCATGCTGATGCCTTGGTTCATGATGTTTGTCATGGCACCGTTCGCCTCGGGCCTGCTGGTGTACTGGATCACCTCCAACCTGCTTACGATCGCGCAGCAGAAATACCTCTACAGCCGCCATCCGCAGTTGCAGGCGCAGGCGGGCAAGGACGTGGCGGACCAGTCCCGCGCCGCGGCACGGCCGAAATAATGGACGAAGATGCCGACGATCTCGCCGAGCGCGCGCGCAAGCTGTTCGCGGGGCCGGTCACGTTCCTCAAGAGCGCGCCTGCGCTCCAGTTCCTGCCCGATGCAGAGGTGCCGGAGATCGCCTTCTGCGGCCGATCCAACGTCGGCAAGTCCTCGCTGCTGAATGCGTTGACCGGCCGCAAGTCGATCGCGCGCACCTCGGTGACGCCGGGGCGTACGCAGGAGTTGAACTTCTTCGATGTGGGCGAACCACTGCGCTTCCGCCTCGTTGACATGCCCGGGTACGGCTTTGCCAAAGCGCCGCCCAAGGTGGTAGAGACCTGGCGCCGGCTGGTGCGCGATTACTTGCGCGGGCGCGTCCAGCTCAAACGCACGCTCTTGCTGGTCGATGCGCGCCACGGCGTGAAGGCCGTCGACGCCGAGATGATGAAGATGCTGGACGAGGCCGCGGTCGGCTATCGCATCGTCCTGACCAAGGCGGACAAGATCAAGGCGAGCGAGCTGGAGGCGGTCCACGCCGCCACCCTGGCCGAGGCGCGCAAGCATCCCGCCGCCTACCCCGAGGTGCATGTGACCAGCTCGGAAAAGGGCTTGGGGATCGAAGCCCTGCGCGCGGCGGTCTTGGGAGATTCGGAAATACGCTGAAGATGCCTCGTCCCGGACTTGATCCGGGACCGGTGTCGGCACCATACGACCCCCCATAACCTCTTAGTCCGCAGTCGATGCCGGACACTGGGCGACATGGCCCAACCGAGCCTGAGACGACGGCGACGGAACCGGCGCTAGCGCCACGAGTATCGCCACACAGCGCACATCCAGTGTGACGATTGCATGACAAGACCGGCTCCCCTATGGCCCGCCGGTTCGAGCGGCCGGAGAAGGAGATCTCGCCGATGCGCCAGATTGCCGTTCTTCCCTACCGTACGCTCGGCACCTCGGTCGACGCGCCGATCCAGATCCTTCTCATCACCTCACGCGAGACGCGCCGCTGGGTCGTGCCCAAGGGCGGGCTGATGAAGGGCCTCACCCCCCATGCCGCCGCCGCCGCCGAGGCGCAAGAGGAGGCGGGCGTGCTGGGCGCGGTGTGCCCGACGCCGCTCGGTTCGTACCGCTATCGCAAGCGGCGTGCCTCGGGCGCATCGGTGTGGGCTGATGTCGACGTGTTCCCGTTTGCTGTGACCGACGAGCTCGAGACCTGGGACGAGCAGGACCAGCGCGAGCGCCGCTGGTTCTCGCTGGCCGAAGCCGCCGTCGCGGTGCAGGAACCGGACCTGCGCGCACTCATCCGTTCCTTCGGCGCGCGCGAGTTTCGTGCCGCCGCCAGTCCCGCGCGCCTAATCGGCGCCATGGCCGACAAGATGGCCGACAAGACAGGGGTCAATGCCATGTTCGCCTGGTTCCAGAAGCTGCTGCCGCAGCAGGGCAATTTCTTCGACCTGTTCGAGCGGCAGGCGGGCACGCTCGTGGCCGGCGCCGACGCGCTCGCGCGCCTGGCGCAAGGAGGGGCAGGGCGCATCCAGCACATCCGCGAGATCGAGGAGCGCGAGCACGACGCCGACGACATCACCCGCGAGGTGCTGCAGACGGTGCGCCGCAGCTTTCTGACGCCATTCGACCGCTCGTCGATCACCAGCCTCATCACCACGATGGACGATGCCATCGACGAGATGCAGCAGACCGCCAACGCCGCCGATCTCTATGAAGTGGTCGAGTTCGAGCCCGAAATGCGCGACATGGCCGCGATCATCGTCGATGCTGCCCGCCTCACGGCCGAGGCGATGCCGCTGCTGCGCCAGATCGCCGACAACGCGACCCGCCTGCACGAATTGACTGAGCGCCTGGTTCGCATGGAAGGCCATGCCGACGAAATCCACGCCGCCGGCCTGCGCCGCATCTTCAAGCTCTCGCAGAGCAAGGACGCGCTGTACTTCTTGGTCCGCCAGGAAATGTTCAAGCGGCTGGAGCGCGTCGTCGACCGCTTCGAGGACCTGGCCAACGAGATCGATGGTCTCGTGATCGATCACGCCTGACAAGCCGGCTGCATACCGGTCATGGAGCACACCCTCGCCCTGCCGCTGCTGATCGGCCTCGTCGCGCTTGCGCTGGCGTTCGACTTCCTCAATGGCCTGCACGATGCCGCCAACGCGATTGCCACGGTGGTGGCGACGCGGCTGCTCTCGCCGGTGCTGGCGGTGCTGTTCGCCGCGGCCGGCAACTTCGCCGCCTACTGGATCATGGGACTGCACGTCGCCGAGACGGTGGGCAAGGGCATCATCGACAAGGATGCAGTGACCCCGGCCGTCGTCTTCGGCGCACTGGTGGGGGCGATGTTCTGGAACGTCGTCACGTGGATCAAGGGCATCCCATCGAGCTCCAGCCACGCGCTGATCGGCGGGCTGCTGGGGGCGGGCGTGGCGAGCGGCGGGCTTGGCGTCATCGAGAGTTCGGGCACCACCAAGACGGTGGCGGCGATCTTCGTCTCCCCGATTCTCGGCTTCGCCATCGCCATGCTGCTGATGCTGGTCACCAGCTGGATCTTCCGTGGCTTCTCGCCTCGGCGCACCAACGGCGTATTCAAGACGCTGCATCTGTTCTCAAGTGCCGCCTACTCGATTAGCCACGGTGGCAACGACGCGCAGAAGACGATGGGGATCATCGCCGTGCTGCTCTATTCGACCGGGCACATGCAGGGCGATTTCCACGTGCCCGAGTGGGTCGTGCTGTCCTGCTACACCGCGATCGCGCTGGGCACCTTGTCGGGCGGGTGGAAGATCATCAAGACGATGGGTTCCAAGCTCACCAAGCTTAATCACCACTCCGGCTTCTGCGCCTCGACGGCCGGCTCGATCGTGGTGTTCGGGGCAAGCGCGATGGGCATCCCGGTCTCCACCACGCACGCGATCACCGGGTCGGTCGTGGGCACCGGTGCCCACGACCGACCCGGTGATCGCGTGCGTGGTGGAGACCGGGATGCCCATCGCGCT
>Ga0070667_100000662_pt1 | contig 33424 bp, 32 predicted proteins | sample KBSS33metaG_FD_64659 | JGI IMG/M metagenome (GOLD analysis project Ga0070667, IMG submission 64659) | Switchgrass rhizosphere microbial communities from Kellogg Biological Station, Michigan, USA - KBS S3-3 metaG | ecosystem: Host-associated > Plants > Roots > Rhizosphere > Soil ...
TGGCGCAGGAGTTCCAGCTCATCGTTCACCGCAACGCGTAACGCTTGGAACGTACGCGTTGCTGGGTGAACTTTGCTGTGCCCTGGCCAGGCTTTCGCAACGAGATTGGCGAGTTCTTGTGTGGTTCTTAGAGGTCGCTCCCGCACTATGAGTTTGGCAATTACCCGAGCTTTTGGCTCCTCTCCATACGTTTGTAATATTCTCACAAGTTCCTCTTCAGACTGGCTATTTATCACCATCTCTGCTGTCAGTTCTTGTGTTGTATCCATTCGCATATCGAGCGGTCCATCTTTTTGGATGGAAAACCCACGACTCGCCTGATTAAGGTGCGGTGATGAAATGCCTAAGTCTGCCAAGATTACATCGTACTGTTTCCCTTCACCTACAAGCTTTTGGCTTGCGCTGAGAAAATCTTTTTGGATTATTCTTACGTTTTTCCCTTTGAACCGCTTTCCTAGGCTTTTTACAGCTGCGGGGTCACGATCTACGAGAGTTGCGCCTTCCGGGTTTTTTGTCATTCCGATTATTGCGCTTGCATGCCCGCCATATCCTCCTGTTAGGTCGAGGTAGCTATCCCCTTCCCTTGGGTTTAGATATTGTACGGTTTGCTTGAGTAATACCGGAATGTGTTCGATTTCTTGGTTTTCTTCGTGCATCCTTGCGTCTACTATACACTTTTTGTTTTTGTGTGTTTGTTTTTGCAAGATCACCTATCCAGCAGCCAGCTTTTTGTTTTTTTGGAGTTTTTGTTTTTGTTGGTGGGCAAACGACGTAGGTTTGTTGGAAGCAAGGTGCTTCTTTCCTGATCGCCTGCCCAAAAGTTGAGAGACTTATGTGTGAGGTGGAGTTTTGGGAGGTGTTCGTTAGAACGAATGTACTAAGGTTTTTTGAAAGTGGTGCCTTCTATCCACTTGTTGACTGCCGGATAGCTGATCTCGAGCGTGAGTTTGTTTTTCTATGCTCGCCAAATTGTTAATGTGCATTACCGATGTGCGGATATCAGCTGCTCATGAGCCGCCAATACTTTCCAACACGTACCGCCACGACTTCCTTGTCGATTCCAGCGTAATCTAGCAGATGTTGCTCGAGGGTGATACGGCCTTGTTTGCCGTCTATTTCACCGTCGGTCTTCCCCATCCGGAACTGGACGTTTAGGTCGGCCGTTTTCTCATCCAGGATATTTCCCTTCAAGAGCGGCTCGACGTCGTCGTCCCATACCGATTTGGGGTACAGGTGCAGATACTTTTGGAACCCACGAGTAATGACTACTCCGCCTGCAAACTCCGTGCGCAATTCGGTCGGTATTGTTAACCGCCTTTTGTCGTCAAGTTTACGCTGAAAGTAATCTACCGTGGCCATTGGTACTTTCGTTAATTTGCTAGTGGTTGTTTTTTGTTTTTTGTGTCTGGGTAGGTCTTTGTTGGCTTACCCACGATTACCCACTGAGCTGATCATACTACCCACAGCTACCCACATACAAGTAGTTTTTTATGAAAAGAGTGGTGTTTGCTACACCACTTATCCACAGTTTTCCACTTAAACGGGCGTTATCCACAACATATAGCGGTTGTGGATATACAGAGACGCTATGTCTGCCCATCCTTGGAGACACAGCGCCTATGTTTTGTTCCCGTTTATTTTTATTTTCGTGAGCCTTAGTGGCCTGAAGTTGTTGGCAGGCGACCGGCAATGTCGAACGTTACCGGCATGCGCGTGGTTTCTTCGCGCATATATTGCCCTACCAGGCCGAATCCTTGGGCGTACGCCTCACGCATGAGGCTGAAAATGCGGGCGTCGGTTTTGATGGCTGCGAGCAACATCAAGGCTAACACCGCATATACGCAGTACTGCTTGCGGAAAAAGTATTCTACATGCAGATGGAATGGCCGATGGTGTGTTTTATTTTTTGTTTTCATGGGAACAAATATACTTTAGCAAAACATTAGCATTTTGTCAATTATATGTTCACCCTGGAACTTATCTTGCAATTTTAGCAATTTCAAGTAATGCGTCAGCGACCGCTTGTGCGTTGTGACGGATAAATGAGCGGCGGCCCGCTGCCGCCAGCATGTCCCCTGCCTGGAATTCAGGAATATCACTAGAAATAAGCGAGCGCCCAACCGAGCGGTAATGAGCACGAGCCAACTGCGGCGCATCGGCTATAACCATGAGTTCGCCAGCTTGTTTGTAACGCTCAACTAATGCCGCGGGCGCGCTGGCAGTGTTATATAAGACGTAATCTATAAGTGCTTTTCCGCCTGCCAGGCGTTCAATTTCAGCTGCGTGGTCGGCAACGGTTTTACCGGTGGTGTGTCCGGCCTTTACCACTAAATTGCATACATATATAACGGTAGCCCGGGTGGCAGCGAGCGCCTCTGCCACGCCATCTACAATTAATAGCGGACCAAGCGAGGTATAGATGTCGCCGGGAGCAATGATTATAACGTCAGCGCCACGCAGGGCTTCGTCGGCCTCGGACGCGATTTTACCCTTGGGCCCTAGGAACAATTTGGGGTGCGGTGTTTCATTGCAAAACTTGCTGTCGTCTATTTTACGCTGGCCTTTGAGGATTGTGTGGTCGGACAGCTCCATCCGTAAATGCACGTCGTCGAAAGTTATTGGCAGGACACGGCCTTTAATTCGGAGAAGTTCGCCGCTGACGCGCACCGCCTCACCGAATGAACCAGTGGCCTTTTCGGCTGCACTCAAAAATATATTACCGAAAGAGTGCCCGGCCATGGCGCCGTCTTCAAAGCGATAGCTAAACAGTTTACGAAGCTGTTCGGGCGCAGAGCTGAGTGCTACTAAACATTGGCGGACGTCGCCGGGCGGCAGTACGCCGAGCTCGTCGCGTAACGTGCCCGTAGAGCCGCCATCGTCGGCCATACCCACGAGTGCCGTTAGGTTTACGGGATGCGATTTTAAGCCATTCAACACCGGGAAACTGCCGGTGCCGCCACCAAGTACAACGTATTTAGGTTTGTCAGATTTTTCTGCCATAGGCACTCATAGCATAGCGCGATGTGTGTTTTGAGGGAACCTGTGATAAACTTTCGCCGCTATGAAAGATTTGAGACGGATAAAAGACTTGCCGGTGGCCGACAGGCCACGGGAAAAATTGCAGCGCAAGGGCGCTGCGGCATTGAGCGACTTCGAGCTCCTTGAAGTGTTGCTGGGCAATGGCAGCCGGGGCCACGACGTCGGCTCCATTGCACGCCAAATCCAGCGGGTATTAAGTGCAGGCGCGGAATCCGTCGGATATGAATCGCTCACCGGCGTCAGCGGCGTAAATATCGCCACCGCCGGTAAAATTTTGGCCGCGCTCGAACTCGCGCGGCGGCATTTGGTGCGTAGCGTGGAGCCTATACGCACGCAGCACGATATATTGGTGCGCCTTTCCGACTTGCGAGGCAAGCCCCAAGAATATCTGGTAGCACTCACGCTCGACGGCGGCCAACGCCTTATTGCGCAGCGCACCATAACCATTGGCACGCTGGAAACGGTTCTGGCCCACCCGCGCGAGGTGTTTGCCGATGCTATCGCCGATCGCGCCGCCTCAATTATCGTCGCCCACAACCATCCGTCGGGCGAAGCCAAGCCCAGCCTGAAAGACATTACCCTCACCCAACAATTAGTAGCCGCGGGTCATCTATTAGGTATCGAATTGTATGACCACATTATTCTTTCAAAAAGTAATCACTTCAGTTTTCGCCAACATCATTTGTTGTAATTTTTTCGTTTAATCAGTTTTTAATTTACTTCGAGGCAACCTATGCTATGATTCGCCCACGAAAAAAGGAGGACAGATATGGCAAGGTGTTACTTGGAATCACGGAAATCTGCGGCCCGCGGCACGGAAAGCATTGCGGCAGATTGCATGCGCCACCTATATTCCAGGCAACATCTTGGGAGAGCCGTGGTTATTAGCAGCTCGCCCGTTCCTATGCTTAGTGCGGCGCGCAAGCAATGGTTAAAGCTTACGCGCGCCATGCAGAAACAACGCTCCAGTACGCTCAACGCTGACAAAATTCTTAAGTACACTCACCTTATTACCAGCATGCAGCGCTTACGGTTCTCCGCCAAAAATCCTATGCAGTCACCCGATGCCGACGTATATTTTCTTCACCCGACCCAGGTTGCTGTTATGCCCATCCAGTGCTGGACCGTGTATGTGCTCGACGCTATCGACGAACCTTCAGCGCATGCTATGCTTCGGCTTCTGCCTGTCGAATCTTTGGTTGTAGACTACGGCCATGCCGCTTTATGGGAGCGCATTGGCCTGCTTCCTAAAAAATTGCTCGAGGAACGCGTAGCCCAAGAATGGGAGCATGCCGAAAACTTTTTGAAGCGCTACGACGTGCGCATTTCCGAAATCGTACACGAAGATATGCGCACGGTAGAAGCTATGGACGACGCGCTCGACACATTGCTTACCGTAAGCCATAGCTTCTTACAGGTAGCGCTGCAGTTTCAAAGAGCTTTAGAAATTGCCCGGCCCTTGCGCTTAAGCCGCGAAGCTCGGGCTAAATATGATATTTTTGCGCTGCTTGCACATCGAGTACAGGCGCTTTCACCCGGCGCCTTTACGCAACAATTCTTAGAAGTGTACAACGAGGACGATACGTTCTTCTTGTACGACCACGCCCGCGAATTGGTACGCCGTGGCCGCACGAACGCAGCAATGCAGGGGCTATTCCCCTTCCTGCCCGCTCTGCCGCGCCTTACCAGGCCTGCGAGCGAGGCCTGTGTTGCCGCGGGCGCGGTAACCTTCTAATCCTCTGTGGGTTGGTTCGCAGGTTGGTTTCCCAACGCCTGCACGTTTTGTCGGCTGTGCCGCGGCCACACAATAGCCACTACAAATGCACCATTCATAGCCGCCAAATACAGTGGGTACAGCAACCCGTACACTGTTGGTTCCGCCACCACTGCTATAACTCCGCCAGCAATAGTATCTATCAGATAATACGACACTATTTCCGTATGTGGCAATTTAATAGTTTTTACCAATGCAGGTATGCACGCAATAATATCCGCCACTACCGAGAGTACAAGGCCTAAAAAAGAGTCGCCGTTCACTAGCCACAACGCCAGGCCCACCCCGCACAATATTAAACAAATGTAGTCGAGCGAATCGCTCCCACCTATGCCCCGCTTAAACGATACTATCCAGAGCACAATTGCGGGGAAAAATGAGGCAAATGCCAGTAGCGCACCTGGCACATCACGCCGGGCTGCTAATGCCGCAAACGACAATGCGGGGATTATCATCAGTAGCAATCGTGTCATGCGCTGCGGCCGGACATTCTGCATAAAAATGGCACGCATATACACGGCCGATGAAATAAGCGGCAAAATGGTTCCCGCAACCAAAAGTATGCTTCTCACCCCTGATATCTCCTGTTTCAAAAACATGGACAAGTGTACCCTACCCTGTGGAAACAGTGCAAAAAGTTGTCCAAATCTGCGGACAATGATGATACACTAGCACTATGGATCAGGTACAAATTGTAAAAAAATACCTCGCAAAGCTGGATATCGAAAACGAAGCAGCAACGCTGTATATAGAACTGGTAACTCATGGCCACTCCTCTGCCCTGCAGCTTGCCAAGGCTACCGGCATTAGCCGCACACAGGTGTATCGTTTCTTGGAAAGCTTGCAACAAAACGGCTTAGTAAGCGGCGAACAGTTGAGCTACGGCACTCTGTACCGTGCCTTACCTTTAGAAAATATTGAGGGCTTGCTCGCTAATCGCGAAGCCGAAACCGCAGCGATCCGCCGTAACCTAAGCGCTATGACCGCCGCCTTACAGGCACTGGCGGGTGGCACCGGCCCTGAGGCGCAAGTACAGCACTACTATGGTCAGGCCGGGTTAAAACAAGTTAATTGGAATCTCACTAAAGCCGACAAAGAGTTTCGCGTGTTTGAGGTAGCCCACTTAAACCAACACCTAGACCAAGCCTTCGCCCGGCGCTGCCGCGAACAATTCGTTGCTCGCGGACTACGCACCTACGACCTCACGAACGCTGAAAAAATCTCGCTTAAAACTGTGGAGCCAGTAAACAGTAAGCTATCGGAATACCGCCGCATAGACCCGGCGATTTTACTGATCAACTTCGAATTGTATATCTACAACGATGTAGTAACACTGGTGGATTACAAACAAGGTCATGAAATGGCCATGGAAATCCACCACCCCACATTAAAGAATATGGTGCAACAATTATTTGATGCGATGTGGTCGCAAGCCACACCACTGGAGATTAGGTAACCCACCGCGCCGTGCGACCAAGACCAAAGACTACGATTCTTCTGGAGCGTGATACGCAGGCGGCTCGCCATTAACAATACGCAAGATATCCTCGCCATACGTTTCAACACGCTTAGCACCAAAACCGGGCACGTCCAGTAAGTCCTGCTCGGTAGTAGGCCGACGCGCGGCCACAGCCTCCAGAGCCTTATTGTGAGCAATAACATATGGCGGCTGATTTTTTGCTTTTGCCAGGCTGAAACGCCACTCCTTAAGGCGGCTTAATAGATCTTCGTCTACTTCTTTCAGTGCGCTTTTGGCGGTCATTTCTTCCTCGTGCTTGCCGCTGGATTCGTCGGCGTGCCACTTTTGGATATGGACAGCGTGCTGCAGGAGCGCGCTTTCGCTGCGCGCGCGCAATTCGGCATCTATTTGTTTGGCAAGCGGACTTACGCGCAACGCCATGCCGTTCAATCCGTCCAAAATAAGGTGTTTTAGCGAGCGCACGCGGCTGAGCGCCACATATCCCATACCCTCTACAAATGCCCGGGAGAGATCGATGCGGGCGGCGTCCAACGTCATTCCCTGGCTCTTGTGCACGGTTATAGCCCATGCCAGGCGTAGCGGCAGCTGTACCAATTGAGCGCGGCGTTTATCGCCATCCATAAGCTCCCACGTTTCGGGGCGCAGTATAATTTCGCGGCCGTCGAGCAATTCTATCACCGGGTAGCCGGTGTGCGGTTCAAACGCGGTCACCGTGCCAAGACTGCCGTTTACATAGCGGCGATCTTGTGCGTTTTTGATACACATTACCTGGGCGCCTTTTTTTAGCCTGAGCAGCTCCGGCGCCAAGCAAGAACGCTGCAACTGCTCCACATAGTTCTTACTGCCGTGGGTTTCCATTTCATATTCGTGCATTTCACCTTCTAGCTCTTCTAGGTGCTCGGCGTTTACGCCGTCGACATCTACATTCACGGTGAGCAGACGGGTTAAGGGCGTAAACGGATCGGGCGTGGCGTTAGCCCGCGCCTGCAAGGCGTCCAACTGGTTGCGCGTTAAAAACCCCGCCCTAATTCCGTTCAAAATTTGTGCATACGACTCATCTTCACTCTGTCGATATTGCTTTTCAAGATAGCAAACTGTGAACACATTTTTTTGCCAAACATTCGAGGAAATTACAAAATTTCCCTGCCTACCCTCCCGCCGGTTCACGGGCGGCAGCTGAAAAAAATCACCGCACAGCACAACCTGCACGCCGCCAAATGGCTCGTCACTTTCGCGGATGATGCGCAAAATGTCATCCACCATGTCGAGGCGGAAATCGTGTAGCATGCTTATTTCGTCTATAACTAAAACGTCGGCACGCTGAATGGTTTCCTGGCGCGATTTACCGAGTTTGAGCGCCATATATTTATCGACGAAATCGTGTACGCCAATGCCCGACCACGCATGGATAGTAGTGCCGCCCAGGTGCGTTGCCGCCAGCCCTGTCGTGGCCGTGACCGCTACATGCTTGCCGCTTTTCTTGGCCCGCTTTATGAATTTATTAAGGATGTACGTTTTGCCCGTTCCAGCCGCGCCGGTGAGCAGCACCGACTGTCCAGATTCTAAAATTGCGAGCGCTTCATCCTGTGTCATAAGTTAAGTCAGTATACGCCTGGTTTCCGGTTATGCACAGCCTTTTCTTGCTTATTGCCCGTGGTGCCAGCAGATAGGCTGCTACGGCTTCAAGAGGCCAATTACCGCTCCCATAACCAACAGCGTCACCACGCGGTTACCAATAGCAATGGCGGTTAGCTTCCAGGACTTTTTCTCGAAACTGTTATGAATGGCAAGAGTTGTGGCGGCAATGCCAATGGCTAGCCAAAACGCCGTATTTACCGCGTCCATGAAGAAGCTGTTCTTGAAGAAAGCATGCGCGAGGTATGACACATGCGCTAAAATGTACGCCGTCAGCAGCGAACCAATCACAGCGGAAAGCATAGCGCCAAACATGCCCTTGTTCGTCCCTTCCACCTTAGCCATAGTCATCCAGGTGTTGCCAAACACGCTCGGAGCATACCAAATAAAGCCAACCACCATGGCGCTTACCGTTGCCGCCAGCACAGCAATCCAGTTGATCTCGACAGTCATAGTTCCCTCCACATTATAAGCCAAGTATGCACCTATTTACGTAGCGTACGCAATCACAAATTAAAACCCCGCCAGGGTTACTGGCGGGGAAATCGGTTCGCTCAGGGCTGTTCTCTACTGAAAAATGTTCAAAATAATATTTAAAACGTTGTGAGAACCGGACTGGTGAACGTTCACAGTAGCGTTGACAGTGTTGCCATAACCGCCACCTGAGTTGTTCTGTTGGCCTGTCTGAGCTGCTGCCACACCGGTGGTACCGATAACTGCGGCGGCTGCAAGAGAGGCGAACCCGAGCGTTAATTTGTTAATGCCTTTGCGCTGTTTGGTAGGCGCGCTGGCTGGTCGTTTGAAAACCATAGGCCTTCCCTCCTTTAGTTACCAAACCATTAGATGGTATCACAAGCTCTTTCGACGCCGCAAGTTAAGTATCTTACTGCTTCGTTTTTTAGAATAGGTTTTTGACTCCAGCATAACAGATACAATACCCACTACTAACAGTAAAAATGTGTATGTGGAAAAATTACTGGCGAGGTCTACATTTTGACGTACAACCAACAACACCACAACCGTTGCCAGCGACAAGAATGCCATAACGAAACTGTAGCGGCTGGGGAGTTTTTTGAACCACGCCACAACAGCGTACACTGCAATCGCCGCCATGCCGAGCGGCAAAGACTGTACTAAAAAGCTGGCGCATAAACATAAAAGGATAATCGCCGGAAATGCTAAACGCTGCCACCACCGCCTGCGGGGTTGGAGCTGCTGTGGAGCCTCAAATGTGAGACGCTGGGGTTGCGGCTGAGTGTTTGCGTTTGCGACAGGCTGGGGTTGCGGTTGTCGTGCCGCTGCAATGGTTTTTTGCTGGGGCTGACCTTGGAGGGTTTGCTTTGGTGTAGGCTTGATAGACTGGGGCCGCGGAATTGGCATGGGTCTCAGCTGCGGACGTAGCGGATCGCGACGCGTTGACTTAACGAAACCGTCTGTTGAACGTGCTCGAGGCTGCATTATTGCTTCCCTTTCCAGTCTTTATTTTCGTAGATGCTGACTTTTGGCAAGTTTAACACACGTTGCAAATTGGGTTGATGATCCAAGTATGCGTACTTCTGAAAGTCAAAATCTTTAGCCAGCAAAATATAGCGCACATTGGCGTTATATAATTGTGCGCGAAGTTGTCGTGTGTCACCTGTGGGCTTTATAGCGTTGCCGATTCGAGTTGCCTGAGCGTGCTCGGGGGGTGTAATGGCGCCCAGCTCGGGGTCGTTACTGGTTATAACCGGCCTATCAAAATAATGCGTGGCCGGTGTAGCAATAATTCGGCCCGCAAAATCAAAGCTCATATACTGATGCCATGGCACAAACACCGTAGTGTATTCGCCATTGTGCACGGTGAGGTAACTGTTTGCCCGAGCCCAATCTTCTGGATACTGACGCGGCCGTAATTGGGCAGCGAAACCCCAATACATCGTGGAGGTCCATAGTAGTACCAGAAAGATGGCAGCTCCTGCCGTAAGCGCGTATGCTGTGTCTGAACGTGTCTGCGCCCAAGCAAATACCCGCGCTGCGCCAGCCGTTATAAATACAGCGAATACTAGCGCCAGAACGCCCACAAATTTCTGTGGCTCACGATAGCCGAGATGCGTTAATAACCCACTACCCGCCCCTACAGCAATGAAGGCGCTTGCCAGGCCAGCCACAGTAAATGTTGCGGCCAAACGTTTTGCCCCACGCCAATACAGAACGGCGCCCGTAATTACCCCAGCCCATATAACAAGCCTGATAGTACCCCATGCCGGAGTGTGATCTTGGGGCAACATAAATAGCTGGTGCGGTTCCGCCCAGAACCCCTGCAAGCGCAGCACTGCCATAAACTTGGCCAAAATATTGCCGCCAACTGTAGCAAAAGCTTCGGCATGCGCTGTGGTGAATGTAGCAAGCTGAGTTGCAATCGCCCCATTACCGCTTATTGCTGGTACGAGCCAGTAGCTACCCAGAATACAAAACGCTAGAATGCCTAACCCCATATTTTTGGTATAGACGCCTAACATTACATGGTTTTTTCGCTGTTGCCATGCAGCCGCAGCCATTATACACACCGTCAGCAACACTACTTCCCCGATAGTCGGTAACGACAGGATACTCATAAGCACCGCCAACAAGGTAGCTTTAATAGCCCTACGCCGAGTGGGATTATCTGCGAATTCTAGCAATAGCCGAACTATAAACGGCAGTAGCGCGTAACCCAGCAACACACCATACTGCCCCGCCATAAAACGTTCGTAAGTAAACGGATTTACTACGTAGAGCAAACCGCCCACATACAAAGCTGGCGCCCACAGCATTTTTTTTGCAGGAGGTACAAACCGCCCGCGCAGCCAATCAAGCAATTGGTGTATGCCTATACCGGCCAATACTGGTATGCTCACAAAAATCGCTTTTTCTATTATCTGGCTCGGCACGGCGACGTTCAAAATGTGCAGCAGCCAGCGCCACATATAGTCGCTGCTCAAACTTTCCGGCGCCGAAATGCGGGGCGTAAACACTGCATCCAGCGTTAAGATATACCCCGGCGTAAACAACGGCAGCATAATAGCCATTGTAACGAGCACATACGGCCAATAGCGCTTGAGCCAGCTCATGCCCGCCTCCGTTTGGTGTCTGTGTACGTCGGCACGTCCTTGCGGCGGACCACCAGAAGATACGCTATGCTGCCCAAAACTGCAATCCAACTTATAGCCGCCCCAACACCAAACCAACGAGCCGGTACAAATTCAGCGCGCAGCGAAATAGTATATGAACCATCGTTGTTTTTAACACAACCTGCACGTAGCTTGTCGTCTCTGCACAGCTTCTGAGGATCGACGAGCCAGCCATTAACCTGGTTGCTGAGCGTAACATGATTAACTCCTGTGGTCACTGCTCCGCCGCCGCCCGGTAAGAACGTATTGCCGTTGTTTAGTTCCAAACGCCACTGGGGATGATAACTTTCGCTGAGCGCAACAAAAAACGGACTTTTTGCCCCCTGTACCGTCAGTGTGCGTACAGATTGCGACGACGAAGCCTCTTTCGTAATCTTTGGCTGGTCTAATTTTTGCGCAGGTTGCTGCACTACAAAGAAGCGATCAGCAAAATCAGGCAACTCGGTAAGGTTAACATTGTCGTAATTTACACTATTTTGCGCATGACCATTGCTTTCGAAAGCATACAGGTATAACGTTAGCGTGCTAGCGCCAGCAGGCACGTGTACGACGGTTTGCACCGTGTGCCATCCAGGGCCGCTAGCGGTTGATTGATTGCGACTGAGGGTTGCGCCCGGGTTGTCAAAACTCGTTGTGTAGCCGTAATTTTTTGTGCCGGTCGCTTTGTAGGAAAAGCTCAGTAAATAATCTGTATTTTCATGTACATTGGCGGTGGTGTGCACGCAGGCGTCGTGGTGTGCGGCAGTTAAGCGTAACGATTGCTGACCCTGACTTTTAACTTGCTTGTCTATGTCCATGAAAATTTTCGGAAAGGCGTCGTACGCGTTGCAGTCGCCTACTTTAGGTTGCCAAGCCCCCTTCTCGAATGAACCATTGGCGATAAGATTGCTGTAGTGGTAGGCTGGGTCGGCAAATGTGAATTCCTGCTTGCCGTTCTGCAGCTCGGTTTTAGCATACACTTCGCCTCCCGAGGGAATCGTAATATCCTGCACCTGCGCAAGCTTCACCACATTCACGTCGTCGTAACGATTCATAGTTGCCGTACGGCCATCACCTTCCAATGCGTACAGGAAAAGTCGCGCAACACCGGACTGACCTTCAGTATTTACGAGTGCGCTCGTAGTATGCCAATCACGATCAACAATAGCGCGCGAACCTTTAGCTAGTGGCACACTCTGCCCTTTTACCGCCAAAAAATAACTGGCGGTAGAAGCATTGGTACTTTGGTAATCAAAGCTCACCAAATACTGCGTGTTGGCTGCAAGTTTTACCTGAGCCGACGTACAGGCGTCGTGGCGTGTGGCGCTTAGTAAAAGCGAGGATGTGCCGCTTGACGCAGTACTGGTATCACGCTTCATGCTCACTGCCGCGTTGCCGTCGTAATTGTTGCAATCGCCTACTCGAGATTCCCACAAATTGTGTTCAAACGACGAATTACTGATTAGATTTGTGCCATCTCCGCGCAAAATAGTGATTTTTTCGCCTGCCCTGCCACTGCCCAGGCGGCCGTTTTCGCCCGCTCGGATGCGCGTTATGTTTCCCCCAAACGATGCGTAATACGTAGTACCTTTGGCAATTGGCACCGTGCCAACAACTTGCCGCACCGCGCTGGTTTTGCCTACCGTTTGACCATTAACGCTTAAGGGTGGCGAGGTTTGGCCATACAGCGTCAGCGTGGCATTGCTAGCTTCGTAGGTTATATCGCGGTACGACTGATTTGCATACAACGTTGCACCATTGGCAGTGTCGAGAGTTTGGCTGAACGTGCCCTTCTCTTTATTGAGCTGCGAATTCTTTGGCGACGCAAAAAGCTGTGAGACATGCGTGGCGTACTTGCTTAAACGATGATCTGTCTCGTAATCAAATGCCTGCCCTAATTGCTTACGCGTAAATAGTTGCGAACCGGCGACAGGCATATCTTCGTCGGTTCCAAATATACGCGGCAATACCGCAATACGCGGCAGCGGGTCGGTAATCTCTAATACGTGATCGTTTATTTTTCGCAAGCGCCCGGGGTTATTAGCCAGCAACTTATCGAAAAAGTGTGGATCGTTTTTAATAAGATGTAGGTCGTTGTTGTAGGTTGCCGCGGGAACGTAGAGGTTGTAATCGCTCTCGTAAATATCCGAAAAATCAAAAATGTATTTTACACCCAAGGGCCTCAGTACATCGATGTTATATGACTGTAGCAGCTGATACTGCACCGAATCCTGAAACTGGTACGGCGCAACTGCATTTTGTACGAAGGCCTGCGATGCAAAGGCCGAAAAACTGTCGTGACCACTGTTGCGTAAAGGCAGATCGCCAGCCGGATCGCTGGGCTCATTCTTTAGGACGTATTTATCAAAAAATGGATACGCCAAGATGCGGTAATCGCTAGTGTCCTTATCGGCGATTTCTTTAAACGGGGCGAACGACGCGCGCGCGTCACTAAAGTTGACCTTCTGCGAGAAGAACTCAAACTTTACACCAACGATAAACAGCGAGCCCACGGCCACCAGCAGCAATCCCCAACGCCAGCGCGTTTGCTGCACTAAGCGTGCAATCAGCAGCAAAGACAACAAAACGATCACTGGCGCGAAGTGCCCTACTTCGCGCAGCATCGGATAGAACACACTGAGGGGATAGACATTCAGCACCTGATACAAACCCGTGGCCATAAACATCATAATTACCAACGAAATTAACAGGAGTAGGTCGAACCGTTCCCACTTGCGGCCGCCTGCCCGGCCGCGCGACAACAACCACAGCAAGAAAACAAATAACGACGTGTTCCACAAGAGTTCATAAAACGCATAGAAACGCGTCAGTAAGGTGGCCTTGGAAAAGCTAAACGTAAAAATGTTTAGGAAGTTGCTGGCGCTGCTGGCCTTAAAACTTACCTTGGCGGCCTGGGCGCCGGTTTCGGCGGTGTCTACAGCGCCAGTGCCAAAGTTCATTAGCCACACTACATTAATAAGGAGCGGCAAGCCAAACAGCACCGCCAGGTACTTAAGCGATACTTTCTCCCTGTTGATAAGCAGAAATATGATTAAAAAAATGCCACCAATGATGAAAAATTGGATCTGCGTGCCGAGAAACGCAAAGAATAATCCGGCAATAACATTACTACGCAAATCGCGGCGGTAGTGATGCAGCAAAAAATTTATGAAAAAAATAAACAGTGCAAACGACAGGAAATAGTTAAGATGCCCCGCGGTGTACTTATAGAAAATCGCCGGATTTATCCAGGCCAACAGTCCAATTAAAAATGCCAGCCAACGCGAGGTGTACGGTCGCACCAGCTGGTACATGCCGAATGCGCCCACACCAAACAGCACGACTAGCAACAAATAGTGCAGCGTTTCGGGCGGTAAAAAGAAAAATAGGCTCACCACAAAACGGAAAAAATAGTCGGACGCATAGTTCAGGGGGCTGCCGCCGTTCGCGGCGATCCAGCTGGAATCTTTGTTGGCAAACAGGTTATGAATTTGGTCGCTAAAATATGGGAACGACCAGTCCCAGTATTGCCCAAAACCAATGCGCACTTGCCAGAAAAACAGGCCGAAAAACAACAAATAGCCGCTCAGCAGCAAAATGGCAGGATGCCGACGCAACCAGCCAATCGCCCCACCCTGCTGCCCGGCATTCGAGCTAGAAGTGGCGGGCGATGAATGTCTGATATGCGGCTCCTTCCTGAATACACCGTTCGCGGGCATCGTACACCTGTTTCTGTACGTGGCCATAGGCATCGTGCATAATCCAAAACAGCTCGCTCAGGTTCTGGGCGTTCAGGCGCGACAAATCAATGCAGTAATCTTTGAGTTTATTAGCGGCAAAAAACGACATGACTTTCGGCCGATACGCAATGCCTAAACACGGCGTGCCGGTGAGCATTGCCAGGATATTAGCGTGCAATCGCGCCCCAATCATAAGATCTACCTGCGACAACTCCTGCACAAAATCATCTAATTCGCGCGCGGGCGAAATAGTTACATCTTGCGAAATATCCTCTAACGCCAGTTGCAGCTGACGTGAAGCCCACAAATCGTCCTTGGGATCGGACGGCGAAATTAGCATGGGAAATAGCACGATGCGGAACTGTTCTGCGGGCAGACCAGCCAAAAAATCGTGCAGCGTTTCGAGCAGCTGGCGGAATGTTTGCTCGGGATTTGGCAAGTGATACAAAATGGAAATGCCAATAGTAAACGGCTTGCCAGGCGCGTGTGTGGCACTTTTTGCAGGCCAATCTAAGCTGCTTACCAGGTCTGGCAAGACGATACTCTTACGAAGACCCAGCACTTTCGCTGAACGCGGTTCGCGCACAATTATGGTGTTTGCCAAGCGAGCACTAGCGCGGGCCAACGCCAACGAGTAACCGTGCAAATTTCCGATTCCACAACCCAAATAGTGCACTTTCTTCCCTGTTAAACGGGCAAGGAGGTTCATACCCAGCATTTTATACAACGACTGGCGCGGAAAGCGGTCGCCATATAATTCCACCCACAAATCGCCGCCGCAATACACCACATGCTTGACGTCCCGGAACACGCGCAGCTTCTTTTTGAAGTCCTGATTGTTGTCGGTGGCAATGGTTTGCACGCGGCCTTGGGCGATTTTAGGCAGTAGTTCATCGTGTGCAGAGTTTAGATAAAATGGCGTGTCCTCTGGAAAATGACGCAGCGCCGCAGCCAAAAAAGCGTCATCGCCAATATTGCCGCGGCCGTACGACCCCAGTAATAGGATCGGTCGCTTGGTAGTAGTTGTGGCTACCGTTACGGCAGCTTCGGTTGTGTCAGACATTACACAGCTCCTTCAAGTAAAAATTCGTATTCGGTGGCGGCAACAGTATCACGTTTGAAGCGTTCCGCGTAGTGAAAAATTTGCGCCTGCTCGGTGGTGTACGCCTGTGGGCTTCGGCGCCAGCGTGCCAACAATCGGCGGGCACCACCGCGCAAACGCTGCTCGTTCCCCACAGCAACCGTGTGTATACGGTGGCCAAAAACTGTTTTATATACCGGCAAGTCATACGCTAAAACTGGCGTGCCAACACTGAGCGCTTCGGCCACTACGATTCCCCACCCCTCTTCTACGCTAGGAAATACGAATAGTTGGGCGTGGCGCAGATACTCAAATTTTTCACGCTCAGAGGCGCGGCCAACAAAACTAATATTCAGCCTTTTGTGCATAGCTAGGGAAACGAGGCGCATGAACTCGGGGCCAACGCCAATCATAACAGCTCGAAAATCAGGGATGTCACGCTGCAGCGTTTCGCACAGGCGCACAAAGTCATCGACACCTTTTTGCTTGACCATACGGCCGCAAAACACAATGGTGATATCTTTTTCGGTTAATGGTAGCGGTTCTAGGCCACCATTATCCACAAAGTTGCTGGAAACCAAAATGGGCTGGCGAAAACCGCGGCGACGCAAGCCGTCTACTACATCCTGATTTACCGTGATAATCTTGTCGAAATTGCGCTTAATAATGTTGAAACATATTTTTTCCTGCAACGTTGCTAGCGTGTTATTAAGGTTGCGCGGACGCGGCATATCTTGCACTATGTGATGAATGTACACTGCTCGCGTGCCGTTTACGCCTTTGCGCATTACTGGCAATACATCTGGTAAAAAGTGCGAACCGGCTATAAAAACACTGCCCTTCCCACCGGGTAATTGTACGCGGCTGCCACGTTGAGCACGGCGCAAAAACATTAAGCCAACGGGGTTGCGCGGGCCGTCGTCGCGGTAGGTTAGTTGGGCCAGCTGTTCGGTTTCGGGATACGCTTGCTCCTGCCCGTCATCCTCGGCATGTACCAGTGCGATGGGCGTTTCGGGATGTTGGTTCTGCACCCACGAGCAAAAACCGCCGGTGTGCATGTCGCCGCCCGAAACGTCGCCGGTAAAACAGTTACGGTATACAAAAAAGCCGCTCATGAACTGTGTGCCTCTCTCCCCCGCTTTAAATCCTCTCCGCCAAAAAAGTAGCCAATAGCACCAAAGCCAAATTCGCATGTTTTCATAAACAACATGCCGAGGCCGGTGAGCGGCTTTTCGAATAACTTTTCTGGTTTGCTAAAAAACAGTTTATAGCGCTGCAACGGGCCCACCCGCTTACTCAAATCTGAACCCATACTATTTTTTGCCAGATACCTGCGGGCCTTGCCAGCGTAGTACAGCTTCTTTTTAAGCGTTTGCCATAGTTTAAGCTGACCTTCATTGTGGTGAATGAAAGGTGTAATGCGTTCAAAGGTGCCGAGTTCACCGATGCGGCGTGACAAGTCCCAGTCTTCACCACTCACCATGCTTTCATCGTAACCGCCAACTTCCGTGTAGTCGCTGCGTTTAAAAAAACGGGCGGCTTCAATGCCGTCTACGCCCACGTAGAACGAGCGCTCTAACCGTTTACACTGCGCCCAAAAACCTTCGCCAAATGATATCTCTGGGATAATAACGCCCGCAGCCTCCACGTTCTGGTTCATTTTAGCCACGCAGGCGGCAATAACTTCTGGCTCCAGTTCCATGTCGGAGTCAATAATCACCACGTACTTTCCCCGCGCCGATGCCACGCCAAAGTTGCGTTGCGCGCAGCGTTCCGGCCCGTGGTTCAGCACATGCTGCGTGTACCTGCGGGCTATTTCTTTTGTATCGTCTTCTGAATCGCGGTCTACCACAACCAGCTCGATTGGCGCGTAGGTTTGCGCAGTAATTGAGCGCAAGCAGGCATCCAATGTTGCGTGGTTATTTCTGGTCGTCACAATGACGCTGACTAAGTCTGCTGCGTCATGCATATTAGGCCTCCAATAATTGCTTGAAATCTTGATAGCTTTGGTCGAATGTTAGATTTTTGCTCCACTGCCAGGCGGATTCGCGAACTTTTTTGTAGAGTGCTTGGTCGCGGCACAATTTTACTATGCCCTCGGCCAGCGCCAACGCGTAGGGCGCAACGACTAACCCGGTTTGTTGGTCACGTACACTGTCGCGCAGACCGTCTACGTTATACACCACGGCGGGCGTTCCCTGGCTGGCTGCCTCTGTTACGATCAGCCCCCAGCCCTCTTTTACGCTGGTTACACACATAACGTGCGCCCGCCGCATAAGTTCGATTTTGCGTTCGCGGCTTACGCGGCCCTCAACGGTGACGTCAGTAGCGTGCGGACTTGCGGCAATGTAATCGAGCACTTGTTGCCCGTATTCACCGGATGTGTCACCCGCTAAAATCATTTTTAATTCGGGCAGCTGTGCTTTGGCAAACTCGAATGCTTTTACTTGGTCGAGCGTGCGTTTCATGGCGCGCATTGCACCCAAGCTCAACATGGTGGGCGCTGCAAATTTTTGCACGTCGCGCAGTGTGGGCAGCGGCTCTAGTTCAATTCCCTGCGTAATGATGTGGGCTTCATCGGGTTTGAATCCGTAGTTGCCCAAATCCTGCAAGGTGCTGTGCGAAATGGTAACGAGTGGCGCGTGGCTATGTGCCAACGCGCGGGTAGCCAGCGGCTCCAAGGCATGGTAGCCCAACTGAGCCAGCGGCGGTTTGGTTTCATGGAACCAAACCTCGCGTGCCAGCTGGTGGTAGAATAGGAACGCTTTGGCGCGGCCTTTAAAGAAAACTCCAAAGTACGGCGCGGTGTTCACCACTTCTACAATAACGTCGTATTTGCCTCGCAAACGGCGTATGTAGTACAAAAACGCCTGGAGCGAATGCAAATAGCGATTGCTGCCTATACGGATCACCTCAATGCCATCGAGATTTTCACGCGCAGCGGCGCCTGGGTAACGGGCAGTTAGGTACGTAACCTTATGCCCGTCGGCCACCAAGCGTTTGGAAAGCTCGCGGAGCACCACTTCCGCACCACCCGCGAGCGGGTGGGTGTAATCTTTCCAAGTTAGCCATAAGATGTTCATTGCAGTACTACCTCGCCATACGGCACATGCTCTTCTTCGCGTGCGTCAAATTCGTGGGCACCTTGCGTGCGTTGTTGTTGCCAGCGTCTGCGCGAAACGGCGTGGCGACGCACAACGTACAGCGGCCGGTTGGTTACTTCGGCATGTATGCGGGCAATATAGAGCGCGATAAGTCCCAAACAGCTCAGCATAATGCCTACCAAAACCAGGATCATCATGGCCAGCAATGCTGTACCGGTGATGTTCCAATTCCACGGGTCCCGCAGCACAAAGCGCTCAAAGGTTAGGAATGCGCCGACCGGCATAGCCGTTATCAAAATGAGCATGCCTGCGTATCCTGCCAGCTTCAGCGGAAAGAGGCTGTAGCCCGTGAATGTGTTAATAGCCAAGGCCATGAGTTTCGTCCAGCTGTACTGCGCCACGCCGTTGGCACGCGGCGGCGCGGTAAACTGGATGTAATCACGTTTAAAACCAAGCCAATCAATAAGTCCTCGTGTAATGCGATCGCGTTCCGTAAGTTGGCGGAAAATGCGGATGACTTTTTTGTCGAGCAAGCGAAAATCGCTCGCGTGTGGCGTAATTTGCGTGTTCGCCACCATATGTAATAAATGATAAAACCAATCGGATGTCAGGCGCTTGATGCGACCCTCTTCCTTGCTGTATCGGCGGACGCCTATCACTACGTCGTTCCCCTGCTCCCAGGCAGCGATGAACTTTGGGATGAGCGCCGGCGGATGTTGCAAATCGGCGTCTAAAATAATTGCTGCTTCGCCCCACGCGGCGTCCAGGCCTGCGCTTACGGCTGCTTCTTTTCCAAAATTGCGGGCGAACTCTAACACGCGTACTCGTTCGTCCTTGCCGGTTAGCTTTTGCAAGCTGTCCAGCGATTCGTCTGTACTGCCGTCATCTACAAATACAAACTCAAATTGATAGTTTAGTTTCTCGGTGTGCTTGACTAATGATTTGTAAAGGAGCGGGATATTCGGTGCTTCATTGTGAATGGGCACGATTATCGATATCAGCTTCCCCTCCATTCTTCTGTTCCTTTCTTTAGGACGTTAGTTGCAATAAGCCACACAGCCAGCAGGCCGACCATTGCGAGGCTGCCAACAAGCAGGCTTGTAACCACTGCACTGGGGCTGGCGTGGTGCCAAAGCATCAGCCCGTACGTGGTGAGCCCGCCTGCTAGCACAACCACGGCAATGCCGTACCGGCGCAGGGCTAGGTAATAAGAAACAAAAAGATTTAAGATGGCGATGACACAAATGGCCACGCCCAATTTTGGCAGCAAGCCCGCCATAGACTCATACGACGAGCCCATGAGGATGCCAATAACGAATTTCGGGAAACCAATAAAGAACAGTAGCGTGGGAATGGTAAGCGCGGCAAAAAGTAGTAAAGATTTTACCAGTAACTTACGGTTTTGTGCCGCAGGTTGGTGCAAGCGCACGCTCGGCATAAGCACCAAAGCGATGGACGCCGTTAAGAAGAAAATAATGCGCGCAACACTGGCAACGCCAGCATACAAACCGGCGGTGTGCGCATCAAAATAGTGCTTTACTACCAAAATGTCGAGGCTGTATTGGAGCGTAATTACCAAGGAGCCCACTAACACGAGCAGGCCATAACGCAGCTCCGGCAACAGCACTTTGAAGTCTGGCAGAGCGCTGCGCCGCGCATTATTGCCGCGCTTTAACCCCAAACGCAGCGCCCACCAGGCAACATACGCGGCGGCCACGACCTGCGCCAAAATTAAGCCGCCAATGGCCCCAATTGTGCCAAATCCTACTAATACCAGTAGCACTGAGAACAACAACTTAGCCCCAGCCCCAATAATGGTAGAAATGGCCGATACGCCAAACTTCTTCTGACCACGCACAAACGCACCGCGGAATGTAAATGGCACCGTGGCCACTACCGAAAGCATCAAAATAACAAACGGCCACGAGGAATTAAAATGCAAAAACTGGCGTAGACTGGACTGAAAAATTACCGTCAATAATACGAGTGCTGCACTTATTACAAACGCCAGTTTTTCAAATTCCAAAACCACAGCGTTGCGCTGCTCCTCATCTTTGTAGTTGGCGACAATATTCACAGTAATCAAGCCCAGCACCGACAAAAAAATAGTAATTTGCAGAAATAAAGAAACGAGCGTTTGCACTTCGCCGAACGCACTGGGCGGCAACATACGGCCAAGCACAGGATAATAGAGGTAATTTAACACGCCTACTACTATCGAGCCGACGAGATAAATTGCATTGTCTTTCAGGAACTGGCTGCCCCGCAGGTGTCGTACTAGCCGATGCATGATCCCTCCCATGCCTCACTCTCAAAACCTTACCATTGTGGCACAGCCCAACTGCATTTTGTGTTAAATAGCTTACAGCCGATTATTTGAATTTCAGGGAGCCCCTCATATCAAACAAACAGCACGGGCTCAACCGCTTCCAGCAAACGTGCACGTACGAGCGCTAAAGCGTCCCCATCGAGTAGACAGCTACCATCGGGCGCGCTGTGCCATGTGTCTGCCAGCATTCCAGGATCCCATGTGGCAATCCCCTTGTTAATTGCGTCGGGGCGAGCTTTCGCAGCCAACCGCACGCGGCCATTTGCAAGCGAGCTAAAGCCGCCCTTCGTGCGCGGCATCACCAAAATATCGCTAGCAGATGGTGAGCCAGGAGTGGCCTGTTGCCTGGGAGTAGCGAGGATGCCGATTTGCGTAGCGTAGGGATCGCTCGTTAGGGCGTAGCACGCGGTTAAGCGGTCTAGAAGCCGTGAAACTTGCTGTACTTGGGGCGAGTCTTTATCTATATCGGCATTGTTTAGGTCAGTACGCAGCCACAGGATTGTGTCTTCCAAGTCGCTGCGGTACACCGCCAAAACGTCTTCTACCGGCCGTTCGCTATAGAGGCCGCTGTAGAGCTGTGCGGTTATCTTGCCAGCGAGTGCCTCGCAATAGCGCGCCCAATCGCCTGCCTTCTCGGCGTTATCCATAAGTTTTGTAAATATGTATTCGGCGCGCACCGGCTCGCCAGCGGTTTGCGTAGCGCTCCCTAGTTCGGTGCGCAACCAGGCCAGCATTAGGCTGTCTTCCGAAGATAATTCACCTGCACGGTACGCCCTGTCCAGATGCTTGATGCACTGGGTAATGGCGGGTGCATCTCCCGGTGTTAACCGGCGCAGAGGAGACAGGCCCGCGTACCACTTCCGGGCTTCATCGAGTTTCGTGATAGGACTCTCGGGCTGGAACGTTAACGCAGTGCGCTCAGCTGCAATAGCCTGGGTCACATAGCTCTCTGCGGTAGTCCTCAACACCATGCCGCGCTGGCGTTTCTGCTCAAAACGACGAGCCACTTTTTGTCTTTTATGGTATTCGATGGATGCTTGAAGTGTGCCCTGGCCGATATCCGAAGGATATTTGTCGTTCTGTAACAGTTCGGCTGAAAAAACAATATTCCCCGCCACAACGGCGCTGCCGGCTGTAGTCACATTGGCCAAAAACATACCTGGCCGCCGGTTGGACACGTCCCACAATAAAATGTCCCCCCTGCGCTCGTCGCCTTCTTCCTGTAAACGTGTCGGCACAGGCAGGCCAACAACTCCAGTAGCCTCTACGTTGTTGTTCAGGACCGACAAAAAACCGTGTATGTATAAGTCTCGCAATGGCAAATTACGCATGCCTCGGCGCCGTGCCGTATGCATGACGAGTTCGGCCGCTTCCATTTGTTTGTTGTAGTATTTTGCCACATTTACCTCACCCCCTCTTCCAGCAACAATCAGACCATATACCCCGAGCGATCCAGCGGCCCACATGGCGCGTGCGCGCACCAGCGGGTCGTTTGCTTGCAGAAGCTCTACCTCGTCAAAACATGCTTGTGCGCCGTCCACTAGTTCCGTCGGCACTAGGGCAGTTTCCATCTCTTGGCCATCCTGCTTGCGGTTTGTAATGCTTACGGCGGCCTCAAAGCGTAACCATCCGACATTCAATGTTTGCGGCCCGGGTAATTTTATTCCTTGAGTTGCAGGCACCCATTCGTTTAATTGGCCGACAGGGATGCCGCCGTACGGCACACTGGCGCCCAGCGCCATATACTCAAAATGAGCTTGCGCAGCAGCAGCTTCGGTAGCGCTCACCTTCAAGCGCCCTACAATCCAACCGGCAATTCGTCTTCTGAAGAGCTCGGCCGCAGCGGCCGCTTTTTAATCACTTCGTAACGGATACCGGTCAGGTTAGATTCCATGTAATCGTCGTTCAAAAGGTTCACGAATTTGTTGAGGTCTTTGGGGTTCATGATGATGATCGCCCCAGCGTCGTCTACCATAAGGTCTACGCCCAGTTCTTCGGCGTGGTCAATTAACTGTTCTTGTGTTAGTTCGCCCACTTCCAGTTTCTGCAGTTTGTTGATGATGGCTTTATTGCCTTCCACTGCGCTTTGCAGCGTAATGCCCTCGGCAAAACTCAGTTGGTAGTGCGCTTCGATTTCGGCAACCTTTTTGTTGGCTAGGGCGTTTTTCTTGGCGTCGAAACCAAACAAACGGTCTAACTTGGATTCGTTAAATACGTACAGGTCTTGCTCCAAAACCAGCATATGCGCTTCTACCGGAATTTTGAGGGCTGCGGCCTGGAACGGTTTAAACAGCTTGCCCGCGACCATCCAGGTGCCGTCGCCCTTCAACATCTGACCGCCGCTCAAAGCTTTGAAGATGTAAAACGGCTCCTTTAATTTCGGGTGCGAGATGCGCGCCATGGCGCCCTTGATGCGCTTGAGGTCGTGCTCTTCCTCGGTGAACATTTCAATTTCACTCTCCTGGGTGCGCACCCAGTGCATGACTTCCTTCAGTTTTTCGACGCGCTTCCACGGGACGCGCTGCAACACGCCAGACTCGCCTTCACCGTCGGTAAAATCGCGCACCACAATGCCGTTTTCGGCGCCGTCTAAGACCTGCTCCAGGGTGTTGTCGAGGAATAGTGGCTGCAACTGTTTGTCGAGTTCGGGCGCGGTTTTGGTGCGGTACACCACGTTATTCTTGTTGATCCAAAACAGCTCAACGTCCAGCTCTTCTTTGTATTCGAAGAGATTATTGGCCCAGGCGAAAACGTCGCTTGGGGTGTAGTCTGGGTCGTCCGCCAGAATGTCCTTTGGCGGTGCGGGTTTGAAACCTGGCTCTGGCTTGGCCGGTTTCGGTTCCGCAGGTGCGGCTGGTTCTGCCGTTTCGCTAGCAGGCTGCGCCGGTTTCACATCTTGTATAGTTTCAGCTTGCGGCGCGAGGGCCGACTGCTCAACCGCCGCTTCAGCCACGGTTTCTACATTCTGCTCATCTGTTGGTGTTGCATCTTCAGACATACTCATCATTCTAGCGGACATTACCGCAAAAAACTGATGTAAAAATTAGTTTTATTGCGGAAGATGCAGTCCGAATTCACCGGTTGCCGCCATTCTCATGGCTACATCGAAGTGGTGGCTGGCAAACGTAGTGCTTAACGCGTCCACAGCGACAGCTGTATTATCGGGGTGGAATAGGTCTATACCTTGGCTCTTAACAAAGGGGTTAAGCACAGTTACCGCGTCAGCGACAACCATCTCCTCCCACTTGCTTTCCGGAGGCACAGTATAGGCTACACCGACACCGTCGCGAGGCGGCGGCCCAGTCAAAAATACTTTGTTGCTTGTAAAATCAACTATGCCACAGCCTGATGGACGGCCCGGCCTCTTTATGACCGGATGATTCCTATGCGTCTCTATCGCTAGTAACCCACGGCCGGAACGAAGAGTCGCTGAAATAAGCGTACGCCGACGGCCACCGTCCGCGCTAGGTTCGTCGTCCACTAACCGTGCGCCCAGCAGGCCGTAAGCCGTAGGAACGATCGTAAGGCCACCGCCCTGTTCCCTGTCAAATAAAGGCAACATCAGTTTACCAACACGCTCCGGAAGTTCCACTCCTAATTCTCTGCCTACTTCTTGCCATCGTTCCGTCATATTTTTATCCTTTCAGTGGTTTGCCGAGTTGCTGCAGCCGCGCTTCATTCGCCCATTTGTCGGCCATTTCGTTCCCCGGGTCGTTGTTGTGGCCGCGCACCCACACTAAAACTGCGTTGGAGTTTCGATATAACGGACACACTTCTTTTACAATGTCGAGATTCTTGATTTCACCGCCCTTTTTGCGCCAGCCGTTCTTTTCCCATGCCATCGACCATTTGGTGATAACGTTGATCCAGAACTCGCTGTCGGTGTAAATTTCGGCTTCTTCGCCATTGGCGTCTTTCAAGGCCGCGATAATTGCCTGGCCTTCCATGCGGATATTGGTGGTATTGTGGTCGCCGCCCAGCACCTGTACTTTCATGTCACGGATAACGGCGAAACCACCCGTGCCGGGGTTGGGCTCGCAGCTGCCGTCGGTGTAATAAACTATCATGATGTGCCTCCTATACTCAATAAAACAATGGTAACTGCCACTAATATGATACCCGCCCATTGCGCGCGACGCAGCGGCTCACGGAATATGCGGTTAGCCATCAAAAAATAAACCGCCGGGTACGAGCCCAACAGCGCCTCAATTATAATAAGATTTTTACCACTGCCGAGTGCATATGTCTGCAACAATTCGGCCACACCTATGGCAATGCCTGCAAATAGCACCAAAAGCCATGCTTTTTTACGTTGAGTTTCCCGAACAATGCCAACCGAACGACGGTTATACAACAACAGCGCACCAGCAACCATAACAGAAGCTATGAGTGTTTGCACCACGAACCAGGCGTGCGCCGTACCCAAATGCCCCACTGGCTTATGTAGCAGCATGCCGAATATGCCCCAGAAGGTCAGTGGCAACAAGGCAAACAAAACGCCCTTATCGAGCGCAAACGACTTGCGCCAATTTTCTGGCATACCAATAAGTACCACGCCAATTAACACTAAGGCCAGCAGCAGCAATGTGAGCATTGAGGGCCGCTGGTGCAAAAATACAATCCCCACCACGGCTGCGCTAGCCGGAAAACAACCAGCAACCACACCTACCAGCGCCGGATCTTTGGCAACGTGCAGGCCCTGGTTAAAGCCCCAGTACGCCACAAAGAACAGTGCGCCCAGCAACGCCGACCACCACAAAACGTAGCCATCAATATGCGAAAATTCATTATGTAATACGAGCGCAAACGGCACATATAACGAGAGTTTCAGAATGGTGAGCAGTAACATGCTGGCATCGCCACTCACCTTGCGCACAAACAGAGCGGTAAACACATCGCCACCAGCAAAGCCAATTGTTGCCGTCAGTGCTGCGGCAATTGCTACATCCATATTGGCCTCATTATACGGCACGCTAGCGGCCGCGGCATGAAAATTTATTGCTCTAGGTCTCTAGGCCAGCTACTATAGACGTCCCCACAGCCAACACACCACACATGCCAGCATAGGAATCTCGCTCCGCTTTGAAATGATTTGGCGAATGTGGCGATCTGCTAAAAACACCATTGCCGAGTTCGTTTAGCTGAGCCACCTGGCTATTGGTAAGCGCCAGTTGTTGCGCAACTAACTCCGGCACATCAGTACTAAAGCCTAAGAAACGCGCTGGGCAACCACCCGAATAACGCATAGCCATGCGCGTAACCCCGCCTTCGGGATAAATAGCATCAAGCTCGGCGTTATATGCCAGATGCGCCCTTGCTGCTTTCGTTACCACAGGATGTACCTTAAGCTCATCGCCGCTCGTATCAACTACGGGCGCGTGCGGATCTTGCCACATTGTTTGCATAACGTGCCCGTTGATTCCGCGCAAGCCGTCGGCAAAACCTGAACCGCCTGTTGCAAAGCCGCGCAACAAGTGCGGGGTACGCTCGTCTTTTAAGAAGGCCACGAGCCGTTCGACGTCTTCATTAAAACCGAGCTCTGGATGACGAAACGTAATGTTGCCCGTGGCACTCATAACAGTAGAAGCTTCGCCCATTAGGGGCTTGTTTGGGTCCCGCCCCGAACCGCCGCTGAAATATCGATGCAGCGCTATTCGTTGGTCGTCAGTAAGCACGCCAACCACATCTGCCAAGCGGGGCTCGGCAAAAAATTGGAACGATTTATCTAACTGCATCGCTAGCAGCATGGGCCGCGGGCTTTTTTCCGTGCGTACGGTGGCCTGATTGCGGATGTATGTGCCCTCTTTGTCCCGCAGTGTTTCATAAAATCCTTCGATGGAAGCATCTACCGTGCCTGCAAATACGGCGTGAGCCAAGGGACCTACCACGTGGCGGGAAAAAGATTTGCGGAGCGGGTCGTGTGGCGAGGGCTCATAATTTGGGCCATACTTAATAAAAGCGCCTACGTCGTAATTGGTCATATAAGCATGTAATAATAGAATAAAATTTGTATTCTATCAAGCGCGTTTATTCCCAGTGCTGGGTACTGGCGGCGAGGTTTATTAGCGATATTCCGGGTTGTGGTAGTCGAACCGTGCGCCAGCGTCCCACTTACTGCGCTGGTTGCCGTACGCAGGCACACCGCCCGCATCTTTCAGCATTTTGGCGAGATGCATGAGGTTCCATGTCATGAAGGTGGTGTTACGGTTCGTGAAGTCATTGTCTAAGCCAATCTTGCCGCCTTTGCCGTCGTTGTCGCCATAACTTGGGCCGGGGCCAGCTTCGCCAATCCAGCCAGCGTCGGCCTGTGGCGGGATCACGCAACCCAAATGCTGTAAACTGTACAGCACGTTTTGAGCACAGTGCTTAATGCCGTCTTCGTTGCCGGTTATTAAGCAACCGCCTACTTTGCCGTAGTACGCATACTGGCCCTTGTCGTTAAGTTCGCTGCTGCATGCGTACAAACGCTCAATTATTTTCTTGGTTTGAGAGCTGTTATCGCCCAGCCAAATCGGCCCCGCCAGCACTAAAATGTCGGCGACTTTTACTTTCTCGTAAATTGCGGGCCACTCGTCGTCGAGCCAGCCTTTTTCACGCATGTCCGGATACACGCCAGTGGCAATATTTGGGTGGTCTACCGTGCGGATTACCTCAGTACTAACGCCATGTTTTTCCAAGATATCAGTGCTGATTTTAATGATCAAGTCGGTGTGGCTGGGCGCCGGAGATTTGGTGAGCGTACCGTTAAAAAACAACGCCTTCAAACCGCTAAAATCGTACTTGTTTGCTTGGTTATCTGCCATATAATCTCCCTCGGTTATAGATTCATCATACCAACTGTAGCATTATTCTGGATATGTCAGCCTGTACAAAGCTTGATAAAGCACAGGGTCATTCACCACGTGCTCGAAATTCATACCTGCAATCCACTCTGTAAACTTGGGGTCCTGCCCGGGCATAAATACATCCGCGTCCGGTTGCGGCTTAACAAGAGCCATGTACGCGTCAAAAAGATCGCTCCGCGTTTGTGCCATATCTCCGCTTTGCGGGCCGGTGGTAACCCGCAGTACATCTTGCAGCGCAAATTCAGACACAATTTTACCCACGTGCTGATATCGTTTTACGCTCTCCGGTGTTACAAGGTATCTATCGCACTGCTCGCCACACTGCGTCACTGCCTGCGGCGTTATGAGCTTTGGGTCGTCAACGTGTAGTTCCAACCCCACTCCTGCATCGTGAGCCGCAACCATAGTGAGCGTGTACGCCTGGACGTGCGATGTACGCCGGGTAAGCGGCCGCCAACCAGCTACCGCCATGACTACACCTTTCAACATGTCGGTTTTTATATTGACCGGCGTTAATGGGAACTCGCCTTTTTCAACACCACTGCGTAGATTTTGATAAAACGTGGCAGCGAGTTCAGCCATTTATTACAAGTGAGCGGCAAGGTCGGCAATAGCCACGCGCTGCTGCTGCGCCGTGTCGCGGTCGCGGACCGTTACCGTGCCGTCTTCCAGAGTCTGGAAGTCGATTACAATGCACGCCGGTGTGCCAATTTCATCTTGGCGGCGGTAGCGCTTGCCGATATTGCCGTTGTCGTCCCACATTACGGCGCCTAAGTCTTTCTTGAGTGCGGCATATACTTCACGGGCTTTGGTTGCCAGCTCGGGCTTATTCTTCAGTAGCGGGCTTACGCAGGCTTTTACCGGGGCGAGGTGCTTCGGCAATTTTAGGTACACGCGCTTTTCGCCGTTCATTTCATCTTCGGTGTAGGCAGATGTGAGCACAGCCATAATGGCGCGCTCTACGCCGAACGAGGGTTCAATTACATGTGGCACAAATGGCTCGCTACCATCTTTCGGGCGATAGCCCATTTTCTTGCCACTAACGCGCTCGATATTTTTCAGATCAAAATCGGTTCGGTATGCAAGGCCGAGCAATTCGTGGCGGCCATGGGGGAAATCAAACTCGAAGTCGATGGTACGCTTGCTGTAATGCGCGCGATCTTCTTCTGGAACTTCAAGTTCGTGCACATTATCTTTTGGTAATCCAAGTGCCTCGCACCATTCATGTACAGCTACGCGCCACTTTTCAAAACACTCTTCCCAATTTTGCGGATTTACAAAATACTCAATCTCCATTTGCTCGAATTCACGGGAGCGGAACACGAAGTCGCGCGGGCTTATCTCATTTCGAAATGCCTTGCCTTGCTGAGCTAAACCAAATGGCAAATCCGGGTAAAAACTATCTACAACATTCTTAAAGTTAGTAAAAATACCTTGTGCAGTCTCCGGCCGAAGATAGCTTGTTGCTGGATTGATTCCTTTACCTTCATGATGAACTTCCCTATTGGCACCGCCAGTAATAGTGTGCTTATACTCTGCAGTCTCAATTATCGTATTACCTTCCCCGTCATCAATTATAAAACTTATAAGATCATCGACAGGGCCAACTAAAGTTTTAAACATCATATTAAAAGATCTAACCGCAGACAATTTGTTACCGTCTGGACTTAATATATTTTTTTCCTCAATGAGCTGGTCTAATTGTTTAATAGAGAGTCCCTCGGCATCAAAACCAGCGTCTTTAATAACATGGTCCGCACGGTATCGGCGATGGTTAACTGTATCTTCTACTAACGGATCAGTGAATGTATCGACGTGGCCGCTTGCCTGCCAAACCTTCTGGTTCATAAGAATTGCGGCGTCAACCCCGTACATATCTTCACGACTATCAACAAACATCTTCCACCACAGCCCCATGATATTGCGCTTCAGCGCCACGCCCAGCGGGCCATAATCCCATGTACCGGCCAAACCGCCGTAAATTTCGGAGCCTTGGTAAATAAAGCCGCGGCGCTTGGCCAGGCTGGCAATGTCGTCTAGGGAGATATTGTCGCTCATAATGCCAGTATTATAACAGATGGAGCAGATTATTTGCCCACTTACGCTAGCGGACGCGTCAGCTTAAACGCATGGCGGGTTTCATGTTTCCTATTGGGAGGTAGCCAGCCGTACGTGGGAATGATCTCGCCGGAAAGCACTTCCGTTCCGGACTGCCGATATTGCTTTACATGCGCGTTTACCTGCTCAAGTTGCCGCCCGTCGGTGTTGAAATACATAACGCCGCCCGGTTTGAGCGACTGAAATACGTTATCGATGATACGTTCGGGGCGTTTATTGTGCAGGTGCACCTCATAGGAATATGCCAGGTCGTACGAGCTGGGCGGCAATTTCTCGGCCGCCAAATCTAGTACTGCATAATTCACTAAGCCAGCCCCTAGAGCAACACGCGTCCGGCGTTTTTCGCCAAAGCGCGAAAAATCATAATCCGACACAGCGTCACCAAGAAGACGTTCCGGCTCTACGCCTTCTATTATAATTGTCTGCTGGAACAGACTAACAAGTTGGTTGCCCGTGCCGCAGCCTGCATCTAAAACAGTGACCGTATTTTGGCGGGCGCACAACTCAGCCAACGTATACTTAGGCCCCTTCCCATCTAGGTAGTAAAACGCTTCGTGCAGTGCGCCACTATCTCTGTCTAAATCAAGAAGCTGGTAGCCGTGCAGCTCGCTAGCAGTAGGTACTTGTAAATTAAACCTGTCACTATGAAAGGTTTCTAAGCGCTGTTGTAGCTCGCCAGGGGTAATCATAGCAGCATATTGTACAACAATTTTACAAATGTGTCTGCGCCATGGCGGCAACCTGTGGGGCGAGCGCTTTCACAAGCGCATCGCTTCCCTGCACTTGCGCCAGCAATTTCGCTGTCGTTTCGGCAAAACTTAAACGCAAAAATTTGATGTGCCCGGCGTTGAAACGGCCGTGTTCGCGCGGGTCGAAACCCATTTCCTCAAAACTGAAGTCGTAGAGCCGGTTCGCCTCTAATTTATTACCGTACACGTCGACATGCAGGTTGGGCGTGCGCCCACCCAACCGCAACAACTGCGCCTGAAACCAAAAGTTAATTGTGGCAAGCGGCACCGCCTGGTCATTTAGCGCTTCGAATGTTCTCTGCAAGAGCATAAAATATTCTTCCTCGGCTCGGTCTTCGGTAATTTTATTAAGCTGTTTTATGAGCTCATAGCCCAACATCGTACGGTCCAAATCCTGTACAATGCGGCCAAAATGTTTGTCGAGCCGGGTAGAAACAAGCGTACCTAAATCTGTCCGCCCCTGAATAAACGTTATGGTGCTAACGCTGAATAATTCTATACCGCCCGCCAACTTCGATTTCACGCGGCGCACACCTTTCGCCAGCAAGTGCAGCTTGCCATATTCCGGTGTAAGCATGGTGAGGATGCGGTCGGCCTCGCCGTAGTCTGTGCGGCTCAGAATAATCGCAGACGTAACCAACTGTTTCATGCCATTTTTTCTGATTGATTTTGTATTTCGCGTGTTTGCTCGCGCACCGTCTGCAACAATTGCGTGAGCGAGGTACGCGGCTTGTATAGCAACGCCTTTACGCCCAGGTCGCGGCGCAAGCTTTCCTCAACCTGAATGGTTTGCGTAGGCGGTAACATGCTGTGCACGATAACCGGCACGTCCTTCCACTCGGGATATGAACGAAATTCGTGTAAAAACTCCAGGCCGCTGTGCTCAGGCAGCTGTAGCTCCAAAATTACCACGTCTGGTTGGTGCTTGTCGGCGGCAAAAACAGCCGTCTGTGCGCTTGCCGCATGAGCTACACTAAAGCCATCCTGCTGCAATGCCTGAGTGTACGTTTGCGCGAGTAAGGTGTTGGGTTCAAGTAATAAGACGTGCATAGTGGGTACAAAAATTATACAAGTTGCAGCTGTTGGCTGGGTTGGAGTGTAGCGGCCAAGCCGCCGGCATGCAGATACCTGCCCACGCGCAAGCGGCTTTCCATGGAGCGCAAAATAGTGTCGGCCACAAACAAACCAGCCGCACTACCGGCGCCAAGCTCAGCAAATGGCTGACGAGCCTTGCCACACAATGCCTGTGCCCTGCGCCATGCGCTGGCGCTCACTGCCTGGTTCGTACCATACATGCCAGCAACAATGCCATGTGGCGTACGATGGGCCGCCAGCAGCACACGCGCAGGTTTTTTACCCACGCTTTCTGAAAGATCGCTAGCCTGCGTTGCTTGCGCCTCTACCAACGCAAACCCCAAACTTAACAGCGCTGCTTTCAAGCCGCGCGCATTGCTCATAACGGGGCCGTAGCGGCCTGCCATATCCAAATCTACAGTTACACCATATTGGCGGGCAAAACCATGCAAATCGTGCGCGGCGTCTACCAGTAAAGACGAAACCGACACCGGCTCCAATTCCAGCTGAGTCTGCGTACGCAGCAATTCCAGGCCTAATAAATAACTGTCTACCAGCATGAGGGCGGCATCGGCCTGCGTGGCGATAGTTGCCGCGTCGAACCCATGCACCTGCGCCGCTGGTGTGTCCGCAAGCCCTCTACGTCCCTGCAGTACACCAAGTTCAGCCTGGCGTGCAATAATCGCCAGCGGCACTTTTAGCTGCTCTGCAACAGATGCCAACAGCTCGTTTGCCTCCGGCCGCACATCGTTATTTAACGCCATGGTGTCCCCTCTTCCTATAGATTCATACTACCACAGATTGCGGGCAAAGCGGCAATACTACCCAAGCGATTACGGAGAGAATGAGAAGTTTGGCAAGATGATATTGTTGAAGTCGGGTTCAAAGTCTTGCGATTCGGTAGAAACCAGCATGGTAAGGTTGCGCAGCGGCATAATGATGACAGTTCCCTGATTCTGGTTTGAAATTTGGCCGTCGATACGGGTACCTATAACGCTTGGAACTTTTTGGAAGCTAAACGGCGACGCTGTCACTTTCTTGCCCTGCACCAGGGAGTCGTAGTTTTGCAGCTGCTGGGCATAGCTTTGGTTTATTACCTGGATGCGCAAGGCATAGGTGGTGTCGTCGTCTTGGACGTCGCCGACAACATCGGGCTGGAAGTAAGCGCTCAGCGGAGTGCTCGTGTTTTTAATAACGTAGCCGCTCCAGGTTTTAGGATATTTAGCCGTGATGCTACCGAACTGAGACGGACCAACAAACTGTTTCAAGGGATTTTTAGCTTCTTCGGCGTATTTAGTAGCGTCTTGTTGCTGTGCCACCTTCACTGC
>Ga0070667_100000663_pt1 | contig 33405 bp, 29 predicted proteins | sample KBSS33metaG_FD_64659 | JGI IMG/M metagenome (GOLD analysis project Ga0070667, IMG submission 64659) | Switchgrass rhizosphere microbial communities from Kellogg Biological Station, Michigan, USA - KBS S3-3 metaG | ecosystem: Host-associated > Plants > Roots > Rhizosphere > Soil ...
TTTCGTGCCGATGAACTGAAAGCACGCGTACGTCTTCGCGGTCCCGTCTGCGAGCGGCTCGACGTAGATCGAGCTGAGGTGATGACGGGCGGGGAGAAAGTCGGCGTCGACGAATTGCCCACTGGTGCGGGTGAATAGCCCGAGAATCTCGTCGGGGCCCGTGAACCGCTCACCGCCGATGTCCAGCACGCCGTCGGGGGCAAACAGCTGGGTCAGCCGTTCGACCTTGCCGGTGTCGGCCAGGTACTGGTAGCTGGTCATCAGATGCGTGACGCCGACGCGGATCTCGACCTCGTCGCTCATGGCTTGCGCCTAGCTGTCCAGGTCCTTGACCTTTGCCATCTTCAATACGTCGAGCCGCTTGTCGAGCTCCTCGGTCGAGAGCTTGTCTCCGATCAGGCCGCGATCGATGACCGTCTGACGAATCGTCTTGCGCTCCTTGAGCGCTTCCTTGGCCACCTTGGCGGCTTCCTCGTAGCCGATCGCCGAGTTCAGCGGCGTCACGATGGACGGCGACGACTCGGCGAGTTCGCGCAGGTGCTTGTCGTTGGCCACAAGGCCGTCGATGCACTTGCTGGCGAACAGCTTCGACACGTTCGACAGCAGCGTGAACGACTCGAGCACGTTGCGCGCCATCATCGGGATGTACACGTTGAGCTCGAAGGCGCCAGAGAGACCGCCGACGGTAACCGCCGCATCGTTGCCGATGACTTGAGCGGCCACCTGCGTAACGGCTTCGGGGAGAACCGGATTCACCTTGCCGGGCATGATCGAGCTACCTGGCTGCAGATCGGGGAGCGCAAGCTCGCCGAGGCCCGTTAGCGGACCCGAACCCATCCAGCGGACGTCGTTGGCGATCTTGGTCAGCGATACCGCGATGGTCTTGAGCGCGCCCGAGGCCTCCACCAAGCCGTCACGTGCCGCCTGCGCTTCGAACGAGTCCGCCGCCGTTCGCAATTCGGCCAGCCCGGTCTGGTCGGCGAGCACCTCGACGACCTTGGCTCCGAATCCGTCAGGCGCATTGAGCCCGGTGCCGACGGCCGTCCCGCCGATGGCGAGTTCGCCGAGGCGTGGAAGGGTGGCCTTGACCCTCTCGATGCCTGCTTGAATCTGCCGAGCGTAGCCACCGAACTCCTGGCCGAGGGTCACCGGCACCGCGTCCATGAGGTGCGTGCGTCCGCTCTTGACGACGGTGTGCCACTGCCGCGCCTTGCTGGCCAACGATTCGTGCAGCACCTCCAAGGCCGGAATCAGGTGGCGCACGGCGGCTTCCGTCGCCGCGATGTGCGTCGCCGTTGGGAAGGTGTCGTTGGAGCTCTGCGACATGTTGACGTCGTCGTTGGGGTGGACGGTCACGCCGTTGCGGGCGGCGATGCTCGCGATCACCTCGTTGGCATTCATGTTCGAGCTGGTGCCCGAACCCGTCTGGAACACGTCGATGGGGAACTGGTCGTCGTGCAGGCCGTCGGCGATCTCGCCGGCGGCGGCAATGATCGCGTCGGCCTTATCGGCGGCGAGCAGACCAAGGTCCTTGTTCACCTGTGCGCAGGCTGCCTTCAGCAGGCCGAGCGCCCGGATCTGGGTGCGCTCCAGACCGCGGAACGAGATCGGGAAGTTCTCGACGGCCCGCTGAGTCTGTGCGCGCCAGAGGGCGTTGACGGGCACGCGCACCTCGCCCATGGTGTCGTGTTCGATGCGGTACTCGGGCTCGGCGGCCTTGTTGTCGACGACGCTGTCGGTGGACATGTGCTCCCTCGGTGTGAAAGTGGCGATGGGTGGTCAGGGAAGGGGATATGCAGCGGAGATGTCGCCGGTGAAGTCGACGGCAGAGTACTCGTTCAGTTTGGAGAGCCGGTGATAGGCGTCGATCATGCGGACGGTGCCGGACTTCGATCGCATCACGATCGACTGGGTGGTGCAGCCGCCGCCGAAGTATCGGACACCCCGAAGCAGGTCGCCGTCGGTGACGCCCGTGGCCGAGAAGAACACGTTCTCCCCTGACACCAGGTCCTCGGTGGTCAGCACCTTGTCGAGGTCGTGGCCCGCGTCGATGGCCTTCTGGCGTTCGGCGTCGTCGGTCGGTGCGAGTACGGCCTGAATCGCGCCGCCCATGCAACGGATGGCGGCCGCGGTGATGATGCCCTCGGGGGTGCCGCCGATTCCGGCGAGCATGTCGGTGCCCGAATCGGGCCTGCATGCCGAGATGGCACCTGCGACGTCGCCGTCGGAGATCAATCGGATCCTGGCGCCACTGAGCCGGACTTCCTCGATGAGCTTGGTGTGGCGGGGCCGGTCGAGCACGCACACGGTGACGTCGGCGACGCTGTAGTTGCGCACCTTGGCGACCCTGCGGATGTTCTCGCCGATGGGGGCGGTGATGTCGATGACGTCGGCGGCGTCGGGACCGACCGCGATCTTGTTCATGTAGAACACCGCCGAGGGGTCGAACATGGCGCCGCGCTCGGCGACTGCGAGCACCGAGATCGCGTTGGGCATGCCCTTGCTCATCAGCGTGGTGCCATCGACGGGATCGACGGCGAAGTCGCAATCCGGCCCGTCGCCGTTGCCGACCTCTTCGCCGTTGTAGAGCATCGGGGCGTTGTCCTTCTCGCCCTCGCCGATCACGACAACACCGCGCATCGACACGGAGTTGACCAGTTCGCGCATCGCGTCGACGGCTGCCCCGTCGCCGCCTTCCTTGTCCCCGCGACCGACCCACCGGCCTGCTGCCATCGCACCCGCTTCGGTAACCCGGACCAGCTCGAGGGCGAGGTTGCGATCAGGTGCTTCTCGGCGCGATGGCGTCATGCGCAGATTGTCCCATTAGCGAGACCGACGGTGCGTGCTGGGATACTGGCGGACGTGATCCCAACGCCGGAGCCCATCCCGGCCCCGAAGCCAGCGAAGTCACGGCTACTGCAGGATGGCCGGGACATGTTCTGGTCGATGGCGCCGTTGGTCGTCGGCTGCATCGTGCTCGCTGCCCTGTTCGGCATGTGCTCGTTCGCGCCGACCGGTCCCGGAGTGGGGCCGACGCCAGCCTTCGATGCCCCCGCCGCGCTGAAGGCCGACGCCGCTGCGCTCAAGTTTCCGGTCCGCCTGCCCAAGCTGCCGGACGGCTGGCAGGCGAACTCCGGTGGCCGAGGCGGAATCGACGGTGGGCGGACGGACGACTCCGGCAAGCCTGCACGCGCGGTGACGTCCCGGGTGGGCTACATCGCGCCGACGGGGATGTTCGTGAGCCTCGTCCAGAGCAACGCAGACGAGCACTCGCTGGTCGCGTCGCTGGATCCCGGCCTGGTTCCGACTGGCACGCAGGACGTGGACGGCGTGCGGTGGATCACTTACGACGGAGCCCAGGACGGACGCCCGGTGTGGACGACGCGGGTGGTCGTGCCGAGCGGAGCCGCGCAGTTGGCGATAACCGGCGCCGCCGGTACGAATGAGTACCGTACGCTGGCCGTGGCTACGCAGACGCAGCCGCCTCTGCCGTCGAATTAAGCCCAAGCCGTCAGCTAGGAGCGTCCATGCCAGGATCCGAACCCGATGTCGCCGCGAGCACGGCTCCGGAAGCCGATCTGACCGGCTGGACCGTGGAACCGTTCACTGCGGCTGGCTACACCCACGACGTCTATCGCAAGGGTGATGGCCCGGGGGTGGTGCTGATCCCCGAGATGCCGGGGATCCACCCAGGTGTGCTTGCGCTCGGAAATCATCTGGTGGACCACGGTTTCACCGTTGCGTGCCCGTCGCTGTTCGGCACGCCTGGCGCGCCGGGCATGCGACCCGGTGCGGTGCCCGTCATGCTGCGCGGTTGTGTGGCAAAGGAGTTCGCAGGCTTCGCGACGAACGCCGACCGGCCCGTGGCTCACTATCTTCGCGCGCTGGCGCGCGACCTCAACGAGAAGACGCCAGGCAAGGGCGTCGGCGTCATCGGTCAGTGCTTCACGGGCGGGTTCGCGCTGGCCGCAGCGGTCGACGACAGCGTGCTTGCTCCGGTGCTGAGCCAGCCGTCGACGCCGATCGGGCTGACGCCCAGGATGAGGCGTGATCCCGGGCTCTCCGAAGGCGAGCTCGAGGTCATCGAGCGTCGCGTCGCGAACGAGGGCCTGTGCGCGTTGGGCCTGAGGTTCAGCGGAGACATCTTGGCGCCCGGGGAGCGTTTCAAGACGCTCAAGGATCGACTCGGCGACGCGTTCGAGGTCATCGAGATCAACTCGGCGAAGGGCAACGAACACGGGTTCGGCCGATCTGCGCACTCGGTACTGACCTTGGAGGTGCGCGAGGTCGACGGACACCCCGCCTACGAGGCGCGCAAGCGGGTGGTGGAGTTCCTCAAGGAGCGGCTGACGCCGGCTTAGACTCCGTTTTCTGCTGTGTCGCAACCCGCTTGCGGGCCCGGTCGAGCAACATCCGTAGTCGGCTCGGCTTCTTGGGTTCGTCGTCGTCGGGGTCCGACATCGGAACTCCCTTGTACACGGCGAGATACACGCTGATCGTCGTGACGATGACGATCATCAGCACCGGGCCGATGACGATCCCCAGGAAGCCGAACATCGTGATGCCTGCGAACACCGCAAGCAGCATCAGGGCCGAGTCGAGGCGGGCTGCGCGCGGTACCAGGATCGGCCGCAGGACGTTGTCGATGTTGGTGACGACGAGCAGGTGCCAGACGATCACGAACATGCCGCCAAACACGTTGCCGAACAGGATCATTCCGATGCCGAACGGAATGCTGACGACGCCACCGCCCAGGGGGATGACGGACAGCACGCTGAGCAGGATCGCGAAGATGAAGAAGCCTTCGTGGAAGCCCGCGATGTAGATCGACGCCGCGCCCGCGATGCCCTGAGCCAGCGCGATGACGAACTGTCCGAGCACAGTCCCGCGGACCATCGCCCCCATCTTCGCCAGGTATAGATCCGTGATCTCCTCGCCGAGCGGGTTGAGCTTGCGGATCAGCGTCTGCACGCCTTCGCGGTTGGAGAGCAGCGAGACGAGGACGTAGATGAAGAGGACGGCAGACGTGACGGCACCTGCGAGGCCGCCGAGAGCGCCCTGCAGGAATTCGAGGCCGAATTGGCCAGCGTGCTGTGCGAGCTCGGTCATCTTCTGCTGCAACAGTTCCGGCGTGACGTTGACGCCGTGCAGGAACGGCACCTTGTCCAGCACGTCGTTGACGACGGTGAGAGCGCGATCACCCAGCGAACTGAGGTCGGTGTGCGACACCCAGGTCGACACGCTGCGGACCATGGCGCTGATCTGGACGACGGCGAGCAGCACGAGAAGCGCCAGCGGAATGATCACCGCGCACAGTGCCGACAGCACCGTGAACGTAACGGACAGGCCCTTTCCGAACCGCTTTTGGAACCAGTCGAACAGCGGGTTGAACAGGTAGGCGAAGACGGCCGCCACCACGATGAGCATGAAGTACTGGCGCAGGAAGTAGGCGCCGAAGGCGAGCGCGACCGCGGTGGCGACGGCGAGTGCACGCTTCTGCGATGCGGTGAACTCGGTCATCCCGCCCTTGGTGGCCACGATTGCCAATCCTGTCAGGCTTCCGTGTTTGGCGTGCGGGTCCGGTTCACGACGACATCAGTTTGTTGACGTGTCCGACGATGTCGGGGTAGCGCTTCATGTGGGAACCGCCGTTGAGATCGAGCACCTCGCCCGTGAGCCACGACGCGCCGGAGGAGCAGAGGTAGAGCACCGCGGCCGCAATGTCTTCCGGTGTGCCTGCGCGGCCGAGCGGGGTGTTCTCCACGTACTCCTCTAGCATCCCGGGCACCAGCGCAACACCCGCGGTGAGCGGCGTGTGCACGAAGCCGGGAGCGATGGCATTGACGCGGATGCCTCGCGGTGCGAACTCGAGTGCGGCGACCTGGGTGAGCATCGACAGGCCCGCCTTGGCCGAGCAGTAGGCGCTCATGCCGACGGCGGGCTGGCGCGCGTTCAACGACGACATCCAGACCAGCGAGCCGCCGTCGACGAGGTGGCGTCCCGCGTACTTGGCGACTATCAGTGACCCGGTGAGACAGACGTCGACGACCGACCGGAACTGGTCGACCGGCATGTCGACGATCGGGCTGACGTTGCTGAAGCCTGCGGTGGCGACGACGACGTCAACGGGACCGTGATTCTCGAAAAGCCTTGCCACCGAGGCTTCGTCGGTGACGTCGGTCTGAGCCCAGCCGTGTGGTTCACCGAGTTCACCCGCGCGGACCTCGGCGCCCTCGGCGTTGAGGTCGGCCACCGTGACGCGGTAGCCGTCGGAGGCCAGGGCTTGCGCGCTGGCCCAGCCGATGCCCGATGCACCGCCGACGACGAATGCGGTTCTGATGCTCACGTGGTGCTCCGATCGGGTCGTGGGTCGGCCCATTTCTCCGCGATGGCGGTCCATGGGTCGGCGTAGGTTTGGGCGCTGCGATAGTAGGCGGCGCGACGGGTGGTGATGGCGCGTGCCAGCGGGGAGACCCCACGAAGCAACCCGCGCTTCCACCCCATCATCTCGGAGGCTTCGATGAGCATGTCTGACCACGAATGATGTTGGTAGCCAAGCGCTTCCTGGGCTCTTGCGGTGTCCATCCAATCGGTGTTGAACCAGCCCTCGTCATCATCGGGGTTGCCCTTGAGCCCGACGGGCAGTCCGTCCACTAACCCCAGTGCCGCGGCGAACGACGGCGCGACGTCGCCGTAGACGTGGCGATGCGAATCGTCACCGCCGATGAGCAACGTCTCACCGAGTACGTCCGCGGTGGTAGCAGCCGCGAAAGCCGTTGCGACGTCTCGCACGTCGACCGTCTGAACGCGATTGTCGATGGGCAACAGACTCTCGAAGTAGGCGTTGTCGAGCTTCAAGTAGCTTCCGAGGTCGACGCTGAGCACGCCGCCGAGGCGAAGAATCACCCAGTCCAAGGTCGATGCGCGGACGAGGGTTTCGGCCTCGACCTTGTGCTGGCCGTAGACGTCCGCGGGGTTGACGGGGGTGTCGGCGGTGAGCAAGTCTGTGAAGCGATACGGGTTGCGCGATCCGTACACCCCGATGCTGGAGGCCTGAATGAACCGTGGCGGGTTCGCCTGCTTCTGCGCGGCGGCCAACAGTGCAGCCGTGGCGTCGACGTTGACCCTGCGTGCGATGTCGCGGCGCGTGTAGATGAAGGGTGGAATGACCGCCGCCAAGTGGATGATCGCGCTGGGCGACACCGTCGCCACCAGATCGTCGACTACTTCTGGGTCGGTGAGATCGGCGAACTGCGCGGTGGCGCGGGAGGGCAGACCCCCGGCGGCCTTCCGGTTGGCAGGGGTGTCGAGGTCGGTGGCGACGACGGCACGGGCGTCGGAGGCCAGCTTCCGTACCACCGCAGAGCCGACGAGGCCGAAGGCCCCGGTGACTAGTACCTTCATCCAGCTCCTCTGACGAATCTAGAACGTGTTGCAAGAAACGTTCGTCCAGCAGCCAGTTCTACACCAGGCCGCTCGGCTCATGGTCGCTTGATACAGCGGAAGCCTATGTGGCTCATGCCCGTGTCGATCATTTGTGGCCGCCGTGCGGCGGGGCGATAGCGCAGGCAATACGAGTCCGCGCACAAGAAGGAGCCGCCCTTGATCACGCGGCGCGGGACCTGGAACTGCGGTTGCGCCGGGTCGTAGGTGTCCTCGGCACAGCAGGGCGTGTCCACACGGGTCGGCCCAAACCAGTCGGTCGTCCACTCCCAGACGTTTCCCGCCATGTCGTACAGGCCGTATCCGTTCGCGGCGAATCTGCCCACCTCAGCGGTGGTGCCGTAGCCGGTGTCGGGGAGGTAGGGAAACTCGCCGTGCCAGTAGTTGGCGAGTTGCTGGCCGGGGGCCTCCGGTTCGTTGCCCCACGTGTATGTGGCGCCGTCGAGACCCCCGCGTGCGGCGACCTCCCACTCGGCTTCGCTCGGTAGCGCCAAGCCCGCCCACTCCGCGTAGACGGCCGCGTCCTCGAACGCTACGTGCACGACCGGGTGATTCTGGCGTGCCTTCACCGACGAACGCGGGCCGCGAGGATGCCGCCAACACGCACCGGGCGTCCACGTCCACCACAGGTTCATGTGGCGGTAGTTCACGGGCCCCGACGTCCTGGTGAACACCATCGATCCCGGCTGCAGGTTCTCCGGTGGTGCTCCCGGGTAGTCCTCTGCGTCGAGGGGTCGCTCGGCGACGGTGACATAGCCCGTCTCGTCGACGAAGTCGGCGTACCGAGCGTTGGTCACCTGGTGGGTCTGCATCCAGAAACCCTCGACGGTCACGGCGTGGCTGGGTGCCTCCTCTTCGTAGTGTGCGTTCGACCCCACCGTCGTCGTCTGCGTGGGTATCCACACTAGATCGTCAGCCACGCTGCACCGCCCGTCGTTGAGATCGCACTGACGGCGAAGAAGTGCGAGTAACCATCGCCAAGAGTGCGATCTCAACGTGATTGTCAGGCAAAGACGGTCGCCCAGTCGTTCTTCATGCTGACGACGGTCCAGCCCCCCGAGCTGGCAAGGTCCAAGGCCTTCTCCGCGCCCCCGACGTAGTCGAACTCGCGATCGGCGTCATCGTGAAGGATGAGAAGGCGCAAGCCGTGGGTGAACTCCAGCATCTCGATGTCGCCGTTGGAGTTGCCTGCGGCGAAGATGGGCCGCCGCCCGATGCGGCTCCACAACCGCGCCGGCTTGACGGGCCCGTCGTCGAGGAACTCGGGCGTCGCCGTGGTGTAGAGGTCTCCGTCGCGATAGACCAGGCCAACCGAACTGCCCACCACTCGCTCCGGCGGAATTCCGTACAGCGGCCCGGTGATTGGGCGCATGAAGTCACGCCCGCCGCCCGACACGATGTAGCAGGTGAAGCCGTTGCCTTCCAGATAGCGCAGCAACTCCACCATCGGTGCATAACCGCACGCGGTGTACGGCCTTTCAAGCGTCGGGTGCTTCGCGTCGGCGAAGAATGCGTCGAACCGGCCACGAAGCTCATCGACGGTGATCTCGTGCTGCGACGTAAGTATCGCTGCGACAAGCGGTTTCAGGTCAGTGTCGTCACCCTGGTAGTGCTTGGTCACGGTATCGCCAAGCCACTTCAAGTCACCGGTATAGGCCGCCTTGTACGGTTGCTTCTCGCGCAGCGAGGGATCTGCCTCGGCCTGTTCCTTGAACCTCCGCAGTAGGAAGTCGAGTTGGATGTACATCGGTTTCTCACACCACAGGGTGCCGTCGTTGTCGAAGACGGCGACACGGTCTTCTGCCGCAACGAAATCCGGCCCACCTTCCGCGGTGACCCTACCAACGAAGTCGACGATCGCCGCCTTCGCAGAAGATCCAGGGCCGTCGGTCCAACTCTCCAACATCTAGTCGGCCGCCAGGAACGCGTCGAGCTTCTTGACGATCTGGTCGATGCTGAAGCTGGCGGGTGGATGCCGAGGCGGGAACTCCTTGAACGTGTCGAGGAACGCCGACGCCATCGCCGTCGCGTAGAAGACGAAGAAGTCCCGCCGCAGAAACCACTCGTAGTACGTATTCGACGTGACGTCGGCGTACTCGAACGGGTCGGTGCGCAGGTTGAACAGCTTGGGTACCCGCAGTTCCGTGAACGGCTCGGCCCAGATCTGCAGGGTGCCACGACACCGTTGTTCTGCGAAGACGATCTTCCAGTTCTCGAAGCGCATCGCGACCAGCTCGGCGTCGTCGTTGAAGTAGAAGAACCCGCGCCGCGGGCTGTGCTCGACCTCGCCCATCAGATAGGGCAGTAGGTTGAACCCGTCGATGTGGACCTTGTACTCGGTCTCACCGTCGGCACCTGCCTTATGGCCCTTCTTCAATTCGTCGCTCACGTCCGGGTCGCCCGCGGCGGCGAGCAACGTCGGCAGCCAGTCGTGGTGTTGGATGATGTCGTTGGATACGCTGCCCGCCTTGATCTTTCCTGGCCAGCGGATCATCTCTGGCACCCGATAGGCGCCCTCCCAGTTGGTGTTCTTCTCGCTGCGGAACGGCGTTGTGCCAGCGTCCGGCCACGTGTTGCGGTGTGGGCCGTCGTCGATGGTCTCCATCCGCTTTGCGGTCAGCGGGCCGGTGTCCGTGATCGTCTGCTTGCCGACGGGGCCGAACTTCGGGTCGTCGGGTTCGGTCGACACCTCGTCGAGTGCCTTGCAGTCCATTACGCCGCGCGGCAGTGCCAGCTCGTAGAGCCTGGGGAACTGGTCCTTGTGCGGGTAGTCGAACTGCTCGGGCTCTTCCTCGGCGTTGAGGTGGTACAGGTTGCCGTAGAACTCGTCGAAGCCGTGCACGGTCGGCAGGTACTTGTTGAGGTCGCCGAAGTGGTTCTTGCCGAACTGGCCCGTCGCATAGCCCAACGGCTTGAGCAACTCGGCGATGGTGGGATCTTCGGCGGCCCAGCCGATGTCGACGCCGGGCACTCCGACCTTGCTCATGCCCGTGCGGTACACGCTTTGTCCACTGATGAACGCCGCGCGGCCCGCCGTGCAGCTTTGCTCCCCATAGGAATCGGTGAAGCGCATGCCCTCGCTCGCGATGCGGTCGATGTTGGGCGTGCGGTAGCCCATCATGCCGTCGCTATAACAACTCAAGTTGGTGATGCCAATGTCATCGCCCCAGATGACGAGAATGTTGGGCTTTCCGTTTGGCACGTCTACTCCCTCGTATCGCTTCCGAACGTCCAATCCCCGAACCGGGCCAACGCTATTCGGGTACGCGCGCGATTGTCGGGGCTTGGCGGAACTTCTCAGTCGATGCTTACGTGGGCCAACGGGGGGTTAGGTCGCTGCCGCGCTCACGGAGGTCGAGCCCGCCGCCTTCATGCGGTCGTAGAGTTCGGTGTAGTAGGGCAGACACTCGGCCATCGCCTGCTGAGTGTTGAATCGCGGCTCATAGCCCAGGTCACGCTTCGCCTTGGCGATGGAGAAGTAGTTGTCAATGGTGATGCGCTCGACGCCAAGCGGTTCGATCAGCGGCTTCGGAATGCCGAAGCGGAAGTGCAGCCACTGCCAGACCTTCATCACGAACAACACCAGGCCACCTGGCACGCGAAGCGTGGGATACGGCTCGCCGCAAGCCTCGACGACGGGGCGGGCGAATTCGAACATGTTGATCGGCTCGCCGTCGTTGATGAAGTAGGCCTGCCCTGGCGCGGAACCACCGGGTACCAGGTGTTCGCCCGCGAGGATGAAGCCGTGAATCAGGTTGTGCACGTAAGAGTTGTCGAGTTTGACGTCCTTGCTACCGACGAGCACCTTCACGTGGCCGGCGAGCACGCTCTCGAACACCTTGCGAAACATCGTCTGATCACCGCGACCCCAGATTCCGCTTGGCCGGATGGAGCACGTCAGCATTCCGTGCTCAGCGTTCTGTTCCAGGACGAACTTCTCGGCGACCACCTTGGTCTCGGTGTACAGATCGTTGAATCGTTCCGTGTAGGGCAGCGTCTCGTCACCACCGGCGACGACCTGGCCGCCCATCACCACGCTGTTGGATGCGGTGTAGACGAATCGCTTCACCCCCGCGGACTGAGCGGCGTGCACCAGGTTCTGCGTGCCGCCTACGTTGACGTCGAAGCTTCGCTTGCGGTAGTCCGCGGTGACCGAGGCGCCGCCCATCAGATCGATGATGGCCGCGGTGTGGATGACGGTGTCGATGCCCGCGACCGCCTTGGCGACGTCGTCGGTATCGGTGATGTCGCCGACGAAGGTCTGCAGCCGGGGATGTTCGGCCAACGGGTAGACCACGCGGTCGAAGGACCGGACCTCTAGCCCTCGCGCGAGCAGTTCGGTCACCAGGTTGGCGCCGACGAAGCCGGAGCCGCCGGTCACTAGCACATGGCCAAGGTCAGTGGTCAGTGTTGGGTCACCCATGTCGGCCACGGTAACTGAAACGTGTTCTAGTTTTCAAGCCAACCGGTCAAATGCGTGTGGCGATCAGTCGTCTTCGGCGTCGTCGGAGGCCAAGGCCTTTTCGATCCGTTCGCGCGCGCCGGCTAAGTGCTGTTCGCATCGTTTGGCCAGCGCTTCGCCTCTTTCCCAGAGTTCCAGCGACGCGTCGAGATCGAGCCCGCCTTGCTCCAGCTGGCGCACGACCTCGATCAGTTCGTCGCGTGCGCGCTCGTACCCCAACTTACTAATGGGCTTCATGTCCTCAGGCATTCGGTGCTCCTTCCCCTTCGCTCACGGCAAGTACGGCGCCGTCGGCAACGCGGATGCGCAAGCGTGTCCCGGCAGGGGCGTCATCGACGGTGCGCAGCACCTGCGAGGGATCAGCGCCCGAGAGGGTTTGGACGACGGCGTACCCGCGGGCGAGTGTGGCCGCGGGGCCAAGCGTGGTCAGGCGAGCCGACAGATGCCCGATTCGCTCGGATTCCGCGTCGACCATGCGGGCGACGTCGCGTCGCGCTGCGGACCTCGCGCGGTGGACCTCGTCGGCCCTGGCCACCAACGCTTGCAGCGGCGCAGCCAGCACCGGGCGGCTACGCAACTGGGTGAGCGCGTGCTCCTCGCGGTGGACCCAGTTGCGGAGGGCCCGCGCACTGCGGCGCCGAAGGTCGGTCACGAATGCGTGCTCAGCCGCGGCGTCGGGCACGATGCGCTTGGCTGCGTCAGTGGGCGTGGCGGCTCGGACGTCGGCAACCAGGTCACACAGCGGGCTGTCGCGCTCGTGGCCGATGGCGCTCACCACGGGGGTCGTGCAGGCGGCGATGGCGCGGCACAGCGTCTCGTCGGAGAACGCCAGCAGATCTTCGAAGCTGCCGCCACCGCGGGTGATCACGATGACGTCCACGTGGTCGTCTGCGTCGAGTTCACGCAAGGCCTCGACGATCTGGGGTACGGCGTTGGGGCCTTGGACGGTGGTGTTGCGAATTGCGAAGTGGACTGCGGGCCAACGTGATTCGGCAACAGTAACGATGTCGTGCTCGGCGTCGGAAGCGCGTCCGGTGATCAGCCCGACCGTATCGGGCAGGAACGGGATCGGACGCTTGCGTCGCGGGTCGAACAAGCCCTCGGCCTCCAGCAGCTTCTCCAGCCGCGCAATCCGAGCGATCAGCTCGCCGATGCCGACTGCGCGAATCTCGAGGATGCGCAGGCTGAACGAACCGTTGCGGGTATAGAACTGCGGCCTGCCGTGCATGACCACCTGCGTGCCCTCGGTGAGCGGCACCGGAGCATTCATGACGACGTCCCGCGGGCAACTCACCGACAGTGACATGTCGGCCGCTGGGTCACGCAACACCATCCAGGCCGTCGATTGACGGAGTTTGAGCTCGGTGAGCTGTCCTTCGATCCATACCGTGCCGAGACGGTCGATGTACTTGGCGACGCGAGTGGCCACTGCGCGCACCGGCCAGGGGTTGTCGGGGGACTTGCCCTGCTCGGCCTCTGTCACTTGGCGGACGCGCGCGTGATCCTGTTGGCCAGCAGCGTCTGGAAGGGCGCACGCGAGCGCGTCTTGCCCTCGTAGGCGAGCAGCGTCTCCAAGTCGTCGACGCGCAGCGACGGAAGCCTGGCGCGCAGCTGCGCCAAGGTGAGTGACTCGTAGTCCAGCTCCTTGACGATCGCGGGGGCGGCCTTTGCGGCCGTCGGTGCCTTTGCAGGCTTGGTCTCGGGCACGTCCGGCTCGCCAGTGGTGTAGAGCGCGAACCGACCCTCGGTCAGGCGTTCGCCATTCTGCTCGGCGACGGGCTCGGAGGCGTCATCGTCGGCAGCGTTGTCCTCGTCGAACGTCGCCCACTCCGGCTTCTCCTCCTTGGGCGGAAAGAGCTGCTCGAGCGTCTCGTCCCCCCTGATCACTAGGTCGGCCACGTCTTGCTGCATCTTCATCACGAGCTGGGCGACCTGGCTGACCACGGTCATCGGATACATCAGGATCGTCTGCGGAAGTTTTCGGGTCTCGTCGAGCGCGGTCGCCGCAGCCCCCACCAACAGGCGGACCCCATACGGTGCAGTTGCCATGCGTGCAAGAGTACGGCTGGGCCGCCGAGGTGGCAGGCAAGTACCCTGAGAGGCATGGCTCCGACGATCAACATGGGCATTCCGGGTGCCTCCAGCTCGGTCGTCGACCCCGTGGTCGGCAAGCGGGTGTTGCTGGCCGAACCCCGTGGCTACTGCGCCGGCGTGGACCGTGCGGTGGAAACCGTGGAACGCGCACTGGAGAAACACGGCGCTCCGGTCTACGTCCGGCACGAGATCGTGCACAACCGCCACGTGGTGGAGACGCTGGCCAAGGCGGGCGCGATCTTCGTCGAGGACAACGACGAGGTTCCCGAGGGCGCCATCGTCGTCTTCTCCGCGCACGGCGTCGCGCCGACGGTGCACGAGTCCGCCGCGGCACGCGATCTCCGGGTCATCGACGCGACGTGCCCGCTGGTCACGAAGGTGCACAACGAGGCCAAGCGGTTCGCCCGCGACGACTACGACATCCTGCTGGTCGGCCACGAGGGTCACGAGGAGGTCGTCGGCACCGCTGGTGAGGCGCCCGACCACGTGCAGGTGGTCGACAGCCCGGATTCGGTCGCTCACGTCGTCGTCCGCGACGAGAACAAGGTCATCTGGCTGTCCCAGACCACGCTGAGCGTCGACGAGACGATGGAGACGGTGAAGCGCCTTCGTCAACGCTTCCCGAAGCTCCAGGATCCACCGAGCGACGACATCTGCTACGCCACCCAGAACCGTCAGGTGGCCGTCAAGGCCATGGCACCCGAGTGCGAACTCGTCATCGTGGTCGGTTCGCGCAACTCGTCGAATTCGGTGCGGTTGGTCGAGGTAGCACTCGGCGCAGGCTCCCATGCCGCTTACCTGGTGGACTACGCCGAGGACATCGACCCCACCTGGTTGACGGGTGTGACGACGGTCGGCGTCACTTCGGGCGCGTCCGTTCCGGAGGTCTTGGTCCGCGGAGTCCTCGAGCGGCTCGCGGACTACGGCTACGCGACGGTGCAGCCCGTGACGACCGCCAACGAGACGCTGGTGTTCTCGTTGCCGAGGGAGATCCGCGCCCCTAGGCACTAGCCGAGCCGTCGCTCTTACTGATAGAGCGTAGAGCCATGACCAAACCGCTGGACGGCATCAAGGTTCTCGACTTCTCCGAGCACGGCTACGTGCCGTCAGCCGCGGCGGCGCTCGCCGACTTCGGCGCGAACGTCATCAAGATCGAACGGCCAAGAGGCGACGCGATGCGCGGCATCATCAGCAGTGGCATCGTGCCAACGGTCGACGGGTGCGACTACCTGTTCGAGTTCTGCAACCGCAACAAGCGGGGAATCTGCATCGACGTCGAAACCGACAGTGGGCGTGAGGTCTTCGAGCGCCTGGTGCGCTGGGCGGAGGTATACATCACCAACCAGCTGCCGCGGGTGCGACGCAAGCTGCGCACCGAGCCCGACGATCTGATGGCGATCAACCCGAAACTGGTGTACGCCAAGGGGCACGGTCAGGGTCAACGGGGTGCCGACGCCGAGGCGGGCGGTTTCGACGGAGTCTCGTACTGGGCGAGAGGCGGTGTGGCACACGTGCTGACCGCTCCCGATGCCACCCATCCGGCGCAACAACGGCCGGCGATGGGTGACTTTCCGACCGGCATGTTCCTCGCGGGCGGCGTGTGTGCCGGGCTGGTGCACGTGTTGCGGACGGGCAAGGGCATCGTGGTGGACAGCTCGCTCCTGGCTGGGGCGACGTGGACGTTGTCGCCCGACCTGGCATATGCGTCGCTCGCAGGCGAGGAACTCACCATGACCGGTCGGGAGCCGATGTCTCCTCTGATGCGGCAGTACAAGACCGCCGACGGATACTGGATCGCGCTGATGATGATCGACGAGGGCCGGTACTGGACTCCGTTGATCGAGGCCCTCGACATCGACGGCTTCTCCCAGCACGGCGCCGACGCCGAATCCCGAAAAGCGGTGTGGGAGCGCCTCGCCGAGCGGATCGGTGAGGTGATCGGGGCGTTGGAACGCGACGTCCTCGCCGAGCGGCTTCGCGCGCACGCGTGCATATTCTCGTTCTTCGCGTCTCCAACGGACGTTCTGGCCGACGCCGCCACCATCGACAACGGCTATCTGATGGCGCACCCCACGCAGCCCGACCTGCGGTTGGCCGCCGCACCCGTGCAGTTCGACGACGAGCTTCCTGCGATCCGCCGTGGAGGGCCCACCCTCGGCGAACACACCCGCGAGATCCTGGGCGAACTCGGCTACTCGGAATCGGTCATCGGCGAATTCCTCGACAAGGGAGCAGTCATGGGCTGACAGTTGGCCCTAGGGCGACGTCGAGCTGTCCACCAACGCTTCCAACGCACGTGAGAACACCTCGCGCGAGCGCAATTTCGCCGTATAGCCGCGGATTTCGGCGTCGGGGTGAGGACTCGCGCTCAACTTGGCGTTCGCGCTCTCCGCGATGAGCAGCCGACCGAGTCCCAGGGTCTGAACTCCCGCGAACACCTCCTGAGCGGTCTCGCGGTCCAACCCTGCGCGTTCGAATTGATGGATGCAGAACTGCACCAGCCGTCGACCGTTGGGACCGAGCTTCGACGTCAACAGCACCGATCTGAGGCCGGGAAACTCCAGCAATACGTCGACACCCGCCATGAACACCGACATCAGCAACTCGCGCCAGTTCCCCGAGTCCGGGTCGGGTAGCTCGAGCCTGCCGAGGACGTCGTCACCGACCATCCGGAGCAACTCGTCCTTGTCCTCGACGTGGTAGTACAACGCCATCGCCGAAACGTCCAGGCGACCCGCAACCGCTCGCATCGTCAGCTTGTTGACACCGACCTCGTTGATGATGTCCATGGCGGTCGTGACGATCCTGTCGCGGTCGACGGGTGTGCGGTCGCGGACCGTCCTCTTGCCAACCACGTGCCGTGAGCTTACGCGTACGGGGTGGATATCGGTGCGTCAGCCGTCGAGAACACCGTCTCCATTGCTCCTCGCGTCCGCAGTGAAATCCGGGGCGCGCTTCTCGCGATGCGCCGCAAGGCCTTCCTTCACCTCTGGCCCGCCGAAGCCGATGAACTCCAGGCCGAGCGACGCCTCGAACGCAGGCCCCGCCATGCGGTACCAGTGGTTCAGGCTGTGCTTGGTCCAGCGGATCGCCGACGGCGCGCCTGCCGCGAGTTGGGTAGCGATGCGGTTGCCCTCGGTGATGACGTCGTCGTCGTCCACGCACTTGGACACCAACCCGATGCGCTCGGCCTCCTCGCCGAGCAACTCGTCACAGGTCAGCAGGTAGTACTTGGCCTTGGCCATGCCAACCAACAGCGGCCAGCAGATCGCCGCATGGTCACCCGCGGCGACGCCTAATCTGGTGTGGCCGTCGATGATTCGCGCCTTGCGACCGACCACCGACACGTCTGCCAGCAACGCTACGACCAGGCCTGCGCCGACTGCGGGTCCGCGTACTGCCGAGATGATCGGCTTGGTGCACGCGATGATGTTCATTACCAGGTCTCGCGCCTCGCGCATGATCCTGACCCGGCTGGCGTAGTCCTCGATCATGTCGGCGAGCAGGTCGAAGTTGCCTCCAGAGGAGAACGCCTTTCCCGCGCCGTAGACGAGCACCGCACGGACACGTTCGTCCCGTTCGATGACCGGCCAGACGTCCGCAAGATCGCGATGCATCTGCGGACTGACCGAGTTCAACCCAGGGGAGTCCAGCACGACGTGTAGGACCCCGTCGTCGGTCTGCTCGAAGCGCAGGCTGGGGAAGTCTTCGTAAGAGTCGGCCACGTGGAGAGCATAGGATTCCAATCGCAGCGGCGACTTCGCAGTCGCGGTGACGTCCAGTCCGATCTGCGGGAGGCTGTGCAGCCATGAGTGGACAGGTCAGCGAGGCCAGCCCCGTCTCCTATGGCCGACGACTGTCCGATCTCACCGAAATGCATCCGGACGCAACGGCATTCATCTATGCCAGCGTCACCGGTGAGGAGCGGCTCGTCACCTGGCGCGAGCTCGAAGAGCGAAGCAATCGCGTGGCCCGAGCGCTCGACCGGCGCGGAGTCGGGCAAGGCGACATGGTGGTCATCGAGCTGCCGAACTCCGTCGAGCACGTCGTCTTGGCGTTCGCGGTCTTCAAGGTCGGCGCGTGTGTGTTGCCGCTGCGCTCGGATCTCCCTGGGTGGGAACGCGAGAGGGTGCTGGCGGTGGCGAATCCGGCCGTCGTCGTTGGCACGCGCGATGACGTCGGCTCCTGGCCGGTCGTCACGCCTTCCGAACTAGAGGATCCCGAACTGCCGACCGACCGACTGCCCGACCGCGTGTCCAACCCGGCGCGGGCGATCGCGAGTTCGGGTTCCACGGGCGTGCCGAAGGTGATCCGCGCCAGTGGGCCCGGCGTATTCGTTCCGAGCTCGATCGAGAACTCGGTGGTCACCACACTCGGCCAGCGCCCGGGCCAGGTTCAGCTGGTGCCTGCCCCGATGTATCACACCAACGGGTCGCTCATCACCTGGACCGCGCTGATGAGTGGTCAGTCCCTGATCGTCATGGAGCGCTTCGTTGCCGACCTTGCGCTGGAGCTGATCGAGCGTCACCGAGTCAATACCTTCACCGCCACGACGATCATGCTTGCGCGCATGGCGCGGTCGGCTGACGTCGACAAGCGCGACCTGAGCTCAATCGAATCGATGCTGCACGGGGCGGCTCCGTTGCCGGACTGGTTGGCGCGCTTCTGGATAGAGCGCGTCGGACCGGAACGCTTCTTCGTTGCCTACGGATCGTCCGAGAACGCGGGCACGTGCTTCGCGCGCGGTGACGAGATCCTGCAACGCCCTGGCACGGTGGGCCGCCCGGCCAACACCGAACTGCGCATCCGAGGCGAGGACGGGAGCGACCTTCCGCCAGGGCAGGTGGGCATGATCCACCTTCGCCGTCCTGGTCAAACCGAACCGGTGTTCGCATACGTGGGCGACGTACCGTCGGCAACGGGTGCCGACGGATTCACCGCAGTGGGCGATCTGGGTTGGCTCGACGACGACGGCTATCTGTACCTCGCAGACCGCCGCGTCGACATGATCATCTCGGGTGGGGCGAACGTGTATCCCGCCGAAGTGGAGGGCGCACTCACGGAGCACCCTGGCGTCGCCGACGTAGTCGTGATCGGCCTGCCCGACGACGAGTGGGGCGAACGCGTCCACGCCGTCGTACAACCCGCCGACGTCGCGCGGCCGCCGTCCAGCGAGGAGCTGCGGACGCATTGCCGCGAGCGCCTTGCCGCATACAAGGTGCCGAAGACCGTCGAGATGGTCGAGCGCATCCCGCGTACGGAGGCGGGCAAGGTCAGGCGAAGCGACTTCGTCCGCGAACGCGCCTGAACCCCGTCTCGAGTGTCCGCGGCGCGACGTGCCAGACTCCGAAGATCGCTAAAGACTAATAATTGGTTCAAATCGTTGGAGGGGCCCATGGGAATTGGATTGACGGACGACCACCGCCAGCTCAGCGAGGTGGCCCGCGAGTTTCTCACGGCCCACAAGGCCAGATGGGCGGCACGCGAACTCCTGGACGCAACAGAGGAGGCAAGGCCCGCGTTTTGGCAGGAGATCGCCGACCTCGGCTGGCTGGGCCTGCACGTGCAAGAGCAATTCGGGGGATCGGACTACGGGCTCCCAGAACTCGTCGTCGTCATCGAGGAGCTCGGGCGTGCCGTGGCGCCTGGGCCGTTCGTTCCCACCGTCACCGCGTCGGCACTCGTGTCGTATGCCGGTACGTCCGAACAGAAGTCGCGGCTGCTGCCCGTTCTGATCGATGGCTCCGTCACCGCAGGAATCGGTGTTGGGGGGCACGTGGAGATCACCGGTGGGACAACGGTCAGTGGAGAAGCCGGTGTCGTGCTCGGTGCCGGCCTTGCGGATCTGCTCGTGCTGACGGCCGGACCCGACGTCGTGCTCGTCGAACGCGACCGGGCGGGCGTCTCCATCGACGTGCCCAACAATCTCGATCTGACCCGCCGCTCCGGCCGCGTCACCCTGACCGACGTGGCGATCACGTCCGATGACGTGCTGGCCGGGGCAAGCGGAGCGTTGCTCGCGCGGGCGAGGACGCTATTCGGTGCGGAAGCCGCCGGTGGCGCACTCGATTGCCTCGACTCCGCCGTTGAATACGCGAAGGTCCGTCAGCAGTTTGGCCGCACGATCGCGACGTTCCAGGCCGTCAAGCATCACTGCGCCAACATGGCCGTCGCCGCAGAGTCCGCCGTCGCCGCGGTGTGGGATGCCGCGCGTGCCTCGTCGGAGGACGAGGACCAGTTTCGGTTGATCGCCGCTGCCGCGGCGACCTTGGCGATGCCCGCATACGTGCGCGACGCCGAACTCAACATCCAGGTTCACGGCGGCATCGGATTCACCTGGGAGCACGACGCGCATCTGCATCTACGGCGCGCCCTGACCACCGCGGCGATCCTCGGCGGCGACGGGCCCGCCACGGACCTGTTCACGCTCACCGCAGACGGGATCGTGAGGGACAACAGTCTCGATCTACCTGCCGAAGCAGAGGAACTGCGCGCGGAGGTCGCATGCGTAGCCAAGGAGATCGCCGCGCTGGAGAAGAGCGCTCAGATCGACGAACTCATTCGGACCGGCTACGTGATGCCGCACTGGCCCAAGCCTTGGGGCCTGGCAGCCGGCGCGGTAGAACAGCTCGTGATCGAGCAGGAGTTCGCGGACGCGGGGGTCAAGCGACCGGACTACGGCATCACCGGCTGGGTGATCCTGACCTTGATTCAGTACGGAACCCCAAGCCAGATCGAGAGATTCGTCGAGAAGGCGTTGCGCAAGGACGAGATCTGGTGCCAGTTGTTCTCCGAGCCCGACGCGGGCTCGGACGCCGCGGCGGTGAAGACGAAGGCCACTAGGGTCGACGGTGGCTGGAAGCTCAACGGGCAGAAGGTCTGGACCAGCGGTGCCCACCTGTGTGCCCGCGGTTTGGCAACGGTCCGTACCGATCCCGAGGCGCCCAAGCACTCGGGCATCACGACGGTCATCGTCGACATGCACGCCCCCGGCGTCGAGGTTAGGCCGCTGCGCATGATCACGGGGGGATCGGAGTTCAACGAGGTCTTCTTCTCCGACGTGTTCATCCCCGACGAGGACGTCGTCGGCGAGCCGAACGCCGGATGGACCGTCGCGCGAGCGACGCTTGGCAACGAGCGAGTCAGCATCGGCGGCGGTGTCTCCAGCTTCGGGTTCTCCGGCGCCGACCTCGTCAAGATGGCCAACGAGCACGAAGGTCGGTTGGTGGACGGCAAGCTTCGTGTCGGTGAATACCTCGCCACGCATCATGCGTTGCGGTTGCTCAATCTTCGAAGCGCCGTTCGCCACATCGAAGGCGCAGGCCCTGGGCCCGAGGGCAACATCACCAAGCTTCTGCTTGCCGAGCACATGGGCGAGGGCGCTGCCATCGGCACCGCGCTGCACGGCCCCGATGCAGCGCTCGTCGACGGCTCCGCAGCACTCGCCACCATGATGCTGCTCGCGTCTAGAGGAATGACGATCGCCGGAGGGACGTCAGAGGTGACGCGCAATCAGATCGCGGAACGGATCCTCGGCATGCCGCGTGATCCGCTGATCAACTGACCGGGGTCGGGCTCATCCCCAGTTGCGAAGGTCGTTGCCTATCAACACGTCCCACGGGTCCTCGGCCTGCATGGCCGTGCGGCCGAGCCGGCGCGCGTGGTGATTGGCGCTGCCGAACTCGTCGGCCCAGCTGTGCGCGCGCATGGTAGCCAACCACAGCTGGTGCTCGATGGTCACGCCGATCGCCCCGTGCAATTGATGGGCGACGGTGGTGACCGGACCGACCGCGCGCCCGACCGTCACCTTGGCCACCGTGACGGCGTAATCGGCTTCCGCGCTGTCGAAGCCATGATCGGCGGCTGCCGCAACGGCGAGGCTCGCCGCCGCGCGGGCCCGCTCGATTTCGCCTGCCATGCTCGCCAGCGAATGCTGCACCGCCTGGAACGCGCTCAGTGACCGACCGAACTGCGTGCGCTCGCGGGCATGCGTGACGGTGAGTGCAGCTGCGGCGTCGAGCGCTCCGATGATCTGGACGCTGCGTGCCCATGCCCCGCGTCGAATCAGTTCATCGGCGAGGGTCGCATCGAGCTGGGTCATGTCGTCTGCGGCGGTATCGAACGCGAACGACTCACGCGGCTCGCCAGCGAGATTGTGGCCATCCACCAGTTCGGTCGGCTGGATCACTCCGACGTGCCAGCCCTCTTTCGTGCGCACGGCCAGCAGCGTCGCGGCCGCCGCCGCGGACCATGGAACGCCGCGTGCTGATCCGACGACGCGGCCGTCGACGAGTTCGGCGTCGGCGATCGCAACGGTCAGTGGGCCGGACTCTGGCACGTCGAGTCCCACCTGCGCACTGAGCCATCCTGCAAGCAGATCTGTTTCGGCGATCGGTACCGCGGCCGCATATCGTGCGAGGCCTGATAGCACCACTGCCGACTCGGTCGGTCCTGCGCCGAGGTCCGGGGTGCTGGTCAGCCGGGTAAGCCCGGTCTCCTCCAGATTGCGCCACAGTGCGTCATCGAAGGTATCCGGCAGAGTGCGGTGTCCGAGCCTTGCGTCGAACGAGCGCTTGCCGATGTCGCCGACGAGCTGGCGTAGGTCGGCGTGGTCGTCGTCGATGCTCGCCGTTTCGAACACGCCGCCCGCGAGTGCCGAGACGCTCATCCATGTACTCCGCTCTTCGCGCAAGCGCTCATCCATGTACTCCGCTCTTCGCGCAAGCGCTCATCGCAAACCCATCCCTCTCGCCACGACACCACGCAGCACCTCGTTGGTCCCACCCCGCAGCGTGAACACCGGCGCATGTTGTCGGGCATGATCGAGCAGCCTTCGCAGCGCGGGACGTTCGGGAGCCTCGGGGTCTACGTAGTCGAGCAGGTCGGCGACGAGCTCTACCGTCTGCTGCTCGAACCTGGTGCCCAGATCCTTCACCAGCGCCGCCTGGTTCGCCGCATCGCGGCCGTCGGACAGTGCCCGCGCCACCGAGATCGACAGCTGCCGCAGCGAGGCCATGCGGGCGACGAGGTCCCCGACGTCGGCGGCGGTGCGGTCGTCGGCGTCGTCGCCGAGTGCGCGAATCGTCGCCACGATGAGCGGTGCGGTGGAGAGAAATCGCTCGGGCCCGCTGCGCTCGAACGAGAGCTCTGAGGTCACCTGATGCCACCCCGCGCCGATCTCTCCCAACACGTCCGCGTCGGGGATGAACACGTCGTCGTACTGCACCTCGTTGAAGTGGTGCTCACCGGACATCACCACGATCGGGCTGATGGTCACGCCGGGGGAGTCCGTGGGAACGATGAATTGCGAGAAGCCGGCATGCCGCTTCTCGGGGTTCAGCGGGCTGGTGCGCGCGAACACCACTACCTGATGGGCGAGGTGGGCACCACTGGTCCACACCTTCTTGCCGTTGAGCAGCCAACCGCCGTCGGTCTGCGTCGCACGGGCCTGGGCCGCCGCGAGATCCGAGCCCGCGGTGTCCTCGCTCATCCCGATCGCCGAATAGAGTTTGCCCGCAGCGATTTTCGGTAGCAGCCGATGCCGCTGCTCGTCGTTGCCGTAGGCCAGCAGACCTGGCGCCACCTGCCGGTCCGCGATCCAGTGTGCGGCGACCGGTGCGCCGACAGCCAACAACTCCTCGGTCACGACGTACCGGTGAAGGTGGCTCAGACCATGGCCGCCGTATTCCTTCGGGATCGTCAACCCGATGAACCCCGCGTCGCCGAGGCGAACGCTGAAGTCCTCGTCCCAGAGACTCAGCCAGGAGTCGACGGTCGGTTCCCAGCCGTACTCCCTGCGGTCGGCGACCAAGAACTCGCGGATCGACGTCCGCAGCTTGGCAAGCTCGGGCTCGTTGGCGCCGAGCGCCTCGAAATCACTCACCTTGCATCACCCATGGCCACCATCATCCTCGTGCAGGCCGCAGGCCGCGCGTGCGGTTCCCCGCTCGCGGTTCGGTTTTTGCGGACACGCGCGGAGCGCTCACCCGAACTGGTCCACACCATCAGAAAGCTAATGGATCACTAGGGCATCCTGCTCGTCGCCGAGGAGCACTTCGAGCAAGCCTTCGTCGACCGCTTGGTCGGAGACGGATTCGCCCGACCTCGTGGAGCTCTCGAAGATCGTGAACGACGTCTTGGGCGACGCCGCGTCGCCTGGCCCTCTGGTCACCATGTTGACTGCGCTGAAGACCGTCAGATGACCGAACTCGCGGTACTCCAGGCGGTTCGGCTCAAGGGCCGAGTGAACGTGGCCGACCTCGCGACCACGATCGGTGAAGACCCGTCGGCCGCTCGTCGACTCCTACCACACGGTGTGGTTCGAATGGCACGAGGAACTGATCGGGCTAGCAGGACTCACTCGCGAGGATGAGGCGAAATCCGGTCACGCTGAATAGAGTTCAGCCGCGCGGAGTCGGCGCAGAACGCCCCCAGCCCGCGTCGCGGGTCATGTCCTTGAGCAGCGGAACGGCCCGGTACGGCAGCGGCGTCGTCAATGCCAGCGTTGTCGTCGAATGCACGACGCCTGGGATGCCGACGATCTGCTCGACGAGTTCCAACAACCCGGCCTGCGATGCCGTCGCGACTCGGACGAGAAGGTCCTCGCGACCGGTGGTGGCGTGAATCTCCAACACGTGCGGAATCTCTGCGAGAGCGTCCACGATCGCAGAGAGCAATGCCTGCTGAACTTCCAGGCCGACGAAAGCTTGCATCGCGACGCCCGCCTGCGCGAGGTCGAACTCCGGCCGATAGCCGGATATCAGCCCACCGTCCTCCAAGCGGCGCAAGCGCGACTGCACCGTATTGCGCGAGATGCCGAGCGCCTGGGCCATTTCCACGATTCCGCGACGGGCGTCGGCCGCAAGCATTTCGAGCAGTTCGACGTCGAGCCGGTCGATGCTGAGCATTTCACTCACCCCAGACTGTCGTGGCCGATTCTAGTTGAGCATTCGGACCAGTTAAAAAGGTCATAGTTGACCCGATGTGTCACCAAAGTCACTGTTAATGGTACGTGTGCACCACCTACCGAGGACGGTGATCTGACATGACCGACCTACACTCCATCGAGCCGCTCGCGCTCCCCGACACCCTTGCGGCGCGCTACAGAGTCTCCTCCGGACCCGTGCTGCTGACCGGCGTCCAGGCCATCGCCCGTCTGCTTGTCGAACAACACGAACGCGACCACCGCGCAGGACGACGAGTGGCCACCTTCGTATCGGGATACCAGGGCAGCCCGCTGGCTGGTCTCGATCAACTGTTGTCCGCGATCCCCGAACTACGCTCGCACCACGACGTCAGGCTGGTGCCGGGCCTCAACGAAGAACTCGCAGCGACCTCGGTGTGGGGAAGCCAACTCGAACTGCCCGCAGGAAACCGCTCGCATGACGGCGTCGTCGGCGTCTGGTACGGCAAGGGGCCCGGCCTGGACCGCTCGGGCGACGCGCTGCGTCACGCCGCGATGTATGGCGCGAACCCACACGGTGGCGCGATCGCCCTGGTCGGCGATGATCCCGCCGCCAAGTCGTCGACGGTTCCAGCGGCAAGCGAACGGTCGCTTGCGGCGTTGTCCATGCCGATCTTCTTCCCCCGCAACGCCGAAGAACTCGTCGCGTTCGGCCTGTACGCCATCGCGCTGTCGCGCGCCTCGGGATGCTGGCCCGCCATCAAGATCGTTGCCGACGTCGCCGACGGGCTGTGGACGCTGGCTCGCGACTTCTCCGACTTCGCCATCGACGTTCCCGCGATCGAGTGGGAGGGGCGTCCATGGACCTATCGGCAGCGCGTCCTCGCGGCGCCCCCGGACAGCGTGCTGGCCGAGGCTGACCTGTATGGGCCGCGGTGGGCCATGGTCGAGGCGTTCAACGCCGCCAACGAGATCGACCGGATCGAGGTCGATCCCGCCGACGCGTGGCTGGGCATCGTCGCCGTCGGTACCGCCTACGACTCGGTCCGCGAGGCGCTCGTCGAACTTGGCCTGTCCGAGGCTGACCTGGTGACGGCTGGAATCAGGATCCTACGGGTGGGGATGCCGTATCCGCTTGGTGCCCAACGCGTTCTGAACCTCGCCGAAGGCGTCGAGCAGATCCTCGTCATCGAGGACAAGACGTCGTTCGTCGAGGCTCAGGTCAAAGACGTCCTGTACGGTTCGAGCCACCGCCCGCAGGTCCTTGGCAAGCACGACGGGGCCGGTCGCAGGCTGATCCCGCCCGACGGCGAGCTGACCGCAGCGCGACTGACGGCGCCGCTGCGAATGGTGCTGTGCAAGCGGGTGGCGCTGACACCCGCTCCACCGCCGCAGTTGGAGCTGACGGTCCTGCCTGCCAACCGCACCGCATACTTCTGCTCCGGATGCCCTCACAACCGATCCACCGTGGTGCCCGAGGGTTCACTGGCCGGCGGCGGAATCGGTTGTCACACAATGGTTACCATGTCAGCGCGGACCGATTCCCAGGTCACCGGGCTGACCCAGATGGGCGGCGAGGGAGCGCAGTGGATCGGCCAATCGTCGTTTACCGACGTCGACCACATCTTCCAAAATCTTGGCGACGGAACGTATTTCCACTCGGGGCAGCTCGCCGTGCAGGCATGCATTGCCGCGGGAGTCAACATCACCTACAAGATCCTCTACAACTCGGCCGTCGCGATGACGGGCGCCCAACATCCCGAAGGCGGACTGAGTGTCCCGGAGTTGACGCACCGGCTCGTCGCGGACGGCGTCGCGAAGGTGATCGTGTGCGCCGACGAACCCAAGCGTCACGAGGGCGCGTCGTTCCCTCACGGGGTGTTGGTGTGGGACCGTGACCGGCTGGACGAGGCACAGCGTCTGCTGCGTGACGTCAAGGGCGTCACCGTGCTCATCTATGACCAGCAGTGCGCGGCCGAGGCTCGGCGCAAGCGCAAGCGTGGCACGCTTCCTGCGCGTCGCACACGCGTCGTCATCAACGAGGCGGTGTGCGAGGGCTGCGGCGACTGCGGTGTGAAGAGCAACTGCCTGTCCGTGCAGCCCGTCGAGACCGAGTTGGGTCGCAAGACGCGCATCGATCAGAGCACCTGCAACACCGATTACAGCTGCATCGACGGCAACTGCCCATCCTTCGTCACGGTCGAGCTGCCGGATAACGCCAATGCTGTTGCACCGCTGCCGGTTCCACCCGAGGTCGGCGATCCGGTGCCGATCACGATCGCTGGCGTCCACAACGTCTTCCTCGCGGGAATCGGTGGCACCGGAATCGTGACGGTCAACCAGATTCTGGGCATGGCCGCGCTGCGCTCGGGGCTGCACGTCGACGGGCTCGATCAAACCGGGCTCAGCCAGAAGGCCGGCCCCGTCACCTCCCATCTCCGGCTGAGGACCCAGCCCTCCGCGTCGTCAAACCGGATCAGCCCTGCATCCGCCGACTGCATCCTCGCCTTCGACCTGCTCACCGCCGTCGACGCGAAGAACGTCGCGCACGGCGACCCGCTTCGCACGATCGCGGTCGCATCGACGAGCAGGACGCCGACGGGTGAGATGGTGTACGACCCCACGATCGAATACCCCGCCGACGAGACGCTGCTGTCGCGGCTGGACGTTCGAACCCGCTCCCTGGTCACCTTCGACGCGCTCGCCGCTGCGGATCGGCTGTTCGGGAACACCGCCGCCGCGAACCTACTCGTCGTAGGCGCGGCCTACCAGGCCGGCGGAATCCCCATGAGCGCGAGCGCGATCGAGGAGGCCATCGAGATCAACGGCGTCGCAGTCGACATGAACAAGGCGGCGTTTCGCTGGGGTCGGGTCGCCGTCGCCAACCCCGGCGCGTTCGAATCAGCCACTACCGCAGCAATTGTCGGCCGACCGCGAGCCACGGACGTCGTCGACCGCCTCTTGCAGAACTGCCCGGTGACGGGCTCGCCGCGTGAAGTGCTAGAGCGTCGTGCTGCCGACCTCATCGATTACCAGGGGCGCAAGACCGCGGTCCGCCTGATCGACCTGGTCCAGCAGGTGTGGACGCGGGAGCGCGAGCTGTCGGAGCGCACCGAGCTTTCCGAGGCGGTGGCCAAGAACTACTTCAAGCTCATCGCCTACAAGGACGAGTACGAGGTCGCACGCATGCTCACCGACCCGACGTTCCTCGCCGCAGTCGACGACCAGGTGCCTGGCGGTCGCAAGGTCACCTACAAGCTGCACCCACCCGTGCTCAAGGCGCTGGGTCGCAAGAAGAAGATCAGCATGGGTCCGCGGACGCACGTCGCTCTCCGGCTGTTGGCGAAGGGGAGGTTCCTGCGCGGGACCGTCGTCGACCCCTTCGGCCAGACTCGGATGCGGCGGCTGGAGCGTCGACTCGTCGCGCACTACGAGGCGATGATCAGCGATCTACTGCCGACCCTAACCGCAGAAGGCTACGACCGGGCGGTCGCGCTCGCGTCGGCGCCGGAACTCGTTCGCGGCTACGAGGAAGTGAAGCTGCGCAACGTGGCGCTCTACACCGAGCGGCTGGCCGAACTGGGCGTGGCGTTCACGCCGACGAGCTGAGCTAAGGGCCGTAGTCCCGAGAGTCTGAATCCGTGTCGCGGGGCCTGCGAGGGCGGCTGCGCGGCTCGGGCTGCGGCTCGCCGTCGTCGGCGCGATACCGAACCCGGGACACCGGATGGTGGGTTCCGGTTCCGCTTGACCCGTTCCTTCCCGTTGGCGGACCCGCTGGACGTCCCTCGAACGGGTCGAACTCGGGTGCGCGACGGCGTCGCTCGGGCCGGTCAGACCGTTCAGTCCGCTCGCCGCGCAGGGGACGGTCAGGCCGTTCTGATCGGGCAGCTCGTTCGGACCGCTCTGGCCGTTCGTACGGGCTTCGACGCTCGCCGGGCGGCGTAGTGCGCCGTGACTCCTGTGGCGGGTTGGCGCGGCTGCTGCGTCTGCGCGGCTCGATCAGATCTTCGGGCGGACGCGCGGATCGCGGACGCTTGGGCCGGCGTTCGGGGCGCTCGATCGGGTCGACGGGCTCGACGAGTTCGGTGTCGGGAGGACGGTTGTGGCGCGAACGCGACGTGCTCGCCGCCTTGGCTGGTTTGGCCGAACGGCGGCGCGGCTCCGCCACCTCGGCAGCGGCCGCGCGCTCGGCTCGGGCTGTGGCGGTCCTGCGGCTACGTCGTGGGCTGTCCGTTGCCGACATCGTCGTCGTCATGGCCGCAGCGACCTTGCCGTCGACCCCGGCACTGGCATCGTGTTTTGCAGCGCGCCGCGAGACGGTACCGATGTACCACCGGGCCCCGCCGATCAGAACGACGGCGGCCGAGGTGAAGAACATCAGCGGGAATCGCTCGATCAGTGGATAGCCGCAGTTGATGATCAGATCCTTGACGCCCTTGACCTCACCGCCTGTGAGGACGAAGTAGGCAGAGGGGACCGTGAGGAACAGGACGAGCGGCGGCTGAATGACCGCGGTGAACACGCCGGACTGCCGCACTGCGAGAACGGCGGCGACGCACCCAGCGACATAGCAGAAGGCAAAGGCCGCAGTCAGCGACTTCCCACCCGATCCAGCGTCGAAGGCAAACCCGACCGCGGCAGCCGTCATCGCCAGCACTACAGCGCCCCACCAGGGAATTCCGGGCACATTGGGCAGCGCTGAGCGGTGATCGGCCGGTATTGGCGACCGCGCACGCGGTTCTGACACACGTAGACCGTACCGGCTATGACCCAGCGAGTGCTGTCAGCGCGCTCGGGCGTGCCCGTGAGCACTGCATAGACCGCATAGACTCCACTACCCGTGAGCCTCAATCTCGGAATCGTCGGGCTGCCGAACGTGGGTAAGTCGACGCTGTTCAACGCGTTGACGCAGAACGACGTGCTGGCAGCCAACTACCCGTTCGCGACCATCGAGCCGAACGAGGGGGTGGTGGCACTGCCAGATCCTCGTCTTGCGAAGCTCGCGGAAATGTTCTCCTCGGCGAAGATCGTGCCGGCGCCGGTGACGTTCGTCGACATTGCGGGAATCGTGAAGGGGGCATCCGAAGGTGCGGGCCTTGGCAACAAGTTCCTCGCCAACATTCGCGAATGCGACGCGATCTGTCAGGTCGTCCGCGTGTTCGCCGACGACGACGTCGTGCACGTCGACGGCAAGGTGGACCCCAAGTCCGACATCGAGGTCATCGAAACCGAGTTGATCCTCGCCGACCTTCAAACCCTCGAGAAGGCCATCCCGCGGCTCGAGAAGGAAGCGCGCAACAACAAGGAGCGCAAGCCCGTCCACGAAGCCGCCGTCGCCGCCGAGGCGCTTCTGAACGAGGGGACGACGCTGTTCGCCGCGGGCGTCGACGTGGCCCCCCTTCGCGAGCTCAACCTGATGACCACCAAGCCGTTCCTCTACGCGTTCAACGCCGACGAGTCGGTGCTCACCGACGATGCGCGCAAGGCCGAGTTGCGCGCGATGGTCGCGCCTGCCGACGCCGTGTTCCTCGACGCGAAGATCGAGGCGGAATTGGCCGAGCTCGACGACGAGTCCGCCATGGAGTTGCTGGAGTCGATCGGGCAGACCGAACGTGGTCTGGATGCCTTGGCGCGCGCGGGTTTTCACACCTTGAAACTGCAGACCTATCTGACGGCTGGGCCGAAGGAGGCGCGGGCGTGGACCATCCACCAGGGCGACACCGCACCCAAGGCTGCGGGCGTCATCCACACCGACTTCGAGAAGGGCTTCATCAAGGCCGAGATCGTCTCGTTCGACGATTTGATGGCGGCGGGGTCGATGGCGGCCGCGAAGGCTGCGGGGAAGGTCCGGATGGAGGGCAAGGACTACGTGATGGCCGACGGCGACGTGGTGGAGTTCCGGTTCAACGTCTGATCGACAGAAGAAGTGATGTGATGGCTGAGCCTGACCTGTTGACCGTCTATCGCGAGTACCTACGGTGCTTGAACGCCCGAAAATGGGACGACCTCCACCGATTCGTGTCGGATGAGGTCGTGCACAACGGGGTACGGCTGGGCCTCAGCGGCTATCGGGCGATGCTGGAAGGTGACACGGGAGCAACACCGGACCTTCAGTTCGTCCCGGAGATCCTGATCGCCGACGATCAGATGGTGTCCTGCAGGCTCTTCTTCCAGTGCACGCCACAGCAGGCTTTTTTGGGCTTTGAACCGTCGGGCGGGCAAGTGTCGTTCGCGGAGCACGCCTTCTACAGGTTCGAGAGTGGACGGATAGCCGAAGTGTGGTCCGTGATAGACAAGGAAGCCGTTCGCGAGCAGATTTCTCAGGAGACGTAGCGCCGAAGGCGAGGTGGTCGAGTCCCGGTTCGGGACAACGTCTACGTCGAAAGCGACGGCGTCGCCCTGACGTGCGCGCCGTCGCTACTTGTCCGACAGCGCTGCGTCGATGTGCGCGGGGAGCCATGCAAGGCTCTTGACGAGTGCCTGTTTGAACGTCGCGGACATGAATGCATCCAGCTGTCGGTGGTCGCTGTTTTCGTCGGGGGCCAGATCGTTTGGGTGGGCATGCCGTGATGCTGAGCCGCGACGTGGTCGCCCATCGAGGCGCCACTGATCGACGTCATCGGTGGGCGCTGGCAGCGAGGAACATCGGGAGGTGCCCCTCGCTTACTTCACGGGTCGCGACGACGCGATGGTGAACGCGTCGAACTAAGTCACGGTTCGCGTTGTACGACAAGCGAACCGGCGAAGCGCGGAGGACCCCGGTCGTGAGGTTGATACCTGAGATGCGAGATTGAATTCGGCTGACCAGGCGCCGCAAATTCGACGTCGTCGGCAGGCGCGTTCCGAATACACTGCTGGCGTCATCTATCGCTGGTTGGTGCGCAAGCAGGCAGCGTCAGGGTGGCAGCGGTTATCCGAACAACGTTTCGACGAAACACCCTTAGCCGACGACGTGCACTTCGTGTTCTTGGGCGACCATCCGCTGACGGCCGACATCCGAGGCGCCGATGCGGTTCGCGAGTGGTTGAGTGATCAGTTGCTCCGGCGGCTGCCGAACCTCCGCTTCGTCGTGGATGAAACCGTCGTCGAGGGTGGCCCGTGGTCGACCCGGATAGCAACTCGCTATCACACCGAGCAAGGTGGGGTCCTCGTCTACCGCGGCGTCTACTTCGGGCGGGTGGTGTGGGGAAAGGTTGTCGAGGAGGTCATCCTTCCCGACACCAAGGCGTTCTTGGATGCGCTCGAACAGGCGGAGGCATCTGGCGCTGATTGAGTCGCGGCGTGGTCGAATTCCGTTGCACTGCTTCATGAACGAGGCTATGAAGCGCTGTGAGCGAGCGGTATTCGGCGGCAGACGGGACATTGCGGGTTCCCCGGCGGGGTCCCTGCATCCGGTTCGCTTCTCGACGTAGCGGTGGTTGCGGTTAGAAGGGTGGTGGGTCGTCGTCTGGTGGTGGTGGGGAGGGGAGGGGGTCGGCGTTGATGACGGTGTCACGTGTTAGGTGGTGTGAGATATCGGTTTCAGGGCAATCTCTTTCGGTGTGGTCGGGGTTGTCGGAGAGTTCTTCGTTGGCTCGGCGTTCGTCGTGGATGCGTCGGGCGCGGTCGTGGGCGCGGGTGGTGGTGCGGCGCGGCATTTTCAGCCCGGCGGTGTGTTTGGGCGGTGGTGTGCCGGTGAGGATGGCTTCGGCGGTGGGTGCGCATAGTTCGGGGAACAGGATGGCGCTGCCGGGCTGTGTCAGGTAGGTCTGGCCGTCGGGGTCGGTCCAGATCACGTCTCCGTTGGGCAGTTGGCGGTCGGTCCAGCCGGGCCAGAACGTCTTCAGTAGGTGGTGTTCGCGGCATAGGCATTTGAGGTTGGCGGCTTGGGTGGGTCCCCATGGGTGCGCGATGGTGTGGTCGACGTCGCAGATCGTGGCGGGGCGGGTGCAGCCGGGGAACCGACACGTCATGTCCCGGCATCGGATGAACTCGGCGAGCGCCTGGGAGGGTCGGTAGCGGGGTTCGGGGGGCGCCTGGCCGGGATGGATCAACGGTGTGATGGTGGCGTGCATCGCGGCCTGGGCTAGGACGGGGGCGGGTAGCACCGCGCCGCCGAGGATCACCCCGGGCCGGGCCGGGCACATCTGGCCGGGGTCGGTGTGCAGTGCGGCGCTCAGCGCCGACCAGGTGTAGGTGTACCAGGGGCGGGGCAGCAGTGGCTGGGGTCCACCGACCAGGGCGCGGCGTTGGGCGCTCAGCTCCCCGATCGGGGCGCCAGCCGGCGGCGCGGGTGCGGGTGGTGGCGGCGGCGGTGGTGGTGTGGGTGGTGGGCCATCCGCGGATTCGGTTGGCGCGTAGCCGGATTCGGCCCGGGCATCGGATTCGGTTGAGCAGTCATCGATCGCGTCGATCGCGTCGATCGCGTCGGTATCGGTCGTGGTGGGCGTTGGTGTGGGCTCGGGGTCCGCGTCGGGCGCGTCGTCGTCGTGGCGGACCGGATCACCAGGCCCACCGTCGTCGG
>Ga0070667_100000664_pt1 | contig 33378 bp, 26 predicted proteins | sample KBSS33metaG_FD_64659 | JGI IMG/M metagenome (GOLD analysis project Ga0070667, IMG submission 64659) | Switchgrass rhizosphere microbial communities from Kellogg Biological Station, Michigan, USA - KBS S3-3 metaG | ecosystem: Host-associated > Plants > Roots > Rhizosphere > Soil ...
CTGATGAGCCAGTCGCTGCGCAAGCTGACCGGCTCGATCAGCCGCTCGCGCTGCATGGTGATCTTCATCAACCAGCTGCGCATGAAGATCGGCGTCATGTACGGCAATCCCGAGACGACGACGGGCGGCAACGCGCTCAAGTTCTATGCTTCGGTCCGTCTCGACATCCGCCGCACCGGTCAGATCAAGGATCGCGACGACATCGTCGGCAACGCGACCCGCGTGAAAGTCGTCAAGAACAAGGTCGCGCCGCCGTTCAAGCAGGTCGAGTTCGACATCATGTATGGCGAGGGCATCTCCAAGATCGGCGAAATCCTCGACCTCGGCGTGAAGGCCGGCTTGGTCGAGAAATCGGGCGCTTGGTTCAGCTACGATTCGATCCGCATCGGCCAAGGTCGCGAGAACGCCAAGAACTACCTGCGAGACAACCCGGAGCTGTGCGATCGCCTCGAAAAGGCGATCCGCGATCGCACCGCCGGCCTCGCCGAGGAAATGATGGTCGGTCCTACCGCCGACGCCGAGGAATAGGCCCAATTCCTCCCCGAGTTCGCTCGGGGAGGGGGATCACGCGAAGGGCGGTGACGGGGATGCGAGGCCACCCGCCTTCGCGTCACCTTTCTCGTTTCAAGTGACCGGTCCTTCCCGCTCCCTTGACCGTCCCGTTCTTGTCACGCGCCCCTTTCCATCCACTCAGATTGGGCTTGTCGAGGCCCCGCCGGCGGAGCAATCCGGAAGCATCCGTCGAGAAGCTCAGGATGACCGGTGCACCGGGCGAGGAGGGCTCGTGGCGGGGAGCCATGGGCAACAGGCCATGGGTTGGGATTGGAGAAGGGAGCAAGGATCGTGACGGTCCGCCTGGCACCGCCACCGGCCCGCCCACTCATTTGATCGCAGCAGGCGAACAGACTGACCGCACAGTCCCGCTTGCCGCAGTTCGCTGCGTGGATTATCGGCCCGGACATGCAGACGACCAACGAAATCCGCCGGTCCTTCCTCGAATACTTCGCGACTAACGGCCACGAGGCGGTGCCGTCCGCGCCGCTGGTGCCGTACAACGATCCGACGCTGATGTTCGTCAACGCGGGCATGGTGCCGTTCAAGAACGTCTTTACCGGTCTGGAGAGCCGCGCCACCCCGCGCGCGACATCGTCACAGAAGTGCGTTCGCGCCGGTGGTAAGCACAACGATCTCGACAATGTGGGTTATACCGCGCGCCATCACACCTTCTTCGAGATGCTGGGAAATTTCTCCTTCGGCGACTACTTCAAGGAACAGGCCATCACGCACGCCTGGACCCTGCTGACCAAGGAATGGGGCCTTTCCGCCGAAAAGCTGCTGGTCACCGTGTACCACACGGATGATGAGGCGTTCGACCTGTGGAAGAAGATCGCCGGTCTCTCCGATGACCGCATCATCCGCATCGCTACCAAGGACAACTTCTGGGCGATGGGCGATGATGGCCCGTGCGGGCCCTGCTCGGAGATCTTCTTCGACCACGGCGACCACATCTGGGGCGGCCCGCCGGGATCGCCGGAAGAGGACGGCGACCGCTTCATCGAGATCTGGAACCTCGTGTTCATGCAATTCGAGCAGGCCGCCGGCGAGATCGTCGGCAACCTGCCCCGACCTTCGATCGACACCGGCATGGGCCTCGAGCGCATTTCGGCAGTCATGCAGGGCGTGCACGACAACTACGACATCGACACGTTCAAGGCGCTGATCGCAGCCTCGGAAAGCCTGACCGGCGTGCCCGCCGAGGGAGACAGCCGGGCCAGCCATCGCGTCATCGCCGATCACTTGCGCTCGACCTCGTTTCTGCTGGCCGACGGCGTTCTGCCGTCCAACGAAGGTCGCGGCTATGTCCTGCGCCGCATCATGCGCCGCGCCATGCGCCACGCGCATCTGCTCGGCGCGCGCGATCCGCTGATGTATCGACTCGTCCCCGCGCTGGTCGCCGAGATGGGCCAGGCCTATCCCGAGCTTGGCCGCGCGCAGCCGCTGATCGAGGAAACGCTGCAGCGCGAGGAGATCCAGTTCCGCCGCACCCTGGCGAATGGTCTCAAGCTTCTCGACGAGGCGACCGCCGGCATGGGCGAGGGCGGGGAGCTTCCTGGTGAGACCGCGTTCAAGCTCTACGACACCTTCGGCTTCCCCTACGACTTGACTGTCGACGCGCTACGGCCGCGCGGCATCTCGGTCGACGATGCCGGCTTCCAGGGCGCCATGGCACGCCAGAAGGCGGCCGCGCGTGCCGCGTGGAAGGGCTCGGGCCAGGCGGCCGACAGCGAGGTCTGGTTCGACATCGCCGAGCGCGAGGGCGCGACCGAGTTCACCGGCTACACTGCCACCAGCGGCGAAGGCCGCGTCGTGGCGCTGGTCAGCGATGGCCGCGAAGTCGACAGCGTCAGCGCCGGCGACAGCGTCGTCGTCCTCACCAACCAGACGCCGTTCTACGGCGAGAGCGGCGGCCAGGAAGGCGACCGCGGCACGATCACCGGCGCCGCTGGTGCAGGCAACGACGGCTTGCGCGTCGCTGTCGTCGACACCGGCAAGCCGCTCGGGCGGCTGCATGCCATGCATGCCAAGGTGGAGGCGGGGACGCTGAAGGTGGGCGATTCGGTGACGCTGACGGTGGATGTCGAGCGCCGCGACGCCGTGCGCGCCAACCACTCGGCGACGCACTTGCTGCACGCCGCACTGCGCGGGCGCCTGGGTGATCACGTGACGCAGAAGGGATCGCTGGTCGCCGCCGACCGGCTGCGCTTCGATTTCTCGCACCCCAAGGCGCTCACCGAAGAGGACATCGCCGCGATCGAAGCCGAGGTGAACGCCGAAATCCGCGCCAACGAGCAGGTGCTGACCCGCCTGATGACGCCGGACGAGGCTATCTCGGCCGGCGCGATGGCGCTGTTCGGCGAGAAGTACGGCGACGAAGTGCGGGTGCTCTCGATGGGGCGTACTTCCGGCGAGCGCACATATTCGGTCGAACTGTGCGGTGGCACCCACGTGCGCGCCACCGGCGACATCGGCGTGTTTCGCGTCGTCTCGGAAAGCGCGGTCTCCTCGGGCGTCCGCCGCATCGAGGCGATGACGGGAGAGGGCGCGCGCCGCTGGCTGGTCGGCCGCGAGGATGCGCTCAAGCACACCGCCGGCCTGCTGCGCACGACGCCCGACGAAGTGGAAAGCCGCGTCGCCGCGCTGCTCGAGGAGCGGCGCAAGCTCGAACGCGAATTGTCTGAGGCGAAGAAGGCGTTGGCGCTGGGCGGCGGTGGAGCGGCCAAGGCCGCGAGTGCCGACGAGCAGGTCAACGGCGTGACGTTCTCTGGCCAGGTGCTCGAAGGCCTCGATCCCAAGGACCTGCGCGGCCTGCTGGACCAGGCCAAGCAGCGCATCGGCTCGGGCGTGGCGGCGATCGTCGCGGTGAACGAGGGCAAGGCGAGCATCGCCGCCGCCGTCACCGACGACCTCACCGGCACCATCAGCGCGGTCGATCTCGTGCGCAAAGGCGTCGAGGCGCTCGGCGGCAAGGGCGGCGGCGGCCGACCCGACATGGCGCAGGGCGGCGGGCCGGACGGTGCCAAGGCGGCCGATGCGATCGCGGCGGTGAAGGCGGCGCTCGCAGGGTGATGCGGCTTGCGGCAGCCCTGCTGCTCGCCGCGTGCCTGGCGCACCCCGCGACCGCGAAGGCCGCCGATCCCGCTTGGCCGCAGGGCCTTTACGGCTCGGTCCGCATGTCGCCCGAGACCGGCGACCTGGGCGGCATGGAGCTGCGCTTCTTCCAGGCCGAGGGTCGCGCGATGGTCGAGGCGGTCGTCTGCGAGGGCTGGTGCAACGAGACCCACACCGCGCCACTGGAGCGCACGGCGCAAGGCTTCGCGTTCCGCTATGTCGAGCGCTACGAGGGCGGCGAGGGCGTGAGCGAGACCGCGTACCGCGTTACCCTGACACCGGCGCGCCGAGGCTTTCGCGCGCACCTGACCACCGAGGCCGATCCCGCGACGCCGTCGTGGGAGGTCGATCCGGTGCTGCGGCCGCTCAAGCGCGCGTTCGGTCTGCAGGTGGCGCATTCGGAGCAGGGCGCGACCGGGGACTAGCGCTTCCGCTTCCAGGCGGATGCGTTGAGACAGGCGGACGAGGCAGGAGCAACGACGATGCGAGCCGATCTCTCCACCACTCTCCCGTCCATCCTGGCCGACATCGCGCAGGACATGCGCGCCGTCGCCGATCGGGGTACCGTCGCCAGCTACATCCCGCCGCTCGCAGCCGTGCCGGCCAGCAAGTTCGGCATCGCGGTGGTGCTGCACGACGGCAGCATCCACACCGCCGGCGACGCGGACGAGGCCTTCTCGATCCAGTCGATCTGCAAGGTCTTCGCGCTGACGCTGGCGCTTGGCGCGGTGGGGGACCAGTTGTGGCGGCGGGTCGGGCGCGAGCCTTCCGGGAGCGCCTTCAACTCGATCGTGCAGCTCGAGACTGAGCAGGGCATCCCGCGCAATCCGTTCATCAATGCGGGCGCCATCGTAGTGTGCGACGTGCTGCTCGGTCGGCTCCAGCCGCGCGAGGCGATCGGACAGATGCTGCGGTTCGTGCGCGAGCTGGCAGCCGACGAGACCGTCGCTATCGACGAGGCGGTGGCGCAGGCCGAGCAGGACACCGGTTTTCGCAACAAGGCGCTGGCCAACTACATGCGCGCGTTCGGCAATATCCATGGCGACGTCGACCTGGTGCTGGGCACATATTTCCACTTCTGCGCGCTGGCGATGAGCTGCCGGCAGCTGGCGCTGGCGGGACGCTTCCTGATGGACGGCGGCCGGCTGGGAGATCACGGCATCGTTTCGGTCAAGCGGGCGCGGCGCATCAATGCGCTGATGATGAGCTGCGGCCACTACGACAGCTCGGGCGACTTCGCCTATCGGGTCGGCCTGCCGGGCAAGTCGGGCGTGGGCGGCGGCATCCTGGCGATCGCGCCGGGCACGGCGAGCATCGCGGTGTGGTCGCCCGGCCTCAACGCCAGCGGCAATTCGCAGCTCGGCACTCTGGCGCTGGAGACGCTGGTGCAGCGCACCGGCTGGTCGGTGTTCGAGGCACCCAGCCTCTGAGACAGGCCGGCGTCAGCGAGTGGCGCTCAGCTGGCCCGATCGCAGCGCCGGCTTTTCCGCCAGGCCGCCCTGTTCCATGATCATCTCGCGCAGTTCGTCGCGCTTCTCGTGGATCGAGGCGATGACCGGGCCCATCGCGACGCCGGTCTCCACCAAAGCCGCTTCGGAGAGCTGGAGCGAGCTTTCGAGCGTCTCGGGCACGGCGTGGGTGGCACCGGCACGGTAGAGCTGGCCCGCGTGAGTGGCATCGCGCGCGCGGGCAATGATCGGTAGCTCGGGGAATTGCGCGCGCAGCTTGCGCACGATGCGCTGGGCAGTGACCGGCTCATCCATGGTCAGGATGACCGCGGCGGCATCGCCGGCCCCCAGGCGCTGCAGCGCCTCGCCGCGGCCGGCATCGCCGAAGCCGACCGTATAGCCGCGCCGGCGCCCCTCGCTGACGAGATCGCTGTCGCTGTCGATCGCGTTGTAGGGCCGATCGTGTTTCGCCAGCATGTCGGCGACGAGGCGGCCGACACGGCCGAAACCGATGATCAGCGTCAGCGGGCCAGTATCCCCCGCAGGCGTCGCCTGCGGTGCTTCCACGGTATCGACGCGCCGCGCCATCATCTTGCCCAGCATCGCCAGCAGCGGCGTGATCGTAAGGCCGAGGGCGGTGACGATCTGCCAGAACTGCGCGGTGCCGGGCTGGATCAGCTGGGCGGAGAGGGCGGCCGAGAGAACGATCAGCGTGGTTTCCGACGGGCTCGACATGAGGATGCCGGTCTCTGCCGAGGTGCCCCGGCGCGCGCCCATCAGGCGCAGCAGCAGGCTGGTCACCACCGACTTCAGGAAGATGACCGCGGCTGTGGCGAACAGGATCGAGCCGAGATTCTCCCAGACGACGACGAGGTCGATGCTCATGCCGATGGTGATCAGGAAGACGCCGAGCGCGAGGCCCTTGAACGGCTCTGTGATCTGTTCGACCTCGGCGTGGTACTCGGTCTCGGCGATCAGCAGCCCGGCGACGAGCGCGCCGACGATCGGCGACAGGCCGGCCGCTGCCGTCGCCAGCGAGGCGAGGATGACCACCAGCAGGCTGGCGGCCAGGAACAGCTCCGGGCTCTTGGTACGCGCGGCCTGGGCGAACAGCGGTGGCAGCAGATAGCGGCCGAGCACCAGCAGTCCGCCGACGACGGCGGTGCCGAGCAGCAGCGTCGTCAACAGGTTGTCCATCCCGGCGCCCGCGGCATGCGGGGCCAGCGCGCCGAGCAGGAAGATGATCGGCACCAGCGCGATATCCTCGAACAGCAGCATCGCCAGCGCGGCCCGGCCGACCGGCGTCGTGGTATTGGTGATCTTGAGCACCAGCGCGGTCGAGGACAGCGCCAGCGACAGGCCCAGAGCGAGCGCACCGGCGAAGCTCTGGCCGATCGCGGCGAAGACGAAAGTGAGCGAGGAGCCGATGACGATCAGTTCGAGCGAGCCGAGCCCGAAGACCATGCGCCGCATGTCCCACAGTCGGCGGAACGAAAGCTCCAGCCCGATCGAGAACAGCAGCAGGATGATGCCGAACTCGGCAAAGACATCGAGCCCGTCGGGATCGGTGATGGTTATGTAGGAGAGCCAGGTGTTGTCGAACACCATCCGCCCCAGTCCGAAGGGGCCGACCAGCAAGCCGACCAGGATGAACCCGATCACGGGCGTGATGCGGAACCGATTGAATATCGGAATGACGAGCCCGGCCGCGCCGAGGATCACCAGCGCATCGGACATGACGGGGGAATAGAGTTCGTTGCTACCAGCCATGTCCTTGTCCCTAAAGCACCAAAGCCGCGGTGGGTACCCCTTCAGGGCCGCGCGCGTGCTCTTTGCGTTGGCTTGCGAGAACCCGTTCGGCCCCACATTTCCGGTGCCGCAAGAGAGCGGGGGAACACCTGCGCAACTTCACTTGGCGTTCAGCAACGCGCTGGCTATAGACCCAGCCCATGCTCGAACGCTCGCCTCTCAAGATCGCCCTGCTTGCCGCCGCTACCGGGGCGCTCGTTCTGACCGCGGGCTGCGGGGGCAAGGGCGGTAAGAACCGCGATACCGCCTATGTCGCGCGCGACGTGAGCACGCTTTACGCAGCGGCCCAGCAGCGCCTCGACACGGGGCGCACCCGGCAGGCGGCGGCGCTGTTCGACGAGGTCGAGCGCCAGCATCCCTACTCGCCCTGGGCGCGCCGCGCGCAGCTGATGAGCGCGTTCAGCTACTATGCCGCGCGGGACTACAACAAGGCGATCCAGTCGGCGCAGCGCTTCCTGTCGATCCACCCGGGCAACAAGGACGCGCCTTACGCCTATTACCTGATCTCGATCTGCTACTACGAGCAGATCAGCGATGTGACGCGCGACCAGAAGACCACCGAACAGGCCAAGCAGGCGCTCACCGACGTGATGCGCCGCTATCCCGCGACGCCTTACGCCGCCGATGCCAAGCTGAAGATCGACCTGGTCAACGATCACCTCGCGGGCAAGGAAATGACGATCGGCCGCTCCTACGAGCGCAGCGGCAAGTGGCTGGCGGCGACGCTGCGCTTCCGCAACGTGGTCGACAATTTCCAGACCACCAGCCACGCGCCCGAGGCGCTGTTCCGGCTGGTGGAGGGCTACCTCGCGCTCGGCATCCCCGACGAGGCGCAGAAGGCCGCTGCGGTGCTGGAAGCGAACTATCCGGGCAGCGATTGGTACGAACGCGCCTACAAGCTGATGCAGAAGCACGCTTCGGCGAACCTCGCCGCCTGAGGGCGGCGGCACTTCAGACGACAGCCGCTCAAGCGGACTCGCGCGCCGGGCTTGGCCTTCGTGCGCGGCGGCGACGTGCGCGCACTGGGCGCAGGCGAGTTTCGCTTTGTCGCCTGAAAGCGCAATTTTCATTGTCAACTGTAATGGTTGAGATATAGGTCCTCCCAGAACCGGCTCCGGCCGGGACCGGTGTGACCAGGCTTGTCCGTGTCGAGGAGGGTAAAGACACGGCGCCACCCGCTGGCGCTGCGCCCGCGGTCCATGCTCCTGACAACTTTTCGCAGAGGCACGCCGGCCGTCGACGACGCGAGGCATGCCCGAGCCGCTCGACCCATGCGCGGAAGTTCGCGCATGTCTTTCATCAACAAGCGCAGACCGGACCACCGGATGCCTTCAATTCCCTTACACAAGGATTTGAAATATGCTTCCGTTCGTCCGCTTCGGCCTCTTGGCCACCACCATCCTTGCCGCGCCTGCCCTGCTGGCCGGCGTTGCGCACGCCGAAGACGCCCCTCCGGGCGAAAACGGCACTTCCGTCGGCACGGGGGCCGACGACACGCGCGGCGAAATCACCGTCACCGCTCGCCGCCGCATTGAATCGAGCCAGAACGTGCCGCTCGCGATCTCCGTGATCGGTGGCGAGCACATCGACGCGACCGGTTCGTTCAACGTCGGTCGCCTGCAGCAGCTGACGCCGACGCTGCAGTTCTACTCTTCCAACCCGCGCAACACGGCTGTCAACATCCGCGGCCTTGGCGCTCCGTTCGGCCTGACCAACGACGGCATCGAGCAGGGCGTGGGCATCTACATCGACGATGTCTACAACGCCCGCGTCGCGTCGGCGACGTTTGACTTCCTCGACGTCGCGCAGATCGAAGTATTGCGCGGGCCGCAGGGCACACTCTACGGCAAGAATACCACTGCCGGCGCGATCAACATCACGACCAACCAGCCCACATTCGACTTCGAGGGCAAGGCAGAGGTCTCGATCGGCAACTACAACTTCAAGCAGGCCAAGGCGGCAGTCTCGGGTCCGCTCAGCGACAAGCTGGCCGCGCGCATCGCGGTGTCTTCGACCAGCCGGCGCGGCACGATCTACAACGTGACCACGGATCGCTGGATTCAGAGCCAGGACAACCTGGGAGTGCGCGGCCAGCTGCTCTGGAAGCCGACCGACACCATCGATGTCACGCTAGCTGGCGACTACAGCGTGCAGGACGCGGTCTGCTGCGGCTCCGTGTACGTGCGCACCGGTACCACGCAGCGCGCGCTCAATCGCCAGTTTGCAGCTCTCTCCGCTGCGCTAGGCTATGCGCCGCCGAGCCTGGACGCCTATGATCGCCTGACCGACCTCGACGCCAACCTCAACGCCGGAAACAAGATTGGTGGCGCGTCGCTGCGCGTGAAGTGGGACCTTGGACCGGGCACTCTGACCTCGATCACGGCGTGGCGCTTCTGGGACTGGAAGCCCGAGAACGATCGTGACTTCACCGGCCTGCCGATCGTCGCCAAGTCGCAGAACCCGTCGCAACAGGATCAGTACACCCAGGAGCTACGGTACAACTACAGCAGCAACAAGATCGACTTCGTGGTAGGCGCCTTCGGCTTTTACCAGCGTATCGATACCCAAGGTACCGAAGCCCACGGCGCCGCATCCAGCCGCTGGAACATCGCACCGTCTAACGCGCTCTCGAAAGACCCCTCGGTCCTCAACGGCTTGGTCGCCTACAACACGCAGTACCTCAAGAACACCAGCGCGGCGCTGTATGGCCAGCTCAGCTGGAAGATCACGCCCGAGTTCACCATCCAGCCTGGCGTGCGCCTGAACTACGACAAGAAGGAAGGCTTCTACCAGCGCCGGGTCTTCGATGGCGCGGGCAACGAAATCCTAGTCACCGGACCGAGCAGCGCTCGCAAGAGCGCGCAGCTCGCGATCTTCACCCCGCAGGAGATCAGTCCCGAATTCAGCGACTGGAACTTCAGCTACGATTTCACCGCGAGCTACAAGGTAGCGCCGGACGTGCTGGTCTACGCGACATACGCCAAGTCGTTCAAGTCGGGCGGCATAAACCAGAATGGTGTGCCGCTGGATGCCAACAACCAGCCGATCCTCGCGTCTGCGACGGTGAAGCCGGAATCGGTCAACCACTATGAGGCGGGGATCAAGACACAGTTCCTCGATCGCCGGGCGACCCTCAACCTTTCAATCTTCCGCACCGACATCGCCGATTACCAGGCCAACGTGAACAACGGTCAGTTCGGCGTGCTGCGCGGCTACCTCGCTAATGCCGACGAGGTGCGTTCGCAGGGCATCGAGTGGGATTTCTCGATTCGCCCCAGCGAACGCTTCAATGCCTACGTCAACGGCGCTTATACCGACGCGACTTACCGCAAGTTCACAGATGCTCCGACACCGCCCGAACTTTCTGGTGCGGCAAGCACCAGCGCGGCGGTGAGTTGCGCCAACAATGCGAACGCGGGCGTGCCCAACACGGCGGTGGGGCCGGCCTCCTGCGACATCTCCGGCCAGCGCCTGCCAGGTGTTTCGAAGTGGTCGTTCTCGTTCGGTGCCGAGGTCAACCAGCCGCTCAGCCTGTTGGGCAAGGAAGGCGAGATCTATTTCGGATACGACGGCAACTACCGGTCGAACTTCTCGTCAAACCCGACGCCCTCGAAGTATACCTGGGTCAAGGGCTACAGCCTGTCGAACTTCCGCGTGGGCTTCCGGTCTGAGGGCGGCTTCGATGTCTACGGCTGGGTCCGCAATGCCTTCGATGAAAAGTACATCGACCAGCTTTTCGTTGGTCCCGGCAACACCGGCCTGATTGCCGGACTGCCCGGTGACCCGCGGACATGGGGTTTCACTATCAAGTCGAGCTTCTGAGACCGTCTTGATGGGAATATCGATTGCAGTATCCGCCTTAAGCAATTTTATGGATCAATGTCGGCTGCTTAAGGCTTTCTCCACTGATGACAGGTAAATGGTTGGGGAGACCGGGGTGACAGGAAACCCCGGCTCCGCCAGCCGGCAGTGGGGTCGTTTGCCATGGACATGAAGCACGAGTTTGGAGCCGATCGCATTGCCCAGTTCGAGCTTGGGCCCAAGCGAGTGTGGCAACCAGAATCTGTCGCCATTGCCGGGATCGTCGGGCTATTATGGTTGATCGTCGCGCTGCGTTTCGTGCTCGCGAACCTCGTCGCCTGACAGCAGGCTTCCAACGCGAAGCAGGGTGACGGGCGCTAGGCGTTTCGCTAGAACGCTTCGCGAACATGCTCAGCCGCCTTTCCATCCGCAACATCGTTCTGATCGAGTCGCTCGATCTCGACTTCGCGAGCGGCCTTGGCGTTCTCACAGGTGAAACCGGGGCGGGAAAGTCGATCCTCCTCGATGCACTCGGCCTCGTTCTCGGCAACAGGGCGGACAGCGGCTTGGTGCGAGCAGGAGAAGATCGCGCCAGCGTGACGGCTAGCTTCGAGTTCGCCCGCCTGCCGGATCTCGTCCGCAACGCGATTGCGGAGGCAGAGCTCGAGGTTGAGCCGGGCGAGCCCCTGATCCTCAAGCGCCAATTGCGAGCAGACGGCGGCTCGAAGGCATTCCTCAACGATCAGCCGGTTGGCGTGGCATTGCTGCGCGTGATGGCGCCTGCGCTCGTGGAAATTCACGGCCAGCATGATGACCGAGGACTCGTCAACGCGCGCGGCCACCGTGCGCTGCTGGACCGCTTCGCAGGCGGGGATGCAGCGGCGGTGGAGAGCGCGTGGCGGACGTGGCGGGGCGCTAGGGATACTCTAGACGGTGCTCGCGACCGGGTGGCCCGGGCAGCCGAGGACCAGGATCTACTGCTCGCGCATCTGGCGGAACTGACCACGCTTGCGCCGGAAAGCGGCGAGGAAGGGCAATTGGCGCTGGCGCGCGCTGACATGCAGAAGGGCGAAAAGCTCGCTGACGACCTTGAGGCCTTGCGGCATTTGTGGAGCGGTTCGGATTCCGCGCTCGCCAGCCTGCGCGGCGCGGCGCGGCGCCTCGATCGAATTGCCGGCGAGCATGCGTTGCTGGCGGATGCGCTCGCCGCCCTCGACCGGGCCGTGATCGAGGCGAGCGAAGCCGAGGAAGTGCTCGAGCGCGCAGCCGAGGCTCTGGCTTTCGAGCCGGCCGAACTCGATCGCATTGAAACACGTTTGTTCGACTTGCGCGCAGCCGCCCGCAAGCACCGGTGCCAAGTTGATGACCTCCCCACCCGCACGCTGGAGATGCGCGGTGCGCTTGATGCCATCGAGGGCGGTAACGAGCATCTCGCCGAACTTGAGGCCGCCGCCGACCGTGCCGCGCAGGCCTATCGTGAGGCGGCAACTGCCTTGCACGAGACGAGGCGAGTGGCGGCGCAGCGTCTTGATGCGGCAGTGAAGGCGGAACTTGCGCCACTCAAACTCGATGCCGCGCGGTTCCAGACTTCCGTCGTGCGCCTGCCGGACGAGCGCTGGGGCCCGCATGGCATGGATGGCGTTGAGTTCCTCATCAGCACCAACCCCGGCGCCGACTTCGCCCCCCTCGCAAAGATCGCCAGCGGCGGCGAGCTGTCCCGCTTCATCTTGGCGCTCAAGGTTGCACTGGCTGAAGAGGGCGGCGCGGCAACGGTGATCTTCGACGAGATCGATCGCGGGGTCGGCGGCGCGGTCGCCTCGGCGATCGGCGAGCGGCTGTCGCGGCTTGCTTCCAATGGCCAGCTCCTCGCCGTCACCCACAGCCCTCAAGTCGCGGCGCGTGGGGACTCGCACTACATGATCGCCAAGTCCAGCGAGGGCACGGTCACCCGCACCTCGGTGCGATTGCTCAGCGACGCCGAGCGCAAGGAGGAGATCGCTCGGATGCTCTCCGGTGCCGAAGTCACCGACGAAGCCCGCGCGCAGGCCGACCGGTTGCTGGAACGCGCCTGAGAGCACAAGTGCCTGCTGCTATGCCGCCAGGATCGATCTGGGGCTGGACCACGACGGTGCGGTTGAATACCTCAGGCAAATGATCACTGAACCCGAAGCTGCCAATGAACTGATGCGCCTGGCGCGCCAGATCAGCCGCGCGAACCGGCTCTATCATGCGGAGGACGCGCCCGAGATCAGCGATGCCGAGTACGATGCTCTGGTGCGGCGCAACGCCGAGCTGGAGACTGCTTTCCCGCATCTCGTGCGTGCCGATTCGCCCACTCAGAAAGTAGGTCACGAGGTCGTGTCTTCGCCGCTGGGCAAGGTGAACCACGAGGTTCGCATGATGAGCCTCGACAATGCCTTCTCTGACGAGGAGGTCGCCGAGTTCGTCGACCGCGTGCGGCGCTTCTTGGCACTACCCGCCGATGCGCCGGTGGCGATGACGGCCGAGGACAAAATCGACGGTCTGTCCTGCTCGTTGCGCTACGAGCACGGGCGACTGGTGCGGGCGGCGACGCGGGGGGATGGCCAGGTCGGCGAAGACGTGACCGCCAACGTGGCCTACATCGCCGATATCCCGCAGCAGCTTTCGGGCGCGGATGTGCCGGAGACCTTTGAGGTGCGCGGCGAGGTCTATATGACGAAGGCCGACTTCCTGGCCCTCAATTTGCGGTTGATGACCGAGGCGCGTGAGCAGGCCGAGGCAAAGGGTGAGGCGTTCGACGATACCAAGGTTCGTCAGTTCGCCAATCCACGCAACGCCGCCGCCGGTTCGCTGCGCCAGAAAGATGCGGCAGTGACTGCACAGCGCCCTTTGCGCTTCTGGGCGCATGGGTGGGGCAGCGCTAGTGCCTTGCCAGGACAGACGCAGCACGAGGTCATCCGCCGTATCGAGAGCTGGGGCCTTCCCGTATCCCCGCAGTTTCGGCTCTGCACTTCGCCCGAGGAAATGTTCGAGGCCTACGCTGCCATTCGTGCAGGGCGTGCTGCCCTGCCATTCGAGATCGACGGGGTGGTCTACAAGGTTGATCGGCTCGACTGGCAGCAGCGGCTCGGCTTCGTCGCCAAGGCGCCGCGCTGGGGACTGGCGCACAAGTTTCCTGCCGAGCGCGCCGAGACGGTACTGGAGTCGATCGATATCCAGGTGGGTCGCACCGGCAAGCTAACCCCGGTAGGCCGTCTAAGGCCTGTTCTGGTGGGCGGCGTGACCGTTACCAACGTGACGCTGCACAACCGCGACGAGATCGTGCGGCTGGGCATTCGGCCGGGCGATCGCGTGGTCCTGCAGCGTGCCGGAGACGTGATCCCGCAAGTGGTCGACAACATCACCCGCGAGGAGCCGCGTCCCGCCTTCGCGTTCCCCGACCACTGCCCGCAGTGTCATTCGGAAGCCGTGGCGGAAGAGGGCGAGGTTGATGTTCGCTGTACCGGCGGCTTGATCTGCCCGGCCCAGCGCACCGAGCGCCTCAAGCACTTCGTCAGCCGAGCCGCGCTTGATATCGAAGGTCTGGGTGAGAAGACGATAGACGAGTTCTTTAGACTGGGTTGGCTGGAAAGCCCAGCCGACGTGTTCCGCCTTCGACGGCGTCGGGCCGAGATCCTTCAGCGAGAGGGCTGGAAGGACAAGTCTGTGGACAACCTGTTGGCAGCCATCGAGGCCAAGCGCACACCCGACGCGGCGCGGCTGCTGTTCGGTCTGGGTATCCGCCACGTCGGCGCTGTCACCGCGCGTGACCTGATGAAGCGGTTCCAGACACTGCCGGCGCTGCGCGAGGCTGCGGAGTCGGCTCATGCGAAGGATGGCGCCGAGGCGGTGCAGGCGGCAAGCGATGCCTATGCCGAACTCGTGTCGATCGAGGGGGTCGGGCCAGTCGTAGTCAAGGCGCTCGGCGATTTTTTCCACGAAGAGCACAACCGTGCCGTGTGGGACGACCTGCTTTCCGAAGTCTCGCCCCCGCCGTACGTGGTGAAGACCAAGGAGAGCCCGGTCTCGGGCAAGATCGTGGTCTTCACCGGCAAGCTCGAGACGATGAGCCGCGACGAAGCCAAAGCGCAGGCGGAGCGACTGGGAGCGCGCGCGGCAGGGTCAGTATCGCCCAAGACTGATCTCGTCGTGGCTGGGCCCGGAGCCGGCTCAAAGCTCAAGAAAGCCGCCGAACTCGGGATTGAGGTGATCGACGAGGCCGCCTGGGCGGGGATCGTTCAGGCCGCCGACTAACTGGCCTCGTCAACCTCAGCCCCGACGTGCCTGGCGCTCGTGAATGTGCCGGTAGTGTTGCACGCGAGTGGCGCGCAGTCCGGCGATGCCTTCGCGCTCGACAGCACGTTGCCATGAGGCGAGTTCCTCGAGTGTGAGGTCGTACCGTTCGCATGCTTCTGCGATCGTCAACAGTCCGCCTTCGACTGCTGCGACAACTTCAGCCTTGCGGCGCACGACCCAGCGCGATGTGTTGGCAGGCGGCAAGCTGTCCCGGCTTAGCGACTGCCCAAATTGGCCGACGATGGCGTCTGGCTGCGTGAGTTCAGAAGGTAGCATTAGTTAGGCCCTCTTACGTTTCGAAAAGTGGCCCCCTGTGAGTGCAGATTCTTCGCTGAAATCGTTAATTCAGCCTCACTCGAAATGGTTAACGGATAGCTTGGGAAAAACGCCTAAGTGTCTGCGGCAGCTGGCGAACGCCGCAGCCAAAAGTTTCCAATCGGTTTACGCGGTGTTTACCTGTCCTAATTAGCTGGTCGGGGATCGCGCTTTTACCGATAGATCCGAGGTGGATATTGCCCGTGCGGCACAAGGATTCGGCATTTGCTTCGGCTCTGGCTCGGCATGTCTCGGATGAGGGCTGTCAGCTGGTAGTGGCAGGGGCCGAAGTGGGCGCGGAGCAGCGTTTCACACTCGAAATCGCTGCGACTGAGCGGATATCCGGTTCGGTCCGTTGGGTCGTGGGCGCGCGCGCAGGCTTTGCATTCGACGAGCCAATCGGCGGTGACACACTCGATGCTATTCGGCAGGGCGGGCCAGGCCTCGCCGCGCTCGATATCTATCTGATTGAGGACGCGGTGCCCGACGCGACGCGCCCGTAGCTAGCGCGCTTGCGCAGCCACAGGATCGACCAGTCGCCATTGACCAACCGGCCCGCGAGCCGCAGCCCCGCCCGACGGCAAGCGGCACGCACAGCCGCTTCCTGCGTTTTCAGCAGCCCCGCCAATACAAGGTGTCCACCCGGGAGCAGCGCTGCGCCGAATTCAGAGGCAAGCGACACCAGAGGGCCAGCAAGGATGTTGGCGATGATGAGGTCGTAGGGCCCTCGCGCGGTGAGGAGCGGATGGGCCATGCCATCTGCAACCGTCATCACCAGCGCGCCTTGTCCAGCGCCAATCGGCACGCCGTTTGCCGCGGCATTGTTCTCGACCACGCCGACGCAAACCGCATCGATGTCGCTCGCGGTCGCAAGCGCGCGTGGCCACAGCGCCAGCGCGGCGAAGGCGAGCAGCCCAGTGCCGGTGCCGATATCGGCACAGTTGCGCACAACGATTCCCCGCTTTTTCATGTGCGAGAGCATGGTCAGGCAGCCGGCGGTCGTGGCGTGCTGACCCGTGCCGAAGGCCTGGCTCGCGGGGATCGTGAAGTCGATCGCGCCATTCGCGGTGCTGACTGGCCAATCCGGCGTGTGAACGTGGAAGCGTCCGGCCTGGATCGGCTCGAGGCCCTCCTGGCTGACCGTGAGCCAATCGGTTTCCGCTAGTTCCTCGGTCTGCAGCGGCGGAGCATGGCCGGCGAACAATGCCGTGATCGCGGCTTTGTCTGCGCGGGTCGGCTTGCGGTTGAGCCAAGCCTCTAGCTGCCAGTCTTCAGGTTGATCCTCGGCCACCTCGCGACCTGAGAGAACGATGTCGGAATCCCAATCCCAGGCGTCCTCATGGGCGACGAGCGCACCCTCGATCACAGTGCGCGGGGCGCAGGCCGTGATTTTCCAGCTCATTTCGCGGACCCGGCCGCTTCGCCTCTCAGGCGGTCGGCCAGCCTGGTGCGCGCCGCAGCGGCATAGGTTTGGCAAGCGCCTGGATCGACCAGCGGTGCCTTGCCCGCAAGGCGCGCGAACAGGTTGCTGGCCGACGGATGGGGAGTGATCAGGACATCGCAGGGCAGGGCGGCAATCGTCTCGAGGCCGGCGCGAGCGGCAGCTATCCGCTCGGGATGATCGGTGAACCGGTAGGCGTCGGTGGAGATGACGGTCGCACTGTCAGCGTAGGCCACCATCCGGCAGTTGAAGGCGGCGGTGCACGCTTGCCAGGTCCAGCTCGTCGAGCCGGGCGAGTGCGTCGGCGTCGCATGAGCGGTCAGCACCAGTCTGCCGAGCACCAGGCTTTCACCGTCCTGCACCACCTTGTCGACGCGGACCGAATCGAACGTGCCCTTGCCGTCGTTCTGCGGGTCTTGGGTGCTCATTCGACCCACTTCCAGCGAGGCCTTTTCTGTTGCGAGCGCCGCGACTTTCGCGCCAGTAGCGCGCTGCAATGCGCGGATCGCTCCGGCGTGGTCGTAGTGCTCGTGGCTAGAAAGGATCCAGCGCACTTGCTTGGGGTCGATGCCGAGGCGCCAGATGTTGGCGAGCACCAGCGGCGCTGCGTCCCTCGGACCACCGTCGATCAGCACATGGCCTTTGTCGCCCGTGATCAGGATCGCGGAGATGCCGCAGGTGCCCACGAACCACACGTTGGCGAAGACTGGTGCCGGCGGCGCGGCATCGGACCAGCCGTCGCGTTCTTCGCACACCTGCGCGAGCGCTGTTCCTGTCGGCTCTCTGGCGGCAGGCTTGGCTAAGGCGGGAGCGGAGGCGACGAGTGCGGCGGCTGCGAATGCGAGCGCTGCGGAGGAGCGAGGGCGAGTCATGCCAGCCGCTTTACGATGCAACCTCGGGATAGGCCAGCAAGGCACAGCAAGGGATCGCTTGCGGAAACTTGCACCATGGCGCGATTTGGCTAAGGGGACTTCGACGAGGGCGGCGTGTTGCGCTGCCGAAGGCAAGGGGATTCGCAAGAGCATGGCCACCGCCGGCACCAAGAACCGTCCGCTGTCGCCGCATCTTCAGATCTGGCGATGGGGTCCGCACATGTTCGTGTCGATCCTCCACCGTGTCACCGGCAACGGCATGGCCGTGGCAGGCCTGGGCGTTCTCCTGTGGTGGCTCGGCGCTCTTGCCGGCGGCCCCGCGGCCTATGCGACCTTTGCCTCTTGGATGACCACTCCGATCGGCTATCTGGTGCTCGTGGGCATCTCATGGGCTTTCTTCAGCCACATGATGAGCGGCCTGCGCCACTTCGTGCTCGACATCGGAGCCGGCTACGAGCTGACGTGGAACAAGACGTGGTCCATTGTCGCGCCGGTGCTGGGCGTGGTGCTGACTGCCGCCTTCTGGGCGCTCCTGCTGCTTCGCTGAGGGAACAACGACATGGGTAACGGAACCTCGATCGGCCGCGTGCGCGGCCTCGGCTCGGCGAAGAGCGGCCCCCATCACTGGATTCTCCAGCGCATGACCGCGATCGGCAACCTGCTGCTCGTGCTGTGGCTGGTGGTCTCGCTGATCCTGCTGCCGGACTTGTCCTACGGCACGGTCGTCGGCTGGCTTTCGCGCCCGGTGCCGGCGCTGGCGATGACGCTGCTGGTGATCTCCACCTTCTGGCATGCGCGTCTGGGCATGCAGGTTATGCTGGAGGACTACGTCCACGAGCACGGCAACAAGTTCGCTTGCATCGCCGCACTCAACCTCGTCGCTTTCGCAGGCGCCGCCTTCGGTGTGTTCTGCGTTGTCCGCCTCGCGCTCGGAGCTCACGCGTAATGACCGCTGCTGCCTACAAGATCATCGACCACGTCTATGACACCGTGGTCGTCGGTGCCGGCGGTTCGGGCCTGCGCGCGACGATGGGTTCGGCCGAGGCCGGGCTCAAGACCGCGTGTATCACCAAGGTGTTCCCGACCCGCTCGCACACCGTGGCCGCGCAAGGCGGGATTGCCGCCTCGCTGCAGAACAACACGCCCGACCACTGGACCTGGCACATGTACGATACCGTCAAGGGGTCGGACTGGCTGGGCGACCAGGACGCGATCGAGTACATGGTCCGCGAGGCGCCCCAAGCGGTTTACGAGCTGGAGCACGCCGGCGTGCCGTTCAGCCGCAATGCCGACGGCACGATCTACCAGCGCCCGTTCGGCGGCCACATGCAGAACATGGGCGAGGGCCCGCCGGTGCAGCGCACGTGCGCCGCTGCTGACCGTACCGGCCACGCCATGCTCCACGCGCTCTACCAGCAGAGCCTGAAGTACGACGCGGACTTCTTCATCGAATACTTCGCGATCGACCTGATCATGGAGAACGGCCAATGCCGCGGCGTCATCGCGCTGTGCATGGACGACGGCTCGATCCACCGCTTCCGTGCGCAGTCGGTGGTGCTGGCGACCGGCGGCTATGGCCGCTGCTACTTCACCGCTACCTCTGCCCACACCTGCACCGGCGACGGCGGCGGCATGGTGCTGCGCGCAGGCCTGCCGCTGCAGGACATGGAGTTCGTGCAGTTCCACCCGACCGGCATCTACGGCGCCGGCGTACTCATCACAGAGGGTGCGCGCGGCGAGGGCGGATACCTCACCAACTCCGAGGGCGAGCGTTTCATGGAGCGCTACGCTCCCTCGGCCAAGGATCTTGCCAGCCGCGACGTCGTGTCACGCTCGATGGCGCTGGAAATCCGCGAGGGCCGCGGCGTCGGCCCGCACAAGGACCATATCTTCCTGCACCTCGACCACATCGATCCCAAGGTGCTCGCCGAGCGCCTGCCGGGCATCACCGAGAGCGGCAAGATCTTCGCCGGCGTCGACCTGACGCGTCAGCCGCTGCCCGTCGTGCCGACCGTGCACTACAACATGGGCGGCATCCCCTGTAACTACCACGGCCAGGTGCTGACGATCGGCGCCGACGGCAACCCCGAGACGGTCGTCCCCGGCCTGTTCGCGGTGGGCGAGGCGGCCTGCGTGTCGGTCCACGGCGCCAACCGCCTGGGCTCCAACTCGCTGATCGACCTCGTCGTGTTCGGCCGCGCGACGGGCCTGTTCCTCAAGGATAACATCAAGGCCGGCGCCGCGCAGCCCGAACTGCCCAAGGACTCGGCCGACCTCGCGCTGACCCGGCTCGATCACTTCCGCAACGCCAATGGTTCGTCGTCGACCGCGGAGATCCGCACCGAGATGCAGCGCACCATGTCGCTGCACGCGGCGGTGTTCCGCAACGACGATCTGATGGCCGAGGGCAAGGACAAGCTGGCGGCCACATATCAGCGCATGCAGGACATCAAGGTCAGCGATCGTGGCCTGATCTGGAACTCGGACCTGGTCGAGACGCTCGAACTCGACAACCTGATCAGCCAGGCCTCGGTCACGCTGCACGGCGCGCACAACCGCAAGGAAAGCCGCGGTGCTCACGCGCACGAGGACTTCCCGAACCGCGACGACGCCAACTGGATGAAGCACACCGCAGCCTGGTTCAACGGCTGGGGCGGCAAGGGCGGCGAGATCCGCATCGATTACCGCCCCGTCCACGAATACACGCTCACCGACGACGTGCAGTACATCAAGCCCAAGGCCCGCGTGTACTGATCCGGCTGCTTCTGCCGCCCTTATTCGTTCGCGGCCAGCCAAGACTTTTTTGTCCTGCGCTGACGTAGCTGCGCCGGTCCGTTGGTGCGGTGGCGCAAGTTGATGAAGTGCATGCGCGAGAGACTGTCTGCATTGTGCGAGCGGGCTGCCGCGAGGGGGACGAAATCGACAGTGTGAAAGAGCCGACGCGAACATAGCAGTTGCGCTGGATGTAGGAAAATCGTCTGGCCCTGGTGGCTTGCGCGGCCCTTCGACAGGCTCAGGGTGAGCGGCGCGGTTGGCACCGTCATCCCGACCGTGAGCTGGGACTCGGTCCCGCGGCTCGGGACCTCGACCGCAGGAACGAACTCTCAGGCACCACCCAGGCAACCCCGGCGCGGTTCGGGCATTTCCAGCGCATATCCGCCAATCGCGAGGGAATGCCATGGACCGCACCAGGATCGATCCGCTGCTCGAGCCCCGTGTCGAAGGCGATCCGCTGGTGCGCCAGATGGAACAGGCGCCCGGCAAGACCTGGGGCTGGGTCATGGGCTACGGCGTGCTGCTGCTGGTGGTGGCGCTGGTGGTGCTGGTGAACCCGCTGGTGGCGGGCGTCGCAACCGGGCTGATCCTGGGCGTGATGCTGGTGGTCTACGGCGTCGCGGCCATGGCATCAGGCTGGACCTCGCTGTCCAGCCGCGGACGCTGGGCCGAGGTGCTGCTAGGCGCGATCGCGCTGGTCGCTGGCATCTTCGCCATCGCCGACCCGGTCGCCGGCGCGCTGTCGCTGGTCTGGGCGATCGGGCTCTGGCTGCTGGTCTCGGGCGGCTTTCAGATCGCCTTCGCCCTGCGCAGCCGCCACGATCGCGGCTGGCGACTTTTCCTGGGCATGCTCGATGTGGTGCTGGGCCTCGTCCTGCTCCTATCCAGCGCAGCCACCGGCCTGGCATTCCTGGCGCTTGTCGTTGCAGTCAGCTTTACCGTGCGTGGCGTGTTCCTGATCGTGCTGGCGCGCGAGCTCAAGCGCTCTGGAGGGTAGACCCATTCACCTGCTGTTCATGTTTACAGACGTAATCGATGACGTCTGTAAACGATGGAGGACAGCGTGGCTGAAGCGCCCGACACGCCGGAACGGATTTCGGAGGCTGAGCATGCGGTGATGGAGGCGTTGTGGCAGCGCAGTCCGCTCACTGCACAGGAGGTCTGCGAAGAAGTCTGCGGCCCCCGTGGCTGGAGCCTCGCCACGGTCAAGACGCTGTTATCGCGTCTGGTGACCAAGCAGGCTGTGGGCACCGAGCCGGACGGCAAGCGGTTCCTCTATTCGCCCCGCATCGCCCGCGCCGACTACGTCGGCAACGAGAGCCGCCGCCTGGTGGATCGCCTGTTCGGCGGCCGTGCGGCACCGCTGTTCGCGCATCTTGCACAAAGCGAAGCCTTGACGGATGATGACCTCGCCGAAATCGAGGCCCTGCTGAAGGAGCTGCGGTCATGATCGCCTGGCTAGTCGATACGCTCGTCACCACCGGCGCGCTGCTCGCGCTGGTTATGCTGGTGCGCGGCTCCGTTTGCCGTTGGTTCGGTGCCGGAGCGGCCTATGCGCTATGGGCGCTGCCGGCGATCCGATTCGTGCTGCCGCCCCTGACGCTGCCTCGCGGGTTGATCCCGCAGGTCTCGGTCGACGTCGAGCCGCTCACTGCCGCCGCCTCCAGCCTGCCGGTCGAGAGCGCGGCTCCGGCCGCCGCGGTGGCTCCAGCCATCGTCGAGGCGAGTGCGCCTGTGAGGCAATTGGCGACGCCGCTGACCCAGCCCGATCTCTTCGCCCAGATACCCTGGACGACGCTGCTGCTGTCGCTTTGGCTCGGCGGGGCCGTGGTGTTCCTGCTGTGGCGCACGATCAGCTACCGCGCGATGCGCGCCGCCTTGCTCGAGAATGCGCGCGAAGTGGCCCATGCCGAGGGCGTGCGCATCGTCGAGACGCCCGCGACCACTGCCCCGCTGGCGCTGGGCGTGTTCGACAAGGTGATCGCGCTGCCGGTCGGCTTCCTTGCCACCGCGGATTCACACACCTCCGACTACGCCATCGCGCACGAGATGGAGCACCACGCCGGTGGAGATCTAGCGGCGCTCATCGCCCTGCAGCCGCTGTTCGCGCTGCACTGGTTCAACCCGCTGGCGTGGATCGCGTGGCGGGCGCTGCGCAGCGACCAGGAGGCCGCGTGCGATGCACGGGTGATGGCCGGCCGCAGCCGCGAGGAGCGCGCCCGCTATGGCCATCTGCTCGCCGCCTTCGCAGGTGGCACGCGGCTTGGCCTGGCGGCACCCATGGCAGGGCCGCTGTCGGGTCAGAAGCCGATCATCCACCGCCTCAAGGCGCTCGCCCGGGCCGACGTGTCGCCCGCCCGCAAGGTGCTGGCGCGCAGTCTGTTCGCGCTGGCGATCGTCTCGGTTCCCGCCACCGCTACGGTCACGTATGCCGACAATGCCGAAGAGCCGGCGGATCGTGCCAACGGCGGTTCGAGCGTGGCCTATGCCGACGTGCCCCCGCCGCCGGCGCCCCCGGCTGCGCCAGAGGTTCCGGCCGGTTCCGCCGCTCACGCCGACCTCGCGGACTTGCCGGAACCGCCCGAGGCGCCCGAGCCGCCGGAGGCACCCGACGTGGCGGAGAACGACTTTGCCGCTCCCGTCCCGCCGGTGCCGCCGGTCCCGCCGGTTCCGCCCGCGCCCTCGGCAGGCCACGCGCGAGTGATGATCCAGAAGACCGTCGTTCGCGACACCGACCGCCAGGCCCGTGATGCTGAACGCCAGGCCCGCGACGCCGAACGCGCGGGCCGCGATGCGCAGCGCATGGCTCGCGAGGCGATGGCCCGCGCACCCCGCGTCGAGGAGTCGGTCTCTGCCGACGGGCGCCGCCGCACCATCCGCATCGTCCGCAAGGATGGGGTCGGGCCGGTCGACCAGACCATGGTGCTCGACGAAAGCTGCCCGGCAGACACCCAGCGCCGCGAGGCGCGCAGCGAGCGCAACGGCTCGAAGGCGGTGGTCGTCGTCTGCACCGGCGAGCCGAAGGACACCCACGAGACCGCGCTGCGCGCCTTGCGCTCGGCCCGCGCGTCGATCGCCTCGGAGCGCAACCTTGACCCACAGGTGCGCGCCGACATCCTCGCCGACCTCGACGGCGAGATCGCCGACGCAGCCCGCGAGGCGCAGGGCAGCTGAGCCGGGGACGAACGTACGTCCATGTGGGGAGGGGTGCGGGCCGCTGACGACAGCGGCCCGTATTGCGTAGGGCGGCTGCGGACGCCCGGCTTAGCGCCAGCGCAGACGGTCGCGGTTGAGCTGGTCGGTGCGGGTGACGCCCATCAGCTTCATGCCGCGCTCGATCTCGTCGCGCAGGAGCGCGATGGCGCGCTCGACGCCGGGCTGGCCTGCAGCGGCGAGGGCGTAGAGGTAAAGGCGGCCGCCGGAGGCGCAGGTAGCGCCCGCCGCCAGCGCCTTGAGCACATGGGTGCCCCGCCTGACGCCGCCGTCGCAGATGACCTCGATCTCCCCGCCGACGGCATCGACGATCTCGGCGATCTGGTCGAACGGCGCCCGGCTGCCGTCGAGCTGGCGGCCGCCGTGGTTCGACACCATGATCGCATCGGCGCCGATCTCGACCGCGCGGCGCGCATCGGCGACGCTCATCACGCCCTTGAGGCAGAAGGTGCCGCCCCATTGCTCGCGGATGCGGGCGGCCATGCTCCAGTCCATCGACTGGTCGAGCATCTCGGAGAAGTAGCGCTGGATGCTCATCGCTTCGCCGGTGCCGGCGCTGACGTGCGTATCGAGGTTGGGCAGCGCGAACTTCTCGCGCAGCAGGTAGTCGAGCGCCCAGCGTGGCTTGACGGCATAGGACAGGGCCGAGGACGCGGTGAACCGCGGGGGCGAGGAGAAGCCGCTGCGCGCGCACCGCTCCCGCTTGCCGCCGACGATAGTGTCGACGGTGAGTGCGATGGCGTCGAACTTCGCCGCCCGGCAGCGCTCGATCATCGAGGTGTTCAGGCCCTTGTCCTTGTGGACGTAGAGCTGGAACATCTTGGGGTTGTCGCCCATTGCGCCGATCTCCTCGATCGACACGGTGGCCAAGCTGGAGATGCCGAACCACAGGCCGGCCGCTTGCGCGGCGCGGGCGACGGCGCGCTCGCCTTGCCAATGGAACACCCGCTGGAGCGCGGTAGGCGAGAGGATCAGCGGCAGGGCGCTACGGCGGCCCATGACCGTGAGCGAGGTATCGACGCTCTCGACCCCGGCGAGCACGTCCGGGACCAGGTCGGCGTGCTCGAAAGCCGCGGTGTTGCGCGCCTTCGTCACTTCGTCGTCGGCAGCGCCGTCGATATAGTCGAACACGGGCCACGGCAGGCGGCGGCGTGCCAGCCGGCGGAAGTCTTCGATGTTATGGCAGTCGGACAGGCGCACGCCGGCGGTCTAGACACCGCCCCGCACGCGCGCAATCCGTTCCGGTGTCTGGTGCGCCTGCGCCGCTCGGTTCAGTCCTGCGGCGGGGTCTGCTTCACGTCGGGCTCTGACTTGAACGCGATGTTGTCCTTGCCCTGAGTGCCGCGGCGGTCGTCGCTGGCGAGCTGGGCGGCCGCCGCCTTGGCGCGCTTGTCCTGGCGCGGCTTCTTGTCGCGCGCCTCCAGCTCGGCCATGCGCGCCTGGACGATCTCGGCCGGGGCCGGCGAGGCGGGGTAGCGGCAGCCCTTGGCGGCGCCCACGCCTTTCAGGAACCCGCGGCGGGTCAGCCCGGCCTGGATCGCGGCGTTGACGCGGCGGTCCTGCTCGTTGGCGCCCGACACCTCGCGGATGAGACCGCGGAACGGGATGAACGAGGCGACGACCCACTTGCCAACGCGGCCGGCGTTGATCCGGTCGCGCTGTTCCTGCGGCAAGTCCACGTCGGGGCCTAGCACCTGGTCGAGGTCGCCGATGGCGCTGGCGATCTGGTGGCACTTGGCCAGGCCGTCCAGCTTGTAGGGCTCTGCCACTGCGGCCATCAGCAGTGGCGGGATCTCGTTGTCGCGGCCGACGTTGAGATCGGTGATGGGCGTCTTGGCCACGTCCATCGCGTTGGGATCGCGGTCTGTGATCGCCTTGTCTTCCTGTGCCGCCAGCACCGGCGTGGCGCAAAAGCCAACGGCGAGGGAAGCGGTCAAGGCAGCACTCAGCACAGTGCGTCGCATGTCGTCCTCCTGTTTACCCGAGCGACCGCCCTATTCCCGTCAAGAGAGGCAGGGATGGGGTCACTTCATCGACCCGAACGTGTCACACGCATCCTCGTTCCCGGTGTCGAGCCCGCGCTTGAGCCAGCGCATCCGCTCGGCGCTGGAGCCGTGCGTGAAGCTTTCGGGATTCACCTGCTGGCCGGCGTTACGCATCAGCGTGTCGTCGCCGATGGCGCTGGCGGCGGTCAGGCCTTCCTTCATGTCGCCCGGCTCGATCAGGTCCTTGTGCTTGCCGGCCCAAACGCCGGCGTAGCAGTCCGCCTGCAGCTCCATCTTGACCTGCAGCGCGTTGGCGGCGGACGGGTCCTGCTGCTGCGCGCGGCGGACCTGCTCCTCGGTGCCGGTCAAGTACTGCACGTGGTGGCCGTACTCGTGAGCGATCACGTAGTAGCGGGCGAAGTCGCCCTTGGCGCCCAGCTGCTTGTCGAGCTGGTCGTAGAAGCTGGTGTCGATGTAGATGCCCTGGTCGGCCGGGCAGTAGAACGGTCCCATCGAACTCTGCGCCGCGCCGCAGCCGCTGCGGGTGCCGCCCGAGTAGAACTGCAGCGATGGCTGCTCGTACTTGATGTTCGCCTGCTGGAAGAGCGGCTGCCAGGTGCGGTTGAGCGAATCGAGCGCATTGCACGATTCCAGCGCATAGCGGTTGGCCTCGCACAGCTGGGTGGCGTCCTGCGGTCCTGCCGCGGGCGCCGGCCCGGCCTGCTGCTGCACGCTGTCCATCGAGCCGATCAGCTGGCGTGGGTCGATGCCGAAGACGAGCGCGCCGATCAGCGCGATCACCAGCGTGCCGCAGCCCATCGCGCCGCCGCCGCCTCCGGGAAAGCCGCCGCCACCGCCGCCGACCTTGATGTTACTGGGATCGAACCTGGTGAGCCGCATCGTTGCCGTCCTTCCCCTGTGCCTAGCGGCAGAGTTTGCCGCTCGGCGAGCCGCTCTTCAATCCGCAATGGCCGAGTCGGTTCCATTATCCGTTATCGGGGTAAACGCGTGGAAGCGCCCTCGAAGTGTTGCAACGCTGCGGCAGATGACAGGCATCTGACGGAAAAACGCCGTGAAGCGTTCTGCACTTGCGAAATTCGGGCGCGCGCCGGTGATTGTGGCGTATAGGTCACGAGACATGAATCCGGGCAGGCGTTCCGCAGTATCGATGGCATGGGCGGCAGGGGCAGCGATAGCGCTCCTGGCCGCTGTCGCGCCGTCGGTGGCGGCGAGCGTCAGCCGCTCTGACCGCGAGATCGAGACGCGGCTGCGCAACCACATCGCGATCCTGGCCAGCGACGATTTCGACGGGCGCGAGCCGGGGACCGAGGGCGAGGCGAAGACGCTGCGCTACCTTGGCCGGCAGTGGTTCGACATCGGCCTGGTCTCGGGAACGAATGACCCGGGCAACGAGTGGTTCGCGCCTGTCACGATGGTTTCCCGAGAGCCGGCCGGCTCCTCGGCCCAGTTCCTGCGCAAGGGTTACCGCACCGTGCTGGCGCCCAAGGACGTGCTGGTGTTGACCTCGGGCAAGCGGAGCCTCGTGCGCAACGCGCCGCTGTTGTTCGTGGGGCGCGCGAACGGCCTCGACTTCACGCGGGCCGAGCTCGCCGGCCGCGTGGCGGTGATGCTCGACGGGCAGACGCCGGATAGCAAGCGACAGAACCAGCTGCTCGAGCAGGGTGCCTCGGCGGTGCTCACAGTCCTGGACGGCGAGCGCAGCCTGTCGGAAGTCGCGGCGCGGCGCCAGCGCTCCGGCTACGCGCTCACCAACGAGGCGGTGGGCGGCGACCTGGAGGCCTTCATCAGCGGCGCGACGATGGAGACGCTGCTCAAGGGCACCTCCCAGTCCTTCGCCGAGCTGGAGGCGCTGGCCGACAGCCCCGACTTCGCGCCGGTCGTGCTCGACCTGACCGCGTCATTCGAGGCGACCACTCGCGAGACCACGATCCGCACTCACAACCTGATCGGCAAGATCCGGGGTCGCCGGCCCGACTCCGGCGCGGTGGTGTTCCTGGCGCACTGGGACCATTTCGGCGAATGCGGCACCCCGCCGGCCGAGGACACGATCTGCAACGGGGCGATCGACAATGCCAGCGGCGTGGCGGCCCTGACCGAAGTCGCGCGGCGCCTGTCGCAGGTGCCGCAGATGGACCGCGACGTCTATTTCGTCGCCACCACCGGCGAGGAGCTCGGCCTGCTGGGCGCCCATGCCTTCTCCGAAAGCCCGCCGCTGCCGCTGGCCCAGATCGTCGCCGCCTTCAACATCGATTCGGTCGCGATCGCGCCCAAGGGCACGCCCTTCGCCATCGTCGGGCGCGGCATGACCGGCCTCGACGGCGAGATCGCGCGGGTGGCCAAGGCCAACCGGATGAAGCTGCGCGACAGCGACGAGGCCAACGACTACGTCAAGCGGCAGGACGGCTGGGCGCTGCTCCAGCACGACATTCCGGCCGTGATGGTGACGACAGCGTACGGCGACCTGGCCCGCATGCGTGCGTTCTTCGACGGCGACTATCATCGGCCCAGCGACGACCTTTCGCGCCCGCTGGAACTGGGCGGCGCGGTGGAGGATGTGAAGATGCTGACCGCGCTCGGCCGCTGGTTTGCCGACGTGCGCCGGGTGCCGCCGAGTGCGCTCGCCAAGTCCCGCGCGGCCGCGCCGGCCAAGCCGAAATAGCGCCACGTCCGGGCGGCCCGCAGCAGCCGGGGAAGGCCGCCACAAGGGGTCTGGCCCTTGCGGTACGCTTTGTTTACATGGGCCGCCACGATTCTCCCCGGTAAAGGCATTGGTGGCACTCATGGAAATCCAGCTCGGACTGACCTTCGACGACGTACTGCTGCGTCCGGCGAAGTCCGACATCGTGCCCACCCAAGCCGACACCCGCACGCGTCTGACGCGCTCGATCGGCCTCAATATCCCGGTGATTTCCTCGGCGATGGATACCGTGACCGAGGCCGACATGGCGATCGTCATGGCGCAGATGGGCGGCATCGGCGTGCTCCATCGCAACCTGACGGTCGAGGAACAGGTGGCCGCCGTGCGCGCGGTCAAGCGCTTCGAGAGCGGCATGGTGGTCAACCCGATCACGATCGCGCCCGATGCCACGCTGGGCGAGGCGCAGGCGCTGATGCTGGCGAACAAGATCAGCGGCATCCCGGTTGTCGAGGGCAGCGGCAGGCTGGTCGGCATCCTCACCAATCGCGACGTGCGCTTCGCCGACAATCCGGCGCAGCCCGTGCGTGAGCTGATGACGCACGAGAACCTGGCGACGGTGAAGCTGGGCGTCGGCCAGGAGGAGGCGCGCCGCCTGCTCCACCAGCGCCGCATCGAGAAGCTGCTGGTGGTGGACGAGGGCTTTCGCTGCGTCGGCCTGATCACCGTCAAGGACATCGAGAAGGCGGTCAACTACCCCAGCGCCACCAAGGACGCCGCCGGCCGCCTGCGCGTCGCCGCGGCGACCACCGTGGGCGACAAGGGCTTCGCGCGCACCGAGGCGCTGCTCGCGGCGGAGTGCGACGTGGTCGTGATCGACACCGCGCATGGCCACAACGCGGACGTGGCCCGCGCCGTCGAGCGGGTGAAAAAGCTGTCGAACTCGGCGCAAGTGATCGCCGGCAACATCGCCACTGCCGAAGCGGCGCGGGCGCTGATCGATGCCGGCGCGGACTGCGTGAAGGTGGGCATCGGGCCGGGCTCGATCTGCACCACGCGCATCGTCGCCGGCGTCGGCGTGCCGCAGCTCACGGCGGTGATGGAAGCGGCCGAGGAGGCGGACAAGTCGGGCGTGCCGGTGATCGCCGATGGCGGCCTGCGCACCTCGGGCGACGCTGCCAAGGCGCTCGCTGCGGGCGCATCGACGATCATGGTCGGCTCGATGCTTGCCGGCACCGAGGAAGCGCCGGGCGAGACGTTCCTGTACCAGGGCCGCGCCTACAAATCCTACCGCGGGATGGGATCGGTAGGGGCCATGGGCCGCGGCTCGGCCGACCGCTACTTCCAGGGCGACATCAAGGACCAGATGAAGCTGGTTCCGGAGGGCATCGAGGGCCAGGTCGCCTACAAGGGACCCGCCAAGGACGTCATCCATCAGCTCGTCGGCGGCATCAAGGCGGCGATGGGCTACACGGGCTCGGAGACCATCGACGACATGCGGCGGAACTCCAGGTTCATCCGTATCACCGGCGCGGGCCTGCGTGAGAGCCACGTCCACGACGTCACCATCACCCGCGAGGCGCCGAACTACCCGACGCGGTGATGAAGGGCCGGCCGCATGACTCCTGCCGCCCGCGTCCAGGCCGCCATCGACATCCTCGACCAGGTCATTGCCGCCGCCCGCGCCAATGGTGCTCCGGCCGACCGGCTGATCTCCGAGTGGTTCCGGGCCCGCCGCTTCGCCGGCAGCGGTGATCGCCGGGCGGTGCGCGAGCTGGTCTATCGCGCCGTCCGCACCTGCGGCGAAGTGCCCGAGAGCGGCCGCTCCGCGATGCTCGCGCTGATCGCCGGCGACCCGGCGCTCGCCACCCTGTTCGACGGCTCGCGCCACGCGCCGGCCGCGATCGTCGCCGGCGAGCCGGTGGCGACCGCCGGCATCGCCCCCGCCTGGCTCATGGAGCGGCTCGATGCCAGCGGCGTTCCCGCGCAGGAAGCCGCGGCGCTCCTCGGCCGGGCCCCGCTCGACGTGCGGGTCAATACGCTGCGTACCGGCGCCACTGTCTTGCCCGAAGGTGGCGTGCGCACCCTGGCTGCTCACGGCTGGCGCTATCCGCCCGACACTCGCATCGAGGACAGCGCCGCCTATGCGGCAGGCGCGATCGAGGTCCAGGATACCGGTTCGCAGCTCGCTTGCGAGGCGGTGGCGGCGCGGCCGGGCGAGACGGTGGTCGACCTGTGCGCGGGCGCCGGCGGCAAGACCCTGGCCCTCGCCGCGGCCATGGACGACCGTGGCGTGCTGATCGCCAGCGATGCCGACCGCGCGCGCCTCGCCAAGCTGCCGCCGCGCGCGCAGCGGGCCGGGACGACCATCGTCGAGACGGTGCTGCTCGATCCCGGCGCCGAAGGCCCCGCACTTGCGCGCTTCGCGGGCAAGGCAGACGCGGTGCTGGTCGACGCGCCGTGCTCGGGCACCGGCACTTGGCGGCGCAATCCGGAGGCACGCTGGCGGCTCACCGAAAGGCAGCTGGCCCGCTACACCGCGATCCAGTCGCGCCTGCTCGACATTGCCGCCGATCTCGTGGCGCCGGGCGGCCGCCTGGTCTTCGTCACCTGCTCGCTGCTCGACGAGGAAGGCGCCGCACAGGCGGAGAGCTTCCTGCAGCGCCGCGCCGGCTGGCGCGCCGATTTGCCGCCGCTTCCGGCCGGAACGCCGCGCGGCCCAGGCCTGCGGCTCTCCCCGCTTCGCGACGAAACGGACGGGTTTTTCATCGCGCGCTTCCTGCGCGTATGATAGCATCCGAGGCGATGATGAGGACAAGACCCTCGGCGAAGGACCTGTTGATGCGTTACACGCCCGTTGCTGTTGCCCTTTCCCTGCTTGCCGCCGTTTCTTCCAGCATCGGATATTCCCAGGTCTCCGCGCCGCTCGACCCTCGGGCCGTGGCGCTGATCGGGCAGGGCCGGTCTGCCGCTGCCGCGGGCAACCTCGATGCCGCAATCGACGCTTACGAAGCCGCGCTTACCGTCGAGCCCGGTGCTGTACCGGTGCTGCTCGCGCTTGCCGACGCCACGCGCCGCCAAGGCCTGCAGGGCAAGGCGCTGCACTATTATCGCGTCGCACTGGCGGCCGACCCGCGCAATCTCGATGCGATCGCCGGGGAAGGCGTCGCACTTGCGGAAAAAGGCGCCGCCGACAAGGCCGGTCGCAACCTCGCGCGGCTGCAGACACTGTGCGGCAAGGACTGCTCCGAGACCCAGCAGCTGGCCGCCGCCATCGCCAAGGGCCCGTCGCCGCGCGTTGTCACCGCCGAAGCGGTCACGCCCAAGCCGGTCGTTTCGGAGAACTGAGGCGGCTCTGTCCGCGCTTCAGATCAGCGGGCGAAACTCTGCCAGAACAGCGGCATAGACCGCTTTCTTGAAAGGTACGATGAGCTCGGGCAGCAGCTCGGGCTCGACCCAGCGCCATTCGCAGAACTCAGCCGGGTCGTGCGCATCGAGGTCGATGTCGGCGTCGGTGCCGGTGAAGCGGGCGAGGTACCAGACCTGGCGCTGGCCCTTGTAGCGCCCCTTCCACAGCTTGCCCTTGAGCGCGTCGGGCAGTTCGTACAGCAGCTCTCCGGGCGTGCGCGCTTCCAGGCTGACGACACTGGCGGACAGCCCGGTCTCCTCTCCCAGCTCGCGGTACGCCGCCGCTTCGAGGTCCTCGCCATCGTCGACGCCGCCCTGCGGCATCTGCCACCAGTCGCCTTCCTTGTTGTCGATCCGTTTGCCGACGAAGACCTTGCCCTGGCCATTGACCAGCATGACGCCGACGCAGGGGCGATAGGGAAGCGAATCGAAGTCGGTCATGATGCGCAGGATTTCCGAGTCTGCAAGAAGGGCGCGTCCGGGTTGCCCGCGAGGGCCGCCGAACGCAACCGCGGATAGTAAGGGCCAAGACTTGACTGTCGGACAATGTGGTCCACATGGCTCACAACAGGCGTAAATGGCTGGTTTGTTCGCCGGAGAGTTTTTCTAAATTGCCTCAAGCCCGCCCAAGGCGCAGGGCGCGGAGAGCAGGCAGAATTTGCGGCGTGACGCCGAAAAGGATCGAGATGGCCACTATCATTGCCGAGCAGGACGCCGGCGGGACGACCCAAGGCTCCAGGCTGAGCGGCGGCACCCAGCACGATGGCGCACCCGAGGCGGTCGTCGTCCGCTTCGCCGGCGACTCGGGCGACGGCATGCAGCTGACCGGCGGTCAGTTCACCCTCTCGACCGCTCTGGCCGGAAACGACCTTGCCACCTTCCCCGACTTCCCCGCCGAGATCCGCGCGCCGCAGGGCACCCTGTTCGGCGTCTCGGCGTTCCAGATCAACTTCGGTTCGAGCGAGATCACCACTGCGGGCGATGCGCCCGACGTGCTCGTCGCGATGAACCCGGCCGCGCTCAAGACCAACGTCCAGGCGCTCAAGCCCGGCGGCCTGGTCGTGATCGACACCGGCGAGTTCAACAAGCGCAACCTCGAGAAGGCCAAGTACGAGACCAACCCGGTCGAGGACGGCAGCCTCGCCAAGTGGGACGTGCTGGCCTTCGACATCTCGGCGCTGACGCTCGAAGCCGTAAAGCCCTTCGGCCTTGGCAACAAGGAAGCGCTGCGCTGCAAGAACATGTGGACGCTGGGACTGGCGTTGTGGATGTTCGATCGGGACCGCAAGCCGCTGGTCGACTGGCTGAACGGAAAGTTCGCCAAGAACCCGGTGCTGGCCGAAGCCAACATCGCCGCGCTCAACGCCGGCCACGCCTATGGCGAAACGGCCGAGCTGTCCGGGCCGCTCAGGAAACTGCACATCGATCCGGTGCCTTCGGAGCCCGGGCTCTATCGCACGATCACCGGGGCCGAGGCGGTTTCGCTGGGCCTCGTCGCCGGCGCCCAGCTGGCCGAGCTGCCGATGTTCTTCGGCGGCTATCCGATCACTCCGGCCAGCGCGATTCTTCACAACCTGGTGAAGATGAAGGAGTTTGGCGTCACCACCTTCCAGGCCGAGGACGAGATCGCCGCGATCTGCGCCGCGATCGGGGCGTCCTATGCCGGGCA
>Ga0070667_100000667_pt1 | contig 33258 bp, 34 predicted proteins | sample KBSS33metaG_FD_64659 | JGI IMG/M metagenome (GOLD analysis project Ga0070667, IMG submission 64659) | Switchgrass rhizosphere microbial communities from Kellogg Biological Station, Michigan, USA - KBS S3-3 metaG | ecosystem: Host-associated > Plants > Roots > Rhizosphere > Soil ...
TCCAGGGATCAGCGGGGTGCGATAATTGGGAACATCGTCCATCCAGGTGCGGACGGCGGGGTCCATGGCCAGGAAGCGGTTCCGGATGAGGACCTCGCCTTCTTGCAACTCGGGCAGAGCTGCGGTCTCGAAACTCAGGCATGCGCGCACGTCGCCATCATCGGGCCGCCGCGTGAAGATCCACCGCCTGTTGTTCTGGCCTTCCATCACGTGTGCCTTCCACCGGAATGCCGGCCGATCTTCGCCTGCCGGTTGGAGCTCTCTCGTCATCGGGCCGCGTCCGGATTCCGGCCTCCTGCTGCCGGACTGGCTTCGGCATGCACTTGTCGAGAGGCGGACAGGGCAGCGACCGCCTGTCCCATGTCCTGGCGATAAGGACTTTCCACCCCGACTGTCGACGGTGGGAAATGAGAGGTTGACAACCTCTGCTGCCTCGCCCCTATCGGCTTACCCCCGTCACCGCGAGCGACTCCCGGAACGGAATGTTCCGGTCCATCTCGATTTCGCGTGGCAGCCCAAGGACGCGCTCGCCGATGATGTTGCGCTGGATTTGGTCGGTGCCACCGCCGATCGAGTTCATATAGGCGTGGAGCGAGCGGAAATTGACATCGTCGGCGGCCGGAGCGTCGGGTCCTTCAAGCAGAGCGTCCGCGCCGATGATGGCGCGCATCACGCGCGCGTCGTTGTGGAGGATGCGCGAGATCGCGAGCTTGGCGAGGGACATGAGCGGCGAGGCCTCGCCCGATTCCAATGCCGCCTTTCCGCGTTCACAGTTCAGTTCGTTCAGGCGCCGCCAAGCGATCGCCTGCGCGATCTCCTGGCGCAGGCAAGGATCTTGCAAGCGCCCATAACGCTTCGCCAGCGCGATGAGATCGGGACGATTGTCCGAGTCCTGCTGGTCGAAGCGCCGCTCGGCCGCGCCCTCGCCCATGATCAGCCGCTCATAGGCGAGGGCGGTCTGGATGACCTTCCAGCCCGTCCCTTCCTGGGAGAGCAGATAGCCGACCGGCACCTGGGCATTGTCCAGGAACACCTCGTTGAAATGCCTGTCGCCCGTGATCTGATGGATCGGCCGCACTTCGATGCCCGGCTGCTTCATTGGGCAGATCATCAGGGAGAGGCCGGCGTGCTTGGGTACATCCCAGTCCGTCCGGCAAAGCAACAGGCCATAATCCGCCATCATGGCACCCGAGGTCCAGACCTTCTGCCCGTTCACGACGTAATGGTCGCCCTGCCGCTCGGCGCGGGTGCGGACCGAGGCGAGATCCGATCCCGCGCCAGGCTCGCTGTAGAGCAGGCAATAGGCCGCCTCGCCGGTCGCGAACTTGGCAAGCATGTCGGCGCGCGCCTGGTCCGTGCCGAATTGCAGGACCATATTGGCCGGGATGCTCGCCCGGTCGATGCCCGAACCAGGTGCGCGTCGCTCGCGGAATTCGGCTTCGATCAGGGCGCTCTGTTCCGGGCTGATGCCCATGCCGCCGTACTGGGTAGGCCAGGCGGGAACCGCATAGCCGGCGTCATAGACCAACTGGCGCCACTCGGGCTGGCTCAGTCCATTGCGGGGCTGGCCGGTGGCGGCGTCCCAATGCGTTTCCAGCCACTGCCGGATCGTGGCGATCAGCGCGTCGTCGGTCATGCCGCATTCTCCAGTATCGTGATCAGCCGGTCCCGGGCGAGATCGTTCGAGCCGAGGAACATCGCGTCGTGCCGCGCGCGCCGGAGATAGAGGTGTGCGGGATGCTCCCAGGTGAAGGCGATGCCGCCATGCAACTGGATCGCATCGAAGGCGATCTTCTGCTGGGCCTCGCTCACTGCGAAGCTGGCCAGGGCGACCAGTTCTTCCGCAATGTCCTCGCCTGCCGCATAGGCCTCAGCCGCGCTGCGCGCGCCGGTGAGCGCGGACTCGCTTTCGATCAACAGATCGGCCGCCATATGCTTGACCGCCTGGAACCCGCCGATCGTCCTGCCGAACTGGACGCGCGTGCGCAGATATTCGACCGTCGCATCGAAATTGCGGCGTGCGGCGCCTGCCTGCCTGCCTGCCAGCGCGATGCGGGCCATGTCGAGGGCGCGGTCGATCTCGGCGGCGCCGACAGAGGGGACGCGACGCGCGAGCGCCCCGCTGAATTGGAGCCGCGCCAGGCGCTGGGTCGGGTCGAAGCTCTTGAGACGGGTAACAGTCAGCCCGGAGCGCCCAGTCACCTCATAGAGCCGCCTATCGCTGCCCTGGCCGGCCACGACGAGAACCAGATCCGCGAGCGCGCCGTCGCTTACATAATTGGCAGAACCCGAAAGCGTCACCTCGTCGCCATCGCCGGATACCGCGACGTCGCAGTCCTGCCCGTTCCACAGCCCCTTGTCTCCCGTCAGAGCCACGGTGCCGATCATGCTGCCGTTGGCGAGGCGGGGAAGCAGACGCTGTTTGGTCGGGCCGTCCTGCGACGAGGCGAGAAGTTGGGTGGCAAGGACGGCGCTCGAAAAGAACGGACCAGGGAGGAGGACGGAGCCGGCCTCTTCCATCAAGGTCTCGATTTCCAGCGCGCCACCGCCCAGCCCGTCATGGTCCTGTGGCACGAGCGTCGCCAGAATGCCCATCTCGGCCATCGCGCCCCATATTTCGGGATCATGCGCGTCATCGGTTGCCATGATGGCGCGGACATGCGCTTCGGTGCAGCGATCGGCCAGGAAACGCGCGAAGGTTTCGCGCATTGCGTTCCTTTCGCTGACATCTATTGGGGCCATCCTCAACTCCCAATTTTGGAACGCACCCGCTCCTAAATGTCGCAGCAGTCCTGTGCGAAGCGGAAATGGCCAAGCTCTCACTTTGAATAGGCCCGCATCTCGGGGAAGGCTGCGGGACACGGCGCTCGACCGGAAAATCTTCGACGTCGCCATCCCGCTCTATGGGGAAGAGGGCTGGGACGGCTTCAATTCCCAGGCGATCGCGCGGCTGGCGGGAGTCAGCAAGAACACGTTCTACCGCCGATGGCCCAGCAAGGGGGCGTTCCTGCGAGTTGCTGCAGGAGCGGTGGCTGAAGGTTGACTGGATCAACACGGGCAGCTTGCGCGGCGATCTGTCTGATCTGTGCGGCATGCTCTTCCACCACTTCGCCGGGAGCGAAAAGAAGCTGGGCTTCCATCTACAACTCAATATGGCGCGCTACGAAGCGGTGGCCCAGGCGCTGTCTCCTTATACCGATGAGGTCAAGGCGCGCGCGCGATCGATCTTCCCTCGGGCAATCGATCGGGCGAGAGGGCGCCGTCAACCTCGATCGCGCTTGCTCGACTAACGGTCCGCAGCGTCATCAACCATGCTGTCGACTCGCCGCATCTGCGCGAGGACATGCAGCTACAGAAGAAGAAGTATATAGACTCGCCGATGCAGGTCGTCTGCAGAGGACTGGCCGTGGATGGACAAACTGACGACCTTGCCGCGACGCCTATTCTTTTCATCAGTTTCATGATTCCGGTTCGGCCTTGTACTCGATCAAACCGAAGGCGGACAAGCCTCGGGTCAAGAGGCTTTTCGCTTCGACAGGACTGCGGAAAGTGAAGATCGTATACAACCGAATTGATGTGACCGTTGATGATAGATTATGGAGTGCTCTTCAATTCATTCGATCTAAACGGTCCCGCGTATTCACCGTCCCGGCTCGCCGCAAGAGCGTTCTAAATTAGCTGGCATTTTTGCCGCCTACACAGAGACTTTGCGAGATACAGATTGACTTCATCCGGGGGCGAGAAATGGGGAAGGACATGAACGGATGCCGCCCGCCCCCGCACCGCCCCGAAGCCAGTTCTGCCTAGCGCTGGCGAGTGCCGTTGTCGAAGCGCTTCGAACGACGGCGACGCGAAGCGAGCTGGCGACGCTGATGGAAGCAATCGCCCGCGAGATGGGCTTCCGTTACTATGCCCTGGCGCACCATGACGACCTCCGCGGCGAGCGGCCTGATCGCGTCGATCTCAGAGATTATCCATCAATCATTATCGATCACTTGATTGGCCAGCATCGCTATCGCCGCGATCCCGTCATCCGCGGCAGCATTTTCGCCGGTGGCGCCTTTCTCTGGTCCGATCTCCCCAGAATTATCACGCTGGATCGGCACGACCGCACCAGCTTGGAGCGCGGCGCGCGTGAAGGATTGAACGAAGGCATCACCGTGCCCTACGTCCGGCTGGGCGAACGTATGGGCTCCTGCACCTTCGCGGGAATACGACAGCCCGAGCGCGCGCACACCTATCTCGGGGCCGCGCAGATGGTCGGTATCTTCGGCTTCCCAGGCCGCCCGCCGGCTGATCTGCGGCGAGCCAGCCGCTGTTGCGAAGCCCTTGAGACTGCATCCGCGCCCGCGCGACTGCGTGGTTCTGGCTGGACGGGGATACTCGAACAAGCGGATCGCCCGTGCGCTCCATCTCACCCCGCGGACCGTTGATGGCTATCTCACCGAAGCCCGCCGTCTTTTCGCCGCGCATGACCGTACCGAGCTCGTGGTGAGTGCCGTGCTCGCCGGCGAGGTCGGAGTGGACGAGCTCAAGGCCAGTCAACCCGAGTAATCGCTCGGTCTATTTCGGCCTGCCCATCGCTGCTTCCTTCATGCGCGACAGCCACAAGTTGGGAGCTCAGCATGATCCGCATTATCGACAATCATTTGGCGGCGGCCGACCAGCCGCTGCTCCGCTCCATGTTCGCCGACCGCAAACGCCTCTTCGTCGACCTGTTCGGCTGGGACGTGCCGATCGTCGACGGGCGGTATGAGATCGATCAGTTCGACAACGACCACACCGTCTACGTGATCGTCGCCGATGAGCACGGCGCCCATGAGGCTTCGATCCGCCTGTTTCCGAGCACGCGACCGCACATGCTCGGCACGCTCTTTCCGCACCTTTGCCCGCTGGGCGTGCCGGCCGGCGAGACGACCTGGGAAACGACCCGGCTGTGCCTGCCCCAGCGTCACGGCGCCGCGCGCCGGCGCGACCTTCGCAATGCCCTGTTCTCGGCGGTGATCGACCTCGCGCTTGCACGCGGCATCGAACGCTTGACCGGCATCATTCCCGATCCCTTTCGCAAGGAGCTGCTTGCAATGGGCTGGCAGGCCGAGCCGCTGGGACCGGCGGTGCGCATTCCTGGCGGGTCGATCGGCGCATTCATGGTCCACGTCCGGACCGATACGCCCGAACGACTGCGTTGGACCGGCGTCTATACGGGCGGGGCCGAAGGGATCGCGGCATGAGCGCCGCCGCCGACCGCCTCGCCGTGACGCTCGGCCGTGACGGCTGGTGCGTGATCGAGCGTGCCGTTGAGCCTTCGGTTATCGCTGACATTGAGCGCGATCTCGAGCCGCGTTTTGCCGCCACACCGCTCTGCCAAGGCGCCTTCTATGGGGAGCGTACCCGGCGCTTCGGTTCATTGCTAACAAGGTCCGATACCATGGAGCTGTTGGTGATGCACCGCCAAGTGCTCGGAATCGTTGAGCATTTGCTGCTGCCCTGGTGCGACCGGATTGCGCTCAACCTGACCCAGGCAATCGAGATCCATCCGGGCGCACTACCGCAGCCGCCACACCGGGATCAGGACATGTGGGGTGGTCCCAAGGGCAGCCTCGAATATCTGGTCAATGTAATGTGGCCGCTTGGCTCCTTCACACGCGCGAATGGCGGAACGCGGCTTTGGACCGGCAGCCACTTCGATCAGAATGTCGCGTTTCTGCCCGAGGGAGAACCGCTGGTGCCGCAGGTCCAGCCCGGTGACGCGCTGCTGTTCCTAGGATCGACGCTGCACGGTGGTGGCGGCAATATCAGTATGGCGCCACGGCGCGGAATCCTGGTCAGCTACTGCCTTGGATGGCTGAAGCCCTTCGAACTGCAATGGCTGGTCTATCCCCCGGCCATCGCGCGACGCTTCTCGCCGGAGTTGGCGGCGCTGGTCGGTTACGCCCAGCATCGCCCCAATCTTGGCAATGTCGAAGGCCAATGCCCTTCGGTTCTGCTTTGCGACGACGTGCCAGACCATCTACGTGCGGTCGACGCGCTGCGGCCCGACCAAGCCGAAGCCGTCGAGATGTTCGTCCGGTCGCAGATGGGTGAGATGGGCTGATGCCCGCGCGGGAACCTGATCCGGACTCCTGCGCTACCGTGGGGTGTCACGATCGGTCGGCGCTGGCCTGGGAAGTACTGCGCCGCGACCCCGTCTATCGCGCGGCATTCAGCGCACTGTCGGCAGGACCGGCCCCAAGTATGGCGGCCGAGCCGGCATTCGCTATGCGCTGGGGGTTGCACTTTCCCCGAAAATCCGGCGCTGGATTGCGTCCACGCTGCGCCTCTGTGGAGCGCGGACGTGGATTCGCGCGTCCTGTCGGTTGTCGCGACGGCCGCAACCATGCAGCCTGTCGTCGACATCGAGCAACTCGACGCGTTCGTACTCCAGGGTCGGGGCCACGAGCACGTGCGCTTGGTCATCGACGGCGAGGCCTTTCGCTTCGATGTGGTCGGGGCGAGCGTGACTGCAGGTCCGGTGCGATTCACCTATCTGATCGCACGGGATTGCCGGCTCGCGAAGCAGATCGAAACCGTCCAGCGGCTGGAGGCGCGGCTCGCCGGCTGCGTGCCGAATTCTGCTAAAGGCAACTCCCGAATAGCGCGATTGGCGACTGCTCTGCACGCGTGGGACGCGCGCATGGCGGGCGCATCGCTCAAGACTATCGCCACCGAATTGCTCGAGCCGGGCGATTGGCCGGGGCCGGGAGAATGCCGCAAATCGGCCGCACGCCGGCTGGTGTCGACGGGCCAAAAGCTGGTTGCCGGCGGCCCGCGGCCGATCCTGGCTCTGTAAACACCCGCGCTCCGGTTACCGCGCTCTCCCGCTGATGAGCCTCAGCTCTTCAGTGCCTCCATCGGAAGATCTTTCATCAGCAGAACGTGGGTTTCGACGCCCAGCTCGGCCGCCAGCTTGTCCAGTCGATCGACGCTTGCGCTATAACGTCCTCGTTCAAGCGCACTCACGTAGCTGCGCGCGATCGAAGCGCAATCGGCCAGAGCCTCCTGGGAGAGGCCCCGCGCCACTCTCAGCAGGCGCAAATTACGGGCAAGTATTGTTCGGCTCGACATGCCGAACATGAGCCCGCTTGCGGCAGATTTGCCCATAGTCTATGCTGGCCAAATTGACCTGTATATCAGACATTTGTGATGGAATATGTTGCAGAACGTAGCGCCGACAGGTCCAGTGACCGCCTATGATCGCCACCAACTGCCGCTCTACGCCGCGCTGCTCGACGCCGATGACGCCGGCCAGACTTGGGAGGAAGTGGCGATGACGCTCATGAGGATCAACCTCGCCGACACAGGCGCCGAAGCCTGCTGGCGCTCGCATCTCGAGCGCGCCCGCTGGATTGTCGGCGAAGGTCTGGCTTCGGCTTTGTCTTCCTTCAGCTCGCGGCCCGGTCAGCCGCAAGAATCGCAAGAATAGCCTCCTCGCGCCGCGCGCCACCGGTGCCGGCCCTCGGTGCTTCTTCCAGGTGTGTCGAATTGAAGGTGGCGGTTTTCGACACTGCTCGCGCGCATGTTTAGCCGTCATCGTCCGATCCATCCGCCGCTTGGCGCGGCGCGATGCATTCGGATCGGAACCCATGAGTGACGATGATCAAGCGGCCCGCGCGCACCTCGCACGGCGCGGCTCGCCATTCCTCAGCCCCGAACAGGCCGCGCACTATCTCGGGATATCGGTGTGAACGCTCCAGGAGCATCGCAGCGCCGGCAGCGGCCCGCGCTTCCGGCGCCATTGCCGCCATATCCGCTATCATATCGACGATCTCGATAGCTGGTCGCTCGGCACGCGCGGGGAGCGCGACAGTGACTGAGCGCCGCGCCGCGGCCGCCGCTCTGGCGCGCTGGGGCCAGAGCCTTCACGGCGCGCGATTGCCCGTTCGAACTCGAATTCGCGATTGTGTTTTACGCCAAGATAGGCGGAGAACCGTGGCAACGAGTTGGTCGGATCCGTCGCCTCCCAAAGCGCAAATGGCGAGAACGGGTCGATGTCCGGGCAGGGGTGAAAGCGTACCGTGAAGGCTGGCAGTCCGAGCACATCGGCGAGCTTCACATATTCGTTCGTATTGAACTTGGCGGTCCGGCCGATGGCCACCAGAATGCCGCGCCAATGCATTTCAACTTCCGTCGCCGCCAGGATCAGCAGGTTGCGGATCTCATGGCCGTGCACCGAGAGCGTCTCGGGCGCAGGTTGCACCACCCGACAAATGGACCTGAGATCATCGATCAATGATCCAAGCTGGTTCTGCGCGCCGGTGACATAGCGCTGTTCACCGGCGTCGTTCGGTAGCCACAATGCCCGCGGGTCCATCGACAAGATTGGCCGGGCAATGCGGCCATGATAGGTGCCGGGGCCGCGAACCATGCGCCGAAACGGGCCAGGGTCTTCCATGCCGTCGAGCCACGGCGTCTGTCGGCGCAGGCACGCCCAGATCGTCTCGCCCGGCCCAGCCACATAATAGCTTCCCGGACCACCTTCGGGATTGGTGACGCCCATGCGCGTCGCCGTTCCAAGCGTGATTCGCCAAAGCTGGCAGCCCAGACCTGGCCGGTGATAAGCAGATCGCCCAGCGCGGAAAAAAACCTAAAAGAGTCATTGTCCGCAAGCAGCGCCGACGCATCGAGACCCAGCCTTGCGCCGCGCGCGATGCTGCCACCATCCGCAAAGGCACCGGCAGCATCGGTAGGACCATCCGTTCCGTCCGTCCCGGCAGCGAGCAGGGTAACGCCCTCTACTCCCGCCAGATCAAGCGCGGCAACGAGAGCGAATTCCTGATTTCGGCCGTCCTTTCCGGCGCCTTTGACCTTCAAAGTGGTTTCCCCTCCGGCGAGAAGAACGGTGGCGGAACCACCCGCCTGCCGAACTTTGGCCGCCGCTCGCACCGACGCTGCAAAGCGATGGGCCGCGGCATGGGTATCGCCTTCCATCCGCTGATCGATGATATGCACGGCATATCCCATCCATGCTGCTCGTGCAGCAGCGGCATGAATGGAATCGCCCCCGTTTCCTAGTATGAGATGTTGCGCATCACCGTGGGAGGGAATCCGGTCCGGCAACACTTTCGACAGGCGCCTCAGGACTGCCGGGGGAAGCTTGTCAGCCACGCCATAGTGCTCGACAATCGCCAGCGCCTCGGCCGGGGAAACATTGTCGTGCCAAGTGGGACCAGATCCCCGAGGAACTGGTTCAGGGCGGCGCGCAGGTGTCTGGATCCGTTGCGGAAGCGGTGGGCGGCGCCCAGGTGGTGATATTGATGTTGCCAGACACGCCGGATGTCGAACGCGTGCTCCTGGGCGAGACTGGCGTCCTCTCTGTATTGGTACCCGGAGCGCTCGTCATCGATATGAGCTCGATTGATCCCATCGCTACCCAGGGGTTCGCCGGAAAAGTTGCCGAGGCTGGCGGCCGCTATATCGACGCGCCCGTTTCCGGTGGCGAGGTGGGCGCAAAGGCGGCGAGCCTTGCCATCATGATCGGCGGCGCGGAGGAAGATGTCGATCGCGCCCGGCCATTGTTTGAGCGCATGGGCGAGAACATCAGCCGCATGGGCGAAGTTGGCAGCGGCCAGATCGCCAAGGTTGCCAACCAAATTATCGTGGCACTCAACATAGAGGCTGTGGGCGAAGCCCGCTGTTCGCTTCAAAGGCCGGCGCGGATCCAGCAAAGGTGCGACAGGCGCTGATGGGCGGCTTCGCGTCTTCGCGTGTATTAGACGTGCATGGCGCGCGAATGATCGAGCGCAGCTTCGATCCAGGTTTCCGGATTGCGCTTCACCAGAAGGATCTTCGATTGGCGCTCGGGGCAGCCCGTTCGCTCGGGATGGCGCTTCCCAATATCGCTTCGACTGCGCAGCTGATGTCCGCCTGCATTGCACAGGGAGGTGCTGGCTGGGACCATTCGGCGCTTGTGCGCGCGCTGGAGCGGCTAGCCGACCATGAAATAGCCTAGTGTGGCGTTGCCTGCATCTTCAGGCGCTGGACTCGGCGGCCTTGCACCTCCGGGCGGCGCGGCGCGCGTGCGATTGGCGCCGGCGATCGAGCCTGGACGGTGCAGAACCCAGACATGATCGGACGCATCAACCGCCACGGCGGCTACCTCACCCATGACTTGGCCTTCCGGCAACTGTAACCATCCGGTATCTGCCGTTATCACCGGCATCGGCGGGGGACGGGCAAGCGCTGTAGAACCCGCTATCAGGCAGGCGGACGCAGCCAGCAAAACATGCATTTTCATGACATGGCGCATAAGACTCTCCGCCCCGGCAAGACATTCCGCGATACCCATCTTTTCGCGATGCGGGACAGGCGGCACTAGGCGCTAGGCCGCTAATATGTGCTAAATTAGCGATCGGTTTGATCGTGATTCTGATTCATCCGCTCAGGCTCTACTCAGCATGAGCGGTGTGAAATCTGGTCACCTCTGTTATCCATGGCTCAACTTCCCGAACGGGCGTAGGTGAGGAAAAAGGAAGACCAATGGACAAATCGACTGCGTTTGGCGACGTGAGTCGGCGGATGGTGCTAGGTGGACTCACGATAACCGCCGTCGGGCTAGCCGAGGGCAGTCCGGGGGCCCGCGCTGCTGGACAAGACTTCAATCCGCGCCGCTGGTACGAGAGCGACTATAGGATTGTGCAGACCAATCTGCGTGAGATCGACGCGCTGCAGAATCCGAGGGACATCGCGAGAGCTGTCAAGGATTTCGGTGGTAACGTCATCGTCTCGAACACAGGAGGTGTCGTCGCTTTTTATCCCACCGAGCTCAAACATCATTATAGAAATCCATATGTTAAAGGCGACTTCGTCGGCGACATGATCGAGGCCGCACATTCGGAAGGGCTCGCCTATCTCGCCCGATTCGATCTTTCGAAGGGCATGAAGCCAGTGTTCGACGCCCATCCGGAGTGGTTTTCGCTTACACGTGACGGAAAACCACGCGAGTATAACGGCACGTACCAGGCGTGTCCCAACGGAGGGTGGGCACAAGAATATTCGATCGAGATCTTAAAGGAGGCCCTGACCCGCTACAAACCGGACGGCGTATTCTTTAACGGCTTCTATTTCCCGATGATCAACTGGTACAATAAGGACAACCAAGGAAACTGCGCTTGCGACAACTGTCGGCGTGCTTTTCGCGCTATGTATAGTCGCGACTTGCCGAAGGTTGACGCCGCAACGGATCCAGCTTGGAGTGACTACCAGCAGTTCCAGCGGCGCGTTCTTAGCGCGCTTCTCCAAAAAGTCGATACCGTGACCCGCCCTTTGCTTCAGGGGGCACCGATCATGGGACGCGGAGTCGTCGGTCGAGGCGAGCTGCAGCGCGGCGTCGATCGACCGCCGCCCGAATGGCCATATCAGGGCGGAGAGCAGTCGCGACAGCGCATGGCCGCCAACCCCGGCGAACGCTGGTCGGCGACATCGACGACATTTGTCGATTTTCCTTGGCGTCAGGTGACGGAGACCGCCGCCTATCACCAGTTGCGTTTGGCTCAGGTGATGGGGACGGGCGGCCATCTTGACCTTTACCTGATGGGAACGCTGGCCGATGTGACCGACCGAACCTGGCTGCCGCCCGTCTCGAACCTGTATCGATGGCGTGCGGTGAATAGTGCGGCCTATGATGGGATGATCGGCAGCGCACGGATCGGCATCTATGACTCCGGCGCGACGAAGCTGTTCACTGGCGCGACCGACATCTTCGGCACCTTCGACTCGCCGTTTCATGCCTACCAGGTCGGCGCGATTCGAGGATCCTATGCCATGATGGTCGACTCCCGGCTTCCCTTTCAATTCGTTAACGATTCGCGCGTAGCAGACGGGACCACGAAGCTGCGGGAGAAGTTTGACATCCTATACCTGCCGAACACCATGGTCCTGACGCAGGCGGAGGCCAGCGCAATTGACTCCTTCGTTGACAATGGTGGCCTGCTGATCGCCACCGGAATGACCGGCAGCTACGACAGCCAGAGACAGCGGCTCGCCACTATACCCTTGGCCTGCCTTCCCACCAGCAGCTTTAACGAGCCGCAGCATGCGGAAGGCTGGTCGCTCGACCCCGCCAAGGGCTCGTTGAAAGTAAACGGCCGGGTGCCCCTCGACGGATCCTATTATATGGGAACCTTGCGCGCTGATGTCCGTGACCTAATCCCGTTCGCACCCGACCAGCGATATGGCCCGCCCGAGTTCAGCTACGCGCCTCCAGATGCGCCGACCCGGAAGTTAGCAGGGGTGGCGGTGCGTGAGCACGGCAAAGGGCACGCCGTTCATATTCCCTGGCATATCGACTGGCAGTATAATCGCGACGGTCTGCCGGTGCACCAGGAAATCATTGCGGCGCTGATCGCGCGTTATGGGCCGCAGCAAAGGTATGTGTTGACCGGCGACGGCGCCGTCGAGCTTATGCAGCTGAGTCGTGCCAACGGGCAGACGTTGCTGCACGTCATCAACTATTCGGGACAACGTAACGGCAGGTACAACGTGCCGCCGCTGCTCCACGGCCTACGGTTGGGGATATTGGGTGCGGCGGGCGACGCGCGTGCGCTCGTCAACGGGTCGGTCCTGCGCGGGCGGTCGGAGCGCGGGCGTACTTGGTACGATTTGCCGCCGCTTGGAGCCTTCGAAGCGATATTGGTCTAATCGCACGCTCGTTGATGCAACAACCGTTCGGCAGGCGATAGAATATTGGGAGCCGTCTTCTCGGAATCCCGTTTTGACAACGACCTTGAAATCGAAGTTTTCAACTAGGCCGTAGATCTGTAATTTGCAGAAGGTCGGCGGTTGTCCCTTGAGGGTTTCAAGGATCTGTCCGCACTCGCCGGCCCGGAGATCGGTGGTGCTGTATCGGGTCTCACAAGGCCGGACGTTGCATTGACTCGAAGCGGGCTTGAGGGCCCATCCGGTAACCTTCGCAGATCGTCCGTCCCTGCGTACGACGCTTGCAAGGGCGAGCAAACTCGGCCTGTCGGCGAGGAATGCGCTGCGAAGCAATATGACCTATGACTTCTTCAAGGCGTTGAACGATCTGGTTATTACCGGTCCCACGCGCACCAACGTCGATGACGTCCGGATCATATTGATTGACCGTTAAGCTCTGCTCGGGGCCCGGCCCAGCGAGCTCGCGCGCACTTATGCGCGTACTCTCCGCTTGGTGTTCCCCTCGCTTTTGACGATCGGCGCTATGCTGGGGCTCGGCTATCTGACGCCCTTCTCCGGCGTCGATGCCACAATGGGGCTGGCTTTCGCGGCCACGGGTTATCTCTATCCCCTTTTCGGCACGATGTTGGGCTGGCTTGGCGTGGCCGTCACCGGATCTGATACTGCGTCGAATGTCCTTTTTGGCGGCCTGCAACGCATTACATCGCGACGCTGGGTATTTCACCCGTGCTGATCGCGAGCGCCGACAGCGCTGGTGGCGTAATGGGGAAGATGATCGATGCGCAGAGCATCGTCGTGGCGTCGACCGCAACCCAATGGTTCGGACAGGAAGGCAAGATCCTGCGCTATGTCTTCGTTCACAGCATAGTGCTCGCGTCATTGGTTGGGGTGGTTGTGGCAGCAATGGCTTATCTGCCCCCTTTCACTGCTTTGGTGCCGGTGAACCATCAGACGGCCAGTTCAGGTGACCGCATATCGACTTGGTTGCCAATCCAGGCCCCGTTTTCACCATGCGGTATGCCTCCCTCCCCCTAACTATAGTGTGAGGTTCCATGCCGTGAGAATGCTGAACAGTGCGGCATAGCCGACACCCACACAATTAACAATTTGGGGAAGACAGGATGCAAAACTCAACGCTTATCAGACTGCTCGGCTCGATCAGCGCCATTGCTCTCTCGGTACCCGTGGCGGCGCAGACTGTCACAGACTCACAGGCGCCCACTGCCGCATCTCCGGAAGGCACATCCGACAGCGAAGCCTCCGTGGCCGAAATTGTCGTCACCGGTTCGCATATCAAAGCGCTGGGTTATACCGCCCCGACGCCAGTCACGGTACTCGACACCGATGAACTTGTGCGGAAGGCACCCAGCAACCTTCCCGATGCGCTGAACCAACTGCCGCAGTTCCAGGGGTCGATTAACCAGAACATGCAAGCTGACCTCGGATCGACAAAGGTGCGGTCGGGCAATTACCTGGACATTCGCGCTCTCGGCCCACAGCGCGTGCTAATACTGATGAACGGTCGCCGTGTTCCACCGACCAGTAACAACGGTGCGACCGACACGAACCTGATACCCCAGATGTTGATCAAACGGGTAGACGTCGTGACTGGCGGCGCATCCGCCACCTATGGCTCGGATGCTGTCTCGGGCGTCGTCAATTTTGTGCTCGATGAAAAATTCAAGGGTTTGAAGCTTAATGTCCAAAGCGGCGTTTCCACCTATCATGACGATGGGTCATACAAAATCGCTGGTGCTTTTGGCAGCTCGTTCCTGGACGATCGATTGCACGTATTGTTGAGTGGCGAATATTACCATTCAGACGGCATTTCCGATCGCTCGTCACGACACACGTCCAGTGGCGAAAATTCATCCAGCGGAATGACGATTGCGGGCTTCGGAACGCCCGCCTCCCCTTTTTACTATGTCTCCGGTGCGCGTCTCAACTTTACGACGTTCAATGGCGTGGTCACCAGTCCCGGCCAACTTGCTGGGAAACAATTCCGACAGGATGGAACACTGATCGCATTTAATCCAGGAACTTCTATTCCGGGCCGTGCCGGTTATGGGCTTGGCAGTGACGGCATCATCTGGCCCTCTAAGGAATATACCGGGGTCCCTTCCTTGACCACGCGTCAGGCGTTTGGCCGCGTTGCCTATGATCTAGCCGACAACGTGACGATGTTCGCCGACGCCAGCTATAACACGGGGAGTAATTCGGATAAGGGCCTGCCCTTCACGACGCCTGGATCCGGCAGTATCATTTTTGCTGAGAATGCTTTCTTGCAACCTTCGGTCGCGAGCCTGATGGCGCCGGGAAGCAGCATAAGGGTTGCTCGCCAGTTCCGAGAGTGGGCGCCTTTGTCCTCCACGCAAAAGAGTCGAAGCTTTACTTTAAATGCGGGATTGACGGGCGAATTTGACTCCACGACCAACTGGCAAGTCCACTATACTCACGGGTTCAGCCGCTTCATTACCAACGCCGAGAGTCTCGACACCAGAAGATACTTTGCTGCCACGGATGCCGTCAGGAATTCTAGCGGCAGGATCGTGTGCAATGTCACGCTCACCAATCCAGGTCTAATGAACGACTGCGTGCCCCTCAACGTCATTGGAGAGAACTCGGCTGATCCGGCAGCCATCGCCTTTGTTAAGGGTGTCTCCCACTGGCAGGCTGACAATAAGATGGATCTTGTGGCAGCGAATATCTCGGCACAGCCTCTCTCGTTGTGGGCAGGTCCGATCTCGATCGCGCTGGGCGGCGAATACCGCCATCAGTCGCTCGTGCAAACAAGTAACTCCGATCCCGCTGTTCCGGTCGACTTCACCGGCCTGCGCGGCGTGACATCCACCAATTTCTTCACCGGCCTTAACGTGGGAACAGGGGCAGGCTCCTACAACGTCACGGAACTGTACGGCGAAGTTGCGGTTCCGCTGGCCAAAGATTCGGCGATCGGCGATCTCGATGTCAACGGCGCGGTCCGCTATACACATTACAGCACCAGCGGAACGACCACGACATGGAAGGTGGGGGGCAGCTATACCCCAATTTCGGACATCCGCTTCCGCGCAACTTTGTCGCGGGACGTCAGGGCGCCTTCGCTATTTGAGCTTTTCGCCGGCAAGCAGCAAACCGGCAGCCCCCTTACGGACCGGCACACCAACACTTCGTCGCTGACTAAGGTAATATCTTCGGGCAATTTAGATCTGAAGCCCGAAGTGGCTCGTACCCTGACGTTTGGGGCGGTCTTCACGCCCCGCTTTATACCGGGTCTACATCTCTCAATCGACTATTACCGGATCAATATTAAGGATGCGATCGCTCAACCCTTTACCTACATTCAGTTAGCGGACTTGTGCGAGGCTAGCGGTGGCACAAGCGCCCTCTGCGATCAAATCATTCGACCTTTTGGCTTCGCCGACCGCTCGCCAGCAAATTTCCCGACCGAAATCCGGCTGCAGAACTTGAATCTAGCCCGAACCACCACGAACGGCGTTGATGTTGAGGCGAGTTATCGAATGCCGATTGCGGGCGGCTCACTTGGATTCAATCTGGTGGCGACCCGGCTGTTACACTATCGACAGCAGAATTCGCCCCTGTCCCCCGTGGCCGATTTCGCCGGCAACGCCGACTTCATACAGGGCTTCTTCCCCCTACCGCTGCCGAAATTGCGTGGCAATCTGACCGTGGCGTACACAAGAGACCGGCTCAGTCTGAGTGTCCAGGAGCGCTATATCGGCGCCTTTCACAAGTCTGACCAATTTGTGTGGATTGACAACAAGGTACCGGCCACGTGGTACACCGACGTCAGCGTCAGCTATCGGTTCAGCGACGTGTCTGGTAGACCAGAGTTCTATCTAACCATCAACAATCTTTTAAATCAGAAAGGCCGGTTGTTTCTAATCAGCCCAGTGTCTGGGCTAAATATTCCGACGTCACGCAGCATTTACGACATTGCAGGACGATACTTCACCGTTGGCGCAAGGGCGAAGTTTTAATTGCTTGGTGCGGCGCAACAGACGTAATACCAATGCGTTGATTATGACCCTTCTGCCCATGAGCGGTTTCCGAGGGATTTGATGCGGGCTGGTTGATCGACGAGTTTGTTCCATGCCTCGCAGCAGTGGTCGACGATTCCGTCCTGGGATTGGAAGATACGGTTCGAGAGCCAGTTCTGGCTGACGTTACCCCCAACGTTCATCCAGCTGTGACCAGAGACCGGCTGTTGTGATCGTGCATCAGCGCATGTGAAGCAATGGCGGCGAATGCCGCCGGTGTGGCGTAGCTGAGCGGGGAGTGTGGCCTGGCGGTGTTGTCGTCCTCGATCCATGTTGCGAGGACGTCGCGCGCGTGGCTGAGGGTGCCCAAGTGATCGGTCCCTAGGCGCTCCACGGATAACCAGTGGCGACTGCAAATGCTGTTAGATCGTGTGCGCGCCCTGTGCGGTAGCTGGGAACCCCATTTCGTGCGAACTGGCTACGGGAGCGCTCAAAATCGTCCCGGAAGTCGGGTCATCGGTCGAGGAAGCGCCGCACCGTTTCGCATGCCAGGTCTCCGCGATCCATCGATAGGAGATAGCTCAACATACCTTCCGGCGATGGCCAATCCCGGTCGGAAAGGCGTGCAGAGCCCGGGAACTGGTTCCAACTTGCTCCACTCAGATGTCCTGGCAGAGCTGGCGATCCAAGCCGAGCAGGGGGCCAGATCGCCGTCGGGACTTACATCCAACGGCCACCTGAAGCCGGCCAGGGGCCCGCTAGTGCATCTGCCCCGGCCGGGTAGTATGCGGCGGCGCTCGCGGAAATCGCTGCCAGGCCGGCACCAGTGAGAAAATACACTCCATTACTTATGATCACGTCACTGTCCCATTCTGGCCGGGTTTTCAATCGGCTTGCCAGCGGCGGCAAGTAGGATCATCCCTAACGGGCCGATGCATCAGAACAGCGCAATTGCACGAATAGGCATGCCGGTCGCATTCTCCACGGGAGGAGCGCCCACGATCAACAGGGCTCCTGCGGCGGGGACGGCCTTCAAATTGGTTATTCCCTCGATCCCCCACCGCCCGCTACGGAGCCAATACTGGTGCACCGGGTAGCTCGGCACATTAGGTCCCGCGTCGATGGTCCCTGAATCGACAGCGATCCCTTTCACGCGACGCTTTTCCGCAAGCATTCGCGCGGCTTCCATACTGAAGCCGGGCATTTGGAGACGCCGGCTGGTGGGAGGGCGCGCCGTTAATGTCAAAAGATCATACCCCGTATCCATCGCGACGCAGCAGCCATCGGGAAGCGGTCCATGCCGCATTTCCCAGCGCTCGATATCGGCCGGTTCGAGCTGAGCATCGGTCGATTGCGCAAACTTCACAGTGAGATCGACAATCGCAAGCGGGACCACGAGATCCTGGATCGGAATCTGCCCGAGACTGCTGAACGATTCTCCGAAGTGGCTTGGAGCGTCAATGTGGGTTCCGACATGCTCGATCAGCGACAGGCGATGCATCTTCATGCCCACAGCCACGCCAGAGCCATCAACCGATTCAAAGGATATGCGGGGATGCGCGGGATCAAAATTGAACTGACGCGTCAACTTGTGCGTAAGGTCAACGACTCGCAGCGCATGGGCGCCAAACCGCACATGGCCCACGGCGGCATCGACGGGCGCCGCTGACGCTGGACGACTACGGCCCAGCAGGCCTGCGGCCGATGTCACGGAAACGGCCGCCGTCAGAAAATCGCGGCGACCGCAGCGATTTGGCTCATACTCATCCATCGGCATCCTGCCAGTATCTCGCGCCCTTCGATTTTGGATAAGAATTCTGCACTGGGTGTCAAATGGTATTTTCTGTTTGCCAGATATTCTATTGCGTTCCGCAGCTTATTAGGGTCACCGCCTAGCATTACAGTTGCACAATTGGTGAGTTCTGAATCAATGGGTCTCCATGGTAAGGAGGCCATGGATGATGGGCGCATCGATCGAGGCGACGCTGGAGCCGTGGGCATCTTCGTTGAGCGCGCTGTCAAAAGAATGGCTGGAGCTGTGGCGGGCTGGTGGCCGGAGGGGATGAGCCAGGCAGCAAATCCGTTCAGATATTTTCATACATCGCCCGAGGTGATCCGCCTCGTCGTGCTGATGTATGTTCGATTTCCGCTCTCGCTGCGGAGCGTCGAAGATTTGTTGTTCGAGCGCGGCATCGACCTTTGCCACGAGACTGTGCGGTTGTGGTGGAATCGTTTCGGACCATTGTTCGCCGCCGACATCCGCCGCCAGCGAGTGAGCCGGATGCGGGAGTTCCGGCATTGGCGTTGGCATGTCGACGAGGTGCATGTGCGGATCAGCGGGGAGATACATTATCTCTGGCGGGCGGTCGACCACGAGGTCCTGGAGAGCTATGTCACGAAGAAACGCGATAAATCTGCGGCTTTGCGCTTCCTGAAGAAGGCGCTGAAGCGTCATGGCAAAGCCGCAGTCATCGTTACGGACGAGCTGAAATCCTATCCGGCGGCGATGCGTAAACTGGGCAATCTGGAGCACCGCGAGATGGGCCGGTGGCTTAACAATCGGGCCGAGAATTCGCACCTACCATTCCGACGACGGGAACGGGCGATGCTGCGCGTCCGCCAAATGAAGTCGCTACAGAAATTTGCCTCGGTCCATGCATCAGTTTCCAACCATTTCAATTCTGAGCGCCACCTCGTTGATCGCCAGACCTACCGTTACCGCCGCTCGGCCGCGCTGGCCGAGTGGCGGTCGCTTATGGCCTGAAACGATGGTGAGCTGGCAATAGTTGCGTCAATTGGCGATGAATTCCGATCCGCCTGACAGCACCCTCGCCGATGTCCTCGCCCGCATCGCCGACATCCCACAGCAGCGGCTCGCCGAGCTGCTTCCCTGGAAATGGCAAGCCGGGCAGTTCTCAATCGCTGAAGCGGCCTAAATCGCGGCCCTCAGCGAAGGGATACCCCAAAACCGCACGGCGAGCCTATTTGCCGACCTGCCGGATTGCGACGCTCAAGCGGTGATCAATTCGCCGACTTCGTGGGACATCCGCTTGGCAGCAGAGGCCAATGTGCCGCCGAGTGCCGCGATGCGCGCTTCGGAGATACGCGCGACGTTGCCAGAGATCGAAAGCGAGGCCCGAACGCACCCGCGCTTGTCGAAGACCGGCGCGGCAACGCAGCGCGTACCGATCTCGTGTTCCTGGTCGTCGATGGCGTAGCCCCGCTCGCGAATCTCCTCGAGTTGCGCGAGAAGCAAATGCTTCGCAACGATCGTAAGCGAGGTCAGTTGCCGCAGTTCATGCGAGCTGAGATAGGATTCGACCGTCGATTCATCCCAGTGCGCAAGCAAGACCTTGCCAGACGCGCTCGCGTAAAGTGGCAACGCGCGATTGGAAGCGCGCACGTAACCGCTGGCGCTCGCGGGCCGCAACTGATCGATATATTCGATCGCCTCGTCGCGTGCTACCGACACGTAAACCGCTTCCCCTGCATCCAGCATAAGCGATCGCATGATCGGCCGCACCAGCCGCCCGAGATCGCGCTTCTGCACAAAGGCTGCTCCGAGCGTATAGGCCTGCCTGCCAATCAGCCACTTGTTCGCGCCCGTGCCGAACTCGACATAGTGGAGTGAGTTCATCGTGGTCAGGAGGCGATGCACCGTTGACCGCGGGAGCCTTACCGCCTTGGCAACATCGGTGAGACTGAGACCCTCTGGAAAAGCAGCTAACTCGTCGAGAATCGCGAACGCACGCACAAGCGACTGCACCCGCTCAAGACGTGAACTCTCATCCAATCCCGTCCGCATCCCCTCGCCCTTATTTTTGTGCCGATCGAGCGCAACTGGTCAACTTACTTTTCCAAATACCACATTTTATGCCGCTGTCCACAACCTGCCCGCCTGTCCGACAAATATTCGGCGATAAGAGATTCTTTCGCCGGACATCGAGGCTCCATCCGGTCGCGGCACGTGACTGCCAGAGCCCGGGTCAATCACAGGCAGAGTGGAGAGAATCGAGAGGCAATTATTGTTTTATTGAGCCTTTGCAGTGTCGGACAACGTCGGAGCTTCTGCCGGAGCCAGTATCCAAAGCCGGCGACGCATCTTTCCCACATCGCAATGCCGTAGTAGTGGCGCTAGCCAGCAAGCTGGCACGAATCGCCTGGGCGGCACTGCGCAGGGACGTGACTTTCGAGCGCGGCTACCCGATGGCGATTTAATTGGATCGGCTGTGTGTACCTGAACGCGTACCTCGGAATAAGTGCGACCGCCGATACCCGAACGTTATGGTCCCTCGACGACCTGCTACAACCGGTTCGTCCGCTGGCGCAAAGCCGGGGTGTGGGACCGGCTGCTCGCCGCAGTTTCAGCCGCCTTCGAAGGCGAAATCGCGATGATCGACTCTACCTGTGTCCGCGTCCACCAGCACGGTGCGACGGGTAAAAAGAGGGAGCCTGTGATCGCGGCAGGGGACGTTCGCGAGGCGGCCTCACGAGCAAGATCCATGCCCTCGTTGACGCTGATGGTCGTCCCGTTGCCCTGCGTCTGACCGGCGGTCAGGTTCACGACAGTCAGGAAGCCGAGGCCCTGCTGGAAGCCATGCCCGAAGGCGCGACGCTGCGCGCTGACAAGGGATATGACAGCAATGCCATCCGCGAGGCCGCAGCAGCCAAGAACGCCTGGGCCAACATCCCATCACGGTCTAACCGCAAGCAGCGCTTCGCCTTCGCGGGCTGGCTCTACCGACAGCGTAATCTGGTCGAGCGCTTCTTTAACTGCATCAAGCACTTCCGGGGCATTGCAACCCGATATGACAAGTGCCCCGAAAACTACCTTGCCGCCGTCAAACTCATCTGTGCTCGCATCTGGTGCGCCGCGTAATGAGTCTACGACTTAGTCACCTGAATCCGAAGTTCGGTTCATTGTTTTCTGACAGAAGCGTTTGACCGAGGCGAGGATATCGTCTGCGGATTTGACCCACTTGTAGAGCTTGGGTTTCTCGTTGTGGGCGGCGATGAAGGCGGCGATATCGGCTTCCAGTTCCGCCGTTGATCGATGAACGCCTCGTTGCAACTGCTTGCGCGTCAGCTCGGCGAACCACCGTTCGACCTGATTGATCCACGATGCTGACGTCGGCGTGAAGTGCACATGCCAGTGAGGGCGACGGGAGCCAGGCCTTGATCCGGGGCGTCTTGTGGGTGGCATAGTCGTCCATCACGAGGTGGATCTCGAGGCCTTCGGGCATTGCCGCATCGATCTGCTTGAGAAAGTCGAGGAACTCGGTGGCGCGATGCCGCTTGTAGCATTTGCCGATCACAGCGCCGGTCGCGATGTCGAGCGCGGCGAACAGCGATGTCGTCCCATTGCGGACGTAGGTATGGGTACGCCGCTCGGGCGCGCCCGGCGCCATCGGCAGGACCGGCTGCTCGCGATCAAGCGCCTGAATCTGTGATTTCTCGTCCACGCACGGCACCACCGCGCGGTTCGGAGGCGACAGGTAAAGACCGACAATGTCCTGCACCTTGTCGACGAATAGTGGATCGGTGGACAGCTTGAACGTCTCCGAGCGGTGCGGTTGCAAGCCGAACGCGCCCCAAATCCGGCGGGTCGTCGTGTGCGACAACCCGACTTCTGTCGCCATCGAACGGATCGACCAATGCGTGGCGTCTTTGGACGTCGTGTTCAGCGTGCGCTCGATCACTTGCGCCACTTGCGCATCGCTCACCGTGCGCGGCCGGCCCGCCCACTACTCGTCGGTCAGCCCTTCAATGCCAGCTTGCGCAAAACGACGCCGTCATTTGCCGACTGTGTGCTCGTGAACCCCGAGCCGTTCGGCAACCTCCTTGCTCTGCAACCCGTCCGCGCACAGCAGGATCATCCGGCAGCGGTCCGATAACGAACGCGGTGCCTTGTGACGCCGCACCTGCGTTCCAGGAACGTGCGATCAACCGCACTCAATGCCAATACATCCGCTTGACGACCAACCATCCATGCCTCCTGCTATCGCCAAGAAGCACATACAATGTAGCTTACTTCGGTTCCAGATGACTAGCGGCCATTCGGTGATCCGTTCACGGCCGGGACGGCAACTCTACCGCCCCGCCGCCCGTTCCTTGCGCGGTGAAATGAGGTCGCTGCGCCCAAGTCGCCGGATCGAGGCTTCGCGGCGGCGCTCGGCCTCGTATATCTCCCGCTGGGTCTGCATCGCGGTGGTCATGTGCAACCACGCGGCAGCGCGCGCGCGCTCCGGATCGCGCGCCTGGATTGCCTCGCATATGGCCTGGTGCTCGGAGAGTTGCGAATCCTTGTGCTGGCGGTGCTCATAGAGGTTCTTGCGGTTCAAATAGACATTGGACCGCAGGATGCTCTCAAAGCTGCGCATCAGGTGCAGCATCATCAGATTGTGACTGGCCTCGTAGATTGCAAAGTGGAGTTCGGCGTCGGACTGGGCAATGGCCTCGACATCCTGAGTTTCATGCGCGGCAACCATCGCGTCGTAGCAGTCACGGATCGCCTGGAGGTCGACGTCGGACGCCCGTTCCGCGGCGAGCGCAGCCGCTGCCGCCTCGACCACCGAGCGTAGTTCGAGCAGATCGAAGCGAGCTTCGGGAGCGTCCATCAGCTGCACCAGCGGGTCGCGCAGGCTCGAACCGATGTGCTGGCTGACGTGCGCCGCGCCGTTGGCGTTGGTCGTGAGCAGACCTCGTTCGATCAACTTGTCGAGGGCTTCGCGCAAGGAAGGCCGGGACACATCGAGTTTCGCCGAGAGCTCGCGCTCCGAGAGCAGACGTTCGCCTGGCTGCAACGAGCCCTCGAGGATCATCTGCTGAATATGATCGGCAATCGCATCGGCAAGCTTTGCGGGTCGGATCGAGGGCATGTTCATCGGCGGGAGCAACCTGCGGTTATGCGTTCAACTTCAGAGATAGCGGCTTCGCACAGATGTCGAAAGGGGTGAGCGGCCCTACGCGCCCTTGCCCGGGCGTCAGGCGACGAGCAGCAGCGCCTCGAAGGCGCCGACCGGCGGCAGGTCATACCACAAACGGTCCGTGCCATCCGACTTTTCGGACAGCCGAACTGCTTGCCCAGAACGCAAGGCACGGACCTCGCGCGGCGCCCCGCCCGAGATGCCGAGGTGCAAATCGGAAAGCAACGGTGGCGTGTCGTAGCGCCCGTTGCGCTGACCGGCGTAGTTGATCACGTGTGACGTGACCCCCTGATTTTCTACCCGTTGGGATTAGAGTCCGCCCTGAAGAAGGGACGGACGATGAAGCGATCACGGTTCACGGAAGAGCAGATTATCGGGGTGTTGAAGGAGGCGGAGGCTGGCGCGAAGACGGCTGATCTGGCGCGCAAGCATGGGGTATCCGAGGCGACGCTGTACAACTGGAAGGCGAAGTATGGTGGCCTTGAGGTGTCGGAGGCGAAGCGGCTGCGGGCGCTGGAAGATGAGAACGCGCGGCTCAAACGGCTGCTGGCGGATGCGATGCTGGACAATGCGGGTCTGAAGGATCTGCTGACAAAAAAATGGTGACGCCTGCCGCGAAGCGGGAAGCGGTCGCGCATCTCCGGGCGGTATTCGGGATGGGCGAGCGGCAGGCGTGCCGGGTGATCGGGCGGACCGGACGAGCATGCGCTACCGGTCGCGCCGCGATGACGATGGCGCGGTGCGGGAGAAGCTGCGCGAGTTGGCGCATCAGCGCCGCCGGTTCGGTTATAGGCGGCTGCATGTCCTGCTTCGGCGTGACGGGATCACGATCAACCGCAAGAAGACGCAGCGGCTCTACCGCGAGGAGGGGCTGACGGTACGTCGCCGCCGGGGCCGCAAGCGTGCCGTTGGCGCGCGGGCACCTGCGCCCGCGCCGGCGCTACCCAACCAGCGCTGGAGCCTGGACTTCGTGCACGACCAGATGGCGACGGGTCGCCGGTTCCGGGTGCTCAACATCGTCGATGACATGACGCGCGAGTGCCTGGCAGCGATCCCCGACACGTCGATCTCGGGCAAAAGGGTGGTGCGTGAACTGACCGGCCTGATCGCTATGCGCGGCAAACCCGGACTGATCGTCAGCGACAACGGCACCGAGCTGACCTCGAGCGCGGTGCTCGAATGGTGCGGCGCGTCCAGGATCGACTGGCATTACACCGCGCCGGGCAAGCCGACCCAGAATGCGTTCGTCGAGAGCTTCAATGGCCGCATGCGCGACGAGCTGCTCAACGAGACGCTGTTCACGAGCATCGCGCATGTTCGCGAGAAGGTCGCCGCCTGGGTGGATGATTACAACGTCGAGCGACCCCACTCGTCGCTCGGTTATGCCACGCCGGCGGCGTTCGCCGCCGAACTCGAAAAGCAATGGCCTGTACGCGTGCAGGCCATTGCTTCACCCGCGCTCACGCGCAACAACCACGAGCGGACTCGAGTTTTGGCTGGATGAACGTTGGGGGTCACGTCACGTGGAGGAGCATGTTGTTCTTTCCGCTGCGCAGCACGGTGAGCCGGGCTGCGCCGTTGCCGGCGAGGACGAGCCGTTGCGCCGGCGCGTAGCGCGCCGCCAGCGCGCTGAGCAGCGCCTGGTTCACCGGCAGCCCGTCGCGGTAATATTGCCACTCATTCAGGAAAGGGATGGTCTGCACGATCCGGTAGTTCCGGGTCCACCACTGCTTGGTCGCGGCCCCGGTGCTTGCGCCTTTGGCCAGTGCCGCCGCCGCGCCCCCGGTGGCGGTCAGTGTGGAAAGGACCATGCCACCCAACACCTCGCGTCGCAAAGGACCGCTGGCTTTCGTTTGGGGCGATCAATGCGCAATGAGAACCGCGCGAAAGTCATTCACGTTGGTAAGCGTCGGACCCGTCACCAGCAGATCGCCGACGCGCTCGAAAAAACTCCCGCTGTCGTGTCGGCGCAGGCTCTCGGCCGGGTCGACTCCTGCGGCCCTGGCGCGCGCAAGCGTGTCAGGAGCGACAAATGCGCCCGCCCCGCCGCCGCATGTACCATCCTCGCCATCGGTGTCCGCCGCAAGGCACCAGACGCCGGGGCGGCCGTCGAGCTCCAGGGCCAGGGCCAGCGCGAACTCGGTATTCCGTCCGCCGCGCCCGGTTGCGCCATCGCCTATGGTGACGGTGGTTTCGCCGCCGGAGAGCAGGATACGCGGCTTCTTCCCGGAAGATCGCGCTATTCGGGCCATGTCGCGGCCGACCTCGCTGCTCTCGCCTTCGAGATCGTCGCCCAGCGAAACGACCTCGATGCCCGCCGTCCGAGCAATTGCCGACGCCGCGTCAAGCGCCTGACCGGGCGTTGCGATTAGCCGCACGTCTTCGGCCGTGATCGCGGGCGTGGGAGGCGGCTCGGACACGAGACAAGCATAAACAGCCTCACCGAGTTCCTCGCGATAGCGAGCCGCAAAGGGGGACAAGTCGCGGGCCGGATCGGGATCGGCAATTGTGGGCCCCGATGCGATCGCGCTCACGTCATCTCCCGGAATGTCGCTGATCGTGAGGGTGACCACGCGTGCGGGCGCGGCGGCGGCGGCAAGCCTGCCGCCCTTGATCGCGGATACTCTCCGGCGGACCGCGTTCATCGTGCGAATGTCCAGTCCCGACGCCAGCAAGACGCAGTTCACGCGCTGCTTGTCGGCCAGGGTCAGACCTTCCGCCGGAGACGCCAGCACCGATGAACCGCCGCCCGAGACGAGTGCAAGGACCAAGTCATCGGGTGACAGCCCCGAGACGAGATCGAGCATCGTGCGGCCGGCGGCGGTGCTGTTCACATCGGGCACGGGATGAGCAGCCTCGAGAACGGCAATCCTTCCGGCGGCAACCGCATAGCCGTACGGCACGACCACGGCGCCGCGCAGATCGACGTCCGGCCAGGCGACATCCACTGCGCGCGCCATGGCCGCCGCCGCCTTGCCCGCGCCGACGACGATGCAGCGTCCCCGCGGGCGGGAAGGAAGGTGCGCGGCAAGGATTTTGACCGGATCGGCTGCCGATACCGCCGCGTCGAACATGTCACGAAGCAGCGCTCGTGCGGTGACGTTGTCCCACCCCGAGCATGGAATCGCCGAAAGGTTCGCCAAGGGCAGCTCCTGATCAATCATGTCCTTGACCGTGACCCCAGGCGTGGCCCCAACGGCGCGCGACGCCCACCTTTCGCCCCGCGGCCCATCATGTGAGGGCTCCGGCAGCCCCCTTACTGCCGGAGTGACTTCTGGATAGAGAATATGACCACCTGGAGCAATCGTCCTGCGACAGGGCGCGTTTCCACGATGCGGGACGAACCCCGGACCCAGGAGCCGACTTAAGTCCGGCTAGATCTCATTAAATTACTGAAATATCGTTTAACTCGCCGCCACCATCCCCCTGAAGAAGCAGTCGGCGGCGGCCCTCGACGATCTGGCAAAAGATGTTACCAATTGTCCGACATCATCGCGTTCGATAAGTCCAATCCAAGGGGAGCGTCGGCGGGTCCGGCAGGGAGAAGGCAGCAATGTTCAACCAACTGGTCACCCCGGTTTCGGACAGCCTTCCGCTCTCGTTTTTAACCGCGGTTGTGCCGATTGCAGTGGTGCTGGTGCTGCTCGGAATTGTCCGCCGGCCGGCGTGGCAAGCCTCGGCGGCAGGGCTCGTCGTCGCGTTCGCCTTGGCGGTGACCGTTTGGCGGATGCCCGCGGGTCTCGCTCTCGACAGCATCGCGGCGGGAGCTACCTTCGCAGCGTGGCCGGTGATGTGGATCGTCCTCAACGCGCTTCTGCTCTACAACGTCTCCGTCGTCTCGGGACGCTTCGATTCCTTTCGCGCATGGATGATCGAGCACCTTCCCAACGACCGGCGGATCGTCCTGGTCGTGGTCGGTTTCTCGTTCGGGTGCTTGCTGGAAGGCGTCTCCGGCTTCGGAACCCCGATCGCGATAACCAGCGCTCTGCTCGTGGCGCTCGGTTTCCGTGCGATCGACGCGATCGTGTTCACGCTGATGTTCAACACCGCGCCCGTCGCCTTTGGTGCGCTGGGCGCGCCAGTCACCACGCTTAGTGCAGTCACGCAGATCTCCGACATCACGCTGGGAGCGATGATCGGACGGCAACTCCCCTTCATTGCGGTCATTCTGCCGTTCTACGTCATGGTCGTGTATGGCGGGCTTCGCGCGCTGCGTGGAGTCTGGCCGGTGCTGCTCGTGGCCGGCGGGTCATTTGCGATCATGCAGTTCCTGTCATCGAACTTCCTCGGCTACGCGCTCACGGACGTGCTCTCGTCGCTGGCGTCTCTGCTCGCGACACTCGTGTTCGTGAAGGTGTGGCGGATGACACCCGATCCGGACTTCATGCTGCGGCCGAGCGCGGATGCCGCTCAGCGGGCGACATCGGAATCGCGCGCGACGTGGGGTGGCTGGCTTCCCTGGATTGTGTTGTCTGCGGTGGTCATCGTTTGGGTTCATCTCAAGATCAACACCATCGGCGAGATGAAGATCGAGTGGCCCGGGCTGCACAACGCGGTCTTCATCACCACCTACGGCAAGCCCTACGCTGCCGTTTGGACGTTCCAGCCGCTCGCCACCGGCACCGCGATCCTGGTCGCGACCGCAATTACCTCGCTGCTGGTCCGGCTGTCGCCAAGCAACCTGGCCAGCGCCGCCCGCTCGACCCTGGTGCAGATCCGTCTCCCGCTGATGACCACGATGATCATCGTCGGCCTCGCCTACCTGATGAACTATTCGGGCATCGCCTACACGCTTGGCGTCGGCGTGGCCTCCGTCGGGGTGTTGTTTCCGCTCGTCTCGGCCTTTCTCGGCTGGCTCGCCGTGTTCCTGTCGGGCAGCGACACGTCAGGCAATGCCCTGTTCGGCAATCTCCAGGTGGTCGCGGCCAAGCAGCTCGATCTGAACCCGGTGCTGATGGCCTCCACCAATGCCTCGGGCGGAGTGCTGGGCAAGATGATCTCGCCGCAGAACATTGCGACCGGCACCGCAACCACCGAATGCCGCGGCCAGGAAGGCACAATCCTTGCCCGGACATTCAAGCACAGCATCTTCCTGACGTTGCTACTCGGGATCATCGTTATGATCCAGCAATACGTCTTTCCCGGGATTATTCCGCATTGAATGGCGCTCACAGGGGCCTATTTGGGCAAGAGCATTGCTGCGACCTAAAACGGCCCAAACTGAGCTTCGTCAGTCCAAGCCGACAGGCTTCGATCCGTTATTTCGGGGCATTACTGGTCGATTCGGCGAACGATCCCCTCAAGGATTTATCTTACCAAAGTGGCCGAGGTCGCAGGAGATTTGACTTGATCCGCCCCGCACGTGCACATGCCTTGCCGTCGCCACCACGCGGTTCGCCGAAGTGGACGAGAGCCGTTGCCTCCGCACTCATGTTCATGGCCTTTGCGCTGACGTCGACGCCCGCCACATCGCGCACCGCACTTTCGATGCCGCAGTTCGAAGCGGTCACCAACTGGCTCGTTCCGCCGCGTGGTCAGGTCCTGGGCGACATCTCGGCGGTCGCGGTCGATCGTCACGACAACGTATGGGTCCTTCACCGCCCGCGCAGCTTGTCCGAGGCCGATCGCACCAAGGCGGCTCCTCCCGTGATGATGTTCGACCGGAGTGGACGCTTCCTGAGGGGCTTCGGCGGCCCCGGCAACGGCTATGAATGGCCGACGGTGGAACACAGCCTCGCGGTGGATGGCAAAGGCCGCGTATGGGTTGCCGGCAGTTTCCGCGGGCCAGGCGGGAACGACGACATGTTGCTGGTCTTCGACGGCCAAGGTCGCTTCCTGAGGCAGATTGGTCGCCGCGGCGCCAGTGGCGGCGATTCGGACACCTCGAATCTGCACGCGCCGGCCGACATCTTCGTCGATGACCGCAACCATGAAGTCTACGTCGCGGACGGATATGGCAATCGCCGGGTGATCGTCCTCGATAGCGAAAACGGAGCCTTCAAGCGGATGTGGAGTGCGTTCGGCGCACCACCGCCGCTCGAGCAAGCGCCCGACCCGCGGCCGTCAGGTGCGCCTTTCGTCCCGGACCAAGGCCCCGGCCCGGCGGGGTTCAACGGCGTTCACGGGGTCGAAGTGGCCCGCGACGGCCGGGTCTACGTCTCCGATCGCAACAACCAGCGTATCCAGGTCTTCTCGCGGGTCGGCCGCTACCTCGGGCAAGTCTTCGTCGACCGGAATCTGCCCGATCCACGGACCGTCTCCGGAATGGCGTTCTCGGCCGATCGGGCCCAGCGCTATCTCTACGTGGCTGACTGGGGCAATGGTCGCCTGGCCGTGCTCAACAGGAAGGCGCTGACCATGCTTGGCACGTTCGGAACCAAAGGCACGGCACCGGGGCAGTTCAACGGACCGCACCTGATGGCGACGGACAGCAAGGGCGTGCTCTACGTTGCCGAGGTTCAGGGCCGCCGCGTCCAGCGACTGACCCCGATCGTTGCGGACCGCACGCGCCGATGAGCAATGAAGAGCGTTGGTATGAGTGGCGGGGCGGCGCGTGTCCAGTCGACCGGACACGATCGTCGAGGTCCGTGTTCGACATGGCCAACTGCGTGTCGCCACGGGGCGGTCGCTGCATTGGCCGCACGACCTCTACAAAGCGCACGGTGCCGAGGACATCATGGCATACCGGGTCGCCGAAAGCCCGGGCCGATAGGAACCCGGGTTCCGGGCGATCAGCTAAAGCGAGTGGTTGGCCATCAGCTCGAGCGCCTTGACCATTGCCGAGTGGTCGCTCCGGCCTTCTCCCTGCGCGACGCAAGCGCTGAACAGCTGCTGCGCGTTCGCCGTATTGGGAAGCGCCACGCCAAGGGCCTTTGCGCCAGCCAGGGCCAGCCCGAGATCCTTCTGGTGCAGCTCGATCCGAAACCCCGGATCGAAAGTGCGTTTGAGCATGCGCTCGGCGTGGACCTCGAGGATGCGCGACGAGGCGAAGCCGCCCATCAGCGCTTCGCGCACCTTGGCCGGATCGGCGCCGGCCTTGGCGGCGAACACCAGGGCTTCGGCGACCGCCTCGATATTGAGCGCAACGATGATCTGGTTGGCCACCTTGGCCACCTGACCGCTTCCCGCCTCGCCGATCCGGGTGACGTTCTTGCCCATCAGATCGAACAGCGGCTTCGCGCGGGCAAACGCGGCTTCGCTGCCACCGGCCATGATGGTCAGCGCTGCGTTCTTGGCGCCGACCTCGCCGCCCGAGACAGGCGCATCGACATAGTCGCCGCCCAGATCACCGATCGCCGTCGCGAAGCGCTTCGTCGCGATCGGGTCGATCGAGCTCATGTCGATGACGAGCTTTCCCGGGGCGAACCCTTGGGCAACGCCGTCGCTGTCGAATAGGGACTTCTCGACGTCAGGCGTGTCGGGCAACATGAGAATGACGACATCCGCCCGCTCGGTCAGGGCGGCGATGCTGTCACAAGCGACCGCCCCGCCCGCCAGCAACTCGGGCGGCAGCGCCGAGCGGTGCCGAACCAGCAGGAGCTCGTGACCGGCTCGTTGCAGGTGTCCGGCCATCGGCCGGCCCATGATGCCGACCCCAACAAATCCGATCTTCATGCGATTTGCCTCATTTGCTCTGCGGCCGTCATCAGCCGAGATAGGGTGCAGCCCAGCCCAGGCCGGCCGCTGTCTCGCCGCCAGGCGCGTACTCGCAGCCGATCCAGCCATCGTAGCCAAGCGCGTCGATGCGCGCGAGAAGCCAGGGATAGTTGATCTCTCCGGTGCCGGGCTCGCCGCGGCCCGGATTGTCGGCGAGCTGGATATGACCGATCGCGGGCAGGAGGCGTTCGATCGAGCGCGCGAGATCGCCTTCCATGACCTGCATGTGATAGATGTCGTACTGCAGCCGCACGTTCGGCGCGCCGACGCGCTCCAGCAACCTGAGCGCGTGGGCGGGCGAGTTCAGAAAGTAGCCCGGGATGTCGATCTTGGTGTTGATGGGCTCAAGGAGGACGTCGATCCCCTGCGCGGCACAGTGCTCCGCGGCGTAGGCAATGTTGTCGACGAAGGTTGCTTCGCATGCATCCGGGTCAACGTTGGCAGGGATTTTGCCAGCCATGAGGTGAAGCCGCGAACAACCGAGGTCGCGGGCATAGGCGAGCGCCGTGGCCACGCCGGCGCGGCATTCCTCGATCCGATCCGGCAGCGCCGCGATGCCGCGTTCACCCGCCGCCCAATCGCCGGGAGGGAAGTTGAAAAGCGCGACCTCGAGCGACCGTTTTTGCACCCGCATCGCCACGTCCCGTCTGGCTTCGCCATAGGGTGAGACAAACTCGACGGCGCGAAATCCGCTGTCCGCAGCGGCGTCGATGCGCTGGAGAAACGGCCGGTCGGCGAACATCATCGAAAGATTGGCGGCAAGCTTGATCATGAAGTCCCGTGAAGCTGCAGGCGAATTGGGGCATCACTTAGGGTCTTGGTCAAGGGCTTGGCGATGCGGGTCCGACAGCTTCCCGCATGGTGGAATGCTCTGCGCTGGCGCCACCCAAGACTGCGATCCAGGACGCGGTGCGACAGCCCGGATTGTCAGAGAATATAGTGATCGCCGGTCGCGCGTACGACAACCTCGCTGAGCGTTACGCCCTGCGGCTGGTCGATGACGTGGATGATCGCGTCGGCGATGAAACCCGGATGGAGCGCCAGATAGCCGATCGTCTGCGGATCGAGATCGACTCCGCGCGCGCTGCCGGCCGAGTACGCGGCCACGAAGTCGCGAAACTCCTGCTCGTTCTGTGCGAGAATCCCGATGACCGCGTCCGGATTGACGATCGAATTGCTCAGGCCAGTTGCGGGTACTTCGGTCGGCTTGATCACGCTGACCTTGATCTTCCCGCGGCTCGTGGAGGACGGAATTGGACAAGTAGTTCGCAGCCGCCTTGGTCGCTCAATAGACCGACGACCCGACGACCGGATGATTTCCGTAGATAGAGGATATGTTGACGATCTGGCCCGAACCTTGGCTGATCGTCTGATCGTAGACGGCGACCGTGCCGTTGATCACGCCCTGAAGTTGATGTCGATGCAGTCGTTCCAGGCCTGAAGCGCCTCGGCATGATCGGATAGGAACGCGAGCGGCATGGTCCCGGCGTTGTTCACGAGGACGTCGATGCGGCCGAACCTCGCAACCGCGGCAGCAACGGCAGCAACGGCAGCACGGAGATCGTCGATGTTGCGGGCATCGGCTACGGAACTCTTGGCCACACCGCCGGCTGCGGCAATTTCGCCGACCACTGCTTCAACCGCATCCGCACCAATATCGAGGCAGACGATCTTCGCCCCCCAGTCCGGCCGCTTTAATGGCAGTCAGCCGACCAAACCCGCTGGCCGCTCCGGTGATGGCGATCACTTTGTCCTGTACGTGGTTCACGAAATCACATCCTTGCGTTGGCCGTCGAGCATCTTGGTCAATTCCGTTGCGACGCGAAAGCAGGCACAGTGTGCGCCTCGTCGCTGACTCATGCGCGCTGCCCGTGTACCGTGTCACGTCGTAACCGTGTCGCTATCGCCACAAGCACCGCGCCGGCCAGAAGGATCGCTGCAAGCATGTTCAGGCCGGCCTGCGGCGACCCGGTCACGTCGCTCAC
>Ga0070667_100000668_pt1 | contig 33249 bp, 24 predicted proteins | sample KBSS33metaG_FD_64659 | JGI IMG/M metagenome (GOLD analysis project Ga0070667, IMG submission 64659) | Switchgrass rhizosphere microbial communities from Kellogg Biological Station, Michigan, USA - KBS S3-3 metaG | ecosystem: Host-associated > Plants > Roots > Rhizosphere > Soil ...
TCGGGATTGCCTTCCAGATCCACGCCCAGCGCTGTGCCGTATTGGCGATAGTTGGCCCGGCCGGTGAGCTGCAGCAATCCGCGGCCCTTATAGCGGGGGCCGTCGCCGGGTTGGGTGTTGCCCAGGTCGCCACGTCCCTCATATTCCGCACCACTGGCGAACTCGACGGTGGTGCGGAATCCGGCGGACTCCTCACAAACCTGGGCCATGAAATGCGCGACCCGCAGTGCGGTGTTGATGTCGTATTCATCCAGCGTGGAACGCAACGCCGGCCCGACCGCACCGATAATCGCGGCTTGATCGTCGTGATTGTGCCCGATGTAGGTGGGCGCGACCTCCCACATCAGGTTGGCGTCGATCAGCATCGGAGTTTGCACGTCGCTGGCTTTCCAGCCGGGCGGCAGCCGCCACCCCTCTTTGATGACGGCATCCCATTCTCCCCTATACACACAGCCGTAGCCGATTCCAGGTGTCGGTTGCCAGCCCTTTGCGAGCTGCAACGTGGTGGCCGCCTTGGGTGTGGCGCCGTCATTCCACTTGTGGGTGACCGTAATGCCTAGGGCTGCCTGCCAGCGGCCCAGCCCGTCCAGCCAGGACTGGGGTTCACCGGCCTCTCCTGAGATACAGTTCACCGGACCGGTCAGCGGACCCCAGAAGTACCCACTCGGCAATGGGAAGTCGTTGGGGTCAGCAGGTGCCCATACACCGAGATAGCCGTTCTTCAGGTCGTTGGCCAGGTCGGTCAACCGCTGGTCGACATCGACCGTGAAGTTGCCGTTGCCGCCGCCGACGCTGCCCTCACCGTAGTTGAGCTGGAAATGCATCTCGTCGATCGGGTCGTGCCAATCGCCACCCCACCACACGCATCCGCGGAACTCGGCGAGCAGCGCGCGCAGCGCGGCAAGCTTGTCGCCGAAAGTGCCGCGGACGCGGAACGGATGCCGCCGCCAGTTGAGATCCATCGCGGTGCCGGCCAGATGGTTTGACGAGCCGACATCGTTGGTCAACGTCCAGCCGCCGCACTGGCTTTGGTCGAGTGGCTCGATGAGTTCGTGGAAACGGCTGGCGAACGCCTTGAGGATGGTGTTGGGAATCCCGGAGCGCAACGGGATCCACACATCGGTGCCAGGGACGGAGCCGCGGTCGCATTCGTCGTCGTTGCACATGCGCCAGCCGTCTTCTGACTCGATATTGCCGTAGGCGGTGCGAAAGGTCATGATGGTCTCCCCCGTCGAACGTTGTGGACTGCTGATCAAAGTGTCGGTGCCCTCGACGGTGCCGACCTGAGTAGTGCGCTACTCGAATCTGCGGTGCACTACCGCAACACGGCGCGACGCCCGATCCGTAGCCGTGAAATGTGCTACCAGACGCCGCAAAGAGCACGCCCCTAGTGGGGCCCCACCTCGGGGCACGGCCAGCCGTTGGCCTGGCGACTCCGATCCCAGTTGCCTGCGGCGGTGTCGACGATGCCGGCGTACTTCCAGAACGACACGCGCGTGCCGGCATCAGTGGTGACAATCAGCGAATACCCATGGGTTGGCTCCCATGCCGCCGGTATCAGCACCCAGCGCCCGTCTTTGACCACTAGCGCGCGAAAACAGCGGTAGCGGAACCGAATACCACGTCCGGGGTCTGCCGAGTCCAACGCAGTTTCGCGGACGAATTGTTGTGGCGCGCTGAGGCGCTCACTGGTGTCCAGCACGACGCCCGTCTCTTGTTTCCACAACCCGGCGGCAGTCGACTTGGCTTGCTCCTCGCCGTAATGGGAAGCCAGATTCGCGGTCACCCAGAACATCGCGAGCACCATGATGGCCGCGGCCGCCAGCAGCGTCGCGCGCGCCACCATGGCGAAGGGTTGGGGGCCCGCACCGGCGCGTATCGTCACCAGCAGCCAGGAGCCGATCACGATCGCCGCGGCCCCCAGGCCCACGGCCAGCGGTGTGAGCGCTGCGTTGCGCGGATACGCATACTGCGGCAGCGTCATGCCGAACACCCCGCGCAGCACACCGAGTAGGCCGATGGCGATCAGCAGCAGGGCAGTGCGGCGCAACAGTTTGTTGCGCTGCCCCGCCTGCGCGAGCCGCCGCACATAGAGGGCCGCCCATAGCACCGCCACCCAGCAGAACACGAAGGCCAGCACCGGCACGTACAGTGCGGTGACGCTTCTGATCACGTAGTCGCTGGTGGAGAAGCCGATCGCGCTGGCATCGACACCGAAGTAAGCGAAGTACTTTCGGGTGTAGAGGAAACCGAAGTAGTAGCACAAGCCGGTGATGACGGTGGTCGGCGCCACGAACAGGCCGATGACACCGACCCACCTCTGCATGCCGGCCATCATCGGGCTCTCGTGCTCCCCGTTTTCGCCGGACTGCGGGGCAGCCTCGGTCATGGCGGCGGACCGCTCGGCGGCGAGGGGCTGGGCAGCGGTGTCACAGTGAGGGTTTCGGTGGCTGTGCCAGTCGTCGACATCACGGTCGTCGAGGTCGGCGGCTCTGGGCTCAGCGAGACCGGCGGCGCTGGAAGATTGCTTGTCGGTCCGGTCGTGAGCTCTGGCCCCCGGGAGAACGACTCCTCAGACTCGTGCACGATACCGGTGCCCGTTCCGGTGGGCGGCGCCGTCCATGCTGACGGAGGCAACGGTGCCGGCGTCGGCGGCGGCGACTGTTGTTGGCACGCAACGACCCACCACCCCGCGGCAAGCAGCGCGCTGAGGCCGACTGCGCGCCCGGCAAGAACCGATGTGTACCGGATGTGTTGCAGGCTCACCACGTTCCCACCCCCCTCGGGTTGTCGGCTGACTTCGATCGTCACACCGAGCCCGGCGACCCGCGCGAGTAGCGCGGTACTCGAATCACGCCGGCGCGGACCTGCTCAATTCGCCAGCTTCGCCGCCGACACCACCGCCCACAGCACCTCGGCGTGACGGATGTCGCTGTGCGCGCCGCTGATCGGCGATTGGTCGGACTTGATCACCGCGTTGGCGTCCAGCGCGTAGAACGTGCCAGGCGCGAAGTGGTAGGGCTTATCAGTTGCGGTGAGCGACTCAACGGTGGCCGCCGGGTTTTGCTGATAGCCGTCGTGGCCCATCGCCCCCCACCGGTACACCAGATCCGATGCGGCTTCGGCATCTTGGCGGGCCAGCATGCTCGCCGCCGGATACCAGCGCCCCACAGCTCGGTCAGCTGCGGTGAAAGTGGCCAGCAGCGGACCATCGACGCGGTCGACGAAGCCGGCGAGGCCCCCGGCACGGCCGGCGTCGAATGGCAGTGCCGAGGCAAACGTGAAGTGGGAGAACGCACCCTGGATCAGCGTCAGCGACTTGACTGGGCTCGCAGCGCCTTTGGCGCTTGCCGGCAGCCCCGCCAGCGTGTAGGCGACCAGGCGGGCGCCGAAGCTGTGACCCATCAAGTGGATGCGCGGGGCACCGCTGGGACCAGCCAGCCTGCCCAGCAGCGGTCCGAGCCCGTTCTTGCCGACCACCCCGGCGCGGTTCTTCATCTCGTAGTAGCTCAGCGTGCGCAGCACCTCACGTGCACCGGACCACAATCCCGCGAACGGGTTACCGATGCCTTGAGCGTTGTCAGGTTGCCGAAGTGCCATGCCCGCCGCCATCCCGAGCACGGCGGCGGTGTTGGATGACAGCAGCGCCGACTCTCCGGCGTCTTCGGGCGACTGCGGCGCCGTCGTTACCAGATCGTTGGCCAGCGTGTGGAATTCGGTGAGCTTGTCGGCCTGCTGAGGTTGTTCGTCGAGCAGGTTGCCCATGGTGTGCAGGTGCGCGCTCTGCGCAGGGAAGGCCGGAGCCAGGGCGGCGGCCAGCTGGGCGCCGGTCGACGGCACCGGTGGTGCGGTGGCCGGATCGTCGTCGGGAAACAGCAGCGACGGCCAGATGACGCCGACCGCCGCGCATGAGGGAACCCGGTCACCGAGTTGATCGGCCAGCAGCGCGAACATGGCGTGGTAGAGGTCACGCGCGGAGTCGACCCCGTTGTTCCAGCCGTGAGAGAGCACGAACAAATCGGTGATACCGCCGGCGGCCACCGCGTCGGGCAGTCCGCCGGCCCCGCCGCCCGAGGCGGTGTTGAGGCTGCCATCGGCGTTGAAATCGACCTCGTAGTAGCGCAGGCCGTTGACCGTTGTCATCGCAGTCCCCCTTGTTTCCTATGTGCCGGACAGAGCTCTCATGAGGTCGACGAGCCCGGCGCCCTGAAAGAATTCGTGGCGGCCGAGGTCGGTTGCGGTGTCCAGTAGCAGCTGTTTGATCATCTGCGGTTGCCCGATGTATTCGCGGCGCGCAGACAGGAAGGCCGCGATCGTGCCCGACACGTGGGCGGCGGCCATCGAGGTGCCGCTGTCTTCGATGTAACGGGCCAGATCTTGTGGATCCCCGGCGGCGCTGGTCAGCGGCGGCACCCCCTGCGCCAACAGCCCGGTGGCCGCCGAGGTGATCCGCTCCCCGGGTGCGACCAGGTCGGGCTTGGAACGACCATCCAGCGTGGGGCCTTTCGAGGAGTCGAAGGTGATGCCGTAGGTGTGAGGCCGACTGCGGTGCACCGAACCCACGGTGATGGCGTCGGCGGCGTTGCCCGGATCGGTGATCGTGGACAGCTGCCCGTACACGTCGGAGGTCATGCCGGTGATGGCGCCGAGCCCTGCGCTGGCCGAACCGGCACCCGAGTTGCCGGCGCTGACCACGGCCACCACCCCGCTGCCGACGAGCAGGTCCAGCTCACGGCACAGCGGGCTTTGGCCGGCCGCGTAATCCCTTGGCAGCCAACCGCAGCCGAGCGAGAGGTTGACGCCGTGGATCTGCATGTCGCGCCCGTAGCTGTTGACCGTCCGCACATAGTCCAGTGCGTCGATGATCACGCTGGACAGCGTTTTGCCGTTGTCGTCGAGGACTTTGAGGCTGACCAGATTGGCTTTGGGCGCAACACCCGACAGGCAGGTGCCCGCCGCCAGAGTCCGCGACGCCCACTGCGGAAGGCCTTGAGCGGTGGGCTGGTTGGTGGCGACGCGCAACGTGGCGGCATCAGCTGGAGCTGCTCCTGCGATGATACCGGCCACATGGGTGCCGTGACCGAACGTGTCGACCAACGGTGCGGGTGTGCTGCCCGGCGATGTGGCGATGGTGAAATCGCGGTGCAGGTTTTTCACCGCGTCGGCGCACAGGTTGACGTTGAGGGCGAAGTGCGGATGTGACGCGTCGATGCCCGAATCCAGCACGCCCCACACCACGTCGGTACCCCCACAGTTGTAGGTCCGCAGCGCCGCGTCAGCCTTGATCGTGGTCAACGACTGGTCGGTGTGAGCGTGCACCACCAGGTCAGGCCAGACGTGATAGATCAAGCCGATCGCTTCTTGAGCGGATTTGGTGCCCGCAGAACGGGATCCACCTCGCACCAGGCGTTCGACCTGGTCGGGTGTCAGTACACAGCGCATGTAATGCCGACCGATGGGCACCGGCGCTGGCACCTTGTCAGCGCGGAATACGCGCGCGAACAACTCTTGGAACTGTGCCTTCACCGACTCGGGATCCGTACCGGGCGTCAAGCGCAGTTCGATCAGCACGACACGGTGGTCGTGCTCGTCGGTCAGCACCGCCTGGGCCGCCGCGGGATGGACGGTGTCTCGGTCGGCCAGCACCAGCGCGCTGATGACCGGGGCGCGCCGGGCACCTTGCGGCGGCGCCACGCCGGTCATGGGCGCGCCACCGCCTGCCCTGGGTGTGGGACGGGGGCGTACCTCGGCGAGAACACCATGACACCAATGGTGTTCCGCCGCGCCGTCACGGTCATGAGTAGTCGACTACTCGAATGCGTTGGCGCAGCGGCCCTGGCCGCGCACCGCAGACACCCGCGTATTCGGCGTCGTCAATTCGCGTAGCGCTCTACTCGTGTCTGGTTAGCGCGAGGCGCCATAACGTCACGACAGACATTGAGCCATGCCGCACACCGGAGGGGGTCGAGCCAGATGAAGCATTCGAAGCAGTGTCCGCCGCGGTGCCCGCGCCCGCACCGGAGGTCGTCATGACCGCCGCGCTTTGGCTGGCGCTGGTGATCGGCGCGCCCACGGTGGGAATCGGAATCTATGACCTGCAAACCAAACTCGAGCGCTGGGCCTATCAGCGCCACGCCGAGGACTAGGGGCTGTCATGAGAAACAGTGTCAGGAACTACTGGGTCGAATTCAACACCCCGCTCGAAGGCCGTGTGCACTACATGTATCTGGACTGGAAAGGCTGGGTCAGCACCGGCGTCGGCAACCTGATCGACGCCACCGCGCAGCCGATGAGCGCGCCCAGCGCCGCCGAACGGGCGACGTCGCTGACGATGGCCGGCCAGTTCGCGTGGACCACCGCCGACGGCAGCGCCGCGGGCCCCGAGCTCGTCGCCGCCGATTGGGACGCGGTCAAAGCGCGCCTTGACCTCGCACCCTCGGGACATCTGGCGTTTGCGCCATTGACCCACCTGGTGCTCAGTGACGACGAGATCAACCGGATGATCTTCGTCAAGGTCGACGAGATGGAGCGCTACCTGAAATCGCGGGCCGAGTTCGCCGATTTCGACAACTGGCCCGCCGACGCCCAGCTGGCAGTGCTCAGCATGTCGTGGGGCATGGGCCCGGCGTTCAACTTCCCCACCTTCGGCTCGTATGTGACACAAGGCGATTGGGCCGACGCGGCCACCGAGTGCGGCTTCCAGCCCGACGAAGGCACCATCAAGATCCGCAACATGCTCGATGCGCAATCCCTGCGCAACGCCGCGCGCGTGGTCGCCGACGGCTACGACCCCGAGCAGTTGGTCATTGACATCACCAACATCCTCGGCGTGCAGATCGCCTTGCGCCACTACGGGTTTGACCCCGGGCCCACCGACGGGGCCGGTGGTCCGCGCACCACCGCAGCGATAAACGCGTACCAGAGTGCCAGCGGTGTCGCGCCGACCGGTAACCCCGAGGACATCACGGCAGAACTGGCCACCGCGCTCACCGGCGAGGGCTTCACCGCCTTGACCGGCTAGCCGCGCAGCCGCGGCGGGAAAGTCGAGTAGCGCACTACGCACGTCGACCATCCCCGCGACGACCCACACTGAATCCCATCGCAATTGATCACCGAGGAGGACGAAATGACTCAACCGACCGGACTGCGGGTCCACGTCGAAGGTGACCTCCCGCCCGAGGTACTCGAGCAGATCAGCGCCGCCGTGAGCGATACGGTGCGCGCCCAGGTCGCCAAGCTAGACCTGCTGCGCGACTTCCGCGAAGAGCAACTGCCCGGTATTCGGCCAGGCCATCACACCATGGGCTTGGTGTATATGCCCGGCGAGGAATCCAGTGAGCCGAAACCACACACCGGCCGGGGCTGACACGGCCGAGCTGACGTGCCCGAGTAGTCACTGCGCCCCGGGCAATCTGCTCATCGGCATCGTCGCCGGCGATCGCTCGATCGTGCCGGTGCGCGCGCCGCTTGCGGTCGACGAGACGTTTGTCGAGCAGGCCCACGAGGCCAGCGAGCGGCCTCCCGAGGCCCGCTTCCGCTTCGCCGGGCGCTGTGTGACCAGCGCGTGCCGTCAGTGGTCCGGCAGCCGGTGCGGTATCGGCGACATCGTCGCCGCCGCGGATCCGGGCTCACAGCCGTTGCAGCCCTGTGCGATTCGGCCAACCTGTCGGTGGTGGGCCCAGAACGGACCGGCCGCATGTCGCGGGTGCACCCTAGTGGTGCACACCGCTGGGGACGGGCACCAATCGCCCACGCGCTGAACGCCATTACTGGTCACGAACTGCGCCGGGTCGGGCTCGGCGGGACGCGACGTTTCCGCCAATATGCGGTCCTGCCGCTAACAACGAGTTTCCAGCAGCGAAGAGCAGACGACGTGCACGATCGACTTACGCGTAGAGAGCTTTCGCGAGAGCGAGGTACTTTCGCGAAAGCGAGTAGATGTTCGGCGAAAATGCAGTACTCGGCTACGCAGTCGCCCGGCGATTTCACAGCCCACCATTGACATCGTGTCCAGGGTGTTCATCAGCCACTCCCAGCTCGACAGCGTCGAGGCGGTGGCCCTGAAAATCTGGCTCGAACACTCCGAACCCGGCCTGGACGGCGAAATCTACCTCGATGTGGACCCCGGCACCGGCACCCCGGCAGGGACACGGTGGAAGGATGCGTTGCGACGCGCGAATGACCGCTGCGAAGCCGTGATCTGCCTGCTGTCACCGCACTGGGACAACTCGCACGAATGCAAGAGCGAGTACCGCACTGCCGAGGACAAGGGTAAGCGCATATTCCCCGTCGCCCTGGCGCCGGCCACCGGGCATGACATCACAAGCGAATGGCAGCGCTGCGACCTGTACGGCGACGGGCCGACCACACCGATTGACGTGGACGGCAAGTCAGAGCCAGTGCGATTCTTGACGTCGGGGCTGCAGCGGCTACAAAAGGGCCTGCGCGAGGCCGGCATCGCCCCGGACGCGTTCGCGTGGCCGCCGCACGACGAACCCGACCGCGCACCGTATCGCGGATGGCAACCGTTGGAGGCCGTCGACGCGGCGATCTACTTCGGCCGCGACGCGCAGATCAACCGGGCGTTGACGACGATCCGTGAGCTACGCAGCGCGGGCGAGAATCGACGATTTGTCATCCTGGGCCCATCCGGGGTGGGCAAGTCGTCGTTTCTGCGGGCAGGGCTGTTGCCCCGGCTGTCGCGCGACGATCGGCACTTCCTGGTGATGGACATCGTGCGCCCACAACGCCATCCGCTGACCGGCCGGCACGGCTTGGCGCATTCCGTTCACGCCCTGCGCGAACGCTTAGGTTTGACCGAACCGGCGCTAGGCACGATCAAAGCAGGCGCCGAGGATCCAGCGCAGGTGCGAGGCTGGCTAGTTCAGGCCCAACACGCCGCCGCCGACCGCTTCCTGGCGGAGAATCCGAATCCCGCGCCACCAACCATCGTGCTGCCGGTCGATCAGGCCGAAGAGCTACTCGGTGCCCAATCCTCAGATGAGGCAAGCGCTTTCCTGACCACCATGGCCAGCCTGCTACACGACGGGCACCCGCCCCTGTCGATCCTGGTGGTGGGCACCGTGCGCTCAGACCGATACGAGCCGCTGCAGACCGCACCGGAGCTCGCCGGCCTGCAGGCGCACTTATTCGACGACCTGAAGCCGATGCTGCCGGATCGCTACCGGGAGGTGGTCTGTGGTCCGGCCGCCCGGGCGCAGCGGGCGGGCGGCCGGCTGCAATGGGCTCCCGAACTCGTGGAGCAGCTGCTGGTGGACTGCGCTGCGGGCGCCGACGCCCTTCCGCTGCTCTCGCTCACCCTGGCCCGGCTCTACGAAGACTACGGCGGCGGAGTGGTCGGGCTGACCGAGTATGCAGCGATGGGCGGCACGCGCCGGGTGGTGCAAACCGAGATTCACGCGGTGCTCTCGTCGGATCCCGACATCCGCCGCAACGAGCTGGAATTACTGCACGACGCATTCATCCCGTGGTTGGCCACCATCAACCCCGCCAACGACGAGCCACTGCGCCGGCCTGCCCGCTGGGCTGACCTGCCCGCCACCAGCCATCGGCTGATCGACGCACTGGTGGCGCGGCGGCTGCTGGTCAAGGACGAGCGCGACGGCGAGGTCACCGTGGAGGTCGCCCTAGAAAGCCTACTGCGCCAATGGGACGACCTGGCCGGGTGGCTGCGCACGGAAGCCACCGACCTGAAAAACACCGACACGATCGAGCAAGCCGCGCGGGCATGGGACGACAACGCCCGCCAAGACGACTGGCTGCTGCCCGGGGCCCGCCTCGCCGAGGCCGAGACACTGGCCGCAAAACCCGGCTTCCGCGACCGGCTCAACACCGCCCGGGAATACCTGCTGGCGTCGCGGCAGCGCGAAGACCGCCGCGCTGAGGCAGCCGTGCGCGACGCCGAGGAACGAGAGGCCGCGGCACGCAGGTATTCGCGCAGGCTGAAAGCCGTGCTGGCCGCGGTGGTGGTCGTCGCGTTGGCCGCGGTGGTCGGGTTCGGGTGGGCGCTCAAGGCGCGAAATGAGGCCGGTGAGCGGTTCCGGGATGCGACCGCACAACGGCTGTATGGAGAGTCGCAGCTGAAGCTGGCTGGGCTGTCGCGCCAGAGCAGCGACGACGTGGCCGCAATCCAGATGTTGCTGGCCGGACTCGCCGTCGCGCCGAAACCCGACCCGGACACGAAGTATCGGCTGCTCTCGGCCCTGCACCAAGAGCGCGACCTGCTCAAGGTCATCGACAACCGAGCAACGATGACCACTGCCGTGTTCAGCCCCGACGGCACCCGCATCGCCTCGGGTGGCTTCGACAAGACAGTCCGGTTATGGGACGCCGATAGCGGCCAGCAGATCGGTCAGCCCATGCGCGGCCACGACGATCCCGTTTTTGGCGTGGCGTTCAGCCCCGACGGCACCCGCATCGCCTCGGGCAGCACCGATAACACGGTCCGGTTATGGGACGCCGGCACCGGGCAACCGATCGGGCAGCCGCTGCGCAGCCCGAACAACGACGTGATGGGCAGTGTCGCGTTCAGCCCCGACGGACGTCGCCTGGCGTCCGCCAGCGGGGACATCGTCCAGGTATCCGACGCCCGCACCGGGCAACCGATCGGCCAGCCACTGCGCGGCCACGACGACCTAGTCTTGAGCGTGGCGTTCAGCCCCGACGGCACCCGCATCGCCTCGGGCAGCCAGGACAAGACGGTCCGGTTGTGGGATGCGGGCACCGGCCAGCAAGTCGGTCAGCCCATCCGCGGGCACGACGAACAAGTGACGAGTGTGGCCTTCAGCCCCGACGGGCGTCACCTCGCATCCGGCAGCGGGGATAGGACCATCCGGTTGTGGGATGTCGCGACCGGGCAACCGATCGGCGAGCCCTTGCGCGGCCACGACGGCGGAGTAAGCAGGGTGGTGTTCAGCCCCGACGGTCGCCTGCTGGCCTCGGGCAGCGTCGACAAAACGATCCGGTTGTGGGACGCGGGCACCGGCCGTCAGGTCGGCGTGCTGACCGGGCACCGGTCGGGGGTGGAGAGTGTGGCGTTCAGCCCGGACGGCCGACGGCTGGTGTCTGGCGCCGACGACAACACCCTGCGCGTGTGGGACGTCGTCAGCTGGCAGCCCCTACTGGGGCACGGCGACATGGCCGCTGCGATGTTCTCCGACGACGGTCGCCGCATCGTCTCAGCCGGCTACGACAAGACTGTGCGGCGGTGGGACGCCGCGACGGAGCGGCCGATCTCAGAACCGCAGCGCATCGACGACCCCGATATGGTCGCTCTCCTGCCGCTCGACGAGGACCGGCTGATGTCCCTCGGTGCGGTGAATACAGTGCGGATATGGGATGCGCACACCTTGAGGCCCTTGAGCGAACCTCTGCAGTTGGGCCCCTACGACCCGTTGCGACCCATCTTCGCCAGGACAGAAGCGAACAAGATCGCGGCCCGCACTGAAGCCCGCGTCGTTCAGGTATGGGATCTCGCAACCTTGCGGCCGATCGGCGATCCCATCACGTCGGACGGTGTGGTCACCGCGATCGAGTTCAGCTTCGACGGCCGCATCATGGCCATCGGCAGCCTCGATGGAACGGTGCGGCTGTGGGACACGGGCACCGGCAAGCCGGTGGGGCCGCCGATGACGGCGACGGGGTACATCACTTACATCACGTTCAGCCGCGACGGTCGCTTGCTAGCAGCCGGCACCGCGGAAGGCGCTGTGCAGCTGTGGGACACCGTCAGCTTTAAACCGCTCGGCGATCCCATGCGCACGGACACCCTGGTTACCGTCGCAGCGTTCAGCCCGGACGGGCACACCCTCGCGTCAGGCAGCGTTGACGGCGCCATCCGACTGTGGGACGTCGGCGACCGCACCCAGCTCGGCGCCCCGCTCACCGGGCATACCGGGGGCGTCTGGAGCCTGGACTTCAGCCCCGACGGAACGAAACTCCTGTCGGGAAGCGCAGACCATACGCTGCGGATGTGGCCGGTGCTGTCGGCGTCGCCTGACGCGTTGTGCCACAAGCTCACTCACAACATGAGTCGCCAACAATGGAATGAGTGGGTTTCACCTGCGATCGACTACATCAAGGTCTGCCCGAATCTGCCGATATCCGAATCTGCCGGATGACGCTTCAGACAGGCTCGACTGACCCTCTAGGAGCAGGCACAAATCCAACATTCGTCTCAGGCGAACCCGCTCGCCCCAAGTACGGCGAATCCGTCGTGTCGTCTGGCACCCTATGCACTATCCGGACACAGATCCCGCCAATAGCGATCCTCGGGAGTACAGCGTGGTCCAACGAGCGTTCATCAGTTTTGATCACGACAACGACGCAAGGTTGAAGGACCTGCTGGTCGGCCAATCGAAGCACCCGGACTCCCCATTCGCGGTGCACGACTGGTCGATCAAGGCGGCGTCGAGCACCTGGCGTGAAGAGGCCCGTCGCCGCATCCGAGCAAGCGGGTTGGTGATCGTCCTGTGCGGCAGGTACGCCCACTTGGTGACAGGAGTGGGCGCCGAACTGAGCATCGCACAACAAGAACACGCGCCCTACTTCTTACTTAACGGGTACCAGACGGGATCAACCTGTCCGACGACGGCGCGCCCCAACGACAAACTCTACGAGTGGACCTGGCCCAACTTGAAGCAGCTAGTGGGTGGGGCAAGATGAGCGCGCCAGATGATCGGCCGCCGGACCCACGGGTGCTCGAAATCTACAAGCTGACAGTGGAGATGGCCGATCGTGTTTCCGCCCGGCGTGCAGCTGCGAACACTTTCTTCCTGACGGTGAATACCACCCTCGTCGCCGTCGTCGGCCTGCGGACAGTGAGCCCCGATTCCGCTCTCTTATCGATCGCCGTGTGCGCAGCGGGCGTCGCTGTGGCCGGCTGCTGGTGGCTGCTGCTTCGCGTGTACCGCCGACTCAACTCAGCGAAGTTCACGGTGATCAACCAGATCGAGGCTGAGCACCTGCCCGTTAAGCCCTTCACCGATGAGTGGGTGCAGCTGATGCCAAGCGATGCTCGCACGGGACGCAGGGCGCGCATCGGCAAGGGGCTTCGCGAGCTGGGCGGAGTCGAGCGGATCGTGCCGGTGGTGTTCGGTTTCCTGTACCTGGTGCTCCTGATCGGCAGACTCACCGGATGACGTATCTGGACGTAGACGCAGACTTAATCCGGAGTTATCTCCCCGCGGGTACTGGTGTGCCGCCGGACTCCGACTTCTTGTTTGTCCTGTATGCGGTGTTGATGCGTGCGAAGGGTGCCGACACCCAAGCGTCGGACGTGCACGACGCCTGGTCTGCGTGGATGGCGATGGTGGACCCGACCCACGACTCGATCCGGCCGTTTGAGGACCTTCCGGCGTCGGTGCGCGAGGAAGACGCGCCGTTTCTCACCGCTATCCGGCGAGCCGCGCAGGCTCGCGGCGGACAGCGCTGAAGCCACAGGCGCCCAAGCAGATTCGGGAATATCGGCGCCGAGACCTTATCTCAATTGCGCAATCAGAGGAGCCGATTCAGCCGCGTTAGAGCAGGCCCGCAAGTTTGTAGAGGACGAGCGATCCTGCGACTGCGACATTGAGGCTGTCACCCGTGCCGATCATCGGAATCTCGACCACGAGGTCGAGCATCTCCAGGGCGTCAGGCGGTATGCCATCACCCTCGTTGCCGAGCACGACGACGGTGCGGGTGCGCGCCGCGGAAAGGTCAGCGAGCCGGATGGACTCGTCGGTGAGTTCGACACCGACGATCTGGGTTTCGTCCGGCTGGCGTTGCAGCCATCTGCCGACGTCACCGTAGATCCAATGGATGCAGGACCCTTTGCGCAGGGTGTTGCCCTTCTTGAGGCCCTCAGGCACCCAGGGCAGCCGTGGTACGGCCATACACGCGCCCACCGCATCGCATGTGCGCAGGAGGGTGCCGAGATTGACTCCATGTTTGGGCCAGAGCGGCGCGACGATCAGGTGATTCCAGCAGTGGGGCCGATGAGGCCGCCGTTGGCGGCGGATTTCTTGACGGGTGCGGATCCGCGGCGCGGAGGATGCCCCGCCGGCGCGGCTCACAGGTGAGCGGGAGCACCCCTCCCGCCGAGTCGAAGACGATTCACGCCAACGATTCTCGCATGAATCGCGCTGTCGAACGACCGCCCGATGGCTAGACCGGGACCCCGACGTAGTCGTCGCCGAATCCGTGTCCGGGCTCGGGCGCGTGTGCGAGCACGAAATTCCAGCCCGCCGCAGCGTGCCCCCCGCCTGCGGGGCACCGGCCCTTATCGGGATAGCCGTCGAAATACAGACCGTGGCACTTGCCGCAGTAACGCCAGTCCCGTTGCGCGGTATCGGTTGCCGGAACATCGTGGTTGAGCAGATAGTCCGGCGTCGTCGCCGAATGGGCGCCGCCACCCGCGCACGATCCCTTCTCGGGATAGCCGTTGAAGAACAGCACCCGACAGCGCCCGCAGTGGCGCCAATTAATCTGCCCCACAGCACTTTCGGGCTGATTGGAGGGCAGGACGAACCGGAATCCCGCGGACTGGTGTCCGCCGCCGGCCGCGCAGTGACCCTTGTCGGCGTTGCCATCCCAGAACAACGCGTGACACTTACCGCAGTACCGCCAACCACTTGTAGGCATCGTTTTACCTCCCTAATCGGTTCGGACCGGCATGTCCCGGCCTCACAAGCTCGCTATCTGTCGACCGCATCAGGCCGCACGACGCGACGCCGCGGCGGCGTTATCGGCGTGCGCTTGATCGCGCGACTCCGGCGGCACGCACACGTCGTCAGCGATCACGTCGCCGTTGAGATCATCTGCGCTCGCCGTGCCGACCCCGAAGGGGCACAACAGAACAAGCGCGCCTGCGGTGGCCGCGGTGAACGATCGTGTCATGATCGCGTCCTTTCATTACGTCCGTGCCATCGATCCTGGCCCCACCGGGGCGGCGTAACGTGAGTAGACGACTACTCGAATTCGACGCACGCTTTCGGTGCGTGGCAAGGAATGCCAGTGCCGCGGAGCGGGCCTGCCCGTCTATCCCGGATCAGTGCACGCTGCCGGATCCCGGAATCTCCCCGGTCGGGTGCGCCGCCACCCGCTCCGGAGGCGACAGCAGCGTGATCGGGCGGACCTCGAGTTGGGTGTCCGGCAGCGGACAGCGCGCGTTGATCCATTCGGCGATGACATCGGCTCCGGTGGCGCCGTCGGGGGTCTTGTCCTGAAGGGCACGGGCCATCGCGTTGTTGCCGCGCACGATCGCGGTAATCAACTTGCTGGATTCGGCGTCGCCAGGCACCACCCAACCGTTGTCGGGTCTGGCCAGGGCGGCCATCAGCGCAGACGTGGGTTGATCGAACCATGATGCCAGTGGCTGATTGACTTGTTGCCCAGGCGTTTTCGGGTCATCGCTGGCCAGGGTGGTGGCCTGGTGCGCGGGCACGCCGCGCTGGCGGCTGCGCAGCCCATCGATGAGTTGCCGCATTCGCTCGGCGATGGGCGCCGGCGGCTGTTGCGAGGGCGGCGCTGTGGATGACAGCGACCGGATCCAGTCGCGCCAGGTGTCCAGTTCGGCGTCAGTGAAGATCCGGTACATAGGCCCGGTCGGTGTGGTCAGCGCAAAAAACGTGCTGTGATCGGGGTCGCCTGACTTGACGAAGCCGTGGTCGACCAGCGCGGTCATCAACGCGGGCGGATCGGTGAACAGGTCGTTGAGCAGTTGCGCGCCAAGGCGTTTGGCACCGTGGTTCAGCCGCGCCCTGGCGGCGCGCGAAGTGATCATCGCGGCGACCTTGTCGGCCGGCGAGGCAGGTCGCGCGCGACGCGCGGCCATCTGCTTGCCCAGTTCGCCGGTGGTGGCGAACGCGACGTAGCCGTCCCACACGCGTTTGAACTGCTCTTGCACCGCATCGTCACCGGAGGCGATGCGGACTTGTTCAAGGTGCAGGATGATCGCCCGCTGGGCCATTGCGCCGTGGCCGGTGGACGCGTTGTCGATGGCCACGTGCATGTCGTAGAACTGGGTGTCCAGCCCGAAGTGGCGGTTGAGTAACACCATGTTCTTCAGCTCGACCGAGCCCCACTCCAAATACAGTGTCATTCCGAGCAGTTCGGGCAGGAAGTCCTGGGGGAACTGCGACATCACCAATTGGAACAGTGGCAACGTGAAGGCCGCGTCGATGATCGCGGGGTTGTCGACGTAGGCGCGCGACCGGATGCTGGGCAGCTCGAATCCGACGCTTCGGAGCAGCTTGGTGTAGACGTTGGCGTGGTTGAGCGCGGGGTTGCCGCCGCCGAGTTCATCGACATAGATCGAGAACAGCAGGGAGCCTAGCTCATCCATCGGGCCGACGTCGGCGGTGTTTCGCAGCCAGGATCCGTCGGTCTGGTTGAACGGCGCCATCTGCAGGATCCAGTCGATCACGTCGCCGCGGCTTCGCAGCGACCAACTCTGGGTCGCCTCATAGTGTGAGACGTCGTCGGCCAGCCCCTGATAGATCTCGTCGCAGCGAGTTTCGAAGGCTTGCCGGGTATAGGCGAACGGACGCAGTTCGGCTTCCAGCGTGGGGTCAGCCTGCCGGTTTCGCGCGGCGGCGAGGAAGCCCTCGGCGAGCTCGCGCGCGGTGGGCAGGAAGCCGTCGAAGGAGTCCAGGTTGAGCATGATGTGGAAGTAGTCGCGGTCGGCAAGCCCCACGTATTGCCCCGCGCCGGAGTCGTTTTGGGGCGACGGGGTGACCGTGTCGGTCATGACGGCTGCGCGCCCGGGTCCGCGCTGTCGGTGGAGTCGCTGACGATCACGTTGCCGAGCGTCAGCGGCGCGCCGCCGTTGATCACCAGCGTCATCATGTAGTTGCCGGCGGGCATCGTGAACGTGGTTGACCGCACCGCGGCCTCACCGGATTGCAGCGGGCCGCACTGCACTGACTTACTGTCGCCCGATCCCTGATCGTCGAGATCGAAGATGTCCTGATAGTCGCCGCTGGCGTCATCACCGACATTGCGTTCCTGCCAGCTAACGGTGAATTCAGCTGCCGTGCAGGGGTTCACCGGATCGGTGACGAAGGTGACCTGCTCGTCGAGCACGATGGTGATCGCCATGGTCGCTCCTCTCGGCCATCTCGCCTACTGCGAGATGTGCAGTTTGGCGAACTGCGCACCGGCGGCGATGTAGAAGTCCACCCACGCGCGTTCGCGCTCGTCGTCGGTCGCGGCGGAGTCGGGATCACCCAACGGCTGCGACAGATCCCGGCTCATGTCGGTCCAAAACAACTGGCCCTCATCGGGAGTGAGCTCATAACCGTTGTGATAGCCCAGCGCGAGAGCGGCGTTGTAGTAGTGCTGGGCCAGCACACCGCCCTCGGGCCAGAAGTCGTTCTGCTCGGCCGACCATTCGAAGAACCGCGACTTGACGAAGTCGACCTTCTCCTTCAACGCACCCATCGCGATCCCCTCCGAGAAGCCGGCGGCCGACCGGGCCGCCTTGATTTCGCGGGCCGCCTCGGCGTATCCGGCACCGATAGCGGCGAACTCGCCGGCGACGGCGGCCACGCCGACGGTGACCGGCCAGGCCACTCCCGAGCCGACGCCTTCGAGCACGTCGGCGAGGGTGGCGATGGCACCGGTGGTGCCACCGGCGGTCGCGACGGCCAGCACCACCTCAACGCCCTCAACGACTTCGGCGGCGGTGTGCACCCAGTCGATCGACGTCGATGTCGGGTCGGTCAGCGCCCGGTCGACCGCGTCTTTGATGGATTCCAACATGTTCTGCTCCTTGCGTTTTCGCCCCCGTAAGGGACGGATGTGTCGATGGTGTCAGCGGGACACGCCACGGGTCACGAGTAGTGCAGTACCTGTTTTGCCGCAGCCGCGCGGTATCGGGTCACGTTGTGCGGCAGCGTCATTGCATCGCCTCTGGGCATTCGGCGGCGATGATGTCTCGGGCGGCGCGCATCCCGGATTGCAGGGCGCCTTCCATGTACCCGAAGAATCCGACGAATGACTGCTCACCGGCGAAGTACAGCCGCCCATGCGGCTCGGCCAACGCCTGACCCACCGTGGTGACCTGCCCCGGTGAGGGCACAGAGTAGCCGGTCATCACGCCAGGGGTGTTGGGCCAGTCGACGAACCGTTCCGCCGTCGGGGCGTATCCCGGGAAGATCTGCGACAGCCCAGAACGGTAACCGGCCTCGTCGGACACGAACCCGCCACCCGAGTAGACGGACAGGCCGAACTGCGGCTCGGTCGGTTGACGGTCGGTGCTCTCCCACACCGACCCGAGCTGATCCCACAGCGCGCTGGGCGCCAGAGCCGAGTCCACCCAGAACTGGGTGGCGAAGCTGTTGAGGTATTTGACCGCCGGTCCGTGAGACATGCTGCGCTGCGCGGGATCCCACGGCAGATGGGAGCTGATCTGCGGCCACACCGTGGGCGGCGCGGTCAGCAGGAGGTAGTCGCCGCGGCCCTGACCGGATTGCGAGGTGAAGTTGACCCGATCGGGTAATACGTCGATCGCGGTGATCGGGTCGCCGAGGCGGACGCTATCGCTGACCTGGCCGGCCAAGGCGGCTACCAGTTGATCGTTGCCGCCCCCGCAGCGGTGGGTTTCGGTGTAATCCCAGTACCCGCGCAGACCTTCGGCGTCGTCGCCGACACGCCCGGCGCTGACCAGTGCCAGCAGCCCGAGATAACTCTGGTTGGCCGGCGGCGCGCAGTTGTCGTTGCCCAACACGAACTGCAGGAACTCCCGGGCCAAACTGTCTGTGGCCGGCAGCAATTGGTCCAGCCGCGCCGCGACGCTCGTCGCGTCGAACGCGCCCGCGCCGGCCGACAGCCACGGGTTGACCGGGTCGATGTTGGCCGCGTCGCGCCCGATCGCGTCAAGCACGGGCTGTAGCTCGCCGTGAACCTGCTTCTTCTCCTCTGGTGTTAGGTCGTGATCGCGCAGCCGCAGCCGCACTCCCAGCCCGGCGTTGCCGTAGTCGGAGTCCTTGCTGATCTCCACCAGCGGCAGCCCGAACATGTCGGCCAGCGTCACCCACAGCGGATGGTTGGCGCCGATCAGTTCGGCGCCCGCTTCCACCGTTTTCCCGGCGATGAAGTCGCGGTCGGTGCGCACCCGCCCACCGAGCCGGTCGGTGCCTTCAAAAACCGCCGACGCCACCCCGCACTCGCGCAGATACCAGGCGGCGGCGAGCCCGGCCAGCCCGCCGCCGGCGATGACGACCTGCAGTTCGGGCAGCCGGGTATTGGCCTGCAACGCAGCGACGTTCAGCGCGCCCGGCAGAAGTCGCGCCTCGGTGAGCGCGGCGCGTTTAGCGGCGGTCAGTTCCATCAACTGCGCCCCGGAGGCGGGCGCGCCGAATACCGCATTCAGTTCGGCATACCAGCGTGTGGCCATGGTGCTGTCTCCTTTTGCCGCCCGGTTATCCGGCCGGGGTGACCTGCAGTTGGCGTCCCACGAACGGGGTCCAGTCCGTCCAGGGACCCGGCCCGTCGGGGTCCTCGTAGCGCACCCGGTAGTCGAAGCGCGGCTGGTCGGGGCGCAGCCCGGCGACGATGTCGTCGAACGAGAACGGAATCGACGCTGCCGCCGACGGCGTCTCCCGGGTCAGCGTTATCCGCACCGAAGGTGAACTGCCGCGGCGTATCTCGGTGTCCAGCGCGAAGATGCGCGGGTGCGCCGACGGCAGATTCTCCGGATGCGCGAGCTGATAGCTGCTGACCGTCACCGACGTGGTCAGCGGGCTGGCCGCGGCCAGCGTGTGGATCCGCGCCAGCGTCTGAGTCCGGTCGATGTGCAGATCGGCCTGGCCGAATACCAGTTCGGCGGCACCGATCAGGCGGGGGTCGGCGAGCTTGTCGGGGTGGACAGGGTCCAGACGGACCAGGGCCGACCCTACCGGTGGGGCGGGCGGCCACGGCGGCGGCGGATGAGCCACGAAAAGTGCCTGCCACGTGGCGGTGTCGATGACACCGGTCACCGCCAGCCCGGCACCGCCCTGATAGGTCCGCAGCACCCCTTCGGTCTGATCCCCGAAGTCGCCGTCGACGACGACGTCGAACCCGAGATCGAGCAGCCGCTGCTGCACCATGCGCACGGCGGCCGAGATGACGCCGGGGTTCTTGGTGATCGGCGTCGCCGGTGCCGGTGGCGGGGTGGGATTGAACAACGCCTGCCAGGTGGGTGCGTCGACCACGCCGGTCACCGGCAGCCCCGCGCTTGTTTGAAAGTTGCGCACCACCCCTTCGGTCTGATCGCCGAAGTCGCCGTCGACGACGACGTCGTACCCACGATCGTGCAGCTGCTGCTGGACGCGGCGCGCATCCGGGGACACCACACCGGCGTTCTTGGCGACGACCCCCGCTGGTGCGGGCGGCGCAGCCGCCTGTGCGGGTGCGGCCGGAGAGCTCGCCCCATTCGGCCCGTTGAGTGTCAGCCGCGCCGGACTGGCGGACAGCGCAATCGCGGTGACGGCTTGCCCGTCGGCGCCGACGGCGATCAGCGAGCCGCCCAGCACCTGTGTGTCCATCGGTTTGGTGGGCCGCGGCGCCACGGCCGCATACAGCGCCGGTGTCCACCCGTCGGGCCACAGTGTGGGGTCGGGCAGCGGCACCAGGCTGGTGTTGACCAGATCCCCGGCGATGGTGTCGAGGCTCAGCCGCACCGGGATGTCGATGCTCGTCGGCGCGGCGCCGTCGGCGTCGGAGGTGCGCAGCGCCAGGCGGACCCGGCCCTCGACGGCGGTGGCGTCGGTCGGATTCGGCGGCGCGAGCTGGCTGCACAGGAAGGTGTAAAACTCCAGCGTGCAGTCCCACACCAGTTCGAAGCCGACGGGGTCGATGCCGTCGACGGCCGACACGGTGGCCGCGCCAAGGCCGGACAGGAAGGTGGTCATATCGAATGAGGCGCCCTGATAGCCGCCAATAACCAATTCGGGATGCGGCACGTACTGCGCAGCGGCGATCTCGGCCTGTAATGCCAGGCGCCGCTTTGGATCCACCCATGGCACGATGCGGAAGCGCACACGCACCATGTAGTTGGACGCGGCGCTGTTGGTGCCGGGCACCTCGTGTAGCAGCACACTCATCGCCGGGGTGTTGTCCGCGGCATCGTAGGCCAGGCGGTATTCGTCGGGTAACACGTTGTACACCGAATAGGTCTGGGCCGCACGCCAATACCCGTTTGCCGTCGGCGCCCATACCGCACCGTCGTCACCGGCCGCCAACCCGGGCAGCCCGGCGTAAATCGGTCGGTAGTAGGAGATCACCGCCGGGTCGAAATGGAAGTCGATAGGCGGCCAGTGCACCGGGCACGTGGTGGTGATGACAACGCCGGAGGTCGGCCTGATCCGCAGTCTGCGCACCGGCCGGTAACGCAACGCCGCCGGGTTGGCCTGCAGATCGGAGGCTGAGATCGCGCGCAGGACCGCCGGGTTCAAGACGATCGGGTGACGGATCGGGTGCGGGGTGGGCCCCACAGGGGTGGGGGCCGGTGCCGGCGGCGGGCCGGGCTGCGGGTGGGTCAGTTCGCGGTAGTGCGCGGTGGCCGATACCTGCAGTGACAGCCCGGGCGAGCGCATCGCCTTGACGATTGATTCGATGTCGACGGGCGCGGTGGCCACCAGCCGGTCGACCGCATCTGCGCGCGGTGATGGTTCGAACGCCAGGGTGAACGTCGGCGAGGCGAACCCGGGGGTGGCCGACACCAGCTGCACCGAGTAGTCGGTCAGCGGGAACATCGCCGCATCAGCGGGGGCGCTGCCGCGCAGCCGGTCTAACCCGATGCGCAGCTGCCATCCCGTTGCGGTCTGGTTGAACGCCACCATCGGCACCTGCGAGGAGCGGTCGCGCCGCCCCAGCGCCAGCGCCGGGGTGTACCACGACGTGCCGTCGACAGCCTTGGTTGGAGTGCCGACTCCACCTGGGGCGCCGTCGATTTCGGGGGCGGTGTCGACTGCTGCCGCCACCGCGCCGAACTGGAGTTGGGTCAGCAGAGCGGCATCGAAGTGTGGCATCAACGTCATGGTGGGCGTGTCGCTCACCCTGAGCGCCGCGACGCTGGCGTTGATGGGACCGGTGACTGCCATGGCTAGTTTCCCGCCTCGAGGACCAGCAGCGCATCCGAGCTGCTGATCGGCCCGACTGTTTTCTTGCTGCCGTCGGTGCCGTACAGCGTCATCGTGTAGACGTAGCCGGTGGCGTGCGGATCGTGCAGCGACACCGTCCAGGTCTGGTTGTCGGCCTTGGCGGCGCTGAATTGCATGGTGTGAGTTTGGGTTTCCCCCGAACCCGGATCGGTGTAGTCCAGCCGCACCGCGACGAGCTTGTACTTGGACAGGTCCAGCACGGCAGGACTGACCTCGATTCCCAGCAGGGAGCTCTTCACATCGCCGACGAGCACCGTGCCTTCGGTGCCGTCGCGCCAGTCTCCCGTCGACGTCGACCCGTCGGCATAGGTGACGTCGGCGCGGTAGCTGAACGTGCGCTTGGTGGCGTCACGTAGATGCACCGACCACGTCCAGGTGTCGCTCGGGGTGGTGAACACATGCGTGCCTTCCACGTGGTAACCCGTTGCGGTGTCGGCGTATTTGGCCGACAACACGATGCGGGCCACCGGCGGGAACGCGCCCTGAGGCACGAACACCACATCCATGCGGTCGTTGAACGGGGCGTCGACCAACAGCGTCGCCGCCGACGAATGCTGGTCGGCCACGGTGATGGACTGGCCGCTGTGCATCCGGAACACCGCGCTGTACTGGTATTCCTTGACATCGGCGCCGCCGGTGTAGGTGAACCAGCTCTGGCTGGACGCAGCCTGGGTGAGCACCACCCGCGTTGTCGCGGTGGGCAGGGAGACCCCCGGCAGCGACAGTGACACCTCCACGGAGTCAACGGCATTCCACGGCACCGCCCCGGCCATCACGTTGACGGTGACACAGTCCAGCCGGTCGTAGCCGATGATGAGGCTGCGTTCGGTGGTGCGCACCGGGCCGATCTCGCTGGGCTTGGCGGCGGCCTTGTAGTTGACCTTGCTGGCGTAGGTGTAGCTGTTCTTCGGGCTGCCGTCGGCGTTCTTGGCCATCGGGGTGCGGAAGTAATACACCTCGTCGCCCTTGATGAAGTCGCCGGTCATCGTCTGGGTGACGACTTTGCCTGTGTGGTCGTCGGTTTCGTGATAGTCGAGGGTGACCTGCACGTCGGCGATCGGGTCATGCTCGAAGTCGGCGGTCACCCGCACCGGAACCTGCAGGATAGAGAAAATCGGCGTGTTCAGGTCCACCTCGTAGAACGCCGCCTTGAGTTCCTCGACTGTCACGATGCCCAGCAGTGCGCTGTTGGGGTAGGCGGCGAAGGCGCGGGTGATGTTGCCGGTGAACGTCATGTCCAGATCGGCGGTGGCGTGCTGGGTGAAGTCTTTGAGCCACAACTGGTTTCCACCGGCGACCGGCACGCCGGGATCTTTGAAGTTCTGCAGCGGGTCGGTGCCCAGCTTGGCCGGGTCGAGCTGACCGTTGACCACCGGCTGGGCGAACATGTTCTTCAGGTAGCTCTGAGCGATATCGAGCGCCAGGTCTTCGAGCTTCTTGGTCAGCGCGGGGTCGTTGGCGGTGGCGATTTGGTTCTCGTCGAACTCCACGGTCAAGCTGCCGCACATGGTGCGGAGCTGCTGCAGGCTGCTGACTTGCGGGTAGGTCCGCACCGGGACGCCGCCGGAGGATTCCACGATGGTGGAGTGGTCCTTGAGCTCGTGGTAGACGTCGTCGGTGTGGCCGTGGATGTGAATCGTCAGTGCGGGCAGCCGCGCGGCGAACTGCAGCGTGTAGGCCACGTGGGCGGGCAGCTTGCCTGAGTCCATCGCACCGCGGAACAGCCGAACCCCTTCCTCGCCAAGGCCGATGGTGAACGAGGCCACATTGGAGGCGGTCAGCGACGGATGGGTTTCGCTGTCGCCGGGCTTGATGAAAGTCGGACCAAGCGCCGAGGACAGACAGAACTGCACGCTGCCATCCACCCAGGTCGGATACGCCAGCACCGGCTCGGCGGCCAGCGGTTCGCGCCAAGCCAGCCGAATGATCCCGTCGGCGTGCATAATCGGCATTGCGTACCCGGTCAGACCCGACCCGCGCAGGTAGTTGCGGATCTTGTCCTGATCGGCCTGCGAGACCGTGCATTCGACGGTCAGATTCAGCAGGCCGCCCTCTGTTTCGCCGGCCGGCAACGGGTCTTTGACACCGGCGATCAAGCTCAGGTCGCGCGCGAAGGCGAACAGCGCGACATCGGGTTTACCGTCCACGCCGGTCGCCGCGCGGGGCAGCTGGGGCACCATCCAGAACTTGGCGGGGTTCTCGTCGTCCTGGTACAGGTCGACGTGCGGCACGTCGGGGACGACGATCTTGTTGAAGTAGTTCAGCATCGGTTTTGCCCTTCTCTAGATGCCTTGTGCGGGAAGCACGATCGCGGTCGCCGACGACACGATGGGCGCGGCCTCGGTGCGGGTTCCGTCGACGCGGAACACGGTGGTCGTAATGGTGTAGGACGGGTCTTCGCCGTTGTTGATCGGTATGTTCACTTCGGCCTCGGCAGCACCTGGGGCCAGCGCGCGGGCCTCGACGAGGTCGGTGCCGTCGGATTTGCGGTGGGCCAGGTTGATTCGCACCAGCTTGACAACCGCGGGGTCGAGTAGATCGGCGGCGATGCGGACCTTGAGGTTGGCCGACCGCTGCGGTGCCACGACCAGTGTGCGAACGGTGGTGGCCACCTGCGGCGTGGCTTCCTGGTGGCCGTCGACGTAGGTGGTGACGGCGCGCCAGGTGTATTCGTTGTCGGCCGCGTTGTCGGTGCCGAAGCGGGCCAGCGCCCGCGGCGTGGCGGCGGACAGCACCAGGGTGCGCACCTGGTCGTGGTAGTGCAGCTCGACGGCGGTGCTGCGCACGGTGTCGTCGGCGCCGTACGCGCGCACGTCGATCTGCAGGTATTGCGGGTAGGGGTCGTCGATTTCAAGCTGGTGACCGAATCCGGGTACTTGGTCGCGGTGGATGCGGTTGCCTCGGGTGAACACGTAATCGAGCGTGTAGCTCCAGCCGCCGGCGAACGACCCCGGCGCGTGGCGCTGGTAGCGTGCGCCGCGCTGCTGGCCGGTGAGCCGCACCGGTTCGCTGGCCGACGGGATCTGATCGCCACCGGACGAAATGGTGGCCACGACCTCATCCAGATCGGTCCAGTCGATGGCCAGCGCGCTAATGTCGACGGTGAGCCGGCCCACGTCGTCCAGATTGATCGTCAACTGGTGGGCATCGGATTGTTTGGCTGGCAACGTGATCCGGTTCGCTGAGGCGGCGAACTGGATGCTAGTGCGGTAGGAGTAGGAATCGCGGTGGGCCGCGGTCCACCGGAAGCGGGCGTGCAGTTCCTGATCGCGCGCGGTGAACGTCAGGGTCTGCGTCTGCCCCGCGTAGCTGATGTCGACGAGAACAGCGGCGATGCCGTCCTCGGTGAAGGCAGCGTTGGTGCGCACAGTGAGATCGAGGATCGGCATGATCGGCGCACTGAGATCGGCTTCGCTCACACAGTCGTGGTCGCGGACCGGGTCGAACCCGGTGACGGTGCCGGTGGTGGTCAGCGGGCAGGCCAGCACCGTGCGGCCTTCGATGATGACATCTTTGTCAGGGACGACGGGCACGCCGTGACTGTCGGCCGGCAACAGGGAATCCACAAAGCTCCAGCCCCATCGGGTGAGCTGATCTGCCACCGCGCTGCCCCCGTCGGGGGCGTCGAGAATCTCCACGCCCGCCGCGCCCGCCGACGCGAGAGCATCGTGGCGGGCATCGCCGGACAGCGCCGACACGGCCGGCCAGGCTGACGCCGCAGCGCCGGCATGAACGAAGATGTGCATCCGCCCCGAGCTGAGCCGGCCCAGCACGTGCGGGGCCATCGTGACCTGCACCGGTAGCTCGCCGGTTTTCACCGCCGTCTCCAGCACGGTCGCCGTCGCGGCGTCCACGGCGCAGGAGAACTGCGCCTCGCCGAACCCGGTCAGCGACATCGGCGCCTGCTGGGTCTGCGCGCCGCCGACGCTGGGGACCACCAAGGTGGCCTGCCCGTCGGTCCACTGCGGTGCCACCAATTCGGTCGCCCCGGTGTGGGCGCGCAGCGCCTGCAACGCCGACGCAGTGGGCGTCAGGTCGACGCGCAACTCGAGGATGCCGCCTTGATCACCGCCGGGATAGCGGTACTTGATCAGATCGATCGCCGCGGTGCCGTCGGGGCGCAAGGCCAGTCGCGGCTGCGTGGCCGCGGCGTAATAACGTCCCGCCTGCTCGTCGTCAGCGAACGCAACGGCGCCGTCGACCTGCACCGGGCGGTCAATGCGCAACATCGCAGTGACCCCCCGTCTGTGCGCGGCCGACTGGACTGCGGGCTAAAGTCGTTGCCGCACAAAGCCGGCGCCGAGCACCCCGGGTCAGGCGCTGGGCTCCGTTCGTGTACACCCCCATGACCGACAGTGTTGGCGCGGGCGCGCCCCAGGGCGTGAGTAGTGCACTACTCGACTTCTACGCACCACACTGCAGCCACCGTCGGTCGTCCGCGCGACATTACAAGGCGACAGGGCCTGACCGCCGGGCCGGCGTGAAAATACTTGAGCCTCTAGCGATTTGTCGGCCGCCGCCTGGCCCTACTCACCTGAGGCGTGCCGGGACGCAGAAATCGAGTAGTGCGCTACTCATGTGCGCATCCCTGCACCGCCATAGCGTCGTGCTACCGAGCCGGCGATCCGCGCGGCTCGCCAACGCGGCGCAGGCGCCGCACAGCTGCAGGGGGCGGCCATGACGGCACCGGGGCGCGGCGCGGCGAGCGCCTCTGACACCGGCGAATTCGATGTCGGAGACATCCACTGCTACCTGGATCCTGCCGATCCGGGCACCTGCTACTACATTCCCGGGCGGCCAACGCCAGAGCTCGACGGTGCCGGTGAACCCACCCTGAGCCTGTGGGTCATCCCGCAACACAACCGGTTACAGCTCGGCGTCCAGTGGACGGCGAGCCAAGCCGACCTGGCGGCGGTGCAAGCAGCAGCCGCCGCCCGTAGCCACACACCTGGCGCAGCGGCGATCGCGGTCACCCCGGCTCCACTGCGTGTCGACGCCGCGGTGCTGTGGCTGGGCGCCGACGGCCAGCCTCCCGAACAGATCGCCACCTCGAAAAGCTCTGGGTACGGCGACTATTCGGCGGTGTTCACCGCCGTACTCGACGACGCGCACACCGCGCTGGTGACCAGCGCGCTGGGCGGCGCGCACGGCCGGTTGCTCGTCGAGTACCAGGCAGCGCTGGACCACTCGATTCCGCTGTCGATGACGCTGACCGGCGACCTGAGCGCTGAACTCGGCGCCGTATCTGCACCGTTGTCCGATGATCAGGCCCGCGACATCGTCGAGCGGGCAATTGCCGCACGGTATCTCGCGTTGAACCGGCAAGGACCCGACTCGGTGCCCGAGGACGTATGGCGCCCGCTGCACGACCAGCTCATCGCCGCGGCCGTCCACGATGTGCAGACCATGGCGTTCCCCGGCGGCGCCGCGGCGCCGAGCACCGCGACGCTGCATTGCCAAATGGGCGGCAATTACCACGCCGAGGTCCCGGTGCACCGCCGCGCCGACATCGCCGACTGGTTCCCCGGGGGGGCCAGCCGCCACATCCGTGTGCTTTCCGTACCGCAGCCAGGTCCGCAATGATCCAACACGATTACCTGTCAACCCTTTTCGACCTCATCCGCGGGGCCGCAGACCAACCGAGGTGACGCAATGCTGAATATCTCCACCCAAGACAACGCCTCCGTGCCGGGCGTATCCATCTGGGGCGACGACCAACTTCCATGGAAGTTCTATGTCCTGCCAAGTCGCCCGTCCTACAGCCTCGACGAGCACGGCAAGCCGGTCTTCCGGTTCATCAAATACCGGCTGCCGCTGGATCGCCCGGACGGCAAAAAGGGCGGGGCGCTGGTCTCCTTCGACGTGCAGTTCGCCGTCAACGACAAAGACATGGCCAAGGTGGTCAAGGCCAAGCAGGCCCAGGTCAATGCGCAGTACGGCGGCGACGGCCCGAAAGTCGAAGTGGGATCGCCATTATGGACAAAAGGCACCGCCAGCCTGAACATCACCAAAGACGACCTGCTGATCGAAAGCGTCGTCAATCCGGCGCACCCGTCGTTGTACGGCAATAACAACACACCATTCTTCCTGGAGTTAACCCCCGAGGGCGCAGCCGTTTTCGAGGCAGCACTGCAGGGCCAGGGCGGGTTTGTGGAGGTGAGCTACGAGCTGATCGCCGCCGTCGGATGCCCGGTCAACGCGAACGCGCATTACGACGCGTCGAAAGCCTACGACTTCGTGCAGCACTACGTCAGCGGCAAACACTGGGACGGCGACGACAAACAGATCAACAACATCACCGAGGCCTGGCACACGTCGGGCGCCGAGACCATCACCGCTGACTTCCCGCCCGGCACGCCGGCCGAGCTGCAGGGCGAGGTGATGGGTCACCTCTACAAGTTCCTCGATTCGATGATCACCGGAAATCCAATCGGCGACATCGCCCCCGCCGACCGCGGCACCGGCGATCAGGACATCGACCGCAACTACCACATCGAGAAGACCGAAAACTTCGACTACACCTTCCACGAGAACCAGGCCATCGACTGGCCGTTCAACCCCCAAGGTCCGCTGCCCAACATCACCACCATCCCCGGGGTCAAGTGGAGCGACTACGCCATCGAGATCGATCCGGCCGACGACCCGTTCTTCAAGTCGATCGACGTGGCGGTGCGCGTCGACGTCGACTGGGACCATCTGCCGATCCACAGCGTCGACGTGACGATCGAATACGGGAAGAACACCGGAAACTCCTACCACTTCGGCAAGGCCGACGACGTGTGGCACTTCCGGTCCTACACCAGCGACAACAACGGCTCCAAGAAGTACAAGTACTCCTACAAGGTCAACTACCGCAACGAGGGCCGCACCTTTGAGCAGGGCCCAATCGAAACAGACAGTCAAGAGCTGACGATCACCGTCGGGGAATTGGGCATCTTCGACACCACCGCACAGGCCAGCGGCGCGATCGACTTCGCGAAGGTTCCGGCCGTCGAGGTGAAGCTTCACTATGAGGACGCAGGTAATGTCGACCCGTTCGACGAGGTGCTGGTGCTCGACAAGGACCACCACCAAATCAACTACCAGAAGGTCGTTTTCACCCCCAACATCAAGCCGTTCACCTACCACATCAAATACATCACCGCCGACGGGCCGCAGTACTCGGTCGGCCCCCGCACCGGGCTGAACGGTCAGCTGTTCATCGACGGCCCGTTCACCAACACCGAGACCGTCAACGTGCGGGTGCTGTCGAACCTCGACACGCTCATCGACACCGTCTTCTTGGACCTGAACTACGCCGACGCCAAGAACAGCTACACGCTGGCCAAGTCGATGGCGCTGTCCAAAGACCACCCGTTCATGGACTGGTCGTTCCCGGTCGTCGACGCCGCCGCCGGCCAGGTGTCCTACTCGGGCACCATCAAATACAAGGACGGCACCTCCGAGGACATCGCATCGACCACTTTGGCCGCCGGGGCGCGCACGATCAAGATCGGCAGCGACGACACCTTCCTTCATCTGCTGCCCGTCACCGACCTGATCGACTGGACACAGGTCAAACTCGCCAAAGTCGACGCCCACTACCACGACACCGGGCACAACATCGATCAGTCCTACTCGTGGGTGCTGCGTAAGGACTCCACACCGCAGACCTACGACTGCCACCTGGCCGATCCGCATGTCAACACGTTCAGCTGGACTGCGACGCTGTACATGGCGACCACTCCGCCCTCCACGTTGCAGATCCCGCAGCAGACCGCAGGCGACGGCGGCTTCGTCATCGATCCGTCCCTGGCTGTGGCCCACTAGCAGCCATCAGCGGAAAGACGAGGCCCGCCAATGCTTTACCTGAACCCGCCGTACTACTACATCGACGGCGTGAGCCTGCTGCCCGACCACCAGGACCCACTGCAGTGGTACTTCATGCCGCTGTACCCCCGGTTTTCCACCAACCCCGATACCGGCGAGATCCAGTTGTCGTTCATCAAGTACCGAGGCGAGGCCGGCAACGGCGGCTTCTTGAACTTCGACGTCAACATCGGCATCGACCAACCCGCCCTGAACACCATCGCGGGAAAACTCAAGGGCGCGGCGGGACTTGAGGACACCCCGCGGCTGTCGCCGGTTCCGCTCATCGACGGCACCGTGCGGTTGATCCTGCTCGACAAGCAGACTCCCCCACCGCCACCGGCCGCAGGCGGCCAACCCGCCGGTGGCCAACCTGCTCCCGCGCAGCCCGCGGACGGCAACGCACCAATCCGGTTCGTCGAGACCATCCTGCAGGCCACCAAACCGTCGCTGTACGGCGACAACCAGGCGGTGTTCTCCGCGCAGCTGACCCAGTACGGCGTCACCGTGCTCGACGAGGCGCTGCGCGGCGCGATGACCCCGATCGGCGTCATCTACGACCTGGACTACGTGGCGCTGCGCCCGGCATATCAGGTCAAGCTGAACGTCGACTGGGACAGGGTCTTTCACTACGTGGACAAGATGAGCGGCGTCGATGGGCTGTTCGTGTCCAGCGAGATCGACAAGGCGGTCAGCGATCTGCGCGAACAGAAGGCCATCGACTTGCAGGCCGACCTCTTCGTCGCCGACGGCGACGACGCCGGGTCGGTGGTCGCCGACTTCGCCCGCGCCGAGAACGAAGTCAAGGAGATGTTCACTGACGCGTTCTTCAAGCCGTCGCTGGAGCCGACAAAGGAAGCCAAAGACGGCTGGGACCGTGCCGCCGACTTCGGAAACCAACTCGGCCGCTACGCAACCACCGGCGGTATCAGCAGCCTGCTGACTTTCCGCAAGAAAGAGGTCGACCTGACCCGCATCGACCGAAAGTCCCTGAACGTCAACATGCGTGAACGCACCGCGGTGCGGCGCAGCATCCACCCCCAAGGCCATCTGAGCGGCATCGCCGCGGTGCTGGCCGGGGACCCATCGAAGTACATGATGAGCGTCGACCTGGACGATCCGTTCTTCAAGCGGCGCCGGCTGACCGCACTGTCGCGCGCCGACATGCACGCCGACCAGCTCACCTCCGTGCACGTGTCCGCCCGCTACGGTGACGATCCCAGCGACGTGATACTCGACGCGAGTCACCCAAGCGCTGAGATGGCCTGGCAGGGCGAGGTTGTCGCAGGAAAATTCCAATGGCCGGTCAGCTACGACTACGAAGTCACCTTCGCCAACGTCGACACCAGCCAGCGCCCCATGCACCTTTCCACCGTGGGGCGGCCCGGATGGCCGAAGACCACCGTGGACCAGACACTGGAAATCGTTCCGCGCGAAGACCTCTACACCATCGTCGACGTACCGATCCGCGCCGATGCCCCTGTGCTGGCCGACTGGCCCACCATCGACGTCGACGTCAGCTACACCGACGACGTTAACTCGCTACACCAGCGCCAGCGCTACACACTCACCGCGCAAGCCCCACTGGCGCACTGGCCGATGTTCGTGCTGGATCCGGCGAAAACCCGGGTGCACTACCAGATCACCTACACCGGCACCGACACCCGGGTGTTCACCAGCGCGGCCGCCGACACTGACGACGAGCAGATCAACGTTGCCAACCCGTTCCCCGACCGCGCCGATGTGGCGATCGTACCACTGTTCGACTGGAACACCGTCGACCGGGCATTCGCCGACGTGTCCTACAACGACCCGGACAACAACGTCAGCAAAGCCCAGTCGTTCGAGTTCACCTCGAAAAAGACCGACACCGGACAGTTTTCGGTCAAACTGCCACCCGGCGCGCGCCACCTGCCTATCAAATACGCGGTCACAATCCTGTTCAAGGATGGACGCGAGGTCGACATCCCGCCGTCAGCGACGTCACTGCCACGAATCACTTTGCGCACCGCCATGAAAGGCCACCGCACCGTGTCCGTGCACACCGACGGAGCCGACTTCGCTTCAGTGGGGCTGACTTCCATCGATGTGGACATCTCGTTCACCGACGCCGTCGCCGGGATCAGCGCGGCCGACAGGTTCACCTTCAAGTCGGCCAAAGACCTCGGGCAGTTCGAATACGACTTTGTCGACACCGCCGCCGCAGCCTACACCTATCACGCCAAATACCAATACGACAACGGGCTGAGCCGCACCGTGGACGCGCAGACATCGACCGCCGACGACCTGTCGCTGCCGGTGAGTTGAAGGGAACCGACATGCTGCTGCTGGGAAGCAAATCCATCACCGTCGACGGCGTTCAGGTCTTCTCCGACCACAGCGACCCCAACCAGTTCTGGTACCTGCCGGCGCCGGTCGCGCTGGCCCGCGATCCACAAAGCCGCGACGCGAACTTCACCTTCCTCAAGTTCCGCCCCGCCGCGGTGGCCGGCGGAGCCAAAGGCGGCGGCTTTCTGATGTTCACCGTCGACCTGCAGCCCGACCCCCATATGGAGGGCCGGATCCTGGCCAAGGTGGCCGCGCTGGCCCCCGGTGAACCCAAGCTGTCGGCGGTGCAGTTCGACGAGGGATCCGTCGCGTGCATCGCGATGAACCTGCAGGGCGGGGGCGGCGCCGTCGCCGCCAACACCCCCGGGCAGTTCGTCGCCGTTGAATCCATCTTCGGCGCTTGCGTCCCAGCACTTTTCGGGGACAACGCCGCCGCGTTCAGCTTGACTCTCAGCCAGGAAGGCGCCACCCTGCTCGAGGAGGCGTTCAAGGATGGCATGGCCCCGATCGGGGTGATCTACAACCTGAAGTTCACCGGGATGCGCCCGGCGCTGGACGTGAAGATCACCGCCGACTACAAGCGAATCTTCAACCAGTTCTCGGCCGGCTTGGACGCCGGCGTGTACTTCGTGTCGGCCGGCTTGGAGGCTGGGTTCGAGAAGCTGCGCCAGGACGGCGCCATCAAGATCGAAGTTACCAACTACACCGGCGCCGCCGAGCTCGACACCAAAGAACAGTGGGCCCTGGACTTCTTCAAACAAACACTGATCACCCAGTGGTTCGAACCCACCCTGATGCCCGGCCAACTGGCCGGCGGGGGTGCGCTGGGGGCGGCCGGTCTCGACGCGGCCGTGCGGGGCAACACGCTGCGGCCACCGACGACGGCCTCGCCTGCGCTCCCCCCGGCGCTGGCACCACCTGCGCC
>Ga0070667_100000671_pt1 | contig 33164 bp, 34 predicted proteins | sample KBSS33metaG_FD_64659 | JGI IMG/M metagenome (GOLD analysis project Ga0070667, IMG submission 64659) | Switchgrass rhizosphere microbial communities from Kellogg Biological Station, Michigan, USA - KBS S3-3 metaG | ecosystem: Host-associated > Plants > Roots > Rhizosphere > Soil ...
AATAACTTTTTTTTGATAATGACGCTCCAAAATAGTAGTCGCATATAAAAAACTATGTGCATAATCAGTATAAGTTGCACTATTGTTTACTAAGCGAGTATACCAACCCTGTTCAACGAAGGTTAATGACGTGTAAATTGGAGCAAGTAATTTTTCTATATTTATAGATAAAAAACTTGCAAATCCCTCATAAGCTCGCTCCCATGAATCAGCTTTAATATTTTTAAAAGTTAAAAATATGACAGGAAACTGTCCTTGGAGATCGCGATATTTTTGTTCGTTCCATATATTTGTTTTTTTAAAAAGATCAGCAGTGCTTTGGTTGGTTTTTTCAAAAAAATATTTAAGCATCGAAAGATTTAATGTTTTACCAAACCGACGTGGTCGAGGTGTTAATACAACTAAACTATTACCTTCCCAAAATTCTTTAATGAGAAGGGTTTTATCAATATAGGTTTTATTGTTTTCGATAACTTGTTTATAATCATCGATTCCTATGGGAAGTTCAAGATAATCAGGCATTGAGTTCTCCAGGCATTAATTTTTTTTGCTCTATATAGTTTATACTATTTTTATACAATTGGCATTGCGGACTTATGGACACTAATTTTGTGTGGCCTGTTTAAGTATGTATACAATTTTATAAGTGTTTTGCTACCGGAATTTTTTCTTTGTTTCGCTTGGTATTGCTAGTTTTTTAGAGGGCTTTAGCGGCCGTTCTCAAATACCCCCGGCGGGGGGCAACCGGGTCCCCGCCGTCAGGTGGGGTAAGGGTAGGGGGGTGTCATTCTAGGTTCTGCGGGTATGCAAGAGCAGCAATTTTATGTGGCATGTTTAAGTGTGTATACAATTCTATCAGCGTTTTGCTATAGGTGTTATTTGTAGGATCTATGGTCAGCATATGTTCATAAATGCATGCAGCTTTGAATAACTGTTTTTGCGATTTATATTCTTCGGCGGCACGTTGATAGGCGGCCAGTGCATCTTGTTTGTTAAATGACAGGAGAATATCTGCCTCTAGTTGAATGGCTAATGCAGAATCGTTGAGAGAATGAGCAAGTAGTTTATAGACACCAAGAGCTCGTTCTTTTTCTCCTCGTGCGATACATTCTGCTAATTTGAACCATGCTACATTGTAAAAATCAGGCGTATTGAGCTTCACGTCTACCCTTTTTTAGTATCTGTTTAGAATAACTGTTTAAAATAACACTATTTACGCCATAGATAAGCTTTATTTAAAATAATAGATAAGCGCGCTATCTTTTTTGTATTAATGCCGCAGCTTGTTATAAGTATATTAAGCCTGAGACGGTGTTATTATAAAAAATAATAATAGTAGTATCAATAAAAAAAATAAGATAAAAAAGAAGAATAGTTGTTATGTGTTTTTAAGATATTCCCAATAGCATGCAATTACTTGTGCAGAACTGTCGTTTTAGGTTGACGATTTTGATTTCGTTAGTACTGTTTTTACACAATATAAAAATAATAAAAAACCTGCCGAAATAGTGACACCAACAATGATACTATTGCGATCTAAAGAAGATGGAGGTGGTGGGCTGTCATTAGCATATTCAATTCTATCGTTTGTTGATTGTTGCGAGCGGAATAGAGATGCTTCAGCCGCAGGAGGTTTATCTGTACTCAGAGGTGGTTCAGCCGCAGGAAGTTTATCTGTACCCAGAGGGGGGGCGCTAGGAAGGTGATCATATGCTGGTGGAGGTGACGGGTTGTCATTTGCTGATTCTTGCTTTGCAGCATTCAGTTTTTCTTCGGCTTCAGAGATTTCTCTGGCTTTTTCTAAATCAAGTTTTTCTGTAGTAAGTTCTCGATCTTGGGGGCGAAAGCCTTTAAAGTTGTTGTTGATTTGTCTATAAACTAATTCTTTTTGGGCTGTTGTACAGCTGTAATTAGGAGGATAATGCTTCCATTCATCGAACACATATGTTGCTTCAGGAGTTTTATATGTTGCCTTGTATAGATAAATAGGGTTGCGTGGTTGATGGGCATTCCTGGATTCTTCTTGTTTTTTCCTGGTTATGTCATATTCTTCTTTTTTTTGCATATTTTTGCATGTTACTTGCTCATACCGTGGTGGGGTAGAAGAAAGCGAAGGTCGTATGTGTCCCCAGAGTAATCCATCAGAGGGGGGTTTAATGCCTTTATCAAATGTATATGTTATTTTTACAAGAAGGTCTTGTGCGTTTAAAAAAAGGTTTGGATTAACTTTTTCTGAATCTATAAAAGTAGGCTCCGCAGGAGAAGTTCTAGAGAAAAAATTAATAAACCAACTCATTCCATTCAACGGCGTACAAGAGACCAAAATAAGTAGTCCCAATAAACTATGCAACATGATCATATTAGATTTTTCTTTTCGTATTTTTTTAATAAATTTTCTAGTTAATTTAATTAATTTTCTAGTTAATTTTACTAAAAAAGTACGGATATCGCAATGGTTTTGTCGGGTAGAAAAGATTTTTTTTGTTTATATTTTTTTGTTGGTATTTAACTAGTATTGGCTAGAAATAATAGAACAGAAGTAGAATGTTTTATTTTTAGATAATACGTATGTTTAGATAATGCGTATGCATGTTTGAAACTTATAGAAAATAATGGTGCCGGGGGTCGGAATTGAACCAACGACGCTAAGCTCTTCAGGCTTACGCTCTACCACTGAGCTACCCCGGCATAAATATCAATAAATAAATAATAAATAACTCAATAAATTATTTATCAAAATACTGTTGTTAAGTATGATCGAATTACTTATTTTGTCAAGTTAGATCGAAATAAAATTTAAAAGTTTAGCTTGTAGCTGTTTTATTCCAGGCCAGTTTTTTATTAAAAAATCTGTTATTGTCATAAAATTGTTTGTTGGCCTAATAATTTTTTCATCAATAAGGGTAGTCGAGCAGCGGGTATTTGTCTACCACGTGTTGTTTTTTCTAAGTACCCTTTGCGTAATAAAAATGGCTCATAGACCGTTTCTATGGTATCAGCATCTTCACCAACAAGAGAAGCCAATGTTTCCAGTCCCACTGGACCGCCATTAAAATATTCAATTATTTTTTTCAGCAACATGATATCTAGTGGGGTGAGTCCCTCTTTATCAATGCCGATAAACGTAAGTGCTTCTTCGACTAGTTTGTCGTTGATAATCAAAATTTTTGGATATCTATTGTTTTTGTTTATTGTGCCAATTTCAGGCGCAGCCGCAGACACTGTTTTTCGAGATCTATTATTTTGATCTATTACTTGTGCATAATCTCTGATTCGACGAACTATTTTTTTTGCTATGCGAGGAGTGCCTCGCGCACAACCGCCAATCACAAGAGCTGATTCGTGAGAAAATGAAATAAACAGGTGCTTTGCAGACTGTTTTACTATTTCAGCTAATTCAGTATCTGTATAAAAATCGATTCTTTCAATGATGCCAAATCGGCTTTGCAGCGGAGCAGAGATTTTACCACTTTTTGTGGTGGCACCTATCAAGGTAAAGGGGCTTGTTGGTAAGCTCACCGATCGAGCGCCAGCTCCTTGGCCAATAACAACGTCTATGCGAAAATGTTCGAGTGCACTATACAAGACTTCTTCGACATTAGTTGGCATGCGGTGAATCTCATCAATAAAGAGTATATCGCGAGGTTCGAGGCTTGATATAATTGAAACAAGATCGCCGGTGCGTTCTAAGGTCGGTCCGCTACACAGTTTGATGGATACATCCATTACGCGAGCCATAATAGTTGCAAGTGTTGTTTTTCCCAAACCAGGAGGGCCAAAAAGGAGCAAATGATCTAACGGTTCGTTTCTCATTTTTGCAGCTTGTGTATAGATAGATAATTTTTCTTTAAGTACCCGCTGACCGAGATATTCATCAAATGATGTAGGGTGGAAATCTAATCCCAGTTCTTCCGATGGATCCGGTGTATTGTGTAAAGCAAGAAAGTCTTCTGTTTCTGGATTTTTCATAGTTAGTTTTATTTCTTTTATAGAGTGTGGGCACAGAAATATAGCATAGCAGAGTAAATACATATTAAAAAGTTTAACAAGAAAACAAGATTTGAGAACTTTATTTAACAAGCTTTACGAAGTCTGTTCATGCATAATAATTGACTGTAAAAAGCCGAGACTTGCTAAGTTAATCCATAAATTGCATAATCCATAGCTTACCAGCGGTAACGGTATGCCAACAACAGGAAGCATATTCATAGTCATACCGATATTGATAATTGACGACAAAAAAATATGAATGCATAATCCCGTAGCTAATAGCTGAGCATAGTAATTTGATATACTTAAAATAGCAATAAAAAGATGTATCATGAGTAAGCAGTAGAGTAAAATAACAGAAAGTGTTCCAAAGAGCCCGAGTTCTTCAGCAATTACGGAAAAAATAAAATCGGTACGGCCTTCTGGTAAAAAATGTAGTTTGTTTTGTGTTCCTTTAAACAGACCTTTGCCGCATAATCCGCCTGAACCGATTGCAATAATTGATTGTTCAATTTGGTATCGCTCTTTGTGTGCTTTACCTGCACCTAAAAAAACGGTAATTCTTTTTTTTTGATAATCGCGTAATAGAAACCAGAATACGGGGGAAAGAATAAGGCATGAAAAAGTTAAAATAATAAAAAATCGTTTTCCTATACCGGCGAGCCATAATAACACAAGTCCAGAAAAAAGAATAATGAGAGCTGTTCCTAGATCTGGTTGTTTCATGATAAGAGGACAACTAAGACCAAGTATGCCAACAAGTGGCACAAAAAGCTTAAATGAAACAGGATCGTTTTTATGTAAATAGAGATGATAGGTCATAAAAGGGGGTAAAAAAAGTTTGGCTAATTCTGATGGTTGAATTTTAAAGAAAAAAAGGTTAATCCATCGCTGTCCCCCCATTCCCACACTTCCCTTAATGAGGGTAAAAAAAAGAAGGGCGATCAGCCCTATGTAAAGCATGTATCCCCAGTACATAAAAAGGCGGTAGTCCAAAAGGGCACATATAAAATAGATACACAAGCCTATTGCAAGACCAATGCACTGTTTTTTGAAAAAGATTGAATAGCACATTGCTTCTGGCGAATAGGTTGCGCTAAAAATAAATATGAGGCCTATGCAACCAAGTAGAAAGGTGAGGGTAAAAGGGATCCAGTCGAAATAGCGGAAAATGCGTATATTAAAGTACATGATAACTAACTGTCCTGATAACGTTATGGGTAATTAGATAATATATTTATAAAGTAGCATGCTTTACAAAATAGCATGTTCTATAAAAATAATATAATTTGGTACAGGTTTTATATCTAGGTAAAAAATATTTGTACTCTATTTGCCAGAATAACACTCTGTGTCGCGCGATAGGCATGAATGTTAGGTAAACGCTACGTGCGCCATGAAATTTGTTTAGCGAGCAGATTCGTTTAATTCTCGGTTTAATTCTATGTTTTTTCGTGCTATTAAAATTAGTTTGCGTTTTTTTAGCCGTTCTTTTTCTTTCGCTTCGTTTATTCTTTTACTGGCAAAAGATAACTGAATAGGACTTGTTTGGAATATGTTCGTCGTGGGTGATGTTCGAAGTTTCTGAAAAAACAAACCTCTACCCTCAAGCTGTTGTTCTACCACAGCCAATAGTGGCGATTTAGGAGCTTTTTCGGGTACTTTTGGTCCGATATTTAATAACGTATTTGGGCGGAATGGTGGTGGTGTTCGCCGCGTTTTTTTTTGATATATAGGCATTTTTTCTGGCAATTGGGATAATTGTTTATTTTGGAATTTACGCGGATTTTTTTTTTGGTTATTTTCTTGGCGCATGCTTAGTACTCGCAGTCTATGACCTAGAGCTTCGCGTTCGGCTGCGGTCGCGTGTAGATTGTGTGTTTGGTGGAAGCGGTTTTTTTCCTGCATATTCATGGCAAAGATATTGCTTACAAAAGCGTATAATAAAAAAAAATAGGAGCAGTTTTTGAAATATCGCATACTATGATGTTTTTTGTTTTTTGGTTATTGTTGGTGTTGAACTGTTTTTTGATAGCCATTCTTGTAATGTAGCGTTAGCTTTATCAGCTATAACTTGTTTTCGTTTTTTTGTTTTTTGTGCTTCACTTTTAGTTGGTATTTTTAATGCATTCAACATGGGTACTGGCTGTCCCTGTTCATTTTTTTCTTCATGGGGTTCTTTTTCGACAGGAGTTCTGGATGGCAAATTAAAAAGTTCATACGCTAATTCTTCCCATTCTTCCAATGAGTGCATAGCATACGTATTATGAGTTATAATCGTTAAAAAAATATAAAAAGCAAAGTAGTGGTTTATGTATTTCATGTTATGATCGTTTTTGTTTTTTATGAGAAGTTAAATCAAGAAGCGCAGATGCTGATTGTTTTTCTAATGTCGTGCTTCGTTTTGGTCGGCCTGATGTATGTTGTTGTTGTATTTTTTTTAGTTGGAATGGATGCGGTGATTGTTGCGCAGCATCACGACGTAAATCAACCAACTGTTCTACTGCTAGTATAATTTTCTGACAGTTTTTGGCATCCAGTTTTTGTTGGCGCTTCACATTTTCTTTTTGAACTTCGGCATCCAGTTTTTGTTGGCGACGTGCAGCAATCTTTACTTTTCGTGTAAATCGTCGATAAGTTTTCATGCTGCCATTACGTTGAAGGTGGTGGTTAACGCTTGATATTTGTCCTTGGTCAAGAAGTATTTTTTTATTTGCAGAGAGCCTACTGGTAAAAATTTGCATTTTAGATAGCCCTTCTTTGGGATCTATAGGAGCAAGAAATCTTTGAGTAGGTTTCAGAACAGGCCTGAGTGGACTTTGCGGGTGATATTTTGGATTATTCATCGCATGTATATTGTGTGTAGTGGCCAAAATTGTTAAAAAAATAGAAAAAAGAGCGTAGCGGTTGTGTAGTGTCATAAAAATCTTTCAGCTTGTAACGTTTTGTTTTGTTTGTAATGTTTTGTTTCTATTTGTTCACGGCCTTGACAATAATGACAGATGTAGAAATTATTGCAAGAAAAACTTTATATACAGCTTTTTTATAAAAATTTATTGTGTAAAATCTGCTAATTTTAAAAAACAGGCTTGGTTATGCTTATTCGTGGCTGACGGTTAATAGAGTGAGTGTAGGGGAATATAGAGACACGAAAAACCCTAACGCATAATAGTAGTTTCTGTGTACCATGTATTTTGTTAGGGTTAAGGAGTGAAAGTTTTGTTTGTATTATTCAGAATCTGAATCATAATCTTGACCAGGAGCTTGATAACCAATTCCACGTCTTCGATAAAATTTGTAAAGCTTGCTGTTGTAGCGTGGCTTTTTACTTTTCCAGTGTTTAGCTTTTATGGAGTGCCTTTCCCACGATTTATCGGCTGCGGCACATTCTTTTTCATATGGTGTTTGTTTTCTAAAGCCATGCTCTTCAGGGATTAGAGGATTAGAATTTTCATCTCCTGCAGAATCCATAGCGTTAATAGAAAATATTGTTGTCGATAATATAAGAAAAAAAACGTATGTCTTGTTGAATAATTTCATTGAATAAGTCTTTCAGCTTGTAACGCTTTATTTTATTTGTAATGTTTTGTTTCTATTTGTTCACAATCTTGACAATAGTGACAGATGTAGAAATTATTGCAAGAAAAACTTTATATACAGCTCTTTTATAAAAATTTTTTATAGTGCAAAATTTGCATCGAGCTGGATTACTTATATTGTTATCGCGATATTTTTTGTTTTTGGGTTGGTCTTTGGTTCATTTGCTCTATATTAACTGGCTCTGCCATAGATTCTTTTTTTAAAGTTTGTGGTTGGACAGCTAAATCAACTAATACCCATGCAGCTAGAGCTTCGTTGCGATATCCGATATCTCGTTTTTTTGTAGAGCGATGGCCTTAGTAATTTTTGCTTGTTGCTTGGTATGTTGTGCTAATTTTTTTTTATGTCGGCTCGCTTTTTTTGCAAACAAATATACGGCTCTTTGGCTAATATTCACTTCTCCGTTTTCGCATGGGCTGACAACTGCTTGTTGGCCATGGCATATTGTTGTTGCTATATCTATTGGATCGCTTAGGCTGAATCTTTTACTATTCAATTCTTTTTGAAGACTCCAATCATTTTGTTGTTGAATGGTTGGGCCTTCGTTATGATCTATAGGGACACAGATTCTTGGTAAAAATCGATTAGGTTTAAGATCGGATGGTTTTATCAAATTATTCGCTGCATACGTTTTATGTGCTGTAGCAATAATTATTAAAAAAATAGAAAAAAAAGCGTAGCCATTGTGTAACTTCATAAAAATCTCTGTGTTTGTTTTGTTTTGTTTGATTAGTGTTTGATGATAGTTGGTTTGTTCATTTAGGGAAATTGAGTTTTTTTTTGGTGTCAGTTAAGTCGATGGCTGCCAAGTCGATGAACATTCCAGTTTGCTGTTTTACTTCTCGGTTAAATGCTCGCATGCACATAGGATCACCGTTATTTTCAGCAGCGGCACGAGCATGATAAAATGTCTCAGGGCTGGCGAGGTCTGACATGCGAAAAACGCTTCGCCAACGTTGTATTGGAGGCGTAGGCGATCCTTTCTCTTCTATGCCCATTTCGGCATCAAAAGCTTCAATATCAGGAGTTAGGGGGTTATAGTTTTCCATAGCGTTAAGAGAAAAAATGATTGTTGATGCAATAAGAAAAAAAACGTATATTTTGTTGAATTTTTTCATATAACAATCCTTTTTTGTTTGATTATGTTTAGTTGCTTGCGGTTGTGTTTTTGCTCTAATATTTTATTTAATTCGCTATACACTTTTTTTTACTTTTTTATTTAGGTTTTCTTGTTTTGCTTTTTTTTATTGAGCTTTGGAGGTGAAGCTTTTGGACAAAACATCTGGTGAGATTCTTTTTTGGTTCTCTAAAGCTTGTTTTTTAAGTTGTGTTTCGCGTCGCCCTTTTCCTTTGCCATGTTTATTTCTTGAGTCTCTATTAAATCGGTCTTGAGAGCGCATGCTGTTTGGTGAAATAAAATTAAGCGAACGGCTTTCTCGTTCCATAGCGTTAACAGTTAGGCTTACCGAAACAAATAAAAGCATTAAGCGAGCGTTTTGTGCAAAAAACATAAATTTTATCCTTCTAATGGCAATAATAACAATAAAAATATTCTATTTGGGTCTATTGTGGCAGATAGAAAGAGAAAAATCAAGAAAAATAAAAAATGTGAGATTTGAGGTATGATTGTGGCTATGGGTAAGTCGTGAAAGTAGGTGGGTAAAAAAGAGATGAGTAAAAAATAAGGGACCACTAGCTTAAAATCTAGTGGTCCCTTATTTTTAAAATAAATGAGTTATCAATTATGTAGTGAAAAAATTAGTTGTCTTGTTTTTCTTCAGCTTTAACTTCTGCTTTAGGAGATTTATTTTTTTGAAGAACTTGTTGTGATTGAAGTGCAGCTTCAATTGCTGGTTCTTTTGGCGCATATGGTCTTTCTACGGAAAGGCATCCGATACGATAATAAACCATTCGCACAGAAGGTTGTTGGGGTTGTGAATGGAAACCACTATCTTGGCCAGACAACCAATGCCAATTGCTCTTTTCACCCGCTTCAATAGAAATAATTGTTGTTGCTAATGAAATAAAGAATAAAATGTTTATTTTGTTGGATAATCTCATAGAGTTAATTCTTTTTTTAGTTTGGTTATACTTAATTCCCGTTTACTTTAAATAGTTATACTTGTTTTCGAGTAAAAAATGGTCGGGACGGCCAGACTCGAACTGGCAACCCCTCGCTCCCAAAGCGAGTGCGCTACCGATTGCGCCACGTCCCGACAAATAATCTCATAAAATTAAGTATGATAGTAATGTAGCGCTTTTTTTTAAAGGCTGCAACTTTTTTTTTATAGATCCCTAATTGAGTGAATTTCGTGGGTGTGGCAGTAGTAATAGGAATAATGGTGGTTGTTTAAAACATTGATTTTGGTTGACGTTGCCATTGGAAGATTATAAAATTAAAATCATATTTTTTAATCTTCTTAGATAAAGGGTTTTTTGTGAGAAATAGATTGTTTGTAACTTTTTTTGTGGTTGCTTTTTTTATAACAACCAATATGTTAGTGTGCGCCATGAGACCTACAAGAATTGCTAGACAACAAGGTAGAGGGCCTGGAAGACAAGGTATGTTGGTACAGGGGTTTGCAGCAGAGGAGCCTGCGAGACAACGGCGACAACGTATAAGAAGGCTAGATGCACCATATAGGCGAGAAGCAGCACCCCAAGAAGCAGCACCCCAAGAAGCAGCACCCCAACAACAAGAAGGGGCTCAAGAGAGGGCTGCTAGGGAACGCTGGGAACGTGCGTTAGCGTTGCACAGAAGGCCGGCTGGAGCGCCGATTACTCGGGAAGAAAGGCGAGAGCTGGCAAGACATCGTCTATACATTAGTGGTTTGTTTTCTAATGCTTTGGCTAAAGCGGCGTTGATTAATCGGAGAAAAAGAAAGAATTGGATTCGCTATGAAGAAGCCATCCAGGAGGCAAGCGCTTATTTGGCGACTGAATTTGTTGATCCGAATGTGACTGTAGGAAATGTGGGTGAAGAAGGCAAAGAGTCTGTTCTTTGTATCGCAGCCGCTTTGGGTGAAGAGACGATGGTAGACGAATTGATTGCAAAAGGGGCAATAGCTCGGAGGCTAGCAGGACATCGATATCCCACCGCAGCGCCTATTGATCTCGCACTAGGTGCAGGCTATAGTGGAATAGCAGTGAAATTATTTATCGCTGAGAGGGAGCAGGACCTCGGCAGTTTAGAATAGTTTAAAGCTAGCTATTTTTATAAAGAAAACAGGAAGGCCGCTACAAGCCTTCCTGTTTTCTTTATAATGGGTACATTATAAGTGATAATTTTTTGAGCTTTTTTTTGAGTTATTTTGCTTTAAAACCGTCGATAATCTGCTGTGCATGATCAGTAACCTTCACGTTATCAATAACATGAGTAACGATATTGTTTTCGTCTATAAGCACGGTAACTCTTTGGAGGCCGAGCCAACCAGTAGTTATATGATACAGTTGAGCGATTTTTTTATCAGGATCGCTCACTAAAGTAAAAGGCAAATTTTTCGCTTCTTTAAACTTATCGTGATTTTTTTGCGAATCGGGACTTATTCCTATAGCCATAATATTATTTTGCTCTAAAAGAGCTTTGTTATCTCTAATGCTGCAGAGCTGTTGTGTGCAAAAAGGACTTCCGTCTTTTGGATAAAAAATGATAGCTCTTTTGGTGCCAGTAAAAGCATAGAGTGTTGTTGGGTTATTATCTGAATCAATAAAGTTAAAATCTGGAGTTTTTTTGCCAATAAGAGAGTTTTGATTGAGGGGGTTGGCAGCACTTTTAGTTCTGTTTTTTTTGCGGCCGGTGATAGCGCACGCCGTTAAAGAACCGATAATAATGCAGATAAGTAAACATGCAATAACCATAGCTTTAGAAATTATCATGATTGCTCCTAAAACAGTAAAAATATAAAAAAATAATACTGTTTATATTCTAGAAACAGTAGAGAATAAGTAAAGAAAAAAATAGAGAGTTTTTTAGATTTTGAAGCCCGTGAGCAAAAAAAGATAAAAAAGCGGTGAAGTGGGCAAAAAATTAAAGAAATTATTTAAGTCACAAGTCTTTTAACGTGTTTTTCTGGTATTTTTAACATGTTTTATTATAAAATTAATATAGAGGAGCAAAACTCATGCTGGCAAGTGAATATATTGAGAGATTAGGTATAAATATAGAAAAATTACGCATACATTACGTAAAAATTAATATTAATGGGGTGAGCGGTGGGGATCGAACCCACGACCACCAGAACCACAACCTGGTGCTCTACCGACTGAGCTACGCTCACCAATGACAATGATAAGTATAAGTATTTTTGAGTAAAAATCAAAAAAAATTATATATTTTTTAAAAATATGATCAATTTTCTTAAAAAAAGGACCCATTTGCTTATTATAGGCTTTTTTTTATACTAATATATAAGTACCAGCTTAGATAAGGGACATGCAAGATCACAAAATTTACTATAAAAAATAAGATTTACTATAAAATTGGGGGCAGCTATGAAATTAACTCAAACAAAGCGAAAAATATACGACTGGATTAAAATTTTTGGTGCTCGGGAACATAATCTTAAAAATATAGATGTTGCCATCCCTAAAGGGACTTTAACGGTTGTGACAGGTCCTTCAGGCTCGGGAAAGAGTTCTTTGGCTCTTGATCTCCTTTATACTGAGGGTCAACGACGCTATATGGAGTCGCTCTCTTCTTATGCCCGTCAATTTGTTGGCATTCCTAAAAAACCAGCTTTTGATAGAATAGAAGGCCTTTGTCCTTCTATAGCCATTGAACAAAAGACTATGAGTTCTAATCCTCGATCTACGGTAGGTACTATTACAGAAGTATATGATTATATGCGTATTTTGTTTGCCAGGATCGGTCGCGCCCATTGTCCTTCGTGTAAAATCCCTATTTCAGTACAAACAACTGATGCAATTACTTCTACCTTGTTAGAAAGTTTTGCGGGAAAACAGGTAGAAATTAGAGCTCCTATTGTGCGGAATAAAAAGGGAGAATTTGTATCCGAGTTGTTGCAATTGGTAAATGCGGGCGTATCCCGCTTTGTTGTTGATGGAACTTTGCGCAAACTTCGATCTATAGAAGATATTAAAGAACTTAAGTTATTAAAACAATATCATCATACTATTGATGCCTGCATCGATGTTGTAGATATTAGCTTAGATGAACGGTCACGGGTGTATGAAGCGATTGAAAAGTCCTTTAGACACGCCTATAATATGTGTAAAATAATGGTTGATGGCAAGGAAAACCTTTATTCTTCAGACCGTTTTTGTGTATCGTGTACACAATCTATTCCCGAACTAGAGCCGCGTCTTTTTTCTTTTAATTCTCCTATCGGAGCATGTACTTCTTGTCATGGGCTTGGTTTTTCTTATGCGTATACATCTGTTCTTGAGGGTGCTTTTGCTGTTGTTTGCCAAAGATGTAAGGGTACAAGACTTAATGCTATTGCCTGTGCAGTTACGGTTGCTCATCAGAATATTTATCAACTTTCAAGCATGTCTATTCGCTCTCTTTTTTCTTTTTTTGAAGAGATCGTTCTTGATGGTACGGATTATACAATAGGCCAGACGCTTATACAAGAAATTATGAGTAGATTGTCTTTTTTAAACAATGTAGGACTTGGTTACTTGACGCTTAATCGTTCTGCCGGTTCATTGTCTGGTGGCGAGGGTCAACGTATTCGATTGGCAACACAGATAGGATCACCGTTAAGTGGCGTACTGTATGTGTTGGATGAGCCGTCTATTGGCCTTCATCAGCGGGATAATGATAAACTTATTGCAACGCTTCATCTGTTGCGTGATTTAGGAAATACCCTAGTAGTTGTTGAGCATGATACTGATACTATGCGACAAGCTGATTATATTATTGATATGGGGCCGGCAGCTGGTATACATGGCGGTATGGTAACCGCGGTTGGTACTCCTTCAGAATTGTCTCATAATAAGGCTTCGCTGACCGGTAATTTTTTAAGTGGTAGACGTTCTATTTCTGTACCAGCACAATTACGTAAGCCAAAAAGTTTTGTGACCCTTTATTCTGTTGATAAAAATAATTTAAAAAAAATGGATGTCTCATTCCCTCTTGGCGTCATATGCGGTATATCGGGCGTTTCTGGTTCCGGTAAATCTACGTTGATTATGCAAGAATTGGTTCCTGCAATGAAAAATGAGCTTGGAGGAAGGGGTTATGCTCGTTCTTTTGGTAAAAAAAAAGTTAATGCGCAAGCTAAGGAAAAACTTTCAGGGGCAGAATCTATCAATTATCAAGTTATTATTGATCAAACTCCTATAGGAAAAACACCACGATCAAATCCAGCAACTTATTTGGGTATTTTTGATGAAATAAGAAAATTGTATACTCTTTTGCCAGAAAGTAAAGCGCGGGGGTATAAAGAAGGTCGATTTAGCTTTAACGTGGCTGATGGTCGCTGTGCGGCATGTAAAGGCGAAGGTCAGGTGACTATAGAGATGCACTTTTTACCAGCTCTTGTTATGAAGTGTAAAGCATGTAAGGGAAGTCGCTATAATACAGAGACACTTTCTATTAAGTATAAAAATAAATCTATAGCGGATGTTTTGCAGATGTCTGTTTATGAGGCAATTCAGTTTTTTCAAGCATATCCTCTTTTGGTAAAACGGTTGCAGTTAATGGCAGATGTTGGGCTGGATTATCTGCAGTTGGGTCAACCTTCAACTACGTTGTCAGGCGGTGAAGCTCAACGGATAAAATTGGTTGATGAGTTGGCAAAAAGAGGTAGCGCTACGCTCTATATCCTTGATGAACCAACGACGGGCTTGCATAGCAGTGATATTGAAAAATTATTGCTGGTGCTTAATCGTCTTGTTGATAAAGGTAATTCAATGATTATCATTGAACATAATCTTGATCTGCTTAAAACAGTCGATTATCTGATAGATTTGGGTCCAGAAGGAGGTAGTGAGGGCGGATTTGTTGTTGCAGCTGGCACGCCATCAGAGGTTGCAGGCGTTCAAGAGAGTTATACGGGTTATTATTTAAAAGAATATTTGCCTAAACAAGATTAACATTATTTATTGAGTATATTTATAATAAAAATTGGATGGGGGGCGCATGGGTACTATAGTGGTGAGTAATAATAAATATATGAGTAAGTTTCGATTTTTTTATTTTTTTTGGATAGTAATTGTTGTTATGTGTACGTCAGAAACTGGTCATGCTGTAATAAAAGCTGGCAAAACAGATCAGTTTTTAAGGGCAGTAGCTGACCCTATTAAACAGGTTAACGAAGTTAACAGAGATACTATTAAAAAAGTAGCGTTATCTATTCCTGGTATTATTGATGCTCATGAAAAAATAAAAAGAGTAGCCGTAAATCTTACGCGTTTGGGTAACCTTATGCAGGTAACTTACTTTGTGTATCAGATAGTTACGGCTTCACCTCGCCAAAAGGAGATAAAGCAGTCGATAGGCTTTTTTAAGAGCGTATGTGCTTTTGGGAAGGGTCTTGTAACTTCTGCTGCTTGGCTTAATTTTTTCTCTGCAACGGGTAAGATGGGTTTGCAGATGGGTGGACAGGTTGTTTTGCATACTTTAGTCGAGTCATCGCTTAAAAAGGTTAGTCATGACGATACACTTTCTTGGTATAAAGATAAACAGACAACGTTTAATACTCTTGAACAGGAGTTATTGTCGGATGTTGTTGCGCTGGGCCAACAAGATATTGACAATAGAGAGAGGGCATATAGAAAATCTTCTTTTGTTGATCTTGCTCAAAGTTTAGTCTATCAGATGGAAAAGATAGCAGGTTATATAGAATATAAAGGGTTGCAAAATAGAGCGTTATATCAAGAACCGGCAGGGCGAGCAGTTAATTATTTGATAGAAGAAACTAATCTGTTTGTTTATGCATGCAATCAAGCGTTAGTATCTTTACCTGCATCAGCATCTTCGGCTATAATAAATACGACAAAACTCACTAAAATTATAGAAGATTTTTACAAAAAAAGTAGAAAAACAATCCATGATTTTGCTCGATTAGACAGGGAAGATGAAGTGCATGCTATAGCTTTACAAGCTTTAAGAAATAGTAAAAAAATAGAAGAAAATAGAGCTTAAGCCAAGAAAGAGTAGTGGTTATAGATAGAATGTGTTCGATCTATAGATAGGACACGTTATATCTGGGTCCCCGGCCGGTAATTCGGGGCCCCCGCGCGCAATTTCTGGGGTCCCCGCACGCAAGTGCGGGGTATAAGCGCCCACTACTACACAATCAACTACTTTTGGTTGGGAGTGACTAAATCGAATATTTGATCTATATCATGTTAATAGAATTTGATTGTGTGGGTAAATAGAGTATATTTTTATTCGTGAGTTAATAAAATAAGCTAATAAATATATAACCAATAAAATAGAGTACTAGTGACACATATGAGCGCAGTGCCAGAGAAAATAAAACATACCCCACTTATGGAACAATACCATGAGATTAGGGTATTATATCCAGATACATTATTACTTTTTCAGGTAGGTGATTTTTACGAACTATTTTACGAAGATGCGCAAAAGGCGGCACTTTTTTTAGGAATTACCCTAACATCGCGGGGTAAATCTGCAAGTGGGTCATCAATTCCCTTGTGTGGCTTTCCGGTGCATACCAAAGATCATTATATTACTAAATTGGTAAGGGGAGGCTTTAATGTCGCTCTCTGTGATCAGCTGGAGCCGCCAAGGCCGGGGGCTTTGGTAAAACGGGGAGTTACGCAGGTGTTTACACCGGGTACGTTGGTAGATAGTCAATTGTTAGATGCAAAATCCGCTTCTTATCTTTTTTCCTTTTTTCCCTTGGCAGACAAATGGGGCTTACTGTTTGGCGAGTTGCTTACTGCACAATTATATGCAACGGTCATTAAAGCAGGAGATGATCGTTTACTTGATGCACAGTTATCTCGTTTTTTACCCGACGAAATTCTTATTCCCCATGGATCAGTTGCTGACAGGTATAGGCAATTTTTTTTAAAATCGGGATACTTGGTAACGCCACTTGATTTGCAAGCTAATCATGATGGGCAACAGCATGGAATGCATCAGTGGGTAGCCCGGCAATTTGAAAAGGCTCTTGTTGATACGCTGGAAAAACAAGAATCTTTGCAGATGGCTCTCTACTATTTTTATTTCTATGTACAACGAAATCAGCCGACGGCACTTGATCAATTTAAGTCGATTACCCTCTATGATGTGGATGATTTTTTATTGTTAGATCAAGCAACCCAGCGCAATCTAGAATTAATAAAAGATAGCGCCGGTTCAGCAAAAAATAGTCTTTTTACCTCTATTGATACTGCTAAAACAGCCATGGGTTCTCGCATGATTAAAAAATGGTTGTTGCGGCCTTTGGTTAAAGTCAAGCCGATTCAGCAACGTTTTGATGCTATTGAGTGTTGTATGCAGCAGGTAATTTTTATGCAGCAGTTAGCAGATCTGCTTGCGCGTGTTGGTGATGTTGAACGGGTTATTGGCCGTATTGCATTACGTAAAGCATCGGTATCTGACTATCTTGCATTAAAGAATGCGATGGTGATCATGCCAGAGATTAAAGTTCTTTTATATGCACATACAAGAATTACGCTGTTTGCGCTTATCTATGAGCATTTGTCTGATTTTTCTGCGTTAAGCAGTTTATTAAAGTCAGCTTTAAACGATGATTTTTCGAAAGACTGTATTATTAAGTCTGGTTTTAATAGCCGCCTTGATCAGGTGAGGGATCTGGTTGCAACGGGCCATCAAAAAATTCTTGAAATGGAGCGTTATGAGCAAGAAGCTACCGGCATCAATTCTTTAAAAATTAGATATAACCAGTTATATGGTTATTATATCGAGATTACCAAAATGCATATTCATGAAATTCCAGAGCATTATATAAGGCAACAGACATTGGTTGGCAGAGAGCGTTATATGACAGATACGTTACAAGCTTTGCAGCAGGATATGCTAAGTGCTCATAGCGATATTCAATCGATTGAAAAGGAGCTGCTTGATGCGGTTAAGGCTGAGGTTGCTTCGCATATTCATAATCTACGCAAAAGTGCCCATGCATTGGCTCATCTTGACGCTCTACTGAGTTTTTCATATAACGCTTATTTATATAATTATGTGAGGCCTACTATAGATGCAGATAGTAGTGGTATTGGTATAAAAGATGGTCGTCATCCAGTGGTTGAGCGTGGCTCTCTACAGGCGTTTATTGCAAATGATACCCTTATGGATGATGCACAGAAGCTTTGGGTTATTACGGGGCCTAATATGGGGGGTAAATCAACCTATTTACGGCAAATAGCACTGATACATATTTTGGCCCAAGCGGGATCTTTTGTGCCCGCTTCGTATGCTTGTATAGGCTTGGTTGATCGTATATTTACCCGTATAGGAGCAGGAGATAACGTAGCCGGAGGTAAATCTACCTTTTTGGTTGAAATGGAAGAGACGGCGGTGATTTGTCGTGATGCTACTGCTAAAAGTTTGGTTATATTAGATGAAGTAGGTCGTGGTACCTCTACGTTCGATGGATTAGCTATTGCTCAAGCTCTCGTAGAATATATGGTAGATACGGTCAAAGCGCGTTGTTTTTTTGCTACTCACTATCATGAATTGGCTTTATTAGAAAAAAGTATGCCTGGGGTTGCAAGTTACCGAGCAATGAGTAAAAAGACTACGAACGGGATCGTTTTTCTCTATAAAATCGCAGCTGGTATTGCTGATGGGAGTTTTGGGATCGAGGTTGCCAAGCTGGCAGAATTACCAGAATCGGTTATCGATCGAGCTACTGTTTTATTGCATGATTTAGAGGCAAAAGAGAGTAAAAAGCGAGAGCTTGGGGAGCTGGGGTTAAATTTAGGCCAAGATCAGGCTGTTTTGAGTCGGGAGAATCAAGTATTGCAGCAAGAGCTTAGTTTTTTACGAGCTCAGCTGCAAAAATATAGCTCTATTATAGATATAGATTATGATCTTCTATCGCCTAAAAAAGCGTTTGATCTAGTCTGGGAATTTAAAAATAAATAGGCTTGAATTTGTAGCTAATGGTGTCTAGTTTGACAAATATGACAAGTTTGTTATGTTTAAAATAGATATTAATAGCTGTTTAATAATTATAATTGAAGAGGTTTATATGAGAAGGTTTTTATCAGTGGTGGTATTGTTATGCGGTATAGCGGGTGAAGCATTGGCTAACAATTCTATGAGTTTATTCTTGGATGGCTATAGTATTTATTGGGGTAAGAACAAAGGTTTTAGAAAAGAGATGACGGAACGCGCGAATAAAATTTTGCAAAGCGGTACAAGAAAAGAAATTTCTCCCAATATATTTATTTGCTTGTTGGGTGATAAAGGCGTTGCCGTCAAAGTTGACCCTGATACTCAAGAAATTATATATGCCCACTTGTTTGTTAAACGCGTAAACGAAGGAAAAGAGTATATTGATATTATGGGAACTACGCTTTACAAGGACATTGAATCTAAAGATGAACAAAATTTTGCAGAACAAGTAAAAGACTTGTTTTCTGCTAAAAATTTTTCTATTTGTTGTTCTGTAAAGAGACCTGAGACCAAGAGTCTTTGGGATGAGATTGGTGTTTCTGAATGCCCTTCTCCCTCTGTAAAAACGCTAGAACAGTCTATGTTAGATTAAGTTTTTATATTACATTTATTCAGTATTTATTGAGAAATTAAAGAGATTATGTCTTCAAGGGCAGTAATCTCTTTAATTTTTTAGATAGAGTTTTTAGTTTCAAAATTTTGATTGTTCTAGAGTAACATATCACGTTAGAACAACAAAAAATAAGCGAGAATGCGCTGGACCAACGCTGTATGTTGTGGTAATATAAAATAAGTTAAAATATTAGTCTATCCCTTTGAGAGCCATTAAAGAGCAATCGAGATTCTGCTATAGGTTTATGGCAGGCGGGGATATCGACACATCTTATTATAGTAGGGTTATGCGATTATGAAAAATAAGCATTTAGAAAATAGTGATGGCCATTCAGAAAATAGTTATTCAGAAAATAATCCTGTAGCAGAAACAGCTTCACGGTTTGTGATTTTTCAGACGGGTGGCAAGCAGGTTCAGGGTATTGAAGGTAAAACGGTAGCGATTGAAAAAATCGAAGGTGAGCCAGGTGCGATTATTGAATTTACTGAAGTACTCTTTAAAAAGAACGCTGAAGGCGACTTCGAGATCGGCCAACCATATCTTTCGTCTGTAGTGCGTGCTTCTATTGTAAAGCAAATGAAGGGTCCTAAATTAATCGTGTTTAAATTTAAACGACGTAAAAAAGTTCGGGTGAAAAAAGGTCATAGACAGCCTATCACCGTTATCCGTATTGAATCGATCTAGTTAGTAGGTCTGAATTTGGTTTAGTTTTATAAAGAGTTTTTAATGTTAAGATTATTTCTTGATATTAAAAACTCTTTATTTCGTATATTGATAACTTAATTGTTGGTAATCAGGTTATTGTTTCAAGTTTGAGGTAAATTTTTTATTGCAGCATCGACAGCAATAATGGTAGCAAATCTATTAGGGTTGATATTAACCCATTTGTCATAGGTATCGATGAATTCAGTAGCAGCAGATTCGGTTTGTTTAGCAGCATGGCCAGCTGAAGAAAGACTAACAAAAACTTTATGGAAAGCATCCATATCTGTAGGTTGTTCGTTGGGATTTTGGGCGATATCTTTAGTAGCATCAAGACACGTCTGAGTAAGGATCTTAGCTGCTTCACGGTAAGCTAAAGCAGCTTGACTGATAGCAGGAAGATGGCTGCCTGGAGAAGGCTTATGAGTAACAGCGTGAGCACAAGCTGTTTTAGGACAACCAGTAATGGTACGAATAGAAGCTCTAAAAATAGCAGCAGGTAGGTTGCTAGAGACGAAGCAAATACAGAATAACATAATCAAGCGTAACTTCATAAAAAGCCCTTCGATTAAAAAGTTATTAAGCATATACATGATCGTATGTTATTTTATTTTTTACGGTAAAGTCAATATTTAGGCGTTTTTATGAGCAATCATGGCGGCGTATCTGGCAGTGCCGAGTTCGGCACGAAAATCAGTGGCAAGTAGATTAATTTTGGCATCAGTTTCAAGATAAGTTTTAGTATCAATAGGTCTAGTAGTTTCAGAAAGATCGAAAGCTAAAATCGTAAGTTGTGTAGCCGCATCCTGATATTCTTTAGCGAGCTTTCGAGCAGCTTTAGCAGCAGCAAGTCTGGCATCTAAAGCTCTATGTTCAGCTTTGGTGGTAATAGGGAGAGTTGCAAAAGGACGAGTAGGGATAGGGGTAATAATGCGAGAAGCAGTGCGGATACGAGCTAAAAAAGAAGCGTGTGAGCTGTTAGCAGTAAAGCAAATGCTGAGTGTCATAATTAAACGTAATTTCATGAAAAGACTCGTCGGTAAAAAAGTTGTTGGAATATATTGGGTCGTATATTATTCTGTTTTTATGGCAAAGTCAATCAATGTATTAATGTATTGTTGGGGCATAATGTAATACTTTGTAGTGTAGTAGAAGTAGGCAGCCTGATAGCTCGATTTTGGGTAGCTATATTTTGATAAATAGTGTAATATAATACAATTATAAACATAGTATTTTAATGATTTTAATATAAGCGAATAATTTTTTATGAATAGTGTGTCCAAACAAAGTTTTTTAGCGATTCTTTTTTGTGTTTTTACTATTTTTTCTTCTAATCATGATCATGATATAAAAGAATCAGATACTGCTGGTTCAGAAGTTCCCGTTGTTGTTGTAGCACCAATTAAGAAACATTTATGTGAAAAATGCCGAAAGGCATTTAGCGCTGTACAGGATCAGTTTCAGCCAGCAATAGAGTGTGTGGAGCAATATAAGCACTTACATGATTCATTGGTGTTTGCCAGATGTCTTCCTAGTTGGTCGATGATAGTAGCGCACAAAGAAGCAAAAACTTGCGATAAATCAGACTGCTTAACCGCAGATTTGAAGGCTGCAAAAAAAGAGGCTCTTTCCCGTGGCGAACGGCGTTCTTCTGTTGTTGTTTGGGGGATTTTCAAGATAATGGAAGAGCTTGGTCATGACTCTAATGACGGTTCAGAATTGTCATAGTTTTATTATTTATTGCAAGGTCGTGCTGGGTTGTCTTCCGATGGCAATAGTAATTGAGCATGGTTTTCTGGTTGTTGAGTTTTGGCAAGCATGTCGTCGTGAGCTCGTGTTAAGTTTTCAATAGCTTTTCGAACACTGTTGCTATCTTTTTTAAGATGTTCAAGGCTGCCTCTAGCGATAAAAGGAGCTTTTGGGTTTTGGGTAGCATCAAACAGAGCAGTAAATTTTTCTATAGCTGCAGCATCTTTGCCGCAAACTCTAATAAGTTCGCCGGCAGCATTACAATACTTGAGAGCAGCTTCATGAAAGCGAGGATTGCTTGCAATAGCTTGAATATCAAAAGTACTACAAGCACGAATAGGGGTAAGAAAGACAAGGCGGCCAGCAGGATATGCTGCACCACGCAATTGAGCTCTTAAAAAAGAACTAGTATATGCATTGTTGGTGATTGATAGGATACTGAATACGGCAATAATTAAACGTAATTTCATAAAGAGACTTTCATAGTAAAAAGTAGTAAAAAAAGTTATTACATACACTGGATTATATTGGATCGTATATTATTCCGTTTTTAGGGCAAAGTCAATCAATGTAACAATGTAATATTTTGTAACGCAATAGAAGTAGGCAGCTTGACAGCTCGATTTTGGCGATTAAGTTTGACAAACAGTATAAAAGCGCTATGTTTGTAGTTATAGTATTTTAATGTTTTTTAATACAAAATGAATGGCTTTGTTGTGAGCAATATGCTTAGATTAAGTTTTTTAATAGGATTTTTGTGTGCTTCTAATGCTTTTAGCGTTATTGGTGAAGTAGTTGCTTCTGTTGTTGAACAAGGTGAATCGGGTGATTATTCTACTTTTAAAGAAGAAATGTGTACAGCTCAGGCTCGAGTGGTTGTAATTGATGGTGAGATAGGCAAACTATGTAATTTTCTCCACGTCGACCAGGCTCTAAGTGATCCCAAACAAGAGAATAAAGAACTTATAGCTAGATTGCAGGAAGAAAAAGACATACTCGCTTCTAACGTATTGTCTAAGTTGCCATTTGATGCTGAAGAAGAAGGTTGCGTTAGAGCAGCAAATTGTATTCGTCTATGGCAGCGTGGATTTGTTTTTAATTCCCTTCAACATATTAAGAATAAAAAATCGTTTGATGAATTGTTCGATAAGTGTGTGCAGTCATTGAAGAAAAAAAATAAGTAGTTAGATAGTCAGCAATACTAATTTTGAAATATAGATTTTTAAGAGAGAGGGTTCTTATCGCAAGAGCTCTCTTTTTTTTGTTTATTTTTTCTTGTAGTTTTTTATATCGCCTTGTTACGTTCTATAATAATAGTATTTTAATAACGTTTATAAAAAAAAAGAGTGGGATATGAAAAAGAATATAAAAAGCAGACAAAAATATATGCTGTTATCGTTGTTAGTCGTTGGTATGGTAGCTATGTCGGTAAAATTGCTTGCGAAAGAGAGCAAAGAATTATTAGAAAAACAGTTGAATGAAAAAGATAAAGAAATTAAGCAATTAAGAACTTTTGTGATGGATTTGGGAGTTTCAGAAGCAGACGAAAAAAAAATAATAGCATTAAAAGAAACTATTAGATTGGCTGATGCTAATAAAGATGCTCAAGATTTTTGTCGGTCAAGTGAAGCGTTATTGATTTTATTGGCGGCAAAACGTTCTTATGTATTACATGAAACTATAATTTACGCTGATAAATATAGTAAACGTTATTTTGGTGGGTATGAAGAAAGCGTTCTTGAGCGATTTAGAACTGATGATAATTTTAGACAAAAACTTGAAAGCAATGGCGTTTCTGAGCAGGGAATTTTGGCATACAGATTGCTGAAAGCAAAATATGCTTTTGGAGCAGAGAAGTATGCTTGTGTGGCTTTTGATAAATGCTTAACGCCCAAGGCGTGTAAAGAGATGGTTGAGCCACAGAGATTATTTCAGCAAGCTCAGCACGAATACGACCAGTTTCTTGATTCAAGTATGGAATAAAGCTGATAGTGTACATTAATTTTATGTACTATAATCACCCAAATTGATATTGGCTTGATTTTAGAGGGAGTTCTGATTTTTTCAGGGCTCTTTTTTTTGAGATTTGCGACTTGAGCTTAAGGTAGTTCTCTAGCTTGGATTTTGGTGTTTTATTTTGGCTGCCAGATTGCTAGATTTGACAAATAGTACAACTTTGGTATATTTATAGGTGTACTATTTTAATAATTTTAATACAAATGAAGGGCTTTTTATGAACAATGTGCTTAAATTAAGTTTTTTAATAGGATTTTTGTGCTTTCTGAATGCCTTTGCTGTTGTTGCTGAATCTGATGATTTAGATGAGCCTACTGTTGAAGAACAAATAGTCCTGGATAATGGTGTTGCTTTAAAAAAAGAAATGGACAAGCATTTTGAATACGTAAATAAATCTTTTGACGATGAAGATAAGTGTAATCCTGAAAAATGTTCTTGGTTTGGTCGGGGTGATTGTCGTCGAAAGGCAATATTGGCTGGGTATGAATTAAGCAGCACAAGGAGAACTCATCTTCGTGGAATTTCTATTTGCTCCTCTTTTGTTTGTTCTGATTTAGCTAAAGAGGTTATGAGTTGGCATAAAACACGTCCAGATAAAGCACGTTTGAATGTAGCTCGAGATAAGTGTGTGAAATCGGTTTTAAAAAATAAAAAGGAAATTGACGAGAAGTTCGTAATACAGTGTGCTGCGCTCGACTTACTTGATAAAGACAAGGCGAAAAAAAAAGAGGAAATTAATGAATTGCCAATATCAATTGAAGCAAAGAAGCAGTTATTAGAACAATTAGACTGTGAAAATTTGATGGAAGCATTTAATATTAGTAACCCTGATGCTAGCGACTCGCTGAGGCTTAAAGCTTTCCAACGGTATTATAAGGAGTTTCTTGCTAGTGCTGATACAGAAGGTTTATCAAGCACGAAGCTTCTCAGGGGTGGGTATTACAAAATAGCAACTGAAGAAGCTTCATCAATCGAAGCGTCATTAGCTGAACAAAAACTAGTTGTTGAATAAAATTAGTAATACTAATTTTGAAGTATTGATTTTAGAGGGAGTTCTGATTTTTTCAGGACTCTTTTTTTGGAGATTTGCGACTTGAGCTTAAGGTAGTTCTCTAGCTTGGATTTTGGTATTTTGGCCGCTAGATTTGACAAATAGTACAAATTTAATATACTTATAAATGCAGTATTTCAATAATTTTAATACAAATGAAAGGCTTTTTATGAGAAACATGGTTAAATTAAGTTTGTTAATGGGGTTTTTGTGTGCATTCAATTTTGCCGTTGTTGCATCTGATGATTTATCTGTTGATGAGCTTACTGTCGAAGAACAAATAGTTTTGGATGATGGTAAAGCTTTTACGGAAATGATAAAGGAGTTTCGTAAATCCGTAGATGCCATTGATGTTAAAATACGTACATGTAGGAGTAATGCTCATAATATTTGGTGTATTCCTGGTACTTCTCGTTATAAAAGAACTCATGGGCGCTGGAATGAATTAGAAAAATCTAAAGAGACGGTTATTGGTGAGAAGCTAGATTCTGGAGAAGTGCCTAACGGCTGTAATTCTTTGAAGAGAGAGATTGGTAGTTGGCTTGCGCGTTCGTCTTATAGGAAGGCCGATCAGGATCGCTTGAGTGCAGCAACAGAACGCTGTGTGAATAATGTTTTGAACAAAAAAGGGAAATCTTCAGAAAGTGCGCGATAAATTTTACTGCGTATACTATGCTAAGCCATAAAAGCAGCTAGATAACTTGTTTCGAACTGCCAAAAATAGTTGAGTATAAGTAATTATTTTGAAATATATTAGGGTAATAAAAGGGAGCTTTTGAAATAAAGGCTTCCTTTTTCTTTCATTAATTTTATAAAAGCACGAGCTTTTCGAGATTCGCTTGTAGCCCACCGCAAATAAGTTTATCCCCCGCCTGGATAATATAATCAGGATCAGCTACGAGTATTTTTGATTCTTTTTCAATGCCAAAGCAATGAATATGATAAGTCATGTAGAGATTGAGAACTTCTATTTTTTTACCAATAAATGATTTTGGGGTAATTAGTTTGCTGATCGCAAAATCAGGTGAAAGTTTAATAAAGTCAGCAAATGGAGATGTGATGGTGTCGGCAAGGTGTATTCCGGCTTCTTTTTCTGGAATAACTACTTGATCAGCGCCGACTAGATCTAAAATTTCTTTATGGATTTCATTGATCGCTCGTGTAATAACTTTTTTAACTCCCAGCTTTTTTTTCAGTAAGACATTAATGAGAATTGATTGTGCCATATTTTCACCAACGGAAACAATTACGGTATCAAATGTTTGTATGCCAACACTGCGGAGCGATTCTTCATCAGTAATTCGTAAGCATATTGCGTGAGTTACCTGATCTTTAATTGATGAAACAATAGATGGATTACTATCAATAGCAAGAACTTGTGCGTTATTCAGCGCTAATCGAGTTGCAACATGATAGCCGAGTCGTCCTAAACCAATAACACAAAATTTCATTATTTATCCTAGCATAATTCGTTCTTCTGGGTATGAAAAAGTATTACTTCTGTCTGTTTTTCTAAATTTAAGTGCAAGAATAAAGCCAACTGATCCTATACGACCAATAAACATACTCAGCATAATTAATAATTTACCTAAGAATGATAATTGCGGGGTGATTCCTGTTGATATACCAAGATTAGTAAATGCACTAGCTGCTTCATAAAAAAGAGCAAAGAAGGTTTGATTTTTTTCCGTAATAGTAAGACAAAAGAGGGTAAAGGTTATCCAGCAAAGAGCACAACTAACAATAGCAATCGCTTTGAGTACTTGATCATAAGGAATTTGTCGTTCAAGGATATTGACCGATTTTTTTCCTAAAAAAACAGAGCGAATCGTTGCAAAAATAATAGATATGGTGGTGATTTTTATACCGCTAGCGGTTGATTCTGGCGATGCTCCTATAAATCCTAAAATGATAATAAGAAGCAGCGTTGGTGATTTTAGTAGGGCAATGTTAGGAATGAGAAACCCGGTTCCTTTGAATGCTATTACATGAAACATTGTCTGTAAGAATGTTTGGGTAGAGCTCATGTTTATAAAAAGATTATTCCTTTCTAAAAGCCAAAAAAGAAGAGCTGATAGCGCAAAAAGGGTGAGTGATGCCCGTATAATAATTTTTGTCTGTAATGAGAATCGGTAGGGTTTTTTTTCGATTATTTTTTTTTGTACGTAACGTAGCAACTCTAGCCAGGTAATAAAACCAAATCCACCAATAAACATAAGAAGTGTTGTTATCACAAGAAGCTGGGATTTTATCTCGGGTAGAAGGAGGAGATTTGGTGATATGGTGATGCCAGCATTGCAGTATGAAGATATAGCATGAAACAATGATAAAAAGAATGCATGTTTTGGTTGTATGGTAGGCATTTTATCAATAAGAATAGAGGCGATATAAAAAGCCCCTAAGAGTTCTATAATAAGAGTAAAAACAATAATAAAAATAACGAGTTTTTTGCTGTTTTTCCATGATTCAAGTTCGAGAATATGGCTTGCCATAATTTCAGTAGAGATGCCAAAATTCATAAAAAGAGCCATAACAAAAAGACTCATAGTGATGATACCAATACCACCAATTTGAATAAGAAAAAGAATGATACCCATACCAAAGGGAGTAAAATGATCAAGAGGGATCGTAAAAAGGCCGGTAACACAGATTGCAGAGGTAGCAGTAAAAAGAAGGTCAATAAAACGGATTGCCGGTATGCTTGCCTTTTGGGATATCGGTAGCGCAAGAAGGAATGCACCAATAATAATGGTTAAAAAAAGAGAAAGTAAGAATGTTCTTGCGGGCGAAAAATAGCTTAATAGTGTTCTAGTCATGGTTTTATATGCCCCCTGGGGGGGTATGTGTGTGTGTATGTTATATCTATAATAGAACTTATAGTAACTATATTATTATTTAGTTACTAGATTTTGTATATAGTGAGCAATATGATCAATGGGAATGCGAGTCTGTTCGAGTGTATCTCTATCTCTTACGGTGACTTTGCTGTCCTGTTCACTTTCGAAATCATACGTAAAGCATAATGGTGTTCCTATTTCATCGTATCGCCGATATCGTTTTCCAATAGACCCTGTATCATCGAATTCGATGTGCAATAATGGATTGTTGAGAGATATGTTTTTTTTGATTTTGTTATATATCTCTTTCATGGGAGGACTGAGCTTTTGAGTTAATGGCAAGAATGCAGCTTTTATTGGTGCAATTGCAGGGGCTAGCTTAAGAACCGTGCGAACTTCGCCGCCTACTGTATCTTGTGTATATGCATCACATAAAAGGGTGATAAAAAGACGATCTACGCCGACAGAACATTCGATAACATGAGCCATTGAAGATATTTCTGTTTTAGTATCAAATTGACTAAGGTCTTTGCCAGAATGCTCTGAGTGTTGAGTTAAATCGAATGCACCACGATTAGCGATTCCTTCAAGTTCTTTCCAGCCAAAAGGGAACTGATATTCAACATCGGTGCACGCTTTTGAGTAATGAGCGAGTTCTTCAGGTGCATGAGCATGGAATCGAATATGGTTTTCGGAAAGGCCAATAGCAGTATAAAATGAGCGACGAAGAGAAAGCCATTCTTGAAAAAAGGTATCAGCTTGATCGCCGGAACAGAACCATTCAATTTCCATTTGTTCAAATTCTCGCATACGAAATAAAAATTGTTTAGGAGTTATTTCATTTCTAAATGCTTTACCTATTTGAGCAACACCAAAAGGTAATTTGATTCGATTGCTCGACATGATATTTTTAAAATTAACAAAAATTGATTGCGCTGTTTCTGGTCGCAAATAGGCAACAGCGCCGCTGTCGCTGACTGCTCCTACCTGTGTTTGGAACATCATATTAAATTGACGAATACTCGTCCATGCTGTTTTTCCGCAATGAGGACAGGCTTTGTCTAAGTTTATTTCATCAGCGCGGTATCTTTTTTTGCATGCAGTACAGTCAACCATAGGATCGTGAAAGTTTTTTATATGGCCCGATGCTTCCCAGACTGATTGGGGTGCAAGTAAAGAACCTTCAAAAAAAAGAATATCACCATCTATTTGTTGAATCGATTTTTTCCATGCAGCTCGTATATTTTCTTTCATTAAAACACCCAGATGTCCAAAATCATATACACCATTCAAGCCGCCATAAATGTCGGCTGATTGATAGACAAATCCGCGACGCTTGCAAAGAGATATAATGGTATCAAGAGTTACTACTGCTGTAGTCTGGCTATTTTGCTTAATCATAATTCGAGGGCCTTTTTATGTGCGCTTACGTACGTTTATGTAATGAGTACAAGATATATTTATTAAAGTATAGACAGAATATTTTATTTAGTCACTCTTAGCAAAGAATGTGCAGTATATATGAAAGTGTGTATTAAATATAGACAGAATATATTGTCTATAATAATATAGCCATGATATAAAAAGACTAAAATATATAAGTAGTTAGGGGAAATTTTTGCATGAGTTCAGTAAGAAAAAAAATAATCTTCGTATTGATTATAAGCTTGATAGGTGTTGGGTGTTATTTTGGTTTTCACTGGTTAGGTGATAAGTTTCGTGTTAGTAGGGTGGGTAGCTGGGTAAATAGTTTATATAATAAAGGTAGAGTTATAGATTTTTCTAAAACGCCAGAGACAGCTAAAATTCCAGAAATAGTATCTGATCGAGCAGAAGTAGAATTGTGTACCAAGCAACATGAACCGCAGCCAATAGATCAAGCTAAGCAAAATCAGATTCCGGTTATTGCACAGGTTATATCAAGCGCGCAATTATGGAGACCAATTCAAGAAAAGGTTAAAGATACGGTTGTGCAAATTTTTTCTCATGTTGCGCTTACGGATTTATTAAGACCGTATCGTTCTCCAACAGAGGGTACCGGTTGCGGATCAGGGTTTTTTATTGATGATGAGGGCCACATTGTTACTAATGCCCATGTTATTAATGAGGCTAAGGCTGTCTATGTTCAGATACCTTTTTTTGGTAAGCGAATTATTGATGTCGATATTGTCGGCATGAGTCCAGATCGGGATATAGCTCTATTAAAACTTACGCCAGATTCGTTAGCGTTAATTAAAGCTGAATTGGGACAAGTTCCTTTTCTACCATTAGGCAATTCTGATAATGTATTGCGATCTGATGAGGTATTGGCATTGGGATATCCACTTGCACAGCAATCATTGAAAAGTACGAATGGTATTATTAGCGGCCGAGAACATGGCATAATTCAGATGTCTGCTCCTATCAATCCAGGTAGTTCTGGTGGTCCTTTGGTAAATTCGAAAGGTGAAGTTGTTGGTATTAATGCGTCAGGCGTTGTTGAAGCGCAAAACGTTGGTTATGCGATACCAATTAAAGATTTAGAAATCGTTTTACCAGATTTAAAAAAGGTACGCATGGTTCGTAAACCATTTTTGGGAGTTCTTTTTAACAATGCGAGCGATGCATTGACCGAATTTTTGCACAACCCATATCCGGGGGGTTGTTACGTAGTTGAGGTAGTCAAGGGGTCTCCATTGCAAAAAGTGGGTGTTGAGCCAGGTGATATGATATACGAGATTAATGATCATCGTATAGACGTTTTTGGCGAAATGCGGGTAAAATGGTCGGAAGATAAAATTTCTCTTCTAGAATATGTATCACGGCTATCGGTGGGTGAAACAATTAAGATGATAGTCTATCGCAAAGGAGAACGCAAAGAATTTTCGCTTACTTTTGGGTATGCTGAATTGCCTACTATTCATAAAGTTTATCCAGGATACGATAATCTTGATTATGAAATTTTTGCAGGTATGGTGGTGATGCCATTAACACTTAATCATATACAGTTGATAGGGCCGAAAGCGCCAGGTCTTGGTGTTTTTGCAGAAATGCGTCGATCTACTGACCCGGTATTGGTTGTCACTCATGTGTTCGGGAAATCACAGTTATATTGTGCGCGTACCATTAATGTTGGCAGTACGTTAAATGAAGTAAATGGTATGCGTGTTTCTACGCTGGATGATTTAAGAAAAGCGTTCAAAAAAGGTATGAATGATAAGTTTTTAACTATTCGAGCTACTGATAATGTGAGCAGATCGACTGATAATCTTTTTCTTGCCTTGTCTCTTGAAAAAGTATTAGCTGAAGAGCAGTTGCTTGCTAAGAATTATAATTATCCGATAACTGAACACACGAAAGAGTTGTTAAAGATAGCACAAGCACAAAAGGCTTTGGCAAAAAGCTAGGTTGCTTATTTTGAGTTGACTTTGTTAGCCCCTTGATTACTGTCGAGGGGCTAAAGCGTTTGCGAAACAAGAAATTAGCGTGTATCTTTAATTATGGTGTGGGCATTAAGTATAAAAATAGAGTAAAAGTTAGGATTAGCATGGCTGTAAAAAAATTGTCTCTTTGCTGGATTACCGTTTCTGATATTGAAAAATCAAAAATATTCTTTAAAGATACGTGTGGCCTTGATTTGCTAGAAGGATCTTCAGCTGAACATCGATGGCTTGAATTTGCTGGCCATGAACATGGTGGTTTGGTTTTGGGAGTTGCTCAACTTGATGATAGTCAAGCAAGCCAAAGTATTAAAAATCAAACAGGGGTAAATGCAGTAGTTACCATGTCAGTTGATGATATTGTGGCAGAAAAAGCGAGTATGGAAAAAAAAGGTGTTAAGTTTGTTGGAGAAATTCAAGAAGTACCGGGCATTGTTAAAATGGCTACTTTTTTGGACCCAGATAATAATACGTTCCAGCTTGTTCAAGATATTGAAAAGAAACATACTTGTTGCTAATTTTTTGTAGATATAGGTTTTGATTTTTTATATCGACTCTGTTTTTTTGTGTAAATTTTTTTGAGTAGTTCTTTGTATTGATTTTGCAGATTTGATTAGTTTATAGAGAGTGGTTTTATTTAGATTGTCTAGATAAAATCACTCTCTGCTTTTTTTGTATAGATTCTATTTTTATGCGCGCATTATGAAAAATGTTGACAAGCAGAATTCTGTGCTCAAAAATGCTTTATTTTATTGCTTTTATAAATCATTAAAGATATTCTGTTGTGTGATAAATAGTATAAGTAAAAAGGTAACTTTGGTTGATTTAGGGAAAAACATGTTTGTTGATACATTAAAAAGTAATATGTTAAAAAAGTTTTATGGATTTTATATTTTTTTTATAATTCAGATTTTGTTTAGTGCTATTACGCTTTTGCCATCCATGACTTCAGAGGAAGGTGCAGAAGAATCAAAAAGAATAGAAGAATCAGTAGCTATGTTGAATCAAGCAATTGAAAATGATGATTTAGAGGGCGTAAAAGCAGTAATTTATGAAGATTGGCTAAAAGCAGATATGCAGGAAGGGTCGGCCATGTGCCTATCTATTGGTTTGCGGTATGCTGTTCAAAAGGGAAATAAGCCTATAATACAAGAAATAGCTGATAGAAGGCTATACCAAGCAGTAAGCCGTAATGATTTGAGTGGCGTAAAAGAAGCAAATCGTTTCGGTGCTAACAATGATAGATGTATATATAGATCCTGTTATACGGCTATACAGCAAGCTTTTGTCGAAGGTAGAAACCTCGATATAATACGAGAGGTAGTTGCTAGCAATCCAGAAGTTTGGCGTATTTATTGCCAAGCTGAGACTTTATTGTCTCTTGCATTTTACCATATGGATGATCCAGAAAGAGATATACCTGCAATGACAAAAATGTTGCTCGAATCTGGGGTAAGTCAATTGCGAAATTCTAGTATAGTAGTAGAAGGATTTGCTCCTTGCTTAGCGTTACGATATAATAATATTAGAGTAAAATGTAATAGTCCAAGGCAGCGGGTGGCGTTAGTTAAAAATATTCGTTATGGTTTAAGGCTTATCGCTAAGTTGGGTGGAGATAAAAAAGAAATAGAATCTTCTTTTAAAGAGGTAGTTGATTCTTCTTTTTATTCTTATTTAGCTGATCGTCGATTATCTAAACATGCTATGGTTGCCCTGTGTGATAGCCCAGTGCCTACAATGATTTTGCCCATTATTGCATGTTTTTTGGATGCGCCGAGTTCTTGGGAAAAATTAGTACGTCCATATTCATTAGTAAATCCATTACAAAAAAAACAAGCGTTATGGCTTTCTTTGCGCCAAGGGCATATTGAGAGAATATATAATAGTGGTAACGCAGAGGATGGGAATGTTGTCGATGTTGCTCGCGTAGCAGATTCAGCAGGGGATTGGACTTCAGGTTTTTTTGGTGACCAAGCAGCTAGCCATTTAAGGCTGTCAAATACAGACTTAGGAAGAGATTTACTTCAAAGATTAAAAAAAGAACAAGAAGAAAAAGAAAAATTAGCATCTAAGCAAGCTATAGATGAAAGAGCGAGTCAAATAC